>Ga0115005_10002403_pt1 | contig 14923 bp, 16 predicted proteins | sample ArcOceMetagenome_FD_87163 | JGI IMG/M metagenome (GOLD analysis project Ga0115005, IMG submission 87163) | Marine eukaryotic phytoplankton communities from Arctic Ocean - Arctic Ocean - Greenland ARC118M Metagenome | ecosystem: Environmental > Aquatic > Marine > Oceanic | place: Arctic Ocean... | reverse complement strand
CGGGTTGATCCCGCGATCTGGATTAGGGTATCGTCGGATGCTACGTTTCCTGGCGTAAAGCCAGTCGCTACGCTAAATTGTAGCGAGCGGGTTGATCCCGCGATCTGGATTAGGGTATCGTCGGATGCTACGTTTCCTGGCGTAAAGCCAGTCGCTACGCTAAATTGTAGCGAGCGGGTTGATCCCGCGATCTGGATTAGGGTAGGGTCGGATGCTACGTTTCCTGGCGTAAAGCCAGTCGCTACGCTGAATTGTAGCGAGCGGGTTGATCCCGCGATCTGGATTAGGGTAGGGTGTGAAATTGATGAACGCTGTGTCTGTGCTGGGTCGCGGACTCAGGTGTTCCCCGATCTGACGATCGAGGCTAGATTGTTTAGTGGCCTCCGTAGTGAGACGGGGGGTCTGTGGGTCTCAACTGCCTTGACCTTGTGGAGTGTGGCGGTGCATAAACGGGCAATATGGAAATTTCAGCAGCGCATGCCCGTGAATTGGAAAAAATAACAGAGCGTAAAGCCACATTGAAGGTTGAATGTGACGCTGCCTTTGCAGGAGTGGATCGTATCCTGTTTGAAGCTGGCTGTGGGCATGGGCACTGGCTCACGAGTTACGCAGAAGAAAACCTCGAGCAAACCTGTGTGGGAATTGACCTTATCTCATGGCGGATTCGCAAAGGGCTGGATAAGCGAGATAAGCGCCAGCTGCAGAATCTGCATTTCTTCAAAGCAGAGTTGGGTGAATTTCTAGAAGTGCTGCCGGAGCGGATCCGCTTTGATATGACGGTGCTATTGTTTCCCGATCCTTGGCCTAAAGCGAAGCACCATCGCCGTCGTATGGTGCAAACTGGATTTCTAGATGAGGTGGCGCGGCGCACGGATCTGGGCGGGCGGTTCTGCTTTCGGTCAGACGATTTGCCCTACTACGAGTGGACTGTGGAGCATTTGCAGGCGCACCCCGAGTGGGAGATCGACACGGCGGCAGAGTGGCCGCACGAAATGGAGACGTATTTCCAGGAATTGATGGATGGCTATCATTCGGTGGTGGCGCGTCGGGTTTAGTTTGAGCGGGTGCTGTCGGGTATAGTTTGAGTCGGGCAAGGGCAATGATACGCATGTAAATGTTGGAGGGTTCCGAGCGCAGCGACACTCTTCGAGCCAAGGCTCCGTCATTTCCATGCAGTGAATTAGGCCATTCGTTGATTCGGCGGAAACGACAGAGCGTTTCCCTCCAGACAGCAAGCTGTGATCACAACAGCTGCAACATTTACCAGACAGCAAGCTGTGATCACAACAGCTGCAACATTTACCAGACAGCAAGCTGTGATCACAACAGCTGGAACATTTACCAGACTGCAAGCTGTGATCACAACAGCTGCAACATTTACCAGGTAGCAAGCTGTGATCACAACAGCTGCAACATTTACCAGACAGCAAGCTGTGATCACAACAGCTGCAACATTTACCAGACTGCAAGCTGTGGTCACAACAGCTGCAACATTTACCAGACTGCAAGCTGTGATCACAACAACTGGAGTATTTACCAGGTAGCAGCTAAATAATATCCAGCCAGACGATCAGGATCAGCTGGCAGACGGTCGCCAGACCTAGCAGCGTGTAGGCAAACAACATGAAGGTATCCGTAGCGAATCGGCGGTCGCTGCTTGGTCTGTTGCGCGGCGCAGGTGGCTTTCGTGCTGGGCGTTGCCCGCTGACGATATCAGAGCCGCCTTTGCGGTCACGAAGGCGTGCGATACTGTCAGTAAGATTGGTGGGACTACTCATGATGAATGCTGTTGGTTAAAAAAGGATTAGCTGTTGTGCCGCGCGGGGCAAGTTTAGATACGACGCGTTAAAGTGATAGGGCCCATTAGCTAATCTAATGTTAGGGTTAAAAAAAGAATTCGGTTATTGACGCAACAACTTTGCGGCTACATCAAGTTCGCCTTTCCAGTGGTTTCTTACCGCAAAAAACAACTCTCTTTTTAAGTTCTTCTTGAACAAACTACTACCAACCTTTCTCTTCCTTTCTGGAACAGTGACATCTCTGCAAGCGTCAGACGGTGGCGTTAGCGCGTCGCCTTATAATTTGACGGAGATCTTTGGTCTGCCACTGACGAATTCGATTGTAACGACATGGGCGATATCGATCGCATTCATTTTGTTGATCCGCTGGGCGGTAGGGACTCCGACGCTGATCCCCAGTAAGGGACAAGCAGTCGTTGAAAGTTTGATCGAGGGGCTGCGTGGTTTGTTGCTGCCGATTGTCGGTAAGAAGGCATTTCCGATGACATTTCCTCTATTGATCGGTCTGTTCATCTATATTTTGATTCACAATTGGAGTGGCTTGATTCCAGGTGTGGGTGTGTTTGGTCATGTTGATGATCACGGTCACTTCAGTTACTGGATGCGTCCTGCGAATGCGGATTTGAATTCTACCTTCGGTATGGCGCTGGTCGCAATGCTCGCATGGTTGATTATCAGTCTGAAAGTTGCCGGCCCGAAGTTCTTCATCTGGGAGCTTTTCGGTAACAAGGCGGACAAGAAGGAAACACCGGCAGCGATTTATATTCTGCTCGCTCCGATTTTCCTAATGGTAGGTGTGATTGAAGTCGTTTCGATCGCGTTCCGCCCGGTTTCTCTTTCGTTCCGTCTATTCGGCAACGTTTTCGGTGGTGAGAATCTTTTGACTAGCATGACTGGTATGGCGCCATACATCGTGCCGATTCCTTTTTACTTCTACGAAGTGCTCGTCGGTGTCGTGCAGGCGTTGATCTTCACCTTACTGATCGCAATTTATATCGGTTTGATGACCAACCACGACGAAGAAGCACACTAAACTTTTAAATCCTTTCCGTGTTCGGGACCATGTAGCAATTCGTGGACGACGCAGAAAACACTAAATACAAAACTCAATAATACATATTATGTTCGATATTCTCGCAGAAATTACAGGTAAGATTCACGTCGCAGCAGCAGCCCTTGCAGTGCCTATCGGCATTGGCCTCATCGGTCTTAAGGCTTGTGAATCTGTAGGTCGTAACCCAGAAGCAGCCACTAAAGTGCTGGTTCAGTCCATTATCGCAATGGCTTTCGCTGAAGCGATCGTGTTCTTCGCGATCTTCCTTGGCTAATCTGGATACTTAAGTCTTTGCCGGCGGTCTTCGGGCCGTCGGCACTTTCTGACTCTTTTCTTTCCAATCCCGTTTTCTCTATGAAGGCCACTTTCATCACTCTGCTACTAGCACTCTCATTACCACTCGGTCTCGTAGCCGCTGGCGCTGCACACGATGCACACGCTGCGCACGATGCAGTTGTTGCTCTCGGCGAAGAAGCTACTCCGGCAGAAGGCAACAAGTTGACGATGATCACCGATAAGTTCGGTGTGACAGTACCGACTCTAATCGCGCAGATGGTAAATTTCTGCTTGGTTGCGTTCGTCCTGTATAAATTTGCCGTTAAGCCAATCGCTGCCACGCTCGACGAGCGCCAGCAGAAGATCGCTGACGGACTTCAGTATGCTGAAGAAATGAAGACCCAACTCGCTGAAGCTGAGCGCGAACGCGCTGAGAAGATCAAGCAAGCTGCGATCGAAGCTCAAAAAATCCTGACTGAGTCCCGCGAGCAGTCGAAGGAGATGATCGAGCAGAAGACACAAGAAGCTGCAGCACAAGCCGAAGCGATCATCCGTAAGGCAAGCGAAGCGACACAGCTTGAGCACAAGAAGATGCTTTCTGATGTGCGTCAAGAAGTTGCCCGTTTGGTGGTGGCCACTTCATCTAAGGTACTTTCTCGTGATCTTTCCGATGCTGAGAAACAAACCTTCTCCGATTCTGCTGCCAAGGAATTGGCTGGCACCGCTAGCTAATCCTTAGTTTTTCTATCCGATGAAACGCGACCAAAAGATCACCCGCTTAGCCAAGAAGCTCGTCGAGCTCTCGAAGGACAATGGTGTCGTGACTGAAGCCAAAGTTGGCGAAGTCCTCGCCGGCCTCAAGCAGGTTCAACACCGCCATCATCTTACGGTTCTCAAGACCTTTCTGAACTATCTCCGTCGCGAGATCGCTCTGCAGACGGCCGTGGTGTCGACTCCAGCCGCTTTGAGTGACGAAGCATTGAAGGCAATTGAAGCAACCTATTCCAAAATGTATGGCCGCCCTGTAACTGCGGTCACGAAACAAGATACTTCTCTGATTGCCGGTGTGCGTGTGCGCGTCGGTGACGATGTGTATGATGCGTCCGTCGCCGGTCGCCTTCAGCGCCTCGCCGAGAATGTTAAGTAAGCAACATTCATACCTTCTCACTTTTAAACCTTCCCACTTTTCCTACTTCCTCTCCATTAGTTTCTCATGAGCTCTATAGTCGAACAAATTGAAAACGAGATCGCTAGCTTCCAAGCCGGCGCCGTCAAATCTAACACTGGTAAAATCGTCTCCATCGCTGATGGTGTCGCCAAGCTCGAGGGCTTGTCCGGAGCCATGTATAACGAAATGATCGATTTCGGTCAGGGCGTTTACGGAATCGCCTTGAATCTTGAAGAAGATGAAGTCGGTTGCGTGATCCTTGGTGATTACTCCAAGTTGAAGGAAGGCGACGAAGCCTCCACAACTGGTAAACTACTTTCCGTTCCTGTCGGCATGGGCCTGCTAGGTCGTGTGGTCGACGCGATTGGTAACCCAATCGACGGCAAAGGCCCAATCAACTCGACAGAGACATATCCTGTTGACCAGATCGCACCAGGCATCATCCCACGTAAGTCGGTTGATCAGCCAATGCAAACTGGTATCATGTCGATCGACTCGATGATTCCCATCGGTCGTGGCCAACGTGAGCTCATCATTGGTGACCGCTCCACTGGTAAGACAACCATCGCGATTGATACCATTATCAATCAGGCGAAGATCAACAACCAGCACCGCAACGAAGACGGCACCTTCCCAGAAGGTTTCCGCCCGGTTTACTCGATCTACGTTGCTGTCGGTCAGAAGAATTCTAACATCGCTCGCACCATTGCCGTGCTCGAGAAGGCCGGCGCGATGGAATACACCATTATCGTTTCTGCTTCTGCTGGAGACAATCCTGCCAATCAATACATCGCGCCATTCGCTGGTGCATCGATGGGTGAGTTCTTTATGAACAATGGCATGGACGCGCTCATCGTCTATGATGACCTTTCCAAGCAGGCGGTTGCCTATCGTCAAATTTCTTTGATTCTGAAGCGCCCATCCGGACGTGAAGCGTATCCTGGTGATGTTTTCTACCTCCACTCCCGCCTCCTCGAGCGTTCAGCTCGTGTGAATGAGGACAATGGTAACGGTTCGCTTACAGCGCTGCCGATCATTGAAACTCAGGCAGGTGACGTGGCGGCTTACATTCCTACCAACGTGATTTCGATCACTGACGGTCAGGTCTTCCTCGAAACTGATTTGTTCAATCAAGGTATCCGCCCAGCGGTATCGGTGGGTCTCTCTGTTTCTCGTGTGGGTTCTGCAGCGCAGATCAAGGCGATCAAGAAGGTTGCCGGTAAGGTAAAGCTTCAACTCGCACAGTTCCGTGAGCTTGCAGCGTTCGCTCAGTTCGGTTCCGACCTCGACGCGAAGACCAAGGCTCAGCTTGAGCGTGGTGCACGTGTGGTTGAGCTGTTCAAGCAGAAGGCATTCAACCCGATTCCTGTCGAAGTGCAGTCCTCATTGATCTATGCCGTTCAAAATGGTTACTTCGATGCGATTGACGTCGCTAAGATTGTTGCAGCCACTTCAAGCCTGCGTGATTTCCTTGAAACACGTGGTGCCAAGGTGATGGACACCATCCGTGCTGAAAAAGCAATTAGTGACGCAACCGAAGCAGCTCTAAAGACATCCCTCGCAGAGTGGGTGGCAGGGTTCTCCGCCTAGTTGTTCGATTCCTAATTCGTAATTCCTAATTTTTAATTCTTAAAAATGGCTAATCTTCGCGACATCCGCCGCCGCATCAAGTCGGTTAAAAATACCCGGCAGATCACGCGTGCGATGCAGCTGGTTTCTTCTTCCAAGATGAAACGAGCTCAGGACGCCGCTGTAGCGGGCCGTCCATACGCGCTGCTCCTCGCTGACTTGCTAGACACAGTCGGTGAAAAGCTCGATCTGTCCGGTGCTACGATTTCGCATCCCTTCTTTGAGAAGCGCGAAGTCAAGACACGCGGCCTTCTTATTCTCTCCACTGACAAGGGCCTGTGTGGCGCACTCAACACCAATCTGTTTCGTAAGATTGTTGAAGAGGTCAAAGGTGATGCAAAATTCATCACTGTTGGGCGTAAGGCGACGCAGTTCATCTCACGTTCCGGTCGCGACCTCGTTGCAGACTTCACTATTTCGGATAAAGCAACGTTCTCTGAACTGCGCCCAATGCTGAAGTTGCTGATCGAAGCGTATAAGAATGGCGAGGTCGACACCATCGAGATTGTATACCCGCGCTTTGTGAATGTCCTCGTGCAAGAGCCTGTGATACAGTCCCTCCTGCCGATCGTTGATTTGCGCGAAGTATTGGAACAGCTCAAAAAGCGTGTCGCTGATCTTCCTTCACTTGAAGCACGTGGCGACACTCGCGAAATGGTTTTCGAACCAAGCGCGGAAGCCGTACTCGATGCACTTCCTGACCTTTATGTTAAGGTCATCATCCATCAACTCCTTCTTGAAAGCCGTGCGGCCGAATATTGCGCACGTATGGTCGCCATGAAGGCAGCTACAGATAACGCGTCGACACTCGTCGATGATCTCACTCTCGACTACAACAAGGCGCGCCAAGCCGCGATTACTCAGGAAATTCTTGAGATCGCTGCATCCGCATCCGTCTAGTCGTTGAACCTTCCCACTTTTTCACATTCAAACTTTTTCACCTTCTAATCACCATGAGCAAAAACGGTAAAATTGTCCAAGTCATCGGCGCCGTCGTCGACGCCTCCTTCCCACAAGATAGCGTCCCCAAAATTTACGACGCCATCACAATCGCCTTCGCTATTGGCGGCGTTGAGAAGAGCCTTACACTCGAAGTGCAACAGCACTTGGGCGAAGGCCTTGTCCGTGCGGTTGCAATGACATCCACCGACGGACTCGTCCGCGGCATGGAAGTCGTCGGCACTGGGTCTTCAATCTCTGTCCCTGTAGGTGAAGCCGTTCTCGGCCGCATCTTCAACGTGACTGGTGATACAGTGGACGAAAAGGGCCCTGTTGCGACAGACGAGCGCCGCTCGATCCACCGCCTGCCACCAGAACTCATCGACCAAGCAACTGATGCCGAGATCCTCGAGACTGGCATCAAGGTCATCGACCTTATCTGCCCGTTCACTAAGGGTGGTAAAGTGGGTGCTTTCGGTGGTGCGGGTGTTGGTAAGACCGTTGTCATCATGGAGCTGATCAACAACATCGCTAAGGCGCACGGTGGTTACTCCGTATTCGCCGGTGTGGGTGAGCGTTCTCGTGAAGGTAATGACCTTTACCACGAAATGTCTGATGCAGGCGTTATCGACCAAAAAGATATCACCAACTCGAAGGTTGCTCTGGTCTACGGTCAAATGAACGAGCCTCCTGGTGCACGTATGCGTGTCGCGCTTTCCGGTCTGACAATGGCTGAATACTTCCGTGACGAAAAGAACCAAGACGTTCTGCTGTTCGTGGATAACATCTTCCGTTTCTCTCAAGCCGGTGCTGAGGTGTCCGCACTTCTAGGTCGCTCACCATCTGCGGTGGGTTACCAGCCAACACTTTCTCAGGAAATGGGTAACCTTCAGGAGCGTATTACCTCCACTAAGAAGGGTTCGATTACTTCGTTCCAAGCGGTTTACGTCCCTGCGGATGATTTGACTGACCCTGCGCCAGCCAACACCTTCGCTCACTTGGACTCCACCATCGTGCTTGAGCGTTCGATCGCTGAGCTTGGCATCTACCCTGCGGTGGATCCTCTCGCTTCGATCTCCAACGCACTCGACCCAGCGATCGTTGGCGAAGAGCACTACCAATGTGCTCGTGGTGTGCAGAACGTGCTGCAGCGCTACAAGGACCTGCAAGACATCATCGCGATTCTTGGTCTGGACGAGTTGTCTGCTGAAGATAAGCAAACTGTTTACCGCGCACGTAAGGTGCAAAAGTTCCTTTCACAGCCATTCCACGTTGCTGAAATCTTCACCGGCACGCCAGGTGAATACGTTTCGACTGCCGACACCATTAAGGGATTCCAAATGATCCTGAATGGTGAGTGCGACGACCTTGCCGAGAACGACCTCTACATGAAGGGCGGAATCGACATGGCGATCGAAGCTAACAAAAAGGGCTAATCCGAATGTCACTTACACTCGAAATCATTACACCTGACGCACGCGTCCTCAGCATTGAGGCCGACCAGGTCGTATTGCCGACTGAGTCGGGCGAGGCAGGTATCCTGACTGGTCACGTCCCGATGGTTACCAAAGTCGTCGCAGGCGAGCTCAAGGTGATCAAAGACGGCACCACAGAGTTCATCGCAGTCGACCATGGCTTCGCCAAGGTCCTCGGTAACACCATCTCGGTGCTCACTGAAGCTGCCGTTGACGTCAAAGACATCGATCTATCCGAAGTCGAATCAGCCCAAGCGCGTGCCGAAGAAGCCCTTCGCATCGCAGCAGCCGAAGGCAATGATCCGAGTGAAGTTGACCGTCTCGAATCGAATATTCAGTTCCTGATCGCTCAGAAGCTCGCCAAGGGCCGTCGCCGCTAAGTGCGATTCATATAAGTTTTCAAAAACGCGCTTCCGCAAGGAGCGCGTTTTTTTGCGCCCAAGTGAAACAGGCATTGCTACGGGATTTCCGGCAGACCTAGGTATAGTCTTTCCTCGCTATGGTGTAATTCAGAAGTTCAACGCCTATATTGCGCCTTCTAGGCTGTGACAGGCGATTGATTACCAAACCTAAAAAACATCAACTCTTCGCGCCCTGTGGCAATGTCTGGGCGACCCAGTGTTTAAAGAATGGATTGTCAAAGTGGTAGCCGTCCGAGTTCTTTCCAAGGACATCATTTTTGACCAATGAATTGAAGTGGTAAGCGAGCTCGGAACTGCTGGGCAGGCCGAAGCGTGTAATGGTCGCTTGTGAGCTGATTTCTGTCACGCCGCTGGCGACGACTTTCAAAATATCTTTTTGAAGGTTAGAAAGGTGATCCCATTGAGGGCGTAGAAAATCGTCTTCTTCACTGACGAGTTGCTGGATGGCATCTGCGACCAGGCTGTCGATTTTCTGCGAGCGCTGGGCGAAGACAAAGCTTTTACGGGCGAGTTTGACGATGTCGCGGGTGCGTGGGCCGGCGAGACGAATACACTCTGCGCCGACGCTGTAGGGTTTGCCAAAGGCTTGATTGAAGCGCTCGTCGATCCACTCGGCCATGAAAGTTTCGTCAATGGGGCCGATGCTCAGAATCTCAAAGAAACGGTAAAAAGCCCGATTTTCATCAACATTTGATCGATGATGCGGGTCTGTGAGCCTGCGTAAATATGATTGAGGTGCTGATGCTGTTGAATCGCACTGCGCAATTGCCACTCAGCCGCCTCTGCACCGAATTCGACCATCTTTTGAAACTCATCGACGATGAGGGGGAGTTTCTTTTTAGCGGCGTAGGCATCCAGCGAATCCAATACCGCCGATAAGCAGGTCAGTTGCTTATCGGCGCTCTCCTTTTTGAGGCTTACATCTAGTGACGGGATGCCTTGCGAGCTAATGGTGAAACTGAGCTGGACCTGTCGCAGTAGTTCTATCCAATTGACAGTGCCGCCTGTTTCTTTGTTGAAGGCATGCAGAATGATGTTGGCTACGTCGGTGAGGGAGGTGGCGGGCGAGATGTCGGCATACACGACTTGCTCTTTCTCTTTACGCAAGCGGTCGGCGGTGTTGAGCAGAATCGACGATTTGCCCATGCGACGCTGCCCATAAATCAGCATCTTTTCACCCTGCCCCCGCATGGTCTCAATCACTGCCTGACATTCATCGGCACGATCGATGAAATATTTGCCGGTGACGATACCTGATATTCTGAATGGATTTTCTCTCATGACTCAATTATTATTGAGTCAAATAATCTTGAGTCAGGTAAGTTTGAGCCCATGGGGCTGATTTGGACCTGCGTGGTCGCCGCGCCTCCGCGTGAGTTAAGCGAGATAGAGCCAATTATCATTTACATAGCTTCGATGGCAGGGATAAATAGGCCAGAAGATGGAGTTAAAACAGGCCAAAGGTAAGCGCTGGGATCATTTGAAGATCGATGGCGATCGCATACACCATGAATGGGATCTCGGACGTGAGAGCGGCAGCCGTAGCACGGCGCTGGTAAATATCGATCCGCACGTCGGGCAGCAGCTTAAAAAAACTGAAGGGAAATTGCCGTATTTAGTCATGGCAACTGTTCTCGCCGGACTAATGTTTTGGGCGACTCAGGGTGATGCGGTAAACCTGCTGTTCTGGGGGATGATCCCGACTTTTTTCGTCGTGTTTCTAGTGATCGCGTTTCGGATACGTTCCCAGGATGCGCTCTCGTTCGTCTACCTCAGAGATGGTTCAGTCTTTACCATCGTTCGTCACGATTGGGTCAGCGATAAGGCACGCGAAGCGTTTCTCATCGAGTTGAGTATGCGCAAGTAGGCGCGGCCACCGCAGTTATGGTGTCGTTGCTTGCAACGGCTTCGGCAAGCTGTCTGTGCTCAATCATAATGGGCCGTTGCAAGCAACGACGCCACGATTCATAGGCAGCCTACGATCTAGAATATACTACAATGCTTCGGCAGTCACTGCGATTTTGGTCGCGGTGACGGCGGCTTTGTCAGTTGCCTCAATCTCGATCCAATCGGCCATAATTCGGGCGCTTTCGCGCAGATAGATGTCGAAGTCTGGTTTGTCTTCTTCTTCGATTGCTTCGTCTTGCTCGGGTTCGACTGCTACAATACCCGCTGCTAGGTCATTGGCAGTTTCAGCGGCGGCGAGTGCGACCTCAAGGGCTGCTGTTTCGAGCAGGTTCTGCTTCGAGAGTGCATCTTGTTCTTCAGCAATTTTCAGAATAAAGTCTTGTTCGGCGTAGTTCGTCTCGCGAAGTGTCTCGTAGGCATCGTCCATGCGGTCGATGACTATCCGATCTTCGATCTTGCGAGCAATACGTTGTTCGAGGTCCAGCGAAATCGCTTTCTCGTCGTAGCGTGCTTTGCGCCACTTGATTTGCTCCTTTAGGAATGCAAATTCTGCTAGGCTCGCCTGGCGCGCCGTGCTGTTGTGCGCGAGCGCGGTCTTCAATCTGGGCTCTTCGGGACTAGAGATGCTGAGTTTCTTCCAGTCGTTGAACCAGTCGACTTCGGGGATTTCATCCCAAGCAAGCGCATGTGGCAGATCAGATTCACCGATGGGTAGAAATTCATTCACCGAAGGCAAGGCGATGTCGGAGGGCACGCCTTTCAGCTGAGTGGAGCTGCCGCCGGGCAGGTAGAATTGCTTAATGGTGATTTTCGATGCGACCGGCCGCGCCTGTGGCTCTGCGGTATTTTGGAACCAAGAAAAGGCGGGGCGAGTGTTCATGTGGTAGACTTCCTGGACAGTACCTTTGCCGTGCGTCGAAGTATTACCGACGACGAGCGCACGACCGTGGTCTTGCAACGCACCAGCGACAATCTCCGAGGCGGAGGCGCTGAAGCGTGAAGTCAGTACGATCAGCGGGCCTGTCCATTCGAGGTTAAGGTCACGGTCGGAGAGCACGTCGGTGCGTCCATCGGGATTACGCACTTGCACGACGGGGCCGATGGGAATGAAGAGCCCGGCCACGCGTACGGCTTCACTAAGCAGGCCACCACCATTCATACGAAGGTCGAGAATGATGCCTTGGGCCCCTGCTGCACTTAGCTTTTTGAGGAGTTCGGTGACGTCGCCAGTAGTGGTGGTCAAGGTATTGCCGGCGCCAATGTTACCATAGAAAGAGGGTAGCTGGATGACTCCAACAGGAGTGAGTTCGCCGTCGGCGCTGGGGATGTCGATTAACTTCGCAGAGGCTAGGTTGGCGGTGAGTTTGACCTCGCCACGTGTGATCGAGATATCTTTGCGGGCAGACGGATCGCCAGCCGAGCCAGGGCGAATGAGGAGGCGCACGATGCTGCCTTTCTCACCTTTAATTTTGCGCACGACGTAGCGCAGCTGCATGTCAACGACGTCTTCAAATTCGCCGTCTTTACCCTGCGCCACGGCGAGGATTTTATCTTCATCATGCAGCAGGCCAGATTCTTCGGCTGGGCCACCGGGAAGGATTTGTTTAATGGTGCAAATGCCGTCGTCGTCCTCAAGAAGGGCGCCGATGCCAACAAACGAGTTCTGCACGGCAGAGTTGAAGCTTTCGAGCGTGTCGGCGGAGAGGAAACTGGAGTGTGGATCAAACAGTTGAGTCATCGCATTGATGAAGGACTCTTGGACTTCGGCAGCTTCGCGATCGACGATGTAGGTAAGATTGCGCTCGTAGCGGCGGCGGATCTTCTCGCGTGCAGCGTCGAGCGTCTCGACCATAAACTCGGGGTCTTCGAGGAGGCGTTGAATCTTGGCAGGATCAAAGCTGTCGTCGTCTTGATCTTCAACGTTGTCAGGATTCTTTGTTTCACCGTACTCGAGTTGTTTTTCCTGTTCTTCGCCGGCGAGTGAGAGCAGCTCGTTGAGGATTTCGTACTTTAAGCGACGCTCCCAGAGGTCATTGCTCTCTGCAGCAGTGGCGGGCCATTTGGCTTCGCGGCGGTCAGGGGAGAAGTTTTCGTCTACGCTGAAATCGAAGTCTTGAGTCAGGCGTTGGTAAGCCCAATCGGTGCGGGCTTGGACGTTGGCTTGATAGGCCGCGTAGATTTCGAAGGCTGCGTAGAGGTTGCCTTTCTGCAGGAAGTCTTCCATCGCATCGCCGAAGCGGAAGACGAAGTTGTCGACCTCGCTACGCTGGAAATACATGCGCCCATAGTCGAACGATTCGGTGAATGCCTCGACGATTTCGGTGCCGTTGAGCTTCTCCATCTTGCCGTGTAGATAATGGCGGGAATTGATGGTGTTCATCACCCAACGGGTTTGGTCTGCCATTTCCTTAGTCTGCTCAAATCCAGCATAAGCAGAGGCTTGGAGGGTGACAGCGGCGAGTGTGATGCAGCTGAGGCGGGCAATGGTTTTGAGTGTCGGAGTCATGAACGGATGGAAAAGTGGAAAGGTGGTAAGGTATGCAGGTGAGGCGACTATTTGCTGAGGATATCTTTGGCTCGGTCGAGGGTCGCTTTCTCTTCAGGGTTGAGCGAGCCAAAGCCAGAGGCATTGATTTTATCTAAGATGCGATCGACCTCTTTCTGCAGGTCTTGGTTGCTCGCTGTGGGGCGATTCACTTGGTAGCTGCTCTGAGCCGCCGTTTTTTTACGGCGCTTAAACCATTCTGGCATTTCGATGCTTGGCCGCTTGCTACTCTCAGCAAAGGAGGATTTGCCATTGTAGACATAGCGGAAGTAGAGCACGCCGACGAGGAAGCCGCCGAGATGGGCGGAATGCGCGACGTGTGCAGAGCCGCCGAGTTCGGTAAAGATTAGCGCGTAAATGGAGTAGCCCAAAAGTCCCCAAAAGAGCCACTTTGGTTTAACCGTTAATGGAATAACGAAGAACAGCAGCAGCGTAATGGGCTGCTCGGGGTGGCGTTGGCAAAAGAAGGCTAGGAGTGCGAATACTGCCGCGGAGGCACCGACGACGCTGTTGTTGCCGTTAAAGTGAAAAATCAGGTAAGTCAGTGCTCCGACCACTGCGCCACTGAAATAGAGGATCAAAAACTGTTGCTTACCAAGCAGTGGCTCGAGAATTCGGCCGATAAAGAACAGGCCAAACATATTACCCAAGAGATGCAGAATCGTCGTGGTACTGTGTAGAAAAGCATAACTGCAGACGGTCCAGACTTTGAGCTCTTTGAAACTTTCTGCGCTGAATGCGAACCAGTCCGAGAGAAAAAGGTTTTGGCGGCCGCCGATGCCAGGAAAGCTGACATTTAGCACTTGCTGCAGCACAAAGATGCTAATCGTCACAATGAGGAGAATCCTCACTGCGCTGGTCTGCTTGGCGACAGGCTCAGGGGCTTGGCGCATATACGGGCGGTCGTAGAGCATAGAAATTTAAACGTAAAAGGTTTCGCACTCCACTAGACCGGATTGAAAGCCGCGGGTTCCCGTGTGCACAAGTGTAATAAGAAATAGGGATTCTGCGCGAATTGCAATCGAACCTTCTGATTTGACGCAAATGAGTCTTGGTTGGCTTCCCGCTTGACTCGCAAGCGAAAGTCTCAATTTTCGCAGCATGGCAGAAATAGACGAAAAATGGCCGGAGAATGTTAAGGGGAAGTTCTATGTTGATGAGCAATGCATCGACTGTGACCTTTGCCGCGAAACTGCTCCGGATTTCTTCACCCGTAACGAAGACGGAGGGTATTCCTTTGTGCATAAGCAACCCGAGTCGACTGACGACGAGGGCATCGCGCTGTGCATGGAAGCGCTCGAAGGTTGCCCAGTCGAAGCGATTGGCGAAGACGGCGAAGACTAGTTCTTTTTAAGTCGAATGAATTTCTAAAGCCCGCGAGTCCTCGCGGGCTTTTTTGGGTTCATTGCCGATGAGAGGCCACGGGTCTCTGCTGGGGGGGCTTGTTTGAGCGATTGACCGCGATCGGAGTGTGGGCGACTCGCCCACATTTATCCTGTCTGGCTGTAAAGGAGGGCGAGTCGCCCTCCCTCCTTTACTCACTGCCCTTTTTTGGATCATTGCCTCTGAGCTTAATCGCTGTTGCCCTTTTTAGGAACAGGCTATTGAAAAATGCACTGCTGGGGAGGCTTGTTTGAGCGATTGACCGCGACCGGAGTGTGGGCGACTCGCCCACATTTATCCTGTGTGACTGTAAAGGAGGGCGACT
>Ga0115005_10002402_pt1 | contig 14927 bp, 11 predicted proteins | sample ArcOceMetagenome_FD_87163 | JGI IMG/M metagenome (GOLD analysis project Ga0115005, IMG submission 87163) | Marine eukaryotic phytoplankton communities from Arctic Ocean - Arctic Ocean - Greenland ARC118M Metagenome | ecosystem: Environmental > Aquatic > Marine > Oceanic | place: Arctic Ocean... | reverse complement strand
CGGTTTGGATCAAACCCGGCGTATCTTTCTTCGTAGTTGTCTTCTAGAAAAATTACTTCATTCTCCTTTTTTGCTGTATTTAAATTCTTCCCAGATTTGTCAACCCCCATAACAAATGTGCCAACGCCGTATGCTTGATTGGTAAACGCATCACAATGTATTGATACAAAAATATCTGCATCAACTTCATTGGCAATGGGTCCTCTTCTGTATAAATCAATTAATACATCTGTTTTTCTTGTATACACTACTTTAATACCTGGAACTTTTTCTAAAATCTTACCAATTTGGAGTGTAACATCTAGTACAATGTCTTTTTCAACAAATCCATTGCCTATGTTTCCTGAATCTTTACCGCCATGACCAGCATCCAAAACAACAACAAAGGGTTTTTGGGTATCATTTTTGATTACAGAAAAGGAAGCAAACAAAGCGCATGTAAGCAGCAGTACTAAAAGGGATGCTAATTTGGTTTTCATATAGGTATAAACGCTGATTTTTAAAATTTGTTTTTTTTCAGAGTTGCCAAAAAAATATGCTTAATTTTGATGAATCAAAATCTAAGCCAAAATACAAAATAATACCTGCAAGGAGTGCCATATAAACAGCATTTATTAAATATTTTATCCACAGTATTACTATGCTGTAGCGGGCTTGTATTTGGCCAAGAAATCCCAACAAAAGACGCGCCCAATATCCCCTTGATTCAAGCCGGTGAGCAACAGCAAAAAGATAGCCTATCTATCAACAAACCCGGTATTGAGCAAATCAATGAACGCGCCACAGATACCATACAAGTAGACACCATAAAACCACCCAAAGAAGCATTTACAGATATTGTGGAGTACTTTGGAGAGCAATATGTATACCTAGATAAAAAAGCAAACAAGGTGTACATGTATGATAAAGCTTATATTATTTATGGTGATGTACGCATAGACGCTGGACTTATCGTACTAGATTACAACACCAATGAGGTATACGCAAAAGGAATTGATAGCGCAGGGGCCTACACCCAGCGTCCAATCTTTAAACAAGGTGCCAATGTAGTTGAGCCAGATTCTATAAAATACAATTACAACTCTGAGAAAGCACTTGTATACAACTCAAGAGGAGAGGAACAAAGCTTCAGATACATTGCAAAAACAACAAAAAAAGTAAATGACTCTGTTATATACCTTAGCAATGTGAGGTTTACTACCTCTAAAAACATAGACAATCCAGAATATTACTTTTACACTAGAAGAGCCAAATTTGTACCAAAAAAGAAAATAATAACAGGTGTCACCAATATGTATATTGCAGATGTACCCACTCCTATTGGGCTTCCTTTTGCATTTTTACCTCTAGGGGAAGACAGACAATCTGGATTTATTATACCAACTATTGGAGAGAACAACAATCGTGGTTTTTTCTTTCAAAATGGTGGGTACTACCTCGCCCTCTCAGACTATGTAGACCTTACCCTTCTTGGAGACTATTACAGCAATGGTAGTTATGGCCTTCGGGCACAATCTAGTTATGCTTTAAAATATAAGTTTCGTGGAAATATAAACATGAGGTATGAAAGCCTTGTTAACAGTGATAGAGGGTTCCCAGATTACAGCCAAAGTTCATCCTATAACATACAATGGAATCACTCCCAGGATCAAAAATCAAGTCCTAGCTCCCGTTTTAATGCATCTGTTAACTTTGGTAGCAGTCGCTATTTTCAGCAATCTATCAACCAGTTTAACAACTCTAGTGCACTTGTAAACACCTTAAACTCTTCTGTGAGTTACTCTAAGACTTTTGAAGGAGAACCGCAGATAAACACTTCTGTAGCTCTTAATCTGCAACAAAATACCCAAACCGAGAAGATCAACCTATCCTTGCCAAATATAAATGCAAACATGGCTAGGGTATTTCCGTTCGCTCCCAAAAATGGAAGAAAAAAAGGAATAATTCAGAACATTAATTTTCAATATGATGTAACGGCTCAAAACAGAATACAAACCACAGATTCTTTGTTTTTAAAGTCTGAAATGTTTGACAACGCCCTTATTGGAGTGCAGCATAGAATACCGCTGAGCACAAACTTTAAAATTCTAGACCATCTGAGCGCCTCTGCAAGTACAACCTATACAGAAACTTGGAGTTTCACTACCTTTAATCAAAGGTATGATGAAAGTTTAAACCAAGGTAATGGAGGAATTGCTAGAGATACCGTAAGTGGTTTTGACAGTTTTAGAACCTATAATTTTAATATGAGTCTGGGAACCACGCTCTACGGTACTTTTAATGTTGGTGACAAGGATAGCAGAATACAAAAAATACGCCATGTGGTAAGGCCCTCTGTATCCTACAATATAAACCCTGGCTTTGAACAGTATTATGATCAATACGTTGTGCCTGTTACCGCAGATCCAGAAATAAACGAAGAAATAGTCCAGTACTCTAGGTTTGAAAACACACTCTTTGGCGCTCCTGGGAACCGTTTTTCTAGCAACATAGGTATTGGTATTAGCAATACCCTTGAGGCCAAGGTTAGAGACCCTGACACCCTGGCCCAAAAGCCAAAGAAAAGAATACTCCTTAATAATTTAAATTTTGGTACCGCTTACAATGTTGCAGGCGATTCCCTGCAATGGAGCGCTGTTAATGTTTCTGGGGCCATACCAATTATACCTAAACTTGATATTAACTTTAGTGGGTCTCTAGATCCTTATGCCCTTAATAACAACAACCAGCGCATTGATGTATTTAACATCGATAACGGAGGGAGTTTGTTTAGACTTACGCGAGGAAACATTAGCCTTAATTACTCTTTTTCTAGTAAAGATTTTAAAGACAAAAAGAGTGACAAAGATAGTGATGACCAAACCTTTAGAAACGGAGGCCGTCAAGATGATCTTTTTGGAGACAATACCACAAGATTTGGAGATAACACCTTTGATGATGATGATAATCAAGACACCCAAAGAGTAACCAATAAAGATTGGTACAACTTTACCATACCCTGGGATATACGCATGGCGTACACCATTACCTACGGAAATCAAAAACGAGAAAATGAGATCTCATCACAATCATTGATGTTTAGTTCTAATCTAGAATTAAGCCCACGCTGGAAAGTTGGTATGTCTTCAGGGTATGACTTTAAAAACAAAGGGGTTACCACAACTCAGTTTAGATTTCAACGCGATCTGGAAAGCTGGAAAATGAGTTTTAACTGGACTCCTATTGGTTCTGTAAACACCTCATGGTACTTTTTTATTGGTATTAAATCTAGCGTTCTTAGTGATATAAAGTACGACAAACGTAGAGAATCAGACAGACAGCTATAACATCGTGCAAGGCCATACACTGACAATATAAAAATTATGAAAAAAATAATTCACACAGACAAAGCTCCTGCTCCTATTGGCCCTTACAGCCAAGCCGTACAATTTGGAAACATGCTGTACACCTCAGGTCAAATAGCAATTAACCCGACAACAGGTGATTTGGAGATAGAGGATATAAAAGCAGAGACACGCCTTGTGATGGAGAATCTAAGAGCGGTTTTACAGGCAGCGGGCATGAATTTTGAGCACGTAATAAAGGCGAGTATTTTTGTGAGTGATATGCATAACTTTGCAGCTATTAATAAGGTGTATGCTACTTATTTTAATGAAGCAACAGCACCAGCAAGAGAAACGGTAGAGGTTGCAAACTTGCCCAAGTTTGTAAATGTAGAAATTTCGATGATTGCTAGTTTATAAAGAAGCTTATTCCCTTTTTTTATCTTCATTAAAATTGGCTGGAAAACTTGTGTCATCAGGCACAAAAGGCGTATCCAACCCATCACCCTCTAGGGTCAGCTTTTTATTAAATAGTTTTTCTATGAGCTCACTTAAGGTATTGAAGTCTACATTGTATGACATCCCTAGACCTTGTTCAAAAATTTGATCTTCACCAATAAACTGTATATCTGCCTGACGGTTAAAGAAATTCATCCTAAGAGTACCATCTTCATTGATTAGCCATTGCACTTCAATATCTCCAGCAATAGCAGTCTCATTGGCTCCACCCACAGGAATACCCACCTTACCATTAATTAAAATACGCTCATTTATTTTACTTTGAAGAGAAATACCTACGCGATCTGCAGTTTGTTGATTGGGTGTTCTATTTCCTTGAGAATAATCTAGACCCACATTAAAGGTACCCTCTTCATCTGCAAATAAACCGTTTACTAAATCACTAACTCTATCTACCAAAGTGCCTGCAAAATTTGCACCACCCATACCTTCGTTTACAAAACTTCCGGTGGTTAATAAAAAGATGGCCTGTTTTTCTATTTCTTCTTTGCTTTGGAGTTTAAACTCTAATTCGCTTTTCACCGTTGAGCTGGTTCTAGGAAAGTCTATGTTGAAATTTAATTCTGGTTGTATGATTTCTCCAGTTAAATCTACCAAAACATCTACGGGTATCTTTCTGTTAAAAGAAGGGTTGTCAAGCAGTACAGCAGGGTTTGCTTGTGTGGCGTACTTTGCGCTTATACTTAATCTAGCTCTATCTGGTTCTCCATCCCAGTTAATGTTTCCGCCAGGAACCACCGCTATCTTTTTTTGAATAATACCACCGTATCTAAAATCATACAAGCCCTCAATTACCGTAAACTCACCCCACATATTAAACTTCCCTTTTGTATCAAGGCGTATTAATAAGGTTCCAGCTCCGCGGCCCTTAAGGGTAGAGTTGTTAACCTTATCTATCACTACCTCAACCTCTGCATTTTCATTGATATCTAGATCAAAATCTACAGAAAGCCCTTTGATTTCTTTTTTAACAATTTGCTGACCGCTTGTGCGGGTGCGTTTCTCTTGAGGAGACAGAAATTTAATAAAACTATCATCACCTATAGACTCTGTATCACTAAGGGGTATTTTAAATGTTGTTCCCTCTTGGGTAGCAGCAAACACCTTTATATCAAGGGCATCAATAGGACCCTGAATTACAGCATTACCACTAATGAAAGAGGTTCCGTAATACAACTCATCCTCATCTGGAGGGGTATCCAAAACCAGCAATCTTTCTGGGGCTTCAATCTGTAAATTTAAATTCCAATCTCGATAGTTATCATGAGTTGCAATACCAGAGAAAACGCCGTTTGTATTAAATTTTGTATCTGTAATGTCTGTGGAGATGACTTTGAGCGTATTATTTGAAACAATCATTTGAGTGCTGTTTGCTAGATCAAAATCTGTATTTAGATACGGCACCTTTAAGCCACTATTTTTTAAATTAATGGTGCCAAGTATTTTTGGTTTTCTATAATTACCCATTACCTGTAAAGCGCCAGAGGCCTCACCTCTTATTTTTGTAATAACACTAGCCCCAAAAGGACTTATGGCCTGTAGGTTAAAATCATTTAACCTCACGTCTAAATCTAACTGAGAAACTTTTGGTGCAAAATCTATGGTTCCAAGGGCATTAAAAGAGCGAACCTCATTGTTGGTGAGCGAGCTAGCAATTCGGTATTTGGTAAGATCTTGGTTACCGTCAATATCTAAGATGAGATCTCCAAAACCAATTGTATTTATGATAACATCATCTATAGTTACATTGCTTTTAGGGAAATAAGCTCCGTCTTGTTGCAAAAAAGACAAGGTCCCGTTTGTAGTACCCGATAGTTGCAAACTATCTACGGGAGGAATTATATCCCCAATATTTACATCCTTAAAGCGAACCTTAAGATTTTTATATGTTGAGTCTCTAATTACACCTGCAAATGCAATTTGTTGTTGCTTGTAATTGAGTTGTAATGAGTCTATGGCAATTGCACTAAAACGATCATCAAAGACCACTTTATTTTTCTTGTTATTGTCTTTATTTAAATACCAAATATTGTCTTTATATGAAATTTCAGACCTTTTAATTCCAACTACAGATTTGCCCTGTGGATTAATTGTGTAGTATAAAGCGAGGTCAAAAACATCCTGTTTTTTACTGCCACCCTTAAATACAGACTGCACATACAGCGTGTCATTATAGGTTTTATTAATCAAGCTAAAATCTTTCAAATCATAGATACCAGTATACACAGAGTCTACACTTACATACGTGTTATACAATGGGTTATCATTATCTACCTGAACATTTACTTTACCTAAGTAGTTATTGTACAACAAGAGCTCTGGAGATTTAAAATCTAACTGAAATTTAGATTCATCTGAAGAGACAGAACCTCGTAGTCTTGAATTTTCACCCACTTGTATTTGAGGCACAAAAACCTCAACAATTTTACTGTAAACAGAAAGATCATAATCTATGTACTGATTTGTGGTGACCTCGCGAGGTATATAATTGGCATACATACTACCCAATCCATTTCTAAATAGATTTGAGATGTCTTTTATTAAAAAATTTCCAGAGATTGTACCATTACATATATCTGGTGAGTTGATATCAATGATGCGCTTTTGATCTTCAAAAGAGGAAGCTATTTTAAAATCATCAAAATAAAAATCATCGTCTTGATTTTGGTAAAATGTCTGCTGAAATGAAAAAGACCCTACAATATCATCTATGGTAGTTCCATCCATATCTACAACAACCTTGCCTGCAAAAACAGAAATACTATCTCTTGCAACTAGCTGCAGCTTGTTTAATTCGGCAAAGTGAACATCTGCCTGAAAGTCATACTGATTAAAGGATTTAGAAACATCTACAAGGCCTTTAAAATCTAATTGCACGTTAGGGTCATCAATAGATAGATCACCATTAAAAACAGGGTCTTTTAAGGCTCCTTGCAGGGTAATGTTTTTATAATCATAGCCCTGAAAAGAAAAAGAAGAGATTACACCACTCAGGGCTGTATCCACGGTTGTTTGGGTAAAACCACGACCATCAATACTTACATTAGCAGACACCTCACCCAAAGAAGGCTCTTTAGTTAATGCTCCAATATCAAAAGAAGATAAAATAATATTGCCCTTATAGCTTGCAAGGGCAACGTCTTTGTAATTATCGATAGACACACTGGTAGTGGCAATACCAATATCACTTTTAAAAGTAGCGTCAGTAGTAAAGGTCTTGCTGTTAATTTGTGAAGAACCATCATAATCAAAAACCCCTAATTTACTTAGCTCCTCGGGCAAAACCTCGCCAAGGATATTGGGTAAAAAACGACGTAAATCATAGTAACTCGTTGTTATATCATGACGCCTAAAGTTTATGTTAAAAGCAGTGGGGCCCTTTAAAACATCCTTAAAATAATAATCACCAGCAACCCTGGTATTGGCAGTTGTAATAGCTGCTTTTGTGAATGAGAAGTCATTCAATACGCCTTTAAAATCTCCTTTAAAACCAATAGTTTGGTTGGAGCCAAACTCATTATAAAATCCATTAAGATCATTGGTGGCTATACTAGAGGGTTTGAAGCTTGCGGTAAAAACAACTGTATTAACAAAGTCTGAATAGCCATTGGCGCTATAATTCATAATAACATCACCCTCTAGCGTGCTTTGAGAGGTTTGAAGCTTCATGTTATTCAAGGTCATTTGCTCTGTAGTGTAAGAGAATTGAGAGCTTAGCCCTGTAATCTCAAAACCTCTTTTACTAGTTAGACCTAAAGAGGTTATTGTGGCAATAACATCTGGGCCTAGTATTTTAAAATCTTGAGCAGAAGCCTCTACACCTGTAAGGTCAAACAACAAAGGTGTTGATAGATTCTGGTCTGTAATTTTAATTGCACTACTATTGATAAAAACATCATCTGCACTGAGTTTAAAGATACTAGCGGCTTTTGTTCCAGAATTAAATTTTCCAGAGAAAACAGACATGTTATCACTGGCTTCATTTTTATAGGTCTTTATAAAAAGTTTTGTGTCAGAAAGTGTAACATATCCTAGAGATACATCTGTTTTTAGAAGATTCGAAAAACTTAAAATACTGGTTTGCAGCTGCCCGGCATAAATTAATGTATCTTGATGATGGTCTTCGATGTAAAGGTCTCGAAGATCTATATTACCTTGCCAATTGAGCCCTACTCTATCTATAGCTATTTGAGTGTCATAGGTTTGATTAAGGTAACTAGTAAGCCTGCCGGCTAGTTTTGTTTGGACACTTGGTAAAGAAAAAACGACCACCAATAGCAAGACAAGTAACACAAGTATTACAAGTAAACGAAGTATTATTTTTCTTAATTTTTTGATACGCTTATAAAGTTATAATTTTACAACCAATAAATATGCCCTAATCTCGTGATAGAAAAAAATTGTTATATTCTAGGTATTGAATCTTCTTGTGATGACACTGCTGCAGCTGTGATTAACAACGGTGTTATATTGAGCAATGTTGTAGCCACACAAAAAATTCATGAGGCTTACGGAGGTGTAGTTCCAGAACTTGCCTCTAGAGCACATCAACAAAACATTGTACCGGTAGTGCATCAAGCATTACAGCAAGCAAATATCGATAAAAAACAACTAAGCGCCATAGCCTTCACTAGAGGGCCTGGACTGATGGGTTCTTTACTGGTAGGCACCTCATTTTCAAAGTCTTTAGCCTTTGGGCTAGACATTCCTTTATTGGATGTAAATCATATGCAAGCGCATATTTTGGCTCATTTTATAAAAGCTGAGGGCCAAAAGGCACCTAATTTCCCTTTTTTGGCGCTCACCATTAGTGGCGGGCATACTCAAATTGTAAGGGTATCAAGTTATTTTGTTTTAGAGGTTATTGGCCAAACCATTGATGATGCTGTAGGTGAGGCTTTTGATAAGAGCGCTAAAATTCTAGGGCTACCCTACCCTGGAGGTCCTTTAATTGACAAACATGCACAACAAGGAAATCCTAAAAAATTCATTTTTCCAAAACCAAAGGTAAGTCCGTTAGATTTCAGCTTTAGTGGTTTAAAAACTGCTGTTTTATATTTTGTGCAAAAAAATGTTGCAGAGAATCCAAATTTCATTGAAGAAAACTTGGCAGATATTTGCGCAAGTTTACAACATACTATTGTTGGTTATTTAATGGATAAATTAAAAAATGCTGTAAAACAAACGGGTATTACCCAAGTTGCTATAGGAGGTGGCGTTTCTGCCAATAGCGGTATACGAAAAGCCCTGCAAGAAGCAGAACAAAAATACGGCTGGCGCATACATATCCCTAAGTTTGAGTTTTGCACAGACAATGCAGCCATGATTGCAATGGTGGGAGAGCTGAAATACAAACAAAAGCATTTTGCAGACAACACTGTAACTGCTAATGCAAGAATGAAACTATAAGTAGCACCATAAAAAACATAGACCTAATGCAATTATTTTATAGCCAAAATCTTACCCCAAATGACACTCAATTTAGTTTCACCAAACAGGAAAGTAGGCATATTGCTAAAGTGCTAAGAAAACAAATAGGTGATACGCTGCACCTCACCAATGGTAAAGGAGAAGTGTTTACGGCAACCCTTCAAAGCAATGACCCGAAGCATTGCGTGGTACACATCGTAAATGTTGAACAAAAAAAACCACTACCCTACGGCCTGCATCTAGCGATTTCTCCAACAAAACTCAACGATCGGTTTGAGTGGTTTTTGGAAAAAGCTACCGAGATAGGAATCACCCAAATTACCCCCATAGTTTGCCACCACAGTGAGCGTAAAGTAATTAAACCTGAGCGGTACCAAAAAATCATACTAAGCGCGGGCAAACAATCTTTAAAATATCATTTCCCCGTGCTACATCCTATGTGTAGTTTTAAAGAATTTTTAGAAAAGCAGGAAGATGTAGCACATCAAAAACTCATTGCGCATTGTCAAGACCTAGAAAAAAAATCATTGAAATCGCAGATTAAACCAAAGGGCAACCACATAATACTGGTTGGGCCAGAGGGAGACTTTTCTGCCACAGAAATTACCCTAGCCACATCCATGGGCTATACTGGGGTTAGTCTTGGAGAAAATAGACTAAGAACAGAGACGGCAGCTATTGTGGCTTGCCACAGCGTTGCATATAGCAACGAAGCTCAATAGCACTAGAGACTCACTCCCACTTATACAAGAGAGGTGAAATTTCTTTTTAGAGAGTCAGTTATCCCCTTTTTGTTTTTTGTACTTTTACATCTATGATCATACGCACAACTGTTGTACTGCTTTTTTTGATGCAATTTTGCCAAGGGCAAGATATTGCTGTTTTAAAATACAGTGGTGGTGGTGATTGGTACAGCAACCCATCTGCCCTAGAAAACTTAGCTGCTTTTTGCAATAAAGAGCTGAACACAAACTTGAGCGCTACACCAAAAGTTGTAACTCCAAGTAGCATCGATATTTTTGAATATCCTTTTTTACACATGACGGGCCATGGAAATGTCTTGTTCTCTGAGCAAGATCTAGAAAACCTAAGGGCATACCTAAACAGTGGTGGTTTTTTACATATTGATGATAACTATGGCATGGATCAATACGTGAGAGGTGAAATTTCAAAACTATTTCCAAACCAAGAACTTAAAGAGCTAGCAGCCAATCATCCCATATTTTTAACTCCTTTTAAATTTCCGAAAGGATTACCCAAAATACATGAGCATGACAATGCCAGAGCACAAGGGTTTGTAATAGAAAAACAAGGGAGAATTGTACTGCTGTACACCTTTGAGAGTGACCTTGGAGATGGCTGGGAAGACAAAGAAATGCACAACGACCCTGCAGATGTTCGTTTAAAGGCACTGCGTATGGGGGCCAATATTATAAAATACGCCTTTGAACATTAAGTGATGGCCGAGCAACTCACCCATGACAATACTCATTTTACAGCAGTAAAATCACACACGGTACTTGTGTGCGATGGCGTTACAAGCCCTGCAAATATTGGCGGACTCTTTAGACTATGCGATAGCTTTGGTGTTAAAGAAGTTTATTTTTGTGGCACCAAGATAGACCTTAGCAGTCCAAGAATTAAAAGAACATCTAGAAGCACACACCTTTTGGTAAACTACAAAGATGACCTAGATACCCTTGCCGTATTAAAGCAACTTACAAAACAAGGCTATAGAGCTATAGCCCTTGAATTAACTACTACCAGTAAGGCTTTAGAAGATTTGGATATTCCAGGCAAAAGACCTGTTGCACTTTTTATTGGTAATGAAAAAACGGGCATTTCAAGTAAAGTACTGGCGAGTATACCTACCCACGTGCACATACCAATGCAAGGAAACAATAGCAGCATGAATGTTACCCAAGCGACGGCCGTTGGACTGTACGGCCTTTCATTAAAAATCAAAGAAATTTAATTTATATAATCTACCCTCTAGGTAGTATCTTTATAAAACAAACTAGTAAAATACACGCCATTTGTTTGATCATTTATTACAAAAAGAGGTACAAGAGTTTATTAAAGACTTTAAGCAAGAGCTGTCTCGCCTGGCCTTCTCTGGAAGCCCTTTTACTGAGGTGAGCACCAAAGAGCTTTTACAACAAATAGAAAGCAGACAAAAAATAAAAACAAAGCTCCCTACGTGGTTTACTACTCCAGGGATTATATACCCTGCAAAACTGCATCTGGAGCAAACCTCATCTGAGGCAACAGCCATTTACAAACAAAACCTTGTTGGGGGTAAAACCCTTGCAGATATTACAGGCGGCTTTGGAATAGACAGTTATTATTTTGCACAAACCTTTGCGCAAGTACATCATTTTGAAATACAACAGCACCTGTGTGATATTGTATCTCATAATTTGCAACACTTGCCAAACAATAGTTTTATAAGCCAATCTAAAGACGGCCTAAAGGCAATTGAAAACAAAACCTTTGATGTTATTTACGCAGATCCTTCCAGGCGTCATGATAGTAAAGGAAAAGTGTTTTTCTTGGAAGATTGCGAGCCCAACATACCAAAAAATCTAGACTACCTATTGCAAAGATGTACTACTTTACTTGTCAAGACCTCTCCAATGCTAGATATCTCCGTTGCCCTAAAGGCCCTCCATAGTGTTGCTCAAATACACATTGTTGCCTTGCAAAATGAGGTAAAAGAAGTGCTATGGATACTCTCTAAGGGGCATACAAAAACTCCAGAAGTACACACCGTTAATATAAACAAGGCAGGGGTTCAAAATTTTAAGTTTTCATGGAACACCGCTGCTCAACTTAGCCTTAGCACTCCTCTAAAATACCTATATGAGCCTAATGCAGCAATTCTAAAAAGTGGCGCCTTTAACCACATGTGTGGCGCCTTTAAGCTGCTGAAGCTGCACAAGCACTCTCATTTGTACACCAGCCAGGACCTTGTTGATTTTCCTGGCAGGAGATTTAAAATAGAAAAGGTGCTACCCTACTCAAAAAAGCAGATGCGTCATGGTATTGACTTTGACAAGGCAAATATTACCACCAGGAATTTTCCAGAAACCGTGGCCAGATTGCAAGAAAAATGGAAGTTACAACAAGGAGGCAATCGGTATTTGTTTTTTACAACTATTGAAAATGATAAAAAAATAGTATTAATTTGTTCAAAAATTATTGATGAAGTATAATTTGTTACTACCACTACTATGTATGTATTGCTTTGCAACAGCTCAAAGCACCTGTGATTATAAGATAAATGTAGATACCCAGGAAGAGATTTTTCAGTTAACCCAAGAATCACTTATTGATTTTACAGTGCGGGAGAAAAAAACAATATTTGTTTACTTCTCACTAATGAAACAAGACAGTGTGAAATCTGTGGTGCTAAGCATCTCGTTAAACAGCCAGGAAATACCACCCCTTATTTGTTATAATAAAAAAAGTAGAATTTCTTTCAAACTTGAAGATAGTACTTATGTTTCTGCACCCTACCTTGGTGTTGATGTTTGCGCAAGACAAAGCAAGGGAGAAAACACCATGCACAACAGCACTAGCGAGGCCTCTTTTTATCTTGATTCCCTTGCCGTTGAGAGACTTTCTAAATCACCCATAGAAAGTTTACGTATTGGGTCTTTAAACACAAATTTTGATTTAAAACTTATAGAGGTTATAAGCAATGAGCAACTTGCAAACCCAATTTATCCAAAAGAGTTTTTTATAAATACCCTGCCCTGCATTGAATAAAAAAAACTCCTTTGATTTGAGTATGAGATACCTACTAAAAGACTTGAATTTATTTCTTTAAATTATTTAAAAAATGTTGTTTTTAGTTTGCACGAATGTTTTTTAAAAATTACATTTGCACTCGCAATTTTAATTATTTTTAATTGCAAAGGAGAGGTGCCTGAGTGGCCGAAAGGAGCGGTTTGCTAAATCGTCGTACCCTAACAAGGGTACCCAGGGTTCGAATCCCTGTCTCTCCGCTAAAATAACTGAAAATTTAATTTTTAGTTTCATTGACATAGTACAGTATAAAAGATAAGTCACGGGGTGTAGCGTAGCCCGGTTATCGCGCCACGTTTGGGACGTGGAGGCCGCAGGTTCGAATCCTGCCACCCCGACTTTTTTTTATTGCTACGGGCTCGTAGCTCAGCTGGATAGAGCACCTCCCTTCTAAGGAGGCGGTCACAGGTTCGAATCCTGTCGGGCTCACAATTAATCTCCTTTTGGAGATTTTTTTGTTTTACATAACTCCTACCTCAACCTAAGAACAAACATGTAATTTGTTAGATCATGGCATAGTAGAAATATTATAGTATTTTTAAAGTTCAATTACATGTTTAGCATAGAACGTTTCAATAGAGATTAATACTACAGTATATAGCCAATGAACATATTAAATGAGATAGTTAAAGGGGCCTCTAGGCAATTTGGTAGAGAGTTTGGACGCGCGGGTGCTAATGCCATATTAAAAGGAAAAAACTACTACAGTGTTCAAGGTAGTAGTGATTACAGTGGAAGAATTAAACCCTCTGATAGTGACACCATAAGAGCTATAAAAGAAGTTTTAAAAGTAAAATTTGTTACCACTAATAAAGCAAACATTTCTCGTCTTATTGATTTGACAGACTTGGCCTCAGACGCTTTAACCTTTGAAGGCGTGCAAACCTTAAATGAAATCGAAGACATAAAGAGTTTAATTGAGGAGTATAATGACAAATTTGAACACGGTAGCGTGCTGATAGATGATGACTACAAAGACAAAAGCCTTGATTTTTTAAAAACAAAAAGAAATGAGTTTGTTGAAACATTAAACCAATTTAATGCAGCAATTAAATCTTTTGTAAATACCAAGCTAGTAGAGGCTACAAAAAATAAAAAAATAAAAAAAACAGCCACTTGGATGGCGTGTCCTTTTTTAATTATTGGCGCCTTAGGGTTCCATAAGTTTTATTTGAAACAATACGGGTATGGAGTTTTATACCTACTGCTGTCTTTAACATTGCTGTCATGGATTTTTGCGCTTGTTAATTTCATTCAGTTTTTGACCATGAAACAAGAAACCTTTGACACAAAATACAATCCTGTATTTTCTTATTATAGCCAATTTAAATTTGATTAACTAGCAACACTTAAAGATGAAAAAACCAAAAAAGCGCACCTTAACCGTTTCAGAAAAACAGATTGCTTATGGAATGTTTGGGGGCCTACTTATAGGAATTTTTACAGATAATATTGGGCTATGGCTTTCATTGGGGCTTGTTTTTGGGGCAAGCTACTCCTCTATAAAAAAAGACAAAAAAGAGTAAACACATCTATAACAACTCTTTTTTTCTCTGGTATGCATTAGGGCTAAATTTTAATAATAGCGAGCAATTTTTACAAAAAGTAGCCACAAGTGATATTGTTAATTATCTTTGCAAGATAAACCACCGTTATGCAACTATCTCAAATACCCAATATAAAACACACAGAGGCTAACAACTTTTTTTTACTTGCTGGCCCATGCGCCATTGAGGGAGAGGATATGGCCATGCGTATTGCTGAAAAGGTACTAGAGATTACCAATAAACTTGAAATCCCGTACATATTTAAAGGGAGCTTTAAAAAAGCAAACAGAAGCCGTAT
>Ga0115005_10002401_pt1 | contig 14928 bp, 16 predicted proteins | sample ArcOceMetagenome_FD_87163 | JGI IMG/M metagenome (GOLD analysis project Ga0115005, IMG submission 87163) | Marine eukaryotic phytoplankton communities from Arctic Ocean - Arctic Ocean - Greenland ARC118M Metagenome | ecosystem: Environmental > Aquatic > Marine > Oceanic | place: Arctic Ocean... | reverse complement strand
TTGGAACGTAGTATCTGTTGAAAACGTGCTGGGCGGAGTAGGATGCTACAAGGAAGAGGCAGGTTGTGGCGAGTGGAAGATCCAGGAAAATACAGCGTAGGAGAGTACCAATGATCCTTCCAATCGTGGACGTGGATCCACTTTTGTTCTTCCTTTTAGTGTTGCCTTTTTTGGTGACAATTTTTTGTTTTTGCTGCATTGTCTCGTCTTGATCTACAGGTACGTCAAGGTCGGAAATGGAAGATGAATCGTAATCATAGGAAGTATCTGCCGCAGCATCATGTGGTACATTACGAGGGATAGAACCATCGCCATCCTTGCTCCCATCAAAACTGTTCAACAAGGCCGCAGATGACATGAGCGTACTCTGTGATTTATCACTGTTCTTATTGATATGTTCTAGGGCTTCTTGCAATGCAGGTAGGGCAGTAGCAAGGGCAGGACTTTTAGAGCTGATCCCAGGGCAGGATAAAATGTGGTTTCGAATTTGTTCGACCTCGCCCCGGCGGACTTCAGCCAGGAGACGGGAGAGGACGATGTTGGCCGCCTCGCTGTCTTCATCGATGTCGAGGGAGCGTATGTGGTTTATGAGAGTTACTAGGTCGCGCCGTTTCTTCTGAAGAGAAGAGTCAGTATTGTCACTGGCCATGATCTGATCTGGTTTCTATTGTGGATGTGTTATCTATATACCTGGTTCCGTCGTTTTCCGATGTGGTTGATTTGTATTTGTATTGCGCTCTCTCTACAGTACTTTCGTCGTCTGTTTCGTATTTTTTAAATTTTATTAATTTTGTCCTGTCCTGCCTGCCGTGCACTGCATTGCTCTATACACGACACACTTTGAAAACTTCTCTCATACATAAGAGACGACATTTGTCACGTATCTTAGGCGCTTTACAGAGACGAGTCATAAGTGATAATAGCCTATTTTGTTCAATTCAAAAAGAAAGACAAACAAACTCAAAACGGTAATATAAAAAAGATTCTTTCTCAGAGGAGAAGTCATCGACGTCAATTTTCCTCTGCCTCTACTTGTACTTGAATAGATTCTCCGGTGAAAGAAATCAATCTCTGCTGTTTCCCATTCAACACCACAAACAAACCTACCATGTCCAATGACCCAATCCTAATCAAGCACACAGCCTCAGGAGCTTCAGCTACAGTACGCCCCTTCGGAGCAACTATCACCTCCTTCGTCAACTCCAATGGCAAGGAGTCCCTCTTCCTCTCCTCCCTTGCCAAAACCGATGGATCAAAGGCTACACGAGGAGGAATCCCTCTCGTGTTTCCGCAATTTGGTCAGCCGAATAAGGATATGCCCCAGCATGGGTTTTTGAGAAACAATTATTGGAAATGTGGTGACGTGTTCGATCAGGAGGAAGGAGCGGGGGGTGAATTCACTCTCGCTCTAGAAGATGTGGTGAATGCGAGGGGAGAAGGTGTGTGGAAGGATGAGAGCACAGTGGATTGTACCATTGTGCTTTCTGTCAAAGTAAATGCCAATAGTCTGACTACTGTACTTACGATTGAGAATGCGGGTGGAAATACATTTGATTATCAGACATTGTTCCATACCTATTTCAAGATTTATGGATCGAAGGCTTTGGATAAGGATGTGTGTAATGTCACTGGACTTGCTGGATATCATATTTATGATCAAGTGACAAAGGAAGAGAGAGTGCAGAACGAGGATCCAGTTTTTGTGGATCGTGAATTAGATTGTATTTTTACCGCTCCACAGGGGAAAACTGCGATTGATGTTGTTATATGTACCGGGGAGGATGGATCCAAGGTATCGGTCCATGCAACTGCAACCGTAGATGGAGAGGATATTCCTGTGAGTGCTGTGGTGTGGAATCCATTTATTGAAAAGAGCAAAGGGATGGGAGACTTTGCCGATGCTGAGTATCACGATATGATTTGTGTCGAGCCTGGTGTATTGAAAGCTGGTAAAAAACTGCATTCTGGGAAGAAGGTCACTTTCCTTCAGAAGATTACTACTTTGTAAATTGAAAATAAAGTAGAACTGTGTGCACCACCGCTTGCTGTCTGTCTTGATGCACGTATTCAAAAGAACTCAGAAAACCTATGCATACGGTATGTGTGCAGTAGTCAATATCCACTTTGTAGACTATCAATACGAGTAAATGAATTACATTGAACATGGTCCGGGGTGTTGGAATGTGTTCTATTAAAATCATGGGAGGAGACGAACAAATTATTTTGAGGGCATTCCAAGGCCACATACGACTCAGCTATAATAGACTACAACGTCTTTCAGATATCCGTTGAGGAGTTTGTCAGCAAAAGGACTATCTTTTTTGCCTTAAATATTTCTTCCTCAGGAGCAGTTAGGCCAACAAATTCCAACTTTCGACTCTCGATTCCTTTCTCGGCCACACAAGTGTCTGCTGAAGAACCGTTTAGGTTGCTAGTGGTGCTTACAAAGAATAAGCAGAAATATCTCAAAGACAATATTATTCCAACATAAAGAACTTCCTTTGTGTTCAAAGGTTTCATAATGAAATTGAGAACTAGGAGCAACGATACTTCTAGTGTGCACAAGGAAACTTCCAACAAATACCACGATTATCCTATTCGGAATAATGCTTCAGGTCTGTACACCGGGCATTCCGATAATTATTTCGATTCTCCAATACAGGACAGTAAATCTAGACCGCATGACATGCTGGAAGTTGACTTTCATCAAAACCCTACAGAACTGTACTTGTCTATTTGTGCAACAGACTGGACAAATGCGCTAGCTGCACTCGAACAGAATCCTATGGAATCAAAAACGTGGGTTGTGAAACGAGATCCATATAATGGTAGTGACGATGAAGAAGATAATTCCGTGAGATTTTTGCCTTTGCACTCCGCATGTGCTAGGCAGCCCCCGGTAGATATCATCATCGGTTTACTAACAATTTATCCCGAGGCTTCATCGGTCATTGATGATAACGGTATGTATCCATTGCACTATGCTTGCGCTAATCAAGCTTCAGCAGAAGTCATTGGGTTACTTCTGCTGCATTTTGATCCTGCCAATATGATTCGAGTGGAAATGGGAGGATCACTCCCCATTCATCTTTCTGCTCAGTGGGGTGTTAGCTCCCCTGATGTAATTGAGCTTCTACTTGAAAACAATCAGTCCTTAGCATGTGCACGAGATTCTGAAGGGTTATCTCCCGTGGAAGTCGCGATACACGCTGAAGATTATGATTATAGGCAAGAAGTGATAGAAATCTTACAAATACATTACGAAGAAGAAGCTATGAATGATGGTGATGACTCTACAATTTCAACGCATATAACCAAAACCAATAAGAAGAAACGGAGATCATCCATGGCGCTTCTTAATCAAGTGGTGGACGTAATGCGTGATGAAGTTGCCACGCTCTCCAGGCAGAAGGAAGAAAAGAGAGCGAATATGCAAACGCAAATAGAGTTGGAATGGGAGGCTGTTAATTTGAATATTTCAGAAATGAAACGTAAAATTGAGGCCATAGGTGATAAGGGTACAGCCAATTCGGAACAAGATACCCAGTGCCCGCGTAAATCCTGCGCTATAGAACAAATAGGAAACGATTCAGCTCTTGAACCACCATCTGAAAGTATCCACGCTAGCCCGAAGACTGCTGCCGGTAAAGATCCTGGAGAAGTAAGCGCAGAAAACATCTCTCACGAGTATGACATTCCAGGGAATCTTTTCGACTCAAAAAGCTTCGAGGGCGAAGACATTTCATACAGTTTATCGTCTACAGATGCACCCTGTGCGTCAAAAAATGAGCAAACATATGACAAAGAAACGGAACAAAGGACACCATTGGATGGAGCACAAGAAGGCAAAACAAGTATTATCAAGTCAACGTCTTCTAAAGATTCGAAAGGATCGATTTCGCCTTGGCTGCGACAATGGAGAAAATTAGCAGGAAGAAATTCAAGATTACAGGACAGTCCTCCCGATAAAAGTCCTTTGCAGGCCATCAATGAATCAGTAGAACCTGAAAAACCTGACGACTTGCAGAAAAATGCTTCAGAAGATGAACATTATGAACACGAGAGTCTAGTAGTTATGTCTCAACCCACAACCACTAAAGTTTTCTCGCCTAAACTATCATCTATGCTGGTCAAGACTAAAGAGGAAATTCAATTAGAATCAACAAATGACGTGAGAGATTTGCCAACCATCAATCAAGAGAATGAGCTCATGGAGCTTGAATACGCTGCTCTGGTCCGGAGGCACGATGCTTACGCTTCAAAATTTGAGACGGCAGAAGGCGCTTTAGGTGAGCTCATGCAAGAAATTTGGAAAACGATGGAGTCTGGAAAGGATGCAGTGCGAAAACTGCAGATATTAAAAGATGATTTCAAGGTTACTACAGCAGTGAGGCGAGCTCATCTCAAGAGTATGCTGAGCGATATGGATGATGACGAAATAGACATTCGGCATACAGATGTAGTGAATAGCGCTGGACTGCTGAAAAATCAACGAAAAGCACTTTCTTTCTTGGAGCACTTTCTTGATGAAGTGAAATCATAAATTCTATTACCTATTCATAATTTACTTAATGGTAGACCAAGATCAATCGCCCCTCCGTGCAAAATTTGTTCTTTCGAGCAAAATGTTTCAAGCTTGAAATCTAACTCCCAACCCGATACAAATACGGGTACACACCACCTCACAAACTCCTCACCACAAAGACCAAACATAATAATACCACATACCACACAACCACTAGCTCGCTCACCACAAAGTGCCATCACAATATAGTGACATTTGACAGTCGACTTGCCTCTACTAGTCTGACTTATCATAAACTCTGTAGATCAGAACAATGGCATTTTCTCATGTATCCATAATTGCTGTTTTTATTTCTGTGGTATCCCTGATCATCAGCAATGTAGCAGCTTTCACTCCTTCGCACATAAAGAAAGGGAGCTCAACTGCTTTGTTCGGAGCTTTCAACAAGGGAAACAAACAGGTAAGCCAAGTGCATTAATTTTCTGAGGTCCTATCGAGCACCTTTTATCATTCCGTGATTTGTCATTCATTTCATTATTCCTGTCTGTATTCACAAAGGCTGCCTTGATGGCAAAAATGGCCGAGGCCAAGAAACAAAGGCAGAAAGAAGACGGCGGCATCATTGAGGAAGAAGAACCTTCTCTTTCGCCCGGAAAAAAGAAAATTCTCAGTGATACCGAAATGAAAAGACAAAATGATTTAAAGAGATTTGAGCAACTGCTAGACTCGGAATCACTAACAGTGAATTATGACATTAGTGGAGGTAATTACCAAACTAAATCGCAGGAAGAGGAAGACGTAGACGCGGGAGTCAGAGGGGTAGATCGTCTATTTGAAGGAGACCCTGCACCAACTGAACCATTTGAGGATCTTATTAATTTTACAACTGATAAAGCTTTGGGGAAGAATGGAGCTTCTCGGGTTGTTCCCTGGCTGAACAAGAGCTCTTCCAAGCACAATGATTTCTTGATTGTGGTGGCAGATCCCAGGTGAGTGAACGTTTCGACCACTTGAACAAGAATTACTTCTTGTGAATTATATTTCTCAATTACTACAATGCATGTGCACCGCTGACACTCAACTATTGTATTATTCTCATAGAGGGAAATCCTCCGAGCTGCGCACTGCGATTAAAAATATTTCAAAACTTGTGCCGTCTGGAACTTTGTCCAACATGATCGTGATCAATGCCGATTCGCCTGGAGAAAATCGTAGGTTTCTAAAGAAGAATGAAATAAATAACATCAGTATTTATAGTGATGAAAAGAGGGAATGGATGCGAGAATATACAGTGTTGGGGGAGAATCGCTGGGCAATGTGCATGATGGTATTGACGGAGGGAAGAGTTGACAAACTAGTGAGAGAGGTGGATGTTGAATTGGCTACGCAGGTTATTAAAAGTGTATCCAAGTAGAGAGATACTATATTTGAAATAATAAAATGAAATCAATTTTTTTAGAAGCAAAAGATCCGACAACCGACGATGCATTGCAAAACCCAAATAGGTTGAAATTACAAGTCCTTCTCATGCTTCTTCTGTGGCGGCTTCTGACTGTTCACCAACGTAGAAACAACGTAACCCCAAATTCCAGTAATTATAAGGACTGCAATATTGGTATAAGCAGAAGTCCCACCACCTTCCTTCTCCCCCTGCTCAACTGCCACAAGATTAATCGCCTGCAATAAATTCGTCACTTTTGCATCAAATTCCATATTCACCAATGCCCCGGTTGAGAACGATCCAATAGCCGTTCCAATGATACCAATGGGAAGGTTCATCAAAAGATTTTTAAGGTAATGTTTCGGCCATCCGAATACTACGAGGGAAGTGACAGCGTGACCTATCGGCAAGTATGCCATGCTGCACACGGAATAAATGGTGGATGCCGGGTAGGAATCCTTTAGGACATAGTTCCCGATGGCTAGGAGAGTCATGAAAGCCGCGGTGTTTCCGAAACCAGATATTTGGAAGCGAAGCGGTTGGGGAATTTTATGCAGAGCCCTGGGTTGTTTTGAAAAGGTATGATACCGTACCGTACGGTATGTGGCAAGTTGCAAGGTTGCAGATGAGAAACAAGACAGAAAAATGCAGAATGTCCTAGAACAAAGCGCGCAACATGTACTGTACTCACGGGTGAATGAGGCTTGGCCTTGAGCTATCAGTATCAGTAGATTTATCTGTCATGGTAGATATTGTTGTGTGTGGGTCTTCGGGATCGACTATTCTTTGAGATATTTTGTGTAGTGGTGTTGTTGTGGTCATCATCTAACGAACAACAGTACATACACCAAGTATGTAAAAGAATTAAAACTCGTTCGTTCGTTGAGTAAAACCAAGCGATAGCGATGGGGTGGCATGGCATGGCGACTGGCGACGCCTACATTACAAACAAGTAGCTTTTCACCGCGCGACGCAAATTCAGACGAGCAGCCGTTAGCCGATTTTTCGTTTAACGACAACAGTTACCAAAAACACACGACGCGACCGACCGATACCAAACAAAATAGACAGCACCACGCGACAGTTCGATTAGAAAGCTTCTCCGAAGAACCGAGGTGTAATTGATAATGCAATAACCTTGTTCACAAGATATCACCTCTCAAAATCACCATTTGAAATATGGTTGCTTGATGTTGCTTGATGTTGCTTGATGGTAGGTCACCATTTGAAATATTTTACGTAAAACATACCACGTCAAGCAAGCGATCTTCAAATGGTGATTTCAAACTGTGATATCTTGTGAACAAAGTTATTGAATTATTAACATGTGTCAAGAGCAAGAAGTTTGTAAATTTATAGCATCAGCGGAGGATGAGTTAGTGATTGAGCAGCTATACACCTACCCGATTGCATCGCGATCACTTGATACTGGTGATGTCGATACGAGCTAGACGTCAAATTGCAATCAAGCTGGAGGCTTCGGCGATGGATTGAAGATAGCTGATGTAGCATTCATTAGCAAATGCAAAGGGAAAGGGAAAGGACTTGACAAGCCTAAATTGGTTATTTTATGCGTTGGAAGAGAAGACCAAAATCTCTTGGGCCTTCTAAGGTTTGACGAAGGAATCAATCTATTGCTACCTTTGCAAAATGCAAGGTTCTACAGTACAAGTCTTCATCGAAATTGTCAGAAATGAGCGATTTCGTGATAAAATTTAATCCACTCGATAAATCATTAACGGAGATTGGACCCGACCTCGGTGAGGGTCGATGGAAGTGGATGTGTGGTGTACGAGCCAATACCGGCGACATCTACTGTGTACCTTTTCCCTCCAACAATCGGCATATTCTTAAGATTAAGACCAGCGATGGCACAGTGGAAACACTAGATGATGTTGAGCTGCCAGAGACTGGTGGAAACTTGTGGGCATCAGGGGCACTTGCAGCAGACAATTCCATTTACTACATGCCAAGCAATGCCCATCGGATCATGAAACTAAACCCCGATAATGACTCGCTCTCTAGGGTTGGGGATGATGATCTAGGAAAACAATTGTTCAAGTACAATGGAACGGTGGTCGGAAATGATGATTGCGTGTACGGCATACCTGATGGTGCCACACACATTGTCAAGGTTGACCCGACCAATCCTGACACGATATCTACTGTAGGGGGAGCAGCTGAGAAAGTGTTCTATTGTAAGAATGGTGTAGATTTGGTCAAGTATTACAGATTGTAATAACTATACCTGGATTGGGGGTCGCATCTATGTTCATGCATATGAAATGGGATGGGGCGATCCGACCATTGGAGCTGATAAGTATATCTACTGGCCTCCTTCTTTTGCCAATCGTGTACTCAAATTTGACCCCAAGACCCAACAATTACCATCGCTCGTGGGGGATGACTTTGGCGAAGGAGAATTGAAATCATGGCAGAGTGGAGCTCTGGCAACTGATGGGGCAATCTATTGTATCCCATCCGGTGCCAAACAAATCCTCGCTATTGACCCATTCAAGGAGCTTGCAATGACAATGCAGAACAACATACAAATGTATCCAGAAGAGCTAGGCCGGCTATTTGCGAAGGATGGACGCAACAAAACTTTCTTCGGCAGCGCAGTTCGAAAGTTTGGCATTGAGAAAGTTTTTGAATGCCTTCCCTCGGATAAAGAATGGACTGACAGTTTTTTTAATGCCAACAGCCTTCCACTATTCATGGTAGCAGCTTCGTGGCGTCAGTAATTTATCATTTATTGAGGAGGAATGTGCATGATGCATTGTCAGGAAATGATGTTGGCGCCAGTAAGAAGTGCAAGCTTCGTAGCACTTGATTGTGTCGTCAGCGACTGATCATTCATTAGTACGTCGTGTATAGTATTTTATTAATTAAATTTATAAAAGTAACTTCACAAGTATTTCTACATTTCTACTTCACTTACGTGTGTACTGTACGCGTGTACACCACCGTAGAATTTGCAAATAATGAACATGGTCATGTTATGGCATAGTTACTGAAATTAATATACATGTTACGGGACGCGTCCATGATCCCGAGCACGGTATTGTTGACCTTTGTTGACTTATTGTTGGTGATTGCCACTTTTGTTGGATTGATTGATTGATTGATTATTCTCTTCACCGCCGATCAAACAGTAAGATAACGGTCAAATTTGTCATTTTTGAAAGTGCGTTGGCTGACTTGAAGATTGATGAGCTTGATAAGGATATCAATATGAACCTGCTCAGCCAGGGGAAATTTCAATATCTATTTGACTCTTGACTCATCAACACCTTTCAATCACCTATCATAAGCACCACAGTGAATTAGTTCATTGAAACACAACAGATCATTAAAGATCCGCCATTGATTAGATATGAAATTTAGCAGTACTTCAGCTCTGATAGTGCTTTCGCTCTCGAGCGTGAATGCGTTTGCACCAATCCATACCACATTCACAAGAAATGGATACACTGGTGCTGCCATCGCGAACCAAAACGAATCAATGTTGAATATGGCAGCGCAAGGGAAGAAAAAGCGCCGCAGACGTAAGCAAGATCCATCATCACCAGAAACAGCACCATCACCAAATTCTCCCACAAAAGAAGAACTAGTTGCAGAATTATTGCCAGAGGGGTCGGCAGTGGCATCTGGGGAGAATATGCCCTCCATCGACGAACTGAAATCCATTGCTAGTTTCAACCCACCAGGCTCTAGTTCATCATCGGCATCTTCGTCAAAAAAGAGATCTATTGATTTAGATGCTGCCGTCCCATCTAAAAATGTGTCTCCAGTTGGAGCGAAAGCAGATAAAGATAATACTCTGGTTGAATTACCAAGTATTAGAAATGTACTGAAGAATAAAGAGCTGAAGAAAATCGAAGAGGAGGAAGAAGAAAAGAGAGCCAGACCCAAGATTTCTCGAAGGGATCGCAAGGCTATGTTACAGGTGAGTGTATTTTGATGATTAATAAGTTGAAGTTGGCAGTCAAAGTATTATCCTAGTAGAACTCGCTAAAATGTTTCAATATGATGGAATGCAATCCACAGCTTCTCGAGGAACAACCATTTGCAGACGCTGATGATTCCTATTTTGAAGATGAGGCATATGGAACGGTCAGTGCATTGTTGGCAGAAGGGGCAGAGCCTTTCTTGGGCATCCCACCGGGTCCGTTGCAAGTAGGACATTTTATTGGTGCTCTTGGTATTGTTCTCTGTGCGTTTGTGGAGTATCCTGGGTTTCCCCTCACAAATTTGCCTTCACCTGTTCGTGATGCTCTTCAAGGAGGTTAGTATTTTATGTTTCATTTGGAAGAATGTCTATTTTGTTGGAATATGAAAGTTGTGCATCTATTTGCTTGCGTCGCGTGTTCACCTTGTCTTGTGCACTAATCAATACCATCACTACTTCGTATCCTCGTCCCTCCAATAATGTACAGGTCTTGGCACAATATACTTGATCAATACAATCCTTGCGGTACTTGCCACATTTAAGGCAAATGAAAGGGGCCAGTCGCCTGTATTGTGGGCTGCAAAGGCATTCTCAGTTGGAGGACTTGCTATTGATCAATTGACGCAGTTGCCTACTTTGAAGGAAATTGAGGAACTTGAAAATAGGAAGGGTGCGAGAGCAATCAAGAAGAATAAGAAATGATTAATAGTGTAGTTCATTACATTTCTAACTTTAATGAGAAATCGTCGAGAAACACATATGTTATGTACAATTATTCTAAGACACTTAGCACTACGTTTGAACGTGTACCTACGCGTGTAGTCGATTTTTTCCAAGAATAGTCTTCACTGAGCGACTTGCTTTTTGAAGCTCTTCAATTTTCACTTGAGACTAATCACATTCCCCGCAAGTAACAGGACATTTCATCTTCACAGGGGATCTACTACACCTTTTCTTTGTATTCTTGTACCCTGCCCAAAAACAACCTTTATTTTTGCCATTCTTCCAGAGTTTGAACTTTTCAGTCGAGTCTGTACAGCAATTGGTACAGGTCTTGGCACAGTTTTCCTTGACACCACCATATTTGAAACATCTCCAATAGGTAGATTTCCTTCGCAACCAGGCGCAATCTTTCTTTCTTGTCACTCCATTTGGTTTCAAGACAAAGAATTTTTCCGTGCTATCACTGCAGGTGGCTGTAGGATTTGCTGATTTTGAAGGTGCAATTGTAGGAACTGGAGTTGGAGATGCAGTAGGTCCCGGAGTGGGTGCTGCGGTTGGAAAAGCTGTAGGTCCTGGTGTCGGACCAGGTGTCGGATCCGAGTTGGGAGCAGCTGTGGGTCCTGGTGTAGGTGTAGGTGCAGATGTAGGTGCAGGAGTAGGTACAGGAGTAGGTACAGGAGTAGGTACAGGAGTAGGAACAGGAGTAGGTACAGGAGTAGGTACAGGAGTAGGTACAGGAGTAGGAACAGGGGTTGGTACAGGGGTAGGAGCTGATGTAATACCGGAATCAATAAAGTTGAGATAGAATAGTGAATAGTACCAATTATTCTCAGAGATTGAAATCACAGAGGTGATTTCGAGACTTTCTGAACCAACTTCAGTATGTTTGAGAGTAAACTCGACCACTGATTTGTCATCTCTACTTCTATGGGTCACTGCGCTAATGTCCGAAGTGCAGTCGGGGTGCAGTTGAAAAAGGTCTGCATAAATTGAATCTGTGGGGAAGGAGAAGGCGTTTGTCACTGGAAGTCGGAACAAGAGTCCTCGAAAAGATAGATTCGGCCTTTCAATCCTGACGGTGTACTCCTGATTTATGTTCAATTCCAATGCATTTTCAATACCGAATACGGGTGTATTCCCGCCAATACTGATGGTAAAGCCACCTTGCCCGACAAGATCCCCTCCGCCGGTCTCGCCATGCGGAGAGTTTTTGCCAGTAAGATCTCCACCGTCACAGTGACCTGCTTTACTTGGATAGGCTTCGGTTCGTGTGACATGAGCAAGGAGATTGATCAATAATATCGCGAATCCCTTCATCCTCATCGTGAGTTAGGTCAGGTAGGTTTAATTGAGTGTTTGCTGTGTCTGAGTGTCTGAGATTGACAATAGAAGGGTTCATTTGTTCTGTATGAAATACTCGTATTCGGGGGGCGTTGGGAGGGGTGCGCGCTGAGAACTGCGCTGAGACTAAATTGCCCATAAAATCGAAAAATTGAGGTTTGTCTTATTGATGGATCTTCTCACAATTCAGTTGGACTCACCAGGTCCACGGGGTCTATAGGTTTGAAATGACTAATTATTTGACCTTTGATGCAGTGTTCGTTTTCAAACGGCATATACCAAAGCTCACAATGGGTGGAGAATGTTACTACAAATGTTAGAGTCATTTTTCGAAATACGTTATTGAGCACCATCCAAACGATAGGATGGATTCTTCCCTATGTAAGACATGGTGTGTATTCTTCGTAACGCCTCTACAGGCTTCGAAATTATGACTACTTCCTCCTTTTTCACAGAAGCACCTCGCCCATTGGTTGAACTTGCTTCTAACCATGATGTAGGTATCTTGAAATTTTCAAAAGTATTTGCATAGACAGGTGCGACAATTGCCAAATCAACAGAAAACGATTTCAAAAGATCTTGAACCTTGGAAAGTGCAGCATCATCCCCTCCTAGATCATCAGCCGGTACCAATGTAGCACAAACACTGTTTCCAAGTAGACCAACGAATTTAGCACAAATGGCTTTTGTTGCTGCAACTACTGCAACCCGTGGGCGAACCATGAACACGGGTGTCGTCCCTGAAAATGATTCAGGGTCGGGTTGATCATACCAGTAACCAGACCCCGGTGTCTGCAAAGGAGCGAACGTACCACAATCACTTATCTGAATCGGCACCATTGGTTTATCGCCATTTCCCGGCTCTATTCCAACACTTGCCAATGCGTCCAAAGCTTCAAATCCACTCACAACCTCTCCAAACACGACATGTTTCCCATCGCACTGCGGTAAAGCCTTGAACGTGATGAAAAACTGCGAAGTATTCGAGTTTTTTCCACTATTCCCCATGGAAACGATTCCCTTTCGATCATGTTGGAGAGATAAGCCATCCCGTTCATCCTTGAATTTCTTTCCATTGTATATGGACTCTCCGCCACTACCATTTCCAAAGACGAAATCACCGCCTTGAACAAAGGATTTGTCGACTAGTCGGTGGATCATGGAATTTTTGTAAGTCAATGGTTTGCCTGAATCACCGATCGGAGCTGGTTTAACCTTTTTTTCTTTTATGAGACTATTATTTCCGTTTGTGCATAGTGTAGCAAAATTCTTTATTGACGAGTTGATGTACATGTACATTCGATGATAAGTAATGTATTGCAATAACCGAATGAATGAATCAAGTGATTCTCTAATTTTTTTTGTAACATCACTCACCTCGCAAGCCAAAGGAGAAGCATCCCAAAAGAGTTTGATAACAATTCTACTACCATGAGATGGTGGTCGAACTTGAATACCACTGCTAATTTTGTCACTCCATTCTGCGTGCACCGAAAAAAGAACAAAGGAACAATAAATGTAAATGAATGCTACACGTACACGGACACCGCGTACAGTATAGTACACGTAGTACAGAATTCACTCACCATGATCTGAGCTCATAAGATCTTCAATCCTTGCCAGTTCTGATCCTCCAAGTCGCCGCAAGTCTTTGGAAGAGAATCCATACCTTGAATCTGTCGCATCGACAAATGAAGCTGCTAAAGCCATTTTGGATCGATGGTTGCTTGAATTAAAATTAGGAATTTGTTTGCAGTGAGAGAGTAGAGCTTGGATAACACCCATTAATATATGCAAGTTTACTCCTCAATCATGAATTGACGAGGGTGTTGAATCAATCGTCGAGAGAAACTGAAACTGTTTCTCAATTCACTCACTCAATGTCTATATCCAAGTAACAATATGGACATGAATTTGGGTTAACTTCAGGCATGATGAAAATTGAGTAAAAAGATGGATTAGCAGAAATTAGTGGACTGCTGAGACTAATGATCAATTTCGATGATCAATGATCGAATTGATGGTGCTACGTTGTAGATCAATAAGGAAATGATCCAAACGGGCAGTGGGTACATTCAGTAAGTGCTTTGATACTATCAATATTGTTGAAGCTTTTAGGTTTTGTGTTTTCAAGTTTCGTTTAATGAGATCACTATCGCGCGCATGTGCGCGTAACGCGCAGACGCGGACCCAACTTGCTCACATCTCACATCACGGTTACTCGTACGTACAGTAGTATTGAACTAGATTGAACTCAATGAATGAACGAAATTAATAAGTCAAGGTATGATAGCTGTAGAGCGTAATTATAATGGTGTAATAGGATGTTCCGATGCTAGTAGGTTATCAACTACGATTCTAGGATGAAAAATGTTTTGTGAGCTGCTCCATTTTCGCACCTTCTTTTGACAAAAAGCGCAACCCACCCTCCACCGGTACATACAGTAATACTCGTAAGTTGGACAAAAGTAGTACATACCGGGTACATACTCCTCGTACATACCGGTACATAACATTATAATAAAAGCGGAGTTTTTACTACAAATTTCCAGAAAAGCTTTTTCATCTTCTTTGGCCTTGATGGCTGATTGATGCACACGACTGCACGAAAGAGAAACACTTTCTTTGTTTGAGATAATGATATGGAGGATTTTGGAACGGACGTCTGGACAGACGTCTTAACGGACGACTATTGGAATAATATTCAGAGCAACGCTGTCTGATCCAACGCAAGCAAGAGTCATATTTGAATATCATGAATCGAATCGTGCGCGCCATTTTGAGATATTTAGACCACAAGTCATCATTATTTCCCAGAAAGTGGACACTTCTGTGATATCTACAATTTGACCGAGCACCTACAACAGTAAGTATCGACGATCGACGCGGAAGAGGCCCTTCCCAGTCATCAGGCCCTTTTCCCCGCGACCGTGAACTTGACGGAGA
>Ga0115005_10002400_pt1 | contig 14928 bp, 15 predicted proteins | sample ArcOceMetagenome_FD_87163 | JGI IMG/M metagenome (GOLD analysis project Ga0115005, IMG submission 87163) | Marine eukaryotic phytoplankton communities from Arctic Ocean - Arctic Ocean - Greenland ARC118M Metagenome | ecosystem: Environmental > Aquatic > Marine > Oceanic | place: Arctic Ocean... | reverse complement strand
CGTACACGGACGCGTACGCGTACGCGTACGCGTACTCCGGGATTGATTTTGCAAGGAGACGAGAAAGCAAAGATCATCCTACAGCCGTCATTTCCAATCACTCACTCATTTGATTACTTCCTTTATCTCAGACCGTCAAGGAACTTCCTCAGGAAACCATTGCTGCCGCCGCTCCAGCAGACAAGAATCCCTCTGCTCCCGCAACCGATGTGCCCGCCACTGCCGATGCTCCCACCACGGAGGCACCAAAGGAAGCCTCAAAGGAAGATACGTCCAGCGCCTCTCCCGCCAGTAAGCCTGCTGAAGAAAAGAAGGAACCCGAAGCACCGCCTTCTGGCGAGAAACGCGCTGCGGAAAGTAGTGAGGTGAGCGGGGAAGTTCAGGAGGCCAAGAAGCAAAAGACTCCTGAAAAGGAGGATGATGCCGGAGCTGCCGATGCCCCTGTTGCGGAAGAGAAGGAGGCAGCCGATGCCACCAATGCGGAAACTTTTGTCGGAATTACTCCAACTGAATCCGTACCGGTAGATGAAAAGCAAGAGATGAAAGAAGCAGAAACGCCAGCAGACGCCGACTCTACTCCTCCTGCGGAGGCTCCCATGGCTGATGATGCCGCAGCCGAAGATTCCAAGGCGAAGGAGGTTGAGGCTCCCAAGGCTGATGATGCTGTAGTCGAAGTTGTCAAGGAAAAGGAGGGTGAGGCTCCCAAGGAGGACAAGAAAGATGAAAATCCTCCCAAGGATTCCAGCGAGTCCAACAAAGAGTAAGATTCAGACACTGAGATGACTCCTCACTCACTTACTCCTTTGGAGTGATTGTAACTATTGCTTCTCTGTTCAGGGGCAGCCATATCATGCTATCGTTATGTTTGAAGATTTACATTGAATGTAAAAATGAATTATATTGTGTATCACTACAGTTCGTGTACATCGGCTACAAATAACATATAAAAAGAACTTGTTTCAATACCGTACAAAGTCATGTACGATAATCTAATGTATTCCCATATCCTTTCAAACCGTTAGTCGGAAGAGTTGCTTCCCTGCTGTACCTGCTAATCCAATTTCGAAATATCAAATTTAGTTGAATGCTGATGATTGAAGGAGGTATGCTTTTGTTTTTCCTCTTTGGCATATCCCTAGAGTGGATCGCTTGAATAAATATTTGTTCTCGCGGTCTAAAGTAGTTTACACTGTACACGTACTTGTGGATGAATTTAAATAGAAAGTTGAAGAATCCTTGGAGAGGAAAGTGTTTTTATTTTACGTATATGTGAATATCCGACATCGTGCTGCTATCTACTGGACCTGAGGTGTTATTCTAAATGTCGGATTACGAGGGTACACGTAGGGGTTGAATATCTAAATCCGAAAAAGCAACTCATTTTCTTGTGATATTTTTCTAATGCCACCAATTACGTATTTCGTTTACTAGGTACGTGCAGTTCAGGCAAAATAAAATCAGTGCAATTGGAAAATGAGTTGAAAAGTAACAACTTGACCTATGTTAAACGTGTACGGTACGCCGTTATCCCCGGTAGAACCAACTCAAATAGCAGGTTACGTGTTTACAATCAGGTGTGTATTTTTCTGGGGAAATCATCCCTTTTTACAATGTATGTTAAAGCATCTGGGGATGGAGCTATCCAGTCATAGTACCAAGATTTTTAGTTTAATCTTAGCTATCTTTCATAAAGAATAGCAATTGAATCATAAACATTCAAGGAGCCAATAACATCCTTGTCGTTGTTTTCTCTTAACCCACCTAACCAACCAAATCACTAATCCATCTCAACACTATATCCTTCCCAATTTTACCAACTATATATTCCAATATATTGAGACGCAAATTCAATACTGCACAGCGTTCTTGACGTACTATAGCCAAATGTACGATACGAAATGCACTGACTCATCGACATTGACTCTGTGCACCTGGAATGGCACTGGTATTTCCATTCATGAACACGGTGGATGAATCAACTTTGATATGTATCTGAAAGGACACGATCGGCATTGTAGCGGAGAGCGACGTGTGCGAGTACCATAACTTGTACTAATGCAGCCCCTGTGGCAGATAGTTGTCGCGTTGGGCGTTGGTTCCTGGTCTCCGTACTTGGTTGTGTGTGCTTTATTTCAGCATAATGTAGCCAGAATCAAACTAAGCCAGGTAGCTCAGATTCATGCGTTGGCGTGTAGAAGTTATCTCTAACATTAGATATCATTGCGTCACTGTGTACCGCTATCAGCTATCACCAGGTTCTGTCAAGAAGTACACGTAGCACAAGCACACGCGTATGTAGCCAGCCGGCAGCCACCAGAAGGCCCGAGAAATCTATCTGAGGACTGTATCACAGCATCACACCGCCCTACTCCAGCTCCACCAACTCAATCATCGCCACACCACCACAATCACAATCACAGTCTGAATAAAAATCAAACTCGTACTCATGACGACGACCAGTACGAGAAATAATTAGAATGTGGCATGTGCTACGAAATCATCGACACGCCCTCCCACTGCGGATCATGTTGCGCCCGCTATGTATGTACTGCCTCCAACGCCTCCCTCCTGCAAATTCGAAAATGGTGATCCGAAAGCAGAAACACACAAAGACAAACATAAGGCTGTACATACGGCCGTTAGGGTTGAGCTGCTCAAAAGTAACGATCTCCTCATACAATTCACAGCTTACGAGTAGTACAAGTCTCCTTGGTGAACTTGAACGATGAAATATCGCTTGAACGTAAGCAAGATAAGATAAGCTGCTCACGAGCTAACGGAAGCTGCTCAAAAGTAACGGAAGCAAAAGACACATGAACAAGACGACTCACTCATGAACATCAACACATAACACATCTTTACTCACATTATTACACGCACAAAGTACACCATCATGTCTGACGATCCAACTGCCACCCCTGAAGAAGAAACTCAGGTCTACAAAGATGTGTGTCAAAACCTAGTTCCATATGTTCTACTAGGCCGTGGCGATCGCCAACTTGAAACCCTCATGTATGATTATGTGCACGCCGATAGAAGGGCTGTCAAGAACGACCAAACCAAACTGGTAACATTTGCACGCGATAATGTGGTTCAAGCTGAGAATGACGTCAAAGTTCAAAAGAAAATCGTCGCAGATTATCACATCTTGAAATTAAATGCGAAGAGAGAACTCCAGGACAAAAAGCGAAAGTTTCTTGAGATTGGGAATAGCAAAAAGCAAAATGGGATCGCCTCTCCGAGCGTCACGAGCAGATTGATCGAGAGTTGCAAGAGCAATGAGAAATCAGGTGGAAGCATGCAATGCACAGAAAAAGGAAGAGAGACAACAACTCGAGTTGAATGAAGAACATAACTCTTCCCTTTGCAGATTGGGAGAAGAGATTGAGAGCGCACGAGGTGATGTCACCATTGAAGAGAACAAGGGTAAGTGTACCTCGACTTTATGATTGATTTAATTTTCGAAGCTTATCCTCTAACATGCATTGTAGATCGTGCTGTACAACAACAGCTTGCGTCGAAGGAAGCAGAGGGACAGAAGGCAAAGGGAAAATATTCCGCTGCTATTAAGGAAATCAAGCTGAGACAGGCGATGGGAGCAGGATCTTATGGCACCGTCCAAAGAAACCACTTGCCTGGAGCAAGAATTGATATGTTGAAGACTTTAGAGTGGCTAGGGGGTATTGATAGTATCCAAATCCTGACTGACTTTTACGACCGAGATAGTACCCTGAACTTGCTAGCTGGGAGAACAAAACTCAACGGGGGGAAATGAATCAGATATCGCAGACACATTACTCGAAGAGAAGCAAAATGCTATGAGGCTGAAAGCCGCTGTAGTGAGAAAGGCCACCAAAACTCGGGACGACAAGAGAAGTGCGATGTACAGTCCTAAACCGTTCGAAAACATTAAGAAGAGGGTCTTGGACCCCAACCAAAGCAATGAGGATCCTATGCCTTCTCCGACTGTCAAGAGAGCTCGCACCGCTTCTTATTCTCCTTTGGTCAATCTCAATAATGCTCACATGAATCCCCACTATCATTGGTTCTTCACTAAATGCCGGAATTGCACTCAGTTTGGGAGATCGTCCCATTGATGAAGCTTGCGATGAAGTACTTGATGACTTGTTTGCAAAGCTCAATGGTGCAGAGGAAGAGTACTAGATTGTACCGCCTGGTTCTGCGAGTACCGCAGAGAGACTTGGCCAAAGGTGTTTTCCCGAGAGTGCAGTCCGAAAATATGAAAAGGCGTATTGACATGAAAATATTAGCACGTACACTACTGCAGTAAAACAAAATTCATTACTCTATTTCTTGATTCTTATCACCATTATTCTAAACACTTGAACTTGTAATCAATCCTGTTGAAATGTTCCATCGCTTGGCTCCATGAGGCTAAGCGTGGTTCATGTCCAATTAGGATTCGTACCTGCCCGATAACTTTTGTTTCGAAACAGAGCTCTAGAACTCTCATTTGGATTTCAATTGATTGGAATGGAGACCACGGAACGGAGTAAAGGTTACACTCAAGAAACATATCCTGGCAAAGGTGGGTTCACGGAGAATGGGGTGATGCCAGACTCTGGCGCACGGTTCAATGGAGCGCTGCCATTTCTCGTACGTTGCGAAGCAAGCCATCTGTCAACGCTTTCATTATCACTATCCGCATCATTTGTATCATTGTGACCGCAACCATCATTAAGGCTGTCGCTATCGCGGTCAACATCGTCGTCAATGTCGCCAGCAATACGAATAGAGAGAATGTGGACGGATTGAGGATTGGAAATGTGAAACGAGGTAGGATAATCATCGTTACACTAAATATTGAAGCGCTATGTATGTACTCGTAATTCTCAAAAGATGCTTTTACTACTACAAAACGACTATTATTCATTGAAGGTGCACTTTTGAATCGTTTGGCAGCCACGAATGTAAAGCTTGCGCGACACACATCACTTTGACGCCCTTTTTATTTGTCCAGAATATTTGAGTCTACTACTGAGTCATCAGTCGCATTTACATTCATCTCTGAGTGACTGCCATGTACGGTATTAATATGCCCCCGCAAGAGTATCATTTATAAAATTAAATATGAATTCAAATAATAATGCTCATATGAACATAGGAAACCACTCCAATCGTTATAAATTTCTAATTCAATCGCTTAGATGTAGTTACAGTAGACTCTGTCATGGTTGATCTTTCTTGTTTCATTCATACCATGCGACACCCCCTACTACCTCCTCTTTTCAAGAGGCTTCTTCTTATCTTCAAGCATTGCCTCGTGGAGGCATTTATAGCTGCTGCCTTTCCAAAAATATCTCACCATGAGACACATGTATATGCAAAACGCAGACCACACTGACGTGTCTTTTACCGTAAAAGACACGTCAGTGTACACCACTTGAAACCTGCATCGCTCAAGCGCTGAATCTGTTCCTCTGATAGTTTTGTTCTAGGCTTCTGATTCTTTTGCATCTTCTTGTACGACCCTCTCCGTTCACTACACCATTGCCCTAGAGAAGCATCTTCGCCATGTTGAGAAACATCGCAATGACCATACTTGGCTTTGAAAGCCATGAGATCATTGAAGTGCTTGTCAAATGACTGTTTTGGTCCTCTTCTTTTTCTCTTGTTTCCCGATGTTTGTTGGATTGCATCTAAATGTACTGGTGATGTAGAGTCATTCTCAATTTTCTCATCACTGGATACCATTTCATCTTGGAATTGTTGGTCTTCAATTTCTAATAAAGATGATTCATTCTCACTTTCCTCCTCGTCACTGGATAATACGAACAAAACTACGTCTATTGACTTCATCGATAACTTCTTGCAACAAAGTATCAACATAATCATCACCTTCTTCATGATAGTTTGCAGGGAATAGGATATCCTCCATGCTCTCAAGAGTGCCAAAAGTCCCAGCAAAGATCCATGACGAATATGCCACGATGGATGAAACGAGTGAAAGATCAAGTCCGTTGCGAGAATGGTTTGAGGCGTCTTGTGCGATATGAGGCGAGTTGAGTTTGAGTTGATCCTACTTGTGCGTGTACGTGAACGTGCACGTGTATGTGAAGCCCGATCGTGATCCATGGAGAGTAACAATATTCTCCGAATTGTGGAATCTTGGCCGTCCTCTTTGTTTTCGTCATCCTTGTCGTTTTCATTCTTGTCCCTTTCGAGTTTCTGACGTTTTTTCATCCGCTCCAGGTTTATCTCCCTCGCACTCATTTTCTTATCTTGATCGTTATTGTCATTATTGTCGTCCCTTGTCTTTGTAGACGAAGGGGTAACTGTAACTGTTCCTGTTCCTGTTACAGGTGGCAAATCAACTAAATCTTCATTTGACACCATGTCATTTAATAGACCTGTACCGGTGACCATTGAGCTAGAAAGTATTCCTCCCAGTCCAAGGCGCTTTGCCAAAATATTTCGTTGCAAATCGACTCTTTCGTTCATGAATTTCTGCATAGACGTAGACGTACGTGTAGACGACCCACGAGCACGAGATTTCTCATCTGGTGGTCCTGATGTCGATGTCGACACTGATGCATCCAACTCTGACAACATGCTCATCTCTCTATCATATTCATTTTGCAGATCACCGTCACCGGTACTATTACAAACATCGAAAGTGGATTCCTGGCAAGATAAAAGAAGCCGACCTTTGTCCAGTACTTGATCCAATAACTGACTAGTACCGGTACACGTACCGGTAGAGCTACTCGAATCACTATTGGAATTGCAAAAATCTTGGACAGTGAGCCACTGCCTCTTCATTTTTCTTTCCTGCGCCCTGTCCCTGTTTTCATGTTCAATTCCATTCTTGATATCATTATGCATCAGTTTGTTCTTGTTCTTGTTCTTATCATCATCACACTGATAATTATCATGATCAGCATGGTCATCATCATCATCATGTTCATCTTTTAGAAAACTCCTTTGATCAGTGATTGGAATATACTTTGCCACATGCTCCATGGCAAGCGCTACACGATTCCTTCTAACAACCCCACCGCCAACAGCATCACTTTCATCAGGAGAAGTGAGCGCCATGTACAACCGCGCAAGAATATCCCATAAAATAATCGGATGGGATTGGGATGCGATTCTGCCGAGAAGGGAGATTGCTCGACGGGTACTTTCTGTGACACTTTTTGTGGTGCTGCTGGAGCAGTTTGTGATGAGGCGGAGGAGGCGGAGTGTGTGCGGTGTTAGACTCATTTCATGTTCATGTTCATCATGTTCTTCGTGCTCCATCTGCTGCATCTTTTCCTTTGAGTCAGACGTTGACGTTGGCGTTGACGTTGATTGGTTGCCAATCATACCTAATGATATTAATATTATAGATGACCAATGTTTCTTGGGATTTCATTAAGATAGATAGATAGATAGATAGATAGATGACCACTGTTATTGTATGCTTTGATGTTGTTATTAGTTATTACCGTGTTTCGAACTTTTGCGCTTTTGTTTGGTGTCTTCGTGTCTGTGTTGTGTGGCCACGTGCGCTGGGAGATTCTCTCAAACATTCAAGATGTGCGTGATTTGAGATTGTGGGACTGACTCGCTCACTCCGTTGTCCTTTTCGCTTCCTTCTCTCTTTTGTTTTCCCAGATGAGAACATAAAATCAAAATCTGTCTAAACAAAAAACACATCGAATGAACACATCAAACATCAAACATCGAACACAACACAGTAGTAACAACAAAACACTCAACACATAAGCACCAAGCGAGGATTCCACCATGCCCATAGCATAGGAATTTATTTGACCAAAAGGAACCTGTGTCATTCTTGACGATACTGTACGTGTACGTGTACAGCAAAGTTACGAAAGAAAAGCCAATAAAACCCATTTCTTTTATAACAACGAGAGTTCAACATCAAGCAAGTATTTCGACTCATACGGTTCTCAAGCAGAGGATCTAGATTCGATTCTAGATAGAAAACAACAATTGAAAAAGTTACCGAGAGCGAAGTGCACTAACTACACTACACTACGTGTACACTTTTAATTCAAAACAAAACATGAACGAATCACAATCTTCATCATCCTCATTATCAGCAGAAGGCGAAGCTGATACAAGTACTACAGGAGAAGGAATCTATACTCCCATGACTCTGGAGGAGTCGAGCGATTCTTCGTTCGAACAGGAATCTGACTTATCTAGTACATGTACAAGTACAAATTCGAGCACGAGCATATCGATCGACCATGGAGACATAGACTCATTCATACCATCACCACTTGAACTTCAACAGCATTCTTATTTGCCGGGTACACAACATCCTCTTTATCCAGTTCAATTCCTTCGAAATACAAGTTCAAATGCTGGGAACAACTTATTAATAGGTGCTGGAGGAGCAACTCAGCCTACAAGTACTTTTGATGGAACTTCTGCCATCATCCATCCCAAAACGATTGAAATACCAATACTGCAGATGGACATTGTTCTATTTCCAAACACAACCTTACCTCTGAGGATTACGAACCGAACGTTTTGTGAATACTTGAAGCGAGAAATTGATAATGCGCGTGCTAGTAATGGAGATTTGCAAGTAAGGATTGGTGTTGTGACACGATTGAAAGAGAGGAGGCGAACGGAGTTTCAAAGGAGACAGAGAAGCAGACGCAGACGCAGGAGTGCGCGCCATACAGGTACACGTACAGGTGCAGGTGCAGGTACAGGTACAGACTCGGATGATACTGGTAGTAGTAATGGAGAGGACATACATACTCGTAGGAGTCGGATGGGGAGGTGGAACATGTCTTTGATTCGAAGAAATTTTGAAACTTCCATTAGCCCGAACGACGACGATGAAAATAGTAGTACACGCAGTAGGAACAGTATGAATAGCGACACCTTGTCAGTATCCTCTGAGCACCAGGATAGAACACATCCGGAAGAAAGAAGCATAAATTATGGAAGATCCCTTCCAAGAGATAGACTTGAGGATCGAATTGGTACATTTGCGACCGTAACTTCGGTTAGTACTACCGGTATGAATATGGGCAACGAAGAATCGTCCCACGAGAATCAAAACGAAGCTTCTCAAATTATTGTGACAGCACTGACCACGTGAGTGCAGAATAGAATGATTTGGGAATTTCTACATTTCTAATGATAATTTTCAACCTTGACGGACCGCACCGGACCGTACATGTCCTCACTCACTCACATTCCATACTTCAACTTACATGGTTCAGAGGCCGTTTTCAGGTAATTTCACCAGTACACGTACGCAATCATCAGTCTGTGGAGGACGATTTTGAGTGGCGCATGTATAACGTGAGAGAAATGGACGATGCAGATGTATCCATTCCAAGCGTATTTAGACGCCCCAGGCCTTCAAGGAAACCTTCAAGAAAAACAAACGAGGTAGATAAATCCGAGGGCTTGTTTCTTGATAGAAACAACAAACAACTCATTCACGATGTATCGAATAGGACTTCAATACCATCATTGTCCCTACAACTAATGTGGCCGGCAAAACTAGTGAAAGATATCATTGGCGAATTGAAATCGATTCAAGTTTATGAAGGTCTGGAGAAAAGCCTACCCGACGCTAGAGAACAATTTAAAGGACGCTTCTCCTTCTGGCTTTCTTCGAACCTGCCCCTATCTCACATGGAAAAATTAGATTTATTGGAAACCTATAGTGCTGTCGAAAGACTGCGCCTACTTTTGCACATGATTCGAAAGCGAACTGCTTTCATTAGATGCAAGCAGTGTCGGGCGAACATTGCAAAGATGAGCAGCGTTTTCTCTCTACATTCTTCTGCAGGTACGAGTGGCGCTTATGTCAATGAACACGGTGCGGTTCACCACACAACAACTATCCAGGAGACAATGGATGGAGCAGTTGTTTGTCTCGGCTCTGCTGAAACAAGGGACAGGTAAGTTGCATACGATAGGTTTTAGTAGTTTAATGAAACATTGTTGTTGTCCATTTGCTTCGTTCGACCACACGCTCAACCTCCCCACCAATCCTTCATTACGTGTACGTGTAGTTGGTTTCCTGGATATTCATGGACGATTGCTTATTGCTCAACCTGTTACAATCACCTAGGATGGAAGTTTTTACAAGTGACAAGTGGTTTGGAAACTGAACAATTTTGGGGAATGAGCGGATCGCAGATTGTTTGATTAGAAAAAAGCGAAATTTGTTGAATGCGTTTACTGTATATAATAATATTGTCTGTCAAAGCAAATTCAAAATGTAAGCACTCTAACAATTTCAATGAAACGGCATAAGCGGTGCCTACCGGTACTACGCAGCTCTACCATAGATAAGGTACAACCTTGCAACTTTCATGACTGACTTACTAATAATTAAAATAATCAGTTGCTGTTGCCTGAAATTATTCCTAAGAATCCATTCACATTCCTCCTGAATAAGTAATAAATCACAGACGCAGCACAATTCTCGCACGAAGCTGCCACCATGAATGGTGGAAGGTTGCCATTATAGTATGCGCCAGCCCATTCCTCATCCAAGGGGAAGCATTCTTCAATAAGTTCAAAAACTTTGTCGCCTCCAAACTTTCGAAGTGAGCTTTCAAAGAATGTTTCGTCGCATTCTTCTTCCTCATCCTTCAAAAATAGACGGCCAAGCTCATCTGGATACTTTCTCATATTGGTCTGCAGTGTCGCAGAGAATTCTTTGAATGGGTCAATGGCGAGGATTTGTTTGGCAGACAATGGGATACAATAGATTGCCCTGTCAGTTGCTAGAGCTCCACTCTGCCATTTGTATGCTCCTCCACCCAGGTCACCCCCCACGAGCGATGGTTTTTGTTGTGTCTCGGGGTCAAATTTTAGTACACGATTGGCATACAATGGAGGCCAATAGATACACTTATCAACTCCAATACTAGGGTCACCCCATCCCGCTCCCGCTCCCGCTCCGGGATAGATTTGAGGAGACCCAATCCAGGTATAGTTATTGCTCGTTGTCGTATCAATCTGCAATACTTGACCAGCACCATTCGCAGCATAGATGTAACCATCACCAGCCAATACACCATTCCCACCACACTCGAACCCAAACTCAGATTCCTCCCCTACAGTAGATGTTGTGTCAGGCTCGGTCGGGTCAAACTTGACAATGCGTGTGGCATAACAAGGTATGCCGTACAGCACGCAATCATCATTTCCGACCACCGTTCCACTGTACTTGCCGTACCCTTCTCCTATATCATCCCCGACACTGGAGAGTGAGTCCTTATCGGGATTTAATCTCATGATCCGACGGGCACAGCTTGGCATGTAGTATATATGATTGTCTTGGGCAAGTGCCCCTGATGCCCACAAGAAATCACCGGTCTCTGGCATCTCGATATCGGTAAGTGTTTCCACTGTGCCTTGAATCGTATTGATTTTTAGCATGCGGCCAGCTTGAAAAGGCGCACAGTAGATGCTGCCATTTTTGGCTCGAACACCACACAACCACTTGTGTCCACCTTCACCGAGATCAGGTCCGATTTCAGTTAATGATTTGTCGAGGGGGTTGAATTTCACGACATGGCGAGCATCGCAGGGAATGCCGTAGAAAAATCCGTTCTCACCATCCACAAATTCCGACCATTTCCAATACCCTTCAATCTCATCACCAATGAGCGTTGAGATGGAAGACTCTGTCATGATTTGTAATTAATGAGGGGGTTCGTTTGTGAGTGTGATGTGGTGTGGTGTCAATTGGGGTGACAGATAAATTCTTTGAAAATTGCAGAACATTCCCTCTATTTTTGCGGCGGATATTTGCACTTTACTATAGCCCCACATCACACACCCCCCGCCCCCGCCCGTGCATTTTGTCGTGGCGCGCGTGGTGCTAAAATAAATAAATCTTTTCATGTAAAAAGTTCTTGAAAGTTGCGGAAAAACAGCGATGAAGTTCCATGACCAGAAAAAGATTGAAGATACTCAAAACCTTCGAATAAACAATCAACAAGAATCACCATGTCCGTTTCTTCCTCCCCTTCTTCAAGGGTATCAATCCTCGCATTCTTCAGCGCAACCCTCTCATCGACGATAACGATTTCGACGATGTTCTTGCTGTATCTCAGTCATTTGGAATTGTCTGCTGCTGACCTTTTGCAATTTCCTTTGATTCCTCATCATAAAATGGTAGAAGAGCGAAGGCGTAAACTACTTGAGGGGTCGACCGGAAGCAACATTGCGAAACAGCAGATTGATTCGCTCTACCAAGGATACGGCACCCACTATATCGACCTTTGGGTAGGAACACCCCCTCAACGCCAGACTGTTATTGTTGGAACGGGCAGCCCAAAGACGGGGTTTCCGTGTTCCAAGTGCTACTATTGCGGAGAATTGTACCACACGGATGCGTACTTTGAGGAGGAATTATCTAGCACTTATCGCAAATTTTCTGACTGCAATTGTACATATGGAGAATGCTCGGAAGAAACGCAAGAATGTTACTTGAGCACTTCGTACGCGGAGGGAAGTGGGTGGTTTGGCGTAGAATCCATCGACACGACGTACGCCGGCGGACCTCATAGCAGACTTCAACCGCTGCCCGGATCATTTTCCGATAAGGACCAAGACGATGCAGATCCTTTAAGAGCAAAAAACTTTGCTTTCGACCACACCTTCGCATGCATAGATGCTACGACTGGTCTCTTCCAAACACAAATGGCGGATGGAATCATGGGCATGGACAACAGCCCCGAATCTTTCTGGCGCCAGGCCTACGATCACAAAGTCATTGATAAAAAAGCTTATGCGCTCTGTCTTTCTCGACAGTCTACCGCATCAAAGGAGGGCACTGAGGCAGGTGCCCTAACCATGGGCGGTTATGACGCCAGGCTGCACACTTCTCCCATGGTTTACTCGAACCTTGATCCAACCTCAACGTTCGTCATGACATTGAAAAAGATATATCTCCGTGCGGGTGGCGGTGGTGATTCTGTTTTGGCATCAAATCCTAATTTGAACGTAAAGGCTCTTAACGTTGGTGATGTTATTTACGAACAGTACAAAAGGGTTACTATCGACTCTGGTACAACTGACACGTACTTTCCTCTCGGGTTCAGTTCTGCATTTAAACAACTATGGGAAGAACTTACCGGTGTATCATACCACCACGAACGGATGTTCTTGACAGAAGAGAAATTGAATAATTTGCCAACCATCCTCATCCAGTTTGAAGGGAATATCGACCTGAACTCCTTATTAAATAGTGATCCCTCTAATGTTCCGGGATTGGCGGGAAACCTTGATCCGAATAATCCATATGATATCATCGTTGCTATCCCCCCTTCACACTACATGAATGGAAATACTAATATTGGTTATGTTGCACGGTTTTATGTGGACGAAATGGGATACACGGCAACGATAGGGGCGAATACCATGATGGGACACGACGTTCTATTTGACGTCGAGGAGGGTGCGCTTGGCTTTGCTGAGAGTCATTGCGATTATACGAAGCTCCAAAAGGACGTAGCCGAAGAGGAAGGAGGTACCACGGGGGACGAAGTGGTTGAGGAAAACGAGGAGGACAATACAATTGTTGAAACAACGCACGAGAAGAAGCCCGAGAAGAAGCCCTACACGTATGTGCCAGCAGATGATAACCAAAATCAGAAATTAGAAGGTACCACCAATAGTGCTTTGCCTCAGGAAAAGAATGGTATCGAGAATTTCGATAACAATGATGGTGATAAAAATTCATCATGGTCTGGTACTGCATTCACTGCCTTGACGCTTCTACTCTTCTCTGGGATGGGATATATAGCATATGATCGGTTCGGTGTAAGAGAGAGCCTTGCAAGAAGGCATGGACGTGTGTCCACCGTCGACGAGGATGCCGGCGACCTCCAACTGGAGCTCCAGTATGTCAGACCCATTGTCTGAAACAACAAGCACTTTCACCTTTACATCGACAATATTCTATGGGAATGGTGGGAAGTCATGGATAGAAAATTTAAACATTTGCCTCCACAAGTGAATGTTGATCATTTTTAAAAAGGATCATACAGTATGCATCCTGTACAGACCATGAAAGAACATCATCATTTTTTCAATACCAAATCAATTTTACATAGTGTGCAGTATTTTAAAATAGCACTATTCATATTTTACACTTCTAATAACACGGTGAGCAAAGTCAAAATTACTTTCCATGATTTTGTTCATGTCCTCGTCATTCGTCATGAAACATTTCGAATTTCCTCGATGTTGGGAATCAAATATAATTTTGTCTTCCACACATAATGTGCTGATACTTTTGAAATATTCGTACACACGTTCGAACGTATATATGTGTATGTGGAATCAAATTTTCGCGCCAGTTCTGTTTGATGCCTTGTGTACTTGGTACAATACTCGTATGGAATGCTTGACATTTCCTTTTTCTTGTCTCTCATAGTACAGTACGGTCCTAAAATAGATTATTTTCGTTTTTCCACATGTTTTTAAAATTTGTCATCCCCAAAAGCAGTCCTGGCTAAAAAATGTCATAAAAGACCCGCCCCAAAAGCAATCCTGGCTAATAAAATAAATCGTTAAGTCTTTTTTCTAGCTCATTACCTCTCCTCGCTAAAAAGTTAGTTTGACCCTTGTGGTTTGACCCTACCACTGATATCCTCCTGTGAGTTAGCCCTACAGAACGAACGTTCGTAGGGCTTTCAGCTTTCAACGGAAGACCGAGTTCACACGTAAAAAAAGAAAATAAGCCCCACAGCGTCAAAGGTTCGTTTCGACAAAGATCAATCACACAGCCTTCAAATGAACCATATCATGAATGAAATGCTAGCTGGTGCAATGGTCCCCAACAACACCAATCAGCTGAACGAACCGAGCGTGAAAGAATTGCTAATCGCTGTCCTGACCGAGGAGAAGAAAATATCGTCCCTTCTTGAGACTATTGTGAATGGTACGAGCAGTACTCAT
>Ga0115005_10002399_pt1 | contig 14930 bp, 15 predicted proteins | sample ArcOceMetagenome_FD_87163 | JGI IMG/M metagenome (GOLD analysis project Ga0115005, IMG submission 87163) | Marine eukaryotic phytoplankton communities from Arctic Ocean - Arctic Ocean - Greenland ARC118M Metagenome | ecosystem: Environmental > Aquatic > Marine > Oceanic | place: Arctic Ocean... | reverse complement strand
GATGTGATTGAAAAAGGTTACAAGCTAGGGGATAAAGTGATTCGTTTTCCAAAAGTAGTTATTGGAAACTAATTTAATTAAGATATAAAAGTACAATACCGAGATGGCAAAACGCGATTATTAAGACATATAAGGCATTAACAAAAGTGCCTCTGCTGCAGAGATAAAAAAAGCTTACCGAAAAATGGCAGTCAAATATCACCCGGATAAAAATCCAGATGATAAAACGGCTGAAGATAAATTTAAAGAAGCTGCAGAAGCTTATGAAATATTAAGTGATGCTGACAAAAAAGCACGTTTTGATCAATATGGTCATCGAGCGTTTGAAGGTGGTCACGGCGGCGGTGGCGGCGGTCACATGAATATGGATGACATCTTTAGTCAGTTCGGCGATATTTTCGGCGGTGGCGGAGGTGGTTTTGGAGGTTTCGGTGGCGGACAACGTCAGCGGGTGATGAAAGGCAGTAACCTTCGTATTCGTGTGAAATTAACACTTGAAGAAATTGCGAACGGCGTTGAAAAGAAAGTTAAAGTCAAGCGAAAAACCCAAGCTAAAGGAGTGACGTATAGAACCTGTTCTACCTGTAACGGACAAGGGCAAGTGACTCGAATTACTAATACCATTTTAGGACGAATGCAAACCGCATCTCCTTGTAATGCGTGTGGTGGTACCGGACAAAGTATAGACAAACGTCCTCCAAATTCAGATGCACAAGGATTTGTGGTGGAAGAGGAAACAGTTTCCATAAAAATACCGGCTGGTGTTGTTGATGGCATGCAGCTAAAAGTGACTGGCAAAGGAAATGCTGCTCCTGGAAATGGAATTTCTGGCGATTTATTAGTCGCTATTACAGAAGAAACACATCCGACCTTACAGCGTGAAGGTGATAACTTGCATTATGATTTGTATGTGAGTTTGCCTGATGCAATTTTAGGATCGTCTATAGAAATTGATACGGTTACTGGTAAAGTCCGTTTGAAAATTGAAGCTGGTGTACAATCCGGGAAAATACTCCGTCTTAGAGGAAAAGGAATTCCAAACATCAATGGCTATAGCCGTGGCGATTTGTTAGTGCATATCAACGTGTGGACACCAAAAACCTTGAGTAAAGAACAAAAATCATTTTTTGAAAAAATGAAAACAGATGAGCATTTTTCACCAAAACCAGAAAGCTCGGATAAATCGTTTTTTGAAAAGGTGAAGGATATGTTTTCTTAGGGAATTTAAGCACTGACACGCATGAGTGAAAAATTAAATCACCACTATTCTAAAAAAGAGGAACGATTGAATGTCGTCACCCATGCATTTGGACTTTTGCTAAGTGTTGTTGGATTGTGTTTTCTAATCCTTAAATCCTTCAATTACGAAGGCTTTTGGAAGCCCGCGAGTCTCATGGTTTACGGAATGAGCTTGGTTGTTTTATACGCAGCCTCTACCTTTTACCATGCCGCTAAAGACCCTCGCCTCAGAAGAAAGTTGAATATTTTTGACCATGCTGCCATCTATGTGTTGATAGCAGGAACTTACACACCCTTTACGATACTGGTATTGGAAGGGTCATTGGGTTGGATTATTTTTGGGTTGACTTGGGCATTTGCGCTTATCGGAATAATCTTAAAATTGTTTTACACGGGACGTTTTGACAAACTTTCTACAGCCTTGTATCTTTTGATGGGGTGGCAAATTATGTTTGTGATCAATCCGTTAATGGAACGTTTTACAACCGAAGGCTTACAACTCTTATTCGCAGGCGGCGTGTTTTATACGATTGGAGCGGTCCTGTACTCCATAAAAAAACTTCCCTACAACCACGCTATTTTTCATGTGTTTGTGGTACTAGGAAGTGTGTGTCACTTTTTTAGTGTTTTGGGGATTGTTTAAATTTAAGTCGTTATTTACTTAGAGTCAGTTTATAACTCATTATGGAGTTTTCAAGATATTTAGCAATTTCAATAGTATGAAGTGTTTTGTTATATTCAATATCAGCCATGCCTGAATTGTTAGTCAATAATTCATAAAACTTATTACCATTATATTTTAGAAGAATACTTTTTTTCCAATCTAAAGACCAGCTAGTTAAGTATATTAATCCATTTCTGTCTACAGTAATTCCATCTAAATGTGGATAGGCAGTCTCAATCAATAATTTTGTTTTGTGTGTTTTTAAATCGATTTCATAGATATTTCCTTTTTTAACTGTATTACAGACTAATAGACTTTTGTTTTTTAGATTAAAGTATAGACCGTTAGGAGTTTTTATTGTGCTATCAATAACCTGATATCTTTTATTTTTTAAGTTTACCTTATAAATTTTATCACCACTTCTATCAGAAACATATAAATTACCCTTATCATCTATTTCAATATCATTAAGTTGTTTTGTTTTAGGAATGGATAATGAAAAGACCATTTCTCCTGTATTTTTATTAAACCCACGAACAAAGTCATCTCCTCCCTTAATGTTCTAAGCACTGTAAATAGTTTCTTTATAAATCTTTATGCCCATAAATGATGAGTATCCACTGACTAATGATGATATAGTACCATCCTTGCCAACTTTTTGGATATCTCCACTTTGTGCATTTGACACGAAATATGAATTTGATTGTTCATCAAAAGTTATGCTTTCAGGATTATGAAGTGACTGTGAATTTGCTGATAATGCAAGCGCTATCAGAAATAGAGTTGATAGAATCTTATGTTTAATTGTTTTCATTGTGATATTTTTACAATTGATTTTAGATTGTTCAAATATTTAGTGTTTTCAATTTGTACTATTCGTGAGAATATTGATTGTATAATAAAGAAAAACCGATATCCATCTTTCCTTAATACTGTTGGCACTTCGTTATTTCTTATTAGTCTTCAACTCAAATAAGAATTCAACATCCACAACGTTTTTTCAGTTTGAGAAATATAATCACTCATTAAACTGACCGTTCCTTCATCGTCTGTATTTGAGGCAAGAGATAGAATGGCTCGTTCTTTAGCAATCAAAATTTTAAAATTATTTATAATAATTTCAACCCCTTTTTTTCCGTTGACAATGTTTTTTTCTTCCTTTATTTCAGCCGTTTGTAGATAGTCTGAATAGGTGTGAAACGGTTCTCCTTCAAGTGTTAAAATACGTTCTGCAATTTCATCTACTTTTAGTACAGCATCATTGTAAAATTCTTCAAACTTAACATGCAGTTCGAAGAATTCTTTCCCTTTGATGTTCCAGTGCAATCCTCTTAGGTTTTGGTAAAATAATTGGTAGTTTGCTAATAAGTCATTTAATTCTCGACTCAGTTCAGTCGCTTTTTCTTTGTCTAATCCTATGATGTTTTTCATTATATTTATTTGTTATAATTTTCCAGTCCTCGCTTGAATAGCGCAGAAATTCGTTAAAATTTACAATAATATAATATCTTACTAAAAGTTCAATTGGTTGTGAAGACATAGACTTGGGATCTAAATCAGTGATAAATTTAAGAAAATATAACGGCTTTCCAAATTAAATCAAGGATTTAACGTTTTTTCAAAGTACAGAAGCCGAAAATTTAAAGGATTCAATCAACGATTTTAGGCTTGAACGTTTTTACATATCCAATGGCTACTTCAGAAAAATCGGCTTGTCCCAGATTTGAATTTATAAACTCACCAATATAAAAGTTGGTTTCAGGTTTTTTGGCGGTGCTAATCACATAATATTTCAGTCCGAGCCGCGCAGATATGGTTCGTTTGATTTTGTAGTAACCTGCGTCCACATCCCCCAATGTATAATTGCCGCCACTCTCAGGAATTACTTTAGGCACATTACCCCAGCCTTCGTTTATCCGCCAGTCCATTTTATAGGCAGGTTTATAAAGATTGACACCACACTGTAATTCGATGCCGAAATGATTTAACAACAATTCACCATTGATGGATACACCAATGTTTAGGGCATTTGCAAAGGCATTCGACCTTAAATCTGAAAATTCACGACCCGTTTGTACTAGCGATTCATTGTTAGAAATATAATCGTAATACGTCTCGTAAAATCGGAAATAAACCCCAATACCCAGTCTTAAAATGTTGTGATACACCTTGCCGTAGTCACCAGAAAGTATATAAACACTTTTTAGATCGTCAAAAGCTTCGGACAGTATGTTTTGACCCAAGCCCGATCGAAATGATAAATAATTAGAAATACTCTTAGCGGGGATATTGTCTGGACTTGAATTTTCAAATGAATCTTTAGAGGTCTGTATCTCTGCACTGAGACTCATTAGAAATGAGTTATACCCTTGGTTTGGCAACTTGGCATACCCGTTCGAGTTATGGTTAACTCCTGTTCCAATACGCCAATTAACGTGCTTAGATTTCATTAAGTTGTAATACATGAAGAATCGAAATGACCAATTTATGTTTGTAGAAACAGCCCTGTTAAATTCGTTTGAAATGGGATCGTATTTTTCAGTAACATAAGAAACGCCTGTGCCTATATGGACCGTGATGTCTTTAGATTTAAAAGCGTTAAATTCTAAGAACGGTTGCAGTGTGAAAATCGATCCAAATTTTGAGATATTCCCCAAATCCGTGTAGCCAATACTCAAACCAGTTTTTATGTTTTTCAAGTAAGCCCCCCATTAATCGGTATGTTTTGTATGCTGCCAGCCAAAACTTAGAAAGACTTGTTTCTGAAGTGATCGATCTGGAAAATTAGTATTTGATTCTCCGGTAATTCCAAAAAGAACTTCGGGAGTGATGCTAAATAGTGGTGCATTTTTTTCTTGTCCTACAGAATAGAGCACACTAAACAACATCAAAAGAGATAGCTTGTTAATCATGAATAAAACGTATAATTGTAAGTTTGTGTTCTGACTTTAGGGACTTTCTAAATGAAGATCCATAGAACCGTAAATGACTTTTAGGGGATGTAAAGGTTTTCATTATCCATATCTTTAATAGAAGACCCAAATGTACAAAATAAGTTTCGATTCGATCTTCCAGAAGATCGCTATAGAATGGAGTTTAAAAAAGTATCTTTGTCGCGGTTGTATGTTTCTTATACAACAACACTAAAAACGTCAGATGATTACAATTAAAGATATAAATAAGCCAACACCAATTACGAGCTCAAAAGCACAATTAGAGTTGTTCAATCGCTCTTCAGATGTGAAAGGAACGATTCGGTCTTTAGAATCGGGGAGGCCTGTATTGATTACCGCTTTTTACAGCAATGGATTGACGCTTTTGAAGGAGTTGCAAATACACCTCAAACGAAAATTTTCAGGCACTTCTTTTAAAGAACAACGTGCTTATAGAGATGCGTATCGCAAACTGTCCAAGCTTATTTTAATCGAAATTGCAGATCATAAATTGATTGTCAAAAAAGCACCCTCTATTGGTTGGCTAGAAACATTTTATCCAGAAGCCAGTGAGTTCTTGCTGCCCTTTCCTAAAGTTCAAGGCCTAAACAGCGCATGGCAGTGGTACCAAAACGGGATTACGGTTCCTGTGTTGCGAAACAAAATACACCCGTATTATGGGGCGTATTTCCCAACGCGTTTTGATCATTTGATTCTTTTTGACAATTGGCTGAAACGGTATGAGGGCCCTAAAAAATCCGCCATCGACGTGGGAATTGGAAGTGGAATACTCTCCTTTCAGATGGTGAAACATGGCTTCCAAAAAGTATTTGGAACAGATACCAACCCAAATGCAATTGTAGGACTCAAAGAATTTATGGGCCACACAAAGTTGTCTCGAAAAGTAGAACTCGATTTTGGATCTCTTTTTGGAAAATGGGAAAAACCCAGCGAGTTGATTGTTTTTAACCCGCCTTGGTTGCCAGCAGCGCATAACTTGGATAAAAATGACGAAGCAATTTATTACAACGAAACGCTTTTTCCTGATTTTTTTGAGGCGGCTAAACAACGCCTTTTATCGGATGGAAAACTCGTCGTAATATTCTCTAATTTAGCGCAAATCACAAAGGCGACAACTGACCATCCTATTGAAAAAGAACTTGCCAAAGGTGGCAGATTCCAATTGGAAAAATGTCTAAAAAGACCTGTCAAAGTAGCTTCCGATAAAACCAAACGGGACCAACATTGGCGTGCTTCGGAAGAAGTGGAGCTGTGGGTGTTGAAGCATTTGTAGGTGTAGTGAAAAGTATTTTCGTAAAATATTCAAAGTCAATAAATTAATTACGATCAGAGTTGGTAATAGTTTGTTTTTCAGCGTTATTATATTTTTCTATTATGTACATGATTTTTCTCTCACTTCCTTTAAGGGAATCAAATTCTTTGAGGATTTCAGAGTTATCTTCGACTAAAAGCCTTACTTGAGCATGGGCTTTTTTGCCAGAAAAAAACCATCCAATATCAGTAGAAACAATTTTAGAATCATCTTTTGATACATAAAATACCACGCCACCAATTAATTGATAAACTTTTATTCTACCATTAATAATTTTTTTAATAAACCATTTATCATAGATTGTTGAAATATAGCAGTCACCATCTATCCCTCTTATAGACCGAATGGTTTTCACTTCACTTGGATTAATCAATGTCTTTTTACCTTTTTCGTTTTTAATTTTAAAAATAACTTTTGAAGGATTAAGATAGTTAGTTCCTCGAATGACTTTGCCGTAAATAGTGTCATTATTATTAGTTACTATATATTCTTTTTCTTGTGAAATACTTATAAATGGAACAAAAAGTATAAGAACTAATAAAACTCCAAGTTGCGCAAAGTCTCCCGACTTTGAGCTATTTATTTTAGTGTTTCCAGTATTTAATTCCATGTTCTTTTATGTTAGTATTTGATGCTGATTATCGATTCATCTTTTATCCCGCTAAGTCGGGAGACTTTGCGGAGCTGGGTAGCTATGCACTATACATATTGTTGTGCTTAGTTTTTGTTTCCAAAGTACTTCTCTAATACATTGGAGAACATTTCAATAATTTTTTCATCTTTTGGACTTATTTTTTTGTTTTTAACTCCAATTTCGGTGATTCCGTTAATCAAAATGTCGTAAGCTTTTTTACCTTTCACAGAAGCGTGTGTAATTCCGTATAATATGTAAAATAAGTCTGTGTCTAAATGTTCTTCTAACAAAAAATGTAGCTCAATTGCCTCTTGTGACGTTAGTTTTCTGAAAATCCATTTTTCACATAGCTTTACTGCTCTGTTTATCTCATTATCTGGAAATGGTTCTGGAACAATCCAAACTCCATTGGGGATTCCGTATTCAGATTGAAGTTCTTTTCCTTTTAAATCAACTAATAAATCGTCCCATTCTTCATGGCTATTAAATAAATCATCTGACATATACCAGGCGTAGTATTCTTTTTGAAAGAGAAAAATACTTTTAATTCTATTTTCTAAATCTAAAAAGTATTTAGTCTGCTTATTCTCACTTAATATTTTTAAACTATTTATTTTTTGGAGTAATTGTTCTTTTGATGTTACCCTAATTCCTGTTTTTTTTTCGATAGCGTTAATTACTTTGTTTAACTCTTTTGGTTTTGCTGATACAGCCAACTTATCGACTAAAAGAGGAGAGAAATTATAGACATCCTTTGGAGTAATATCTAACCATACTGGTAGAATTAATGTTTGATTTAATATGATCTCTTTATTTAGTAATGCTTCAAGTTCTTTTTTTGTCCAACTTTTTTTGAAGAAATTTTTACTTATGATTATGATGCCATATAATGAGTTTTTTATTCCTTTAGAAATACCATCTACAAGAGAATCACCTAACTCCAATGAAAATTCATCATACCAAATATTATAGCCTCTTTTAGTTAACTCTTCTGCTAATGGTCTGACAAAATCAAGTTTATCTTCAGAAGCATGGCTTATAAAAAAATCATATTTGGTTTCTTTCATTTTCAGTAATTAAGCACAACTAGTTATATGGTAACAAAAACCTGTGTTAACGGCTATATATCCTAGGATAACACAACTTTTGTTTGTTATTAAACGTAACTGATTTTAGTTCAAGCATCTTGCTCGCCCCTTATCTATAATTCACAGTAAAAAAATCACTTAAACTTAGGTTAAATTACTTATGAAGACATAGATTTGGGATCTAAATCAACCATAATATTATGAAAATTATCGCACTCAACCAAGAAATCAAGCCATTTTAACATTCCAAAATTTATTGCGGCTGGTTTTACTTTTTCAGTGTAACTTTTCTTATATTGGTACGACTTATACCAAAACGTATTACATGAGTAACCTTTTAGAAACCAAAGAAGTTTCAAAATATTTCGGTGACTTCCAAGCCTTGGACGCCGTCTCTATACAAGTACCTAAACACAGTATTTTTGGACTCTTAGGGCCCAATGGTGCTGGGAAAACCACTCTGATCAGAATCATCAATCAAATTACCATGCCCGACACGGGCTCCGTCTTTTTAGATGGGGAGCCATTGCAATCGCACCATGTGCAATACATTGGCTATTTACCCGAAGAACGGGGGCTGTATAAATCCATGAAAGTTGGAGAGCAAGCCTTGTATTTGGCACAACTCAAAGGCTTGTCGTATTCGGAAGCGAAGAAGCGTTTAAAATATTGGTTTGACAAATTAGAAATCGGCCATTGGTGGGACAAAAAAGTAGAAGAACTCTCCAAAGGAATGGCGCAAAAAATCCAATTTGTAGTCACGGTTTTACACCAACCCAAACTGTTGATTTTTGACGAACCGTTCTCTGGATTTGATCCTATCAACGCCAATCTTATAAAAGACGAAATTTTGCAATTGAGAGACGAAGGAGCGACCGTTATTTTCTCCACCCACCGTATGGAATCAGTCGAAGAACTCTGCGATCATATTGCTTTAATTCACGAATCCAAAAAAATATTAGACGGCAAGCTCAATGACATCAAACGCGACTATAAAACCAACTCTTTTGAAGTAGGGCTGCTGACAGACAACAAACGCGCATTGAAACAAATTATTAAATCGAAATTTAAAGTCGCTCCAGCAGATTTCAAATCCCTGCACGATGATTTAAAACTGAACATTTCGTTGGGATCTGATGGGACTTCCAATGATTTATTGACGTTTTTAACGTCGCAGGCACAAGTGCTCCATTTCAAGGAATTAATTCCAAACGCGAGTGATATTTTTATTCAAACCATCCAAAATAACAAGTCATGAATCACCTTCCACTAATTATCAAACGTGAGTATCTGACTAAAGTGCGCAACAAGTCGTTTATTCTCATGACGTTTTTGACGCCCTTCATTATCATTGGCTTGTTTTTATTTGTAGGCTATTTAGCGAATGTTAATAACGATACCGTCCGCACCATTTATGTGTTAGACGAAACGGATTTCCTATCCGAATCTTTCAAAACAAACGAACAAACAATTTATAACCACCTCTCTGAAATTGATTTGGAAACCGCCAAAATACTGGCAAATCAAGAAAAAGCCTACGGCTTGCTTCACATTCCTAACATCCCTCTAGAGAGCGTGTCGAGTGCCATTCGGTTTTATTCAGTAGAATCGCCTTCACTCCCGTTTATATCTTCTTTGGAGTCGAAAATAGAAAATAAATTATCCGAACTAAAATTACAAAATGAGGGCGTTGATTTAGCACTCATTGAATCCTCTAAAACCAATGTCGAAATCAACCAAGAAAGCTTTGAAGGCGTAAAAACCTCTAAAGTGGGAAGTGTCATTAAGTTGATTTTTGGAGGTGCAGCGGGCTATCTGTTATTTATGTTTATCATCATCTATGGAAACATGATTATGCGCAGTGTGATTGAAGAAAAAACCAGCCGTATTATCGAAGTGATTATATCCTCGGTAAAACCCATCCAATTGATGTTGGGGAAAATTATTGGGACTTCTTTAGCAGGCATTACACAAGTTGCCACTTGGATTGTTTTAGGTGCTATTTTGCTTTTTGCAACATCCGCCATTTTTGGAGTTGACTTGTCTCAAAGTCCGCAACAAGACATGGTAAACGAAGCGCTTTCAAATCCGGAATCAACCGATAATATTCAGATGATTGCCAATGAATTTAGCAGACTTCCAATCGGGAATTTAATAGTAGCCTTTATCTTATTTTTTATTGGAGGTTATCTCTTGTACAGTTCGTTATATGCGGCTATTGGTGCTGCGGTGGACAACGAAACGGACACCCAACAATTTATGATTCCCGTATTGGTGCCTTTGATTTTAGCGATTTATGTAGGGATCTTTACCGTGATTGAAGATCCGCATGGCACCATTTCAACCGTATTTTCATTTATACCATTTACGTCTCCCGTAGTAATGCTGATGCGGATTCCGTTTGGCGTTCCAATATGGCAACAAATCGTTTCGCTTTTAATTTTGATAATGAGCTTTGTAGTTACAGTATGGTTCGCCGCAAAAATCTACCGTATTGGAATCTTGATGCATGGCAAAAAGCCAACCTATAAAGAACTTTATAAATGGTTGAAATATTAATTTGAATGAAACGTTATTAATGCATACTAAATCAACACCAAATGTCTAGAATTTTAATCATTGAAGATGAAGCCTCCATCCGTCGTGTCCTTGTCAAAATACTGACGGAAGAGAATGCTCAATACCAGGTTTTTGAAGCCGAAGATGGCTTGGTCGGTACCGAAATGATCAAAAAGGACGATTTTGATCTGGTATTGTGTGATATTAAAATGCCCAAAATGGACGGAGTTGAAGTTCTGGAAGCAGTCAAAAAAATCAAACCCGAAATTCCGATGGTGATGATTTCTGGGCATGGCGATTTGGATACGGCTGTGAATACGATGCGCATGGGTGCCTATGATTATATATCAAAACCACCCGACTTAAACCGTCTGCTGAATACCATCCGAAATGCACTGGACCGCAAACAATTGGTGGTCGAAAATAAACGACTCAAACGGAAAGTAAGCAAACAGTATGAAATGGTTGGAAACAGCCCCGAAATTGAGACCATCAAATCAATTATTGATAAAGTAGCGCCTACCGAAGCACGTGTATTGGTGACAGGACCTAATGGAACTGGAAAAGAATTAGTAGCGCATTGGTTGCATCAAAAAAGTGACCGCGCCAAAGGGCCTATGATCGAAGTGAATTGTGCTGCCATCCCAAGTGACCTGATTGAAAGTGAGTTGTTTGGACATATCAAAGGCGCGTTTACAAGTGCTCATAAAGACCGTGCAGGAAAGTTTGAAGCCGCCAATAAAGGGACTATTTTTCTTGATGAAATAGGGGATATGAGCCTCTCTGCGCAAGCAAAAGTATTACGTGCTCTGCAAGAAAGTCGCATCCAACGTGTTGGGAGTGATAAAGACATTAAAGTGGATGTACGGGTGATTGCTGCCACAAATAAAAACCTTAAAACAGAAATATCAGAAGGGCGTTTCCGCGAAGACTTATACCACCGTTTGGCAGTTATTTTAATCAAAGTACCGCCACTAAACGATCGCAGAGATGACATTCCTGTACTGGTCGATTATTTCGCAAATAAAATTGCTTCAGAACAAGGAACCGCTAAAAAGAGTTTCTCAGCGGGAGCTTTAATATTACTTAAAGCCTATGATTGGACGGGGAATATCAGGGAGTTAAGAAATGTGGTTGAACGGCTTATCATTCTTGGGGAAGCTGAAGTGACGGTTGCAGATGTGAAGGCATTTGTGAGTAAATAATCAAGTTTTGTGTCAATCTTAACACTAGATTCATTCGCAAGGCTTAGTTTTACTTTTATAAAATTTAGATTATGAAATACCTAGTACTCCTTATTTTCTGTTCTTTAACACTTGGATTGAATGCTCAATCCGATGCGGATTATATCAAAACAATCTACAAAAACACTTTAACAAACGGACAAAGTTACCAGTGGTTGGATTATCTGTCCAACGAAATTGGAGGCCGTTTATCAGGATCTTTAAATGCCGAATTGGCGGTTGAATATACCAAAGCAGAATTAGAAACCTTAGGTCTCGACCGTGTTTGGTTGCAACCTGTCATGGTGCCTAAATGGGTGCGTGGTACGCCTGAATTTGCCTATATAGAAACGGCGCCTGGGAAAACCATATCGGTGAATATCTGTGCTTTGGGAGGATCGGTTTCTACACCGCTTCAAGGTGTGAAAGCAGAAGTCATTGAAGTGCAAGGCATAGAAGAATTAAAAGCCTTGGAGCGAAAAGACGTAGAAGGTAAAATCGTATTTTTCAACCGTCCCATGCAAGCCGATTTGATCTTAACTTTTGAAGCCTATGGCGGTTGTGTTGATCAGCGTTACAATGGGGCAGAAGAAGCTGGTAAACTGGGAGCAGTTGCCATGATTGTGCGTTCTATGAATCTCAGAATGGACGATTTACCACATACAGGCGCAATGTCTTACGGAGATGCACCTGTTTCTAAACGGATTGCTTCGTCAGCGATTAGTACCAATGATGCCGAAATGTTAAGCGGTATGCTAAAGATCGATTCGAGTCTTAAATTATTTATCAAACAAAGTTGTCGTCAATTAAAAGATGTACAGTCTTACAATGTAATTGGTGAAATTACTGGGTCTGAATTTCCAGAGGAGATCATTACCGTAGGCGGACATTTAGATTCTTGGGATTTAGGAGATGGTTCGCATGACGATGGTGCGGGTTGTGTTCAGTCTATGGATGTGTTGCGCTTATTGAAAATTTCGGGAATTAAACCCAAACGAACGATCAGAGTTGTATTGTTTATGAATGAAGAAAACGGGTTAAGAGGAGGAAAGGCGTATGCGAAGGAAGCCACACGAAAAGGGGAGAATCATATTTTTGCCTTGGAAAGTGACTCAGGTGGGTTCACACCTCGAGGCTTCACTTTTGATGGCCCCGATTATAAAGTGGATCAAATCATGCAATGGAAGCCTTTGTTTGAACCTTATCTTATTCATTATTTCAAAAAAGGAGGCAGTGGAGCCGATATTGGTCCCTTGAAAAAAAGCACGAATGTGTTGGCAGGATTGCGTCCAGATTCGCAACGTTACTTTGACCACCACCATGCAGCAAATGATACTTTTGATGCCGTTAATAAACGCGAATTAGAGTTAGGAGCCGCCACCATGACATCCTTGGTTTATTTGGTCGATAAATATGGACTGAATACCATAACGAAAATACCACAGTTAAAGGACTAAAGTTTCTTATTTTACTAACTGAAAGATGTACCCAAAAGAAATATTTCTTTGGTAAAAGAAAAATTCTTGAGAAGCAGAGTCTGCTGTGGATCTAGTAGTTCGTATGTCCGACATATCAATATAGCCTGTTTTAAATTCCGCTTGTACAAAAAAGTGGTCAAACAAGGTTAGATTGACACCTGCCTTAAAAGACAGTCCAAATCCTGCCAAGTGAAATTCATCATTTTGTTCTTTAGAAAGCAAGGTCGAATTGGTTTTTGGGTATAAAATTCCTGCACCAAAAGATTCTAACAGATTCAATTGTATTTTTTTGGAGTTCCATTTAAAATAATCCCCAAGATTATCAACTCTTGAAATCTCAACATTTATATAGTTGAGTCCATCGGTATGTTCAAATTCCAAGAAATCCTCATCAATGTATATAGGTGCATTGTCATACACACCGTTGAATTCTGAGACTGGATCTTTCAAATCAATATAGCCATCGATGGTTGCTGGTTGTTGCTCCACCATGATGTATTTCATGTGATCGTCTCCTATAGAAATGTTCCAATTGTCATGAAAATAATACCCTATTCTTGCAACGGTTTGCGGAATTGAGATGTTTGTAGGATTTAAATACACATCTGCATCCCACGGAGTTTGACGGTCTTTGGCAGCCACATCATAGAGTGTAAATTCATAATCATCTCCTCTAAAGGTGATGTCGGAATAGCTGTATTGTGCTTTGTTCCATCCCCAGTAAAAATAGAATTTACCTTTATTTTTGGTTTTAAAATTAGTTTCGATGGTGGGCGTTTCCATAGAAATTTCAAGAGGCGTTTCTTGAGAATAACCTTGAATACTGAATCCAAATAATAAGCAAATGAGGAGTGCCTTTTGCATAGGTTCTAAAGGGAATTAATGGTGCGTCTTATGGCGCTTAAGTTGGTGAGTAATTTTTCTAAATGGTCGATGTGAAGCATATTAGCACCATCACTCTTCGCATTGGAAGGGTCAAAATGTGTTTCGATAAATAAGCCATCCACATTATTAACAATGCCTGCGCGGGCAATGGTTTCAATCATATCTGGACGACCACCGGTCACGCCACTTGTTTGGTTGGGTTGTTGTAGCGAGTGTGTTACATCTAAAACAGTAGGTGCAAAAGCACGCATTGTTGGAATGCCACGAAAATCAACAATCATATCTTGATAGCCAAACATGGTTCCACGATCGGTAATCCATGCTTTTTCGTTTCCAGCATCTTTCACTTTTTGGACGGCATGTTTCATGGCTTCGGGACTCATAAATTGTCCTTTTTTTAAATTCACAACTTTTCCTGTTTGAGCCGCCGCAACCACAAGGTCGGTTTGTCTTACCAAAAAGGCAGGGATTTGTAGTACATCTACATACTGAGCTGCCATCGCTGCATCGGATACTTCATGTATATCAGTGACGGTTGGGATGTCAAAAGTTTCGGAAACTTTTCTAAGAATTTTCAAGGCTTTTTCGTCGCCAATTCCTGTAAAGCTATCAATTCTACTGCGGTTTGCTTTCTTAAAACTGCCTTTAAAAATGTAAGGAATTTTTAACGCATCAGTAATTTTGCATACTTTTTCTGCAATTTGAAGCGCCATTGTTTCGCTTTCAATCGCACAAGGACCTGCTAACAGGAAAAAGTTGTCCGAAGTTGTATGTTTTAATTTTGGAATATCTTGAAGATTCATTGCTGTAAATTTATGCTGCAAATATAATCAAAATTAAAAGGTGTTTTAAAATTAATAAGCAGTACTAAAGTAAGAAAATTAAATGTAACTT
>Ga0115005_10002397_pt1 | contig 14939 bp, 13 predicted proteins | sample ArcOceMetagenome_FD_87163 | JGI IMG/M metagenome (GOLD analysis project Ga0115005, IMG submission 87163) | Marine eukaryotic phytoplankton communities from Arctic Ocean - Arctic Ocean - Greenland ARC118M Metagenome | ecosystem: Environmental > Aquatic > Marine > Oceanic | place: Arctic Ocean... | reverse complement strand
TACCCATCGCAGGTCGGCCCGCAACAATAATCAGGTTATGGGGAAATAATCCGCTGGTGTATTCGTTTAAATCACGAAATCCTGTTGATAACCCAGAAACGTTACCTTCAGATTCTATGCGCTCTTGGAGCATATCAAGGTATTTAGGTAAAATGTTTTCGTATGATCGAGTATGATTTTCATTACCATCAAAGGAAAGCGCATCACTAATGATTGACTGTGCCTTTGCGATCGTATCTTCCAGGTTTTCCTGTTGTTCACTACTGAGCATTGCGTCAATTTTATTGGCGGCTGATTTAAGTGTTCTTTTGCCGTGAAGTTCACGTACAATTTTAGAGTGCTGAAGTATTTCGCTCGTAAATGCGTAGATATAGTTTAGTTCTTCAACTTTTTCAGAAAGGCGTTTTGTCCCCAAAATGTGCTGCAGACTCATGCGATCAATACGCATATCCTTTAGCTGCATGCTCTTCATGGCCTCATATATAGTACGATGGTCTGTATCGTAAAAGTGGCCTGGTTCTAAGTCAGCGGAAACCTGATCAAACCATTGTGGTGAAGATAACAAGCCACCTAGGATAGATCTTTCTATTTTTTCATCGTACATAATATTTGTTTCTTCAACAATAAAGGTTATTTAACATTTATTAAATATACTCCAGAAACACATTTAGGTCAATTAAAATTACTTTTTAATCAAAGAATAAATAATACTTTGGCGCTCAACAGAGTAAGTTTCAACGTTCTCACCTGGTGCTAAATTAAGGGTGGATTTTTCTTGTGGTAAATCACCATTTAAAGCGTAGAGGCGTTGACTATAGTCAGGGACTTTACTATCTTTCATTACCCATAAGCCTTTGTGGTCAACATTAATCGTAAAGTGTCTTAGGTTTGATTTTTCAAAATCAAAAAGAGCACTTAACTTAACTGTTTTGTTCTGATTATATTGATCTTTACCATATGTAGCGTGAGACACTTCACCACTCAGAGTAATGTCAGCCAAATGATTAATTTCGCTACCGTTTTCCTTGACATTGCTAACTCTCAATATGTAAGAATCGGCCAACTTATACTTTTGTGAATTTGATAAGTAACTGAATGGCGTATCAAGATAATCGATTTTATCAAGGTCCCCAATCTTAATACCGTTTTTAAAAGTTTGAGAAATAAGGCTATTTTTATTTAACGCTATAAGTTCATTTTCTTTGATTATCGCTTTTTCAATTTTTTTTGCGGCGATCCAATTCTTGTGTTCTTTTTCTTTTTCAGATTTATGAAGATCAATTGCTTTATTAACATCCACTTGTAATCCTTTATATAATATATAAGGATTTTTTTTATCTAAAAAATACCCTACTTCAAAGTCCTCATGGGCTGACAATTGGCGCATAGACTGAGAAAATTCATTAGATGAAACGTTATTGCTTGAAGCCATGGTAGTCGTTGAAGTGGCAACAAGAAGAGCTACCATGATGATGTTATTTTTCATTTTTATTCCTTTTTTTAATACTTTATTTTAGTTTTTTAAAGCTGCAATTTCTATTAAAGATAAAATATCAAAATCGGCATTTATGTGTTTACCGATTCCCCTGCTGTTGCAAGAGAAAAATACGTTTTTATTTCTAATTTTAGATCGTTGCTCAATTGTTTGGAATGTATTGCCCCAAAGGTAGAAATCAAATAAGCCTGCTTTAATAATATAATCTAATGATGTATAGCTTGTGACATTTTCTATCTGATCATCAATGTTAGATAAGCTGGCAAACCGTGAGCTGGGAGCAGTATGGGTCACAACACCAGAGATAAGTGGTGGATTCGATTCCAACCCCAACCTAAGAGCACTTTTATAGATAAAATCCTTCGAGTTAGAGTTAGTTGAAATAACAGACTTAATGTTTATTGGTAATTCAAAATTCATCTCTAGATCATTGCCAAATTCAGAGAAGGCACTAAAATCGGTGTAAAGAGGAGAGCATGATAAGCGAAGTAGATCACCAAATTGAATAGAATCATTAGACATTAAAAATACGTTGGAATATCGCTCTGACAGAACATCCTGTAGTGCTAAGAGTAGGTCAGGATTGTTTTGTATTTCCAGGTCCTCTAGGTACCCAGGTATGATCAATGTATAGGGGAACTGCTCAGTACATCGATCTAGAAATTCTTTGACCTCAAAACTCTTGTCATCAAATAATGAGAAAGGCTTAAAAATGTTGCCAGCCAAAACAAGCAGGGAAAAGGCATCCGTCTCCTCTCTTGGAGGAAAAAAAATGTTATCTGGACCTAAAAAAAGGTCACTGTAACTCCGAATGTACTTCGGTTTGAAGTCATTAATATTAATCATTTATTTATACATATTGTTATTATATGTCAATAGTAAAATGCTAAGCCGTTATAATCAATACTTATCTTGATCAAAAATGGCCATTTTGATATAATTAAATAATAAATACAGTTTTATTAAGGGTTCTTTTTAATGTCTAATTCAAAATTTGTCCACTTGCGTGTATGTTCTGATGCTTCACTTAATCATGGTTTGATGAAAGTTAAGGAAATAACAAAGGAAGCAAAAGCTAACGATATGAGTGCAGTCGGTTTAATGGACGACATGAACCTATTTAATATTGTTAAATCATATAAATTAAACAAACAGGGTGTAAAGCAGATTATTGGTTGTGACATATTGATTAAAGAAGACGGTGTTTCCCCATATCGCATGGGACTGCTTTGTAAGAACGATGATGGCGTTAAAAACTTAACAAAACTAGTGAGCAAAGCTTACGACGATGGCTTTGAAGGCGAGACAGCGTACATCAAAAAAGAATGGATAAGTGAATATAAAGAGGGCTTGATCGCGTTATCAAGCGGCATCCATGGTGATGTAGGTAAGTGTATTTTAAATAACAAACAAAAAGCGGCTGAAAGTCGTGCTTATTTTTGGAAGGAAATGTTTCAAGATGATTACTTCATCGAGTTACAACGAGTAGGTCGACCTGAAGATGATGTGTACATTGAAAAAGTGATTGCGATTGCTGAACAATATGAAATTCCTGTTATTGCTACTAATGATGTCCATTTCGCTGCGCAGAAAGACTTTATTGCTCATCAGGTCCGAAACGCTATACATGAAAAGGTCACCCTAAAGAAGTATCAAGAAACTGATTTTTTAAACGATCGATATACACCCCATCAATACTTTAAAAGTGAGCAAGATATGGTGGAGTTGTTTTCGGATATCCCAGAGGCATTAAAGAACACCGTGGTGGTTTCTAAAAAGTGCACATTTGAAATGGATCTTGGAAATAACTACCTTCCTAGATTTCCGACGAACGGAGTGAGTGAAGAGCTCCATCTTTCTAATATCGCTAAGGAGGGTTTGGAAGGGCGTTTAGAATTTATTTTGGATAAGAGTTCTCCAGATTATATTAGTGGCCGTGCTGTTTACGATGAGCGCCTTGATTTTGAGTTGAAAGTTATTTCTGAAATGGGGTTCCCAGGCTACTTTTTAATCGTTGCAGACTTTATAGAATGGGGAAGAGCCAATGACGTGCCTGTTGGTCCTGGCCGTGGATCAGGTGCGGGTTCTTTGGTGGCTTACGCGCTAGGTATTACCAATTTGGATCCAATTGAATACGAGCTTCTTTTTGAGAGATTTTTGAACCCAGAGCGCGTGTCGATGCCTGACTTTGACATTGATTTCTGTAAAGAGCGCCGAGATGATGTGATCAAGTACGTGGCAGATGAGTATGGCCATAAGTCCGTTAGCCAAATCATTACCTTTGGCACCTTTGCAACTAAAGCGTCGATTAGAGACGCTGCCAGGGCGCTTGGTAAGCCATTTAAATTTGCACTTAACTTAACTCAGAAGGTGCCAGATGAATTAGGAGTGTCTCTTGAGGACTGCTTGGAGGACGCTACTTTTAAAATGGAATACGATGCAAATGCTGAAGTAAGAGAAGTGTTTGAGTTTGCAAAAACGCTTGAAGGCAAAATTCGTAACACAGGAAAGCACGCGGGTGGCGTTGTTATTGCGGACGGTAAGATTACTGATTACTGCGGAACCTATAACCAGCCAGAAGGAGGAGGTTACGTAACGATGTTGGATAAGAACGATGTCGAAGATGTTGGCCTTGTAAAATTCGACTTTTTGGGTTTAAAAACATTAACCATCATCAATGCTGCAGTAAAAGACGTTAATGCTCAACGTTCATTTAGCGATGAAGAAAAGCTCAACATTGATCATATTGATTTAAAAGATCAGCTGGTTTTCGACACAATAATGAAAGGAGCGCAAACGACTGCAGTATTCCAGCTGGAATCAGCAGGTATGAAGGAGCTAATATTACGTCTTAAGCCTAAAAACTTTGATGATATTATTGCATTGGTAGCTTTATATCGCCCAGGCCCCATGCAAGCAGGAATGGTAGATACTTTTGTGGAATGTAAGAATGGCCTAAGGGCTGTTGAATTGCTTCACCCTGACCTTGGTGATGTTCTGGGAGGCACTTATGGCGTATTGATATACCAGGAGCAAGTGATGCAAACTGCACAGACACTGGCTGGATTCTCGCTAGGTGACGCTGACATGTTACGACGAGCAATGGGTAAGAAAAAACCAGAAGAGATGGAAAAGCAACGATCATTTTTTGTGGATGGTTGTGTGAAGAATGGGTATGACGCCCAAGAGGCTAGTGGCATATTCGATTCAATTGAAAAATTTGCAGGATACGGCTTTAATAAGTCTCACTCAGCTGCTTACGCACTGGTTTCTTATCAGACGGCATGGTTGAAGACCCATTATCCAGAGCATTTTATGTCCGCAGTTTTAACGCAAGATCAAAGTGAACTTGAAAAAGTTGTTTTCTACATTAATGAATGTAAAAACATGAAAATCAACGTAATGCCACCAGATATTAACACTTCCGCTGAACGTTTTATCTCTACAGACAAAGGAGAAATATCATTCAGTTTAACGGCTATTAAAGGGATTGGTAGTAAGCAGGTAGAAAAAATAATTACAGAACGTGAAGAAAATGGTCCCTATGAGGATCTTAGTGATTTTATTGTGAGAACCAATGCGAATAAAAAGACCATTGAATCAGGCATTAAATCGGGCTTGTTCGATTCATTTGGTGAAACTCGAGCTACAATGTTGGGATCGTTTGAAGATCTACAGGAGCACAGCAGAAGATTAAAGAAAAGAGCTGCCAAAAAAACTGAAGTGACGCCCCAATTGAACATGTTCGGTGGCATTGAGACTAACAACCAGGAGGTTTTTGTTGTTCGAAAGGAAGAAATGGACGTCATGTCTCGTTTATCTGGCGAGCGCGCCACCCTGGGAATGTATGTTTCAGGTCACCCTATTCATGCTTATGAAAAAGAAATTGAACGAGTTACTACAGGGAAACTACGAGACCTTATGGAGCTTCAAGTGTCCTCTGAAGAAGAAAAAATTGTAGTAAAAGGAGAAAACAAAACAAAAACTAAAATAAGAAAGAAGAATAAAATGGTATCTGTGGTCGGAGTTATTGTTAGTACGACCTTCAAAAAAACCTTTAACGGCGATAATATGGCTATTTTAGTAATTGACGATGGTACGTCACAAATAGATGCGACTGTTATGGGGCCTGATTTTGACCGTTTAAAACCAGTAATGAAAGAAGATCAATTAATTTATATTGATGGTTCTATGCGCTGGAAAGAAAATATTGAACGCTACTCCTTGTCCTCAAGGCGTGCAATGACAATGGATGAGATGCGTGCGGACAAGGTTTCACACGTGCAGTTCAAATTAGGTGATGAATCTAGTAGTGAGTCAACGTTAATGTTGTTAAAAGAACAAGCGTTAAACTCTCAACGTGGGCCAAGCAAGATCGAGCTACTACGCTCAGACGATGGCGATGTTTCTGTATTACCAACCGCATTTTCGGTAAAAGTCGATGAAATCACTGTGAATAAATTTAAGAGCATTATTGGTGAAAATAATGTTCGTGTATTTTATAAAAATGAGAAAATACTTCCATCAAAAAACGTTTCTAATGCTGATGTTGTTGGTGACCTTGAATTAAAGGGGGTAAGACAGAAAAATAGAAAGACATCTTTTGAAGAAGCAATGCTAGCGGCGACAAATATTTATGCTACAAGGTAATGTTTTTATTAACTTTAATTCATTTATTGTTTGCATTTGTAAATAATATTATGATATAAATAATTCAACAGAAATAAAGATCTTTTAATTTATTTATATGGAATTTTTTAAAATATAATATATAAAAAAAGTTTATAAAATAAATGTTAAGTTAATTTAATTAATATAAGCGAGTAAAGGTTGCTATTTATAACTTGAAAAATATTCGATGTTTAAAGACGAAAAGTTTGAGATAAAATTTGTTTTATCTGGTGTATTAGGAGTTTTTTCAAAACAGATTAAGATCGGTTTTGTTAATCTTCCACCACAAACGGCAAGAAATATTATACAAGAAAAGAGCGCATTTATTTTCAGAGAGGATTTAAGTCCTAACCTTGTGAGAATAAATAAACATTTATTGGCAAGCTAATTAGCGCCTTATATTTAGGCACATTTTTGATTTTATTAAAAAATAAAAATTTTGGATTAGGTATGCTTGCAGAAATAGAAAATAGTTATGAAGAAAATCTTCCCAGAGAAGATTCAAAAAAAAATATGACAATAAATTCACACAAATTAAGGGTTCTTTATTCCTTAACATGTATGAGTTTAAAAGATCTTAATAATGTTCTTTTGGACTTACTTCAAGGCTGTAGTGAAGCCAACATGAATTTAATCCCTTGCAAAGAATTGAATTACCTTACAGTTTATGAGCAAGACAATGTTGATCATCAAAAGCTAATTGAATCAGTCTATGAAGTATTTTGCCAAATCAACGATTGCATTAATGATGGTGACATCATTCTCACGAAATTACTTCAAGAAATGTCGTCATTAGAGATATTGATCTTAAATAAGGACAATGAGGAAGAGTATCGGCCTTATGAAGAAATTGAATTCGAAAGAGTATTGGAAATTGCTTCAATAGCAATGGAAAGGGGTCCTTATGAGCCTCAAAATTTTGAGCAATTTAGTGATGAAGACCTCGAAAAGGAGTGGTTAGAATCAGCAGAATGCCTATACTTAATAGAGAATAAACGTTTATATAATGAATCGCTAGAATTCGAAAAAGGAAAAACCCCTTTAGAAGAATACAGCCAATGGAGTAGGCCTGTTCATGAGATTTTAACCAACAAGGAAGAGGTTAAAGAAAGTGAAATTGAATGGACTCACGCTGGAGAAGGACCTAACGAAAAATCAATTTGGAAGAAATTAAAACGCAAGTGCAAAGGAAGAAAAGAGGAAGAACTAAGGGATTTAGAAGCCACAATAATTGATGATGTTTACGATGATATTTTGCTCCAGGTTGACCCATTAATGGATGAGCTTGCAGTTCATGAAGACGATGTAAGGTTTCAGGAAGATAAGATCAAGAAAAATAATTCGGTGCCTAGTAAGGGTAAATCAAAGTGGTTTAGTTATATGGACATTCGTGAAGATAACAGCGCAGTAGGATATTATGGAAGCGTAAAATTTCTTGGAATATTTTCACTTAAAAAAGGAATTTTCGTAAAAAGACGAGAAGATATTAGAATGATTGAAAACAAGCTTAACCCTTTGTTAAGAGAGTTTTCGAAAATTAATTGGGTAACACGCGATGGAACTAGAGTCGCTTATTACTGATAGTTTTAATTTATTCTGTTTTTTTACAGCCGCCACTATTTTTTAGTGGCGGCTTTTTTATGGGTGCGTAAAATCAGGGATGAACTTTCATTTTTTTAATTATTAAACCCATTAACGGGTCCAATATTTCTGTATTGGTCTTTTGCAATAAATGAATAAAAATACCTTTTTTGTTAAACCTGTAGGCATTTAATATCAACAATGGTAAAGCATCTTTATCTTCCAATAACATGACATCAATACAATCGAAAAGCCCATTAATAAAAATGTGCTCAACTATTGTTTTGTCTTCAATTATTGTATCTTTTTTTAATCCTTTTTTAATTAAAGTAGATAAAGAATCAGAATTTTTTTCAAGTAAAATACGTGATATGTATTTAATAAAATCATTATAAGAAATTATTTCTTCATTAAAATATTTTGATACACACAAAGCGTTTTTAGGTGAAATGGGATCAATAAATAAAATTTTATTATATTTAATTATTTTATACGATTTAGCTAACAATATTGATGCTCTGTTTTTTATAATTAATAAAATTATGTTATCATTTTAAAAACCCTATATCAAAGGTAATTCAGTGATAAATATAATAATTCGCAATTTGTTCGACAGTGATATTAAGGTCTCTTTTAAGACTAATGACCCACAGGAAATTGTTGATCGACTATGCTCTCATGAAGCAATAAAGCTGCACAATAAGCGCCTACGTTTAGAGATTGATAGTCGTTTTTTTGAGGCAAATAGTAATCATTATGTATTTAGTCGAGATATTACTCAGGAAATTGCATTTGTGTATTGCAACGCTCTGGAAGTATATAAAGATGGAGAAATCGACCTGCCATGGGTTGAATTTAGAGATTTGTTTTTCAAAGAATCATTTAAAGAACATAAAAATCACTTTTTCCACAATTTAGTCTTCAATTCAGGCAGCATTGAGCGAGTAGCTAATTACGACGTTTTTTACAATTCAATGCAATGGACATTCAAAGAGGCAGGCATAGAAAGCGTTTTTGACGTCTTTATACAAAACTGGAAAGCATCTTTTGTTGAATTTATGGTGGATATAGACGATAGCACTGTATTTGACATTGTTGATAACACCATGTGGGTTGAAATGATTTATCTCCACAATAGCCGTGGATTTGCTTTGGAAACCCTAGAATTTAGAGGTAATTCACCTTCAGCCACATCAGTTTTACCTAATCAATGCTTAAAAAACCTTTTAGCAATGGTCAATATTTCTTCTAGCGAATACCTTGGTGTTTGTGAAGAGTATTTAATGGTAAACCCAAATATTAATTCCAAGAAGGGATGGCAGCGTTATGAATACAAAGATGACCTAAAATACGACCAACTGTGTTCAGTTTATGACTTGGTTCAAATGCTAGACAGGGCACCAAATGATGCGGTTCCAATTTATTTTGGCTCTTATAAATTAACAGAACTTTTGTCTTTAAAGCCAAACGATGAGTTCTTTTTGGCATCTGGTTTTGTGGGTTTAGTTACGGAAAACCTAGATTACATTTGTTACGTCGGCCTTGAGCATGACCTAAAATGCCTTTCATCACTTTCAGATGGCACATTTACCCCTGTAACCAAGGTAAATGGTGAGTTAGCTCATACAGATCACTTGTTTGATTTAATAGGAAGAACGGATTCTATACACGCAGAGATCAAGTCAACCAAAGGTGTGGGAATTGATCAAGACGGGCGAGCCAAATTAGACGCAAGACGCAGGCCTTTGGCCTCAATAATAGAGGTGCAATAGAGTGTCATGTTAAATTTTGTATACGGTGATATGGTAGGAAGCTACTTAAATCATTTCAATGGTAAAAAGAATTTCAGTGATTTTAAATTAAATAGTGCGGGAATTGGATCTAATACAGTATTGTTAGCTGCTTCATTGGATTCAATTAACCGCAATGACATATCTATCGATGTTTTCTCAGAATGGGTTTTTCGTTTTGGGGATCAACACAGTAGTGGCTCTGAGGAATTTGGAATCAATTTTGGGCCCTATTTTTATGAACTGATGACTCATAAAAAAGGCTATAAAGAAAATGTTGATACCAATCGTTATTTTCCCATTGCATATGCTTGTGGTTTGAAATCAAAAACAGTTGAAGAAGCACAAGAGCTTTGTTTAAGAATGCTGGAACTATTTACAATTAATGAAATAACAATAAATCAAACCATGGCCTTATCAGCAATTTTTCATTTAGTGAATCTCGGTCATGGAAAAAATGGTATTTCTATGTTCTTAAAACACCACTTAGATTGTTATATCGATTTAGATTTAGATGTTAATTCAAGTAAATTGGATAACACTTGCTCTTCTTCATCAGGATTATCTGAGAGTCTAATAATAGGGCTAGGAGGATACATGACAAATAGCACCATAAATAGGATTGCAAACTTAGGCGGTGATATAGGATCAAATTGTGCAATAGCATCGGCGTGTGTTAATAGAGGTAAAGGTGGAAATTTTTTCATTAAAAAATTAATTCAATATAGATTAAATAAAATAAATAAAAAATTAAATATAATAACGAAAAATTAGGAAAAAAATAATGAAAGTAGAGATATATTCAAGAGCACAGCACTGCCCACATTGTGTGCGCGCTAAAGAAATTATGAAAAATCTAAATATGGATTTTAAGGAGCATATGGCAGGAAGAGATCTCACTGTTGATGAGCTTAAGAAAGAGGTTCTAAGAAGAAGTGGAGTAAATGTGGATACGGTACCCGTTATATTTATAGATGATAAATTAATAGGCGGTCGGGATGATTTTGAGAATTGGGTAGACCAAAATGAAATACTATTATCAGGTGATGATCTTATCTTTGACATGGATCTATAGAAGCGCTGTAATAAGATAATTTTTATAAATAAAATTAGTAACCAATAATTGAACACAAGATTTACTAAAATGTTCATTAAATGAACACTTATTGTGTGATTTTTTCTTTAATTAGATCGTATTATAAACACTTTATAAATAAAGGGGTTAATGTGAATTATGTCTAAGATAATTATGAGCCCTAAAATAGTAAAAGGTGCTAATTGAATGATGAATGTTCTGCTCTATGATGAGCCAGGGTTAATTGTTGAAGGGGTCAGATCCACTCTAAATAAAACAGGGCGTTATGAGTTGGTTACTAATTGTAGTAAAAAGTGCAAGGCTATTCAATGCTATCAGAGGCACAAACCAAAAGTTGTTTTACTTGAAATATTAATTAACGACCGATGCTGGCTTCAGGTTATAGAGGAAATAAAATTAATTGACCCTTTAGCGAAAATTCTTGTATTTACATTTATATCAGATAAATTAATGCTTGATCGTGTTATAGACATTGGTGCTCAAGGGTATGTATTGAAAAGAAACCATTCGGATTTAATTAATGCTATCGATAAATTAATGTCAGGTAGGTTGTACATAGACCAAACGTATAATAAAGAAAAAACAGCAATTGATGATAAAATAGAAATCTTGTCTAACCTACCTAAGAGGGAGCTAGAGGTGCTAATTTCAATTGCAAAAGGCAATTTGATTAAAGTGATTGCTAAAAAAATGGGAGTTACAGAGAAAACTATTTACAATACACGATCTCGCCTAAAAAAAAGATTGGGTGTAAAAAGCCAGAGAGAGTTATCTGAATTGGCTGAGACTTGGGCGTTGAAAATATTTTCTTAATAAAAAATCAAAATGGCATATGATCTAAAAAATAAATAGAAATATTAGTTAAATAATATTGCTAGAAATTATTTTTATTGCCTAATTATAAAATTAGATATATAGTTATACCGAATTTTAAGGGTGAGATTATTATGGAATTTAAAAAAGTATCGCAACGTAAAAGATCATTAGTGGTTCAGCTTCGTGAATTAACTGGGGCTGAATTGGAAGTTTTTGAGAAAAACTATATAGAAGCCAAGGAAATCGTTTGGGCAGAAAAAGCTGAGAGCGCCAGACGAGAAGATGAACGCTCTGCGAAGAAAGAAGCGATCATTAAAATGATGAAAGACGAAGGTATGTCTATTGATGATTTTTCTGAAGTTTCTAAAACAAAAAGTGGGGAAAAGCGAAAAGCTGTTCCACCTAAATACAGTATCACTATTGATGGCAAAGAAATTACTTGGACTGGTCGAGGTATTACACCAAAAGTTTTTGTTCAGTACAAAGAGAGCAATACTATGGATCAATTTGCCATTTAGGTAGATTATTGCGACCACAAGAGCCCTCACATGGCTTGTGAGGGCTTTTTTGTTTTATATCAGGGGATTTATTAACTTTCCTTTAGCGCTCTCATAGCGCTCCTCACGCCGTGTATGAAGGTATAGAGAAGTGGTCTGTATATCATCATGGCCCGCATCAGCTTGAACGTGTGGTAAAGGCCTGTTGTTTATATTGATGTCATGGCTAATGCCTGTATGACGAATATTGTGTGGCGTCATTTCCCTTACTTCATCTGCATCGTAAGTTTGGCCATCGCTTTGAAGTTTGTCTGCAGCCACAACAAACACATCTTTTATAATTTCCCTGACCTGTCTAATGCCAAGGCTTGCATTCAAAACGCCTGCAATCTCACCTTTGCTTCCTCGCTTAAACCTAGGCACCAAGGGGATGTTTTCACTGGGCACTGGCAAAAGGGTGGTCACAACATTCTTATTCATTAAATAGCCCCTGTATCGCTTTAGGGCATCGAGTAAGCTGGTAGACACAGGAATGGATCTACTCTTGTTTCTTTTTGATGGTGGCACATAGAATATCCAGACGCCTGTCTTCTTGTCTTTTCTAAATAAAGACATCTTCGGCATATAACCTGGCCGAATACAGACTTCTGATATACGTGTGTAACATGCATACATGATTGACATAATGAAAAGCGTTCTCTCGTGCTTGTCTGGGTCTTCATCAGCCATTTGGGTGGCCGTATCCATGACGTAGGACCACTGAAGCTCGGACATTGATTTAATGTCTTCACTGTCTTCATCAGCACTACCGTGTTTTACCTTTTTATAATCCCCATGGCGCAATAGGGATGCAGCTGGATTCTTCTCTAGGTATTCTTCATCATTTAGATATGAATAGAACATGGAAAGTATCGAAAGTTTTGTTCGTATCGCACTGATGCTTAGTGTGTATATTTCATCATTTTTCTTTTGGACAAAAGGTTTCCACGTGGGGTTTTGTAGCCTCTCACCGTCCACTTCCTTGAAATGCGGCGTTGCACAGCTTCCTATTAATTCTTTTGGTGGGGTACGACACCACTTAACATAAGCGTCTAAGTCTTTTTTCTTGATGGATTCAAGATCTTGGTCCCTAACGTAAAACAGCCAATTCAAAAATACAGTCAGTTCTGTTCTGTAGGTTTTGAAGTTGTTTCGATTGCCAGAGTTTAATGTTAGCCAGTCGTAAGCATGCTCAAAGATAACGCCAGCATAAGGGTTTGAGCTCAATATCAGCTCGGTGATTTGATTCGAGACTTCAGCTGAGATTGTTTCGAAATGCTCATGAGTATCAAAAAGTGGATGAATATCCATAAATGTCTCTTAGTTAGCTCTATACTCACAATAATAGAACAAACAGTGCATAAAAACACTAGAGCCCCTTATGCAAAGGTCTCTATTTTGACAAATTGTGCATTATAGTCGTTAAAAATAATAATTGTTGCCAAATTATCCTAAATATTTTTAAAAAACCTAAAACACTCACTGTGCCTCATTCCACCAAGACAAACCTGGCTCACAATGGTGCGGATCCAACCCTTATTTTGTCATTAACTATTTGCAAAAACTAGACTTTATGAATAGTTGTGGTTAATGTTAATTCTAGGAGAATGCTATGAATACAGCCAAATTTATTGATCATCAAATTGTGCACATGAAACCTGGTAAGATTTTTTCTTATCAAGATATTCCTCAATACAGCGGTCATTGTGATGCTGTGGTTAAAGCATTGAGTCGAAAAACTAAAAATGGCGAAGTTGTCAGATTGAAAAAAGGCTTGTACTACAAACCAGAGAAAGGCCGTTTTGGTGATATGTCGCCAAAAGATTCAGATATCATTAATTATTTCACGTTGGAAAAAAAGAAGGTCGTTGGCTATATCACAGGTTTGGCACTCTATCATCGCTGGGGATTAACAACTCAGGTTCCTTGTGAGGTGACGATTGCAACTTCAAAGAACAAGCGAGAAAAGGTTGATGTTTCTGGTCTTCGTATATTGACGATTCCAGCGAGAGCTAAAGTGACTAAAAATAATACCACTATATTGCAGTTTTTAGATGTATTAAAAAGTGTTGACCAAATTCCAGATACGACATCAGAAGAGATCATTAAAAAGTTGGCACGTAAAATTAGCTCCTACACTAATGATGAAATTCATGAAATGGAAAAGCTCGCTATTGATGCGTACACGCCTAGAACAAAGGCTCTGTTAGGTGCTTTTCTAGAAACACATTTGAACTATTACAGCGAATCGATTCATAATTCACTAAATCCAACATCTAAGTACAAGGTGTTTGTATCTGAGTGAACTACTCGGCACTAAAGTACCGAGCTTCAAAGGTAACAGCCTAAGCTGTCAGCCCTATCTTTTTTGACGTTTCATCGGCGTGTGCAGGTTTGCGTTTTCGCTTACCCGTCTTACCGTTGCCTCCGCGTCCAGTATCAGCGCGTAAAACACTACGCTCCGACAACACCGTTCCAGTGTTTAAAATTAAATTAATGGCTCTTCTGCCTATCACTTTTGACGCATTGTTATCTGCGTTGTCAACGTGCCCACAGCTACCGCACACAAATTGATCTTGTGACTTGCGATTATCGGGGTGAGTGTAATCGCATTTAGCGCACTCTTGACTTGTGTAAGCGGCTGAGACTTTAAATACAGCCTTGCCAGCTTGATGAGCTTTGTATTGTGTAAATGATTCTAAAAAGTGCCAGCCAACGTTTAAAATGGACTTATTAAGGCCTGCTTTTGCTTTAGCCTTATTGGGTAGATACCGACCTTTTTCATCTTGCTTTGGTTTTGGTGCCCTGGTCATGTTTGAGGTCTTTAAATCCTCGAAAACAAAGACCTTAAACTGACTATTTACTAATTCCCTGCTTGTTTTATGGCAAAAATCTAAACGAATATTAGCCTTTTTAGCATGAGAATTAGCTATTCTGTATTTAGTCTTATTTCG
>Ga0115005_10002395_pt1 | contig 14945 bp, 11 predicted proteins | sample ArcOceMetagenome_FD_87163 | JGI IMG/M metagenome (GOLD analysis project Ga0115005, IMG submission 87163) | Marine eukaryotic phytoplankton communities from Arctic Ocean - Arctic Ocean - Greenland ARC118M Metagenome | ecosystem: Environmental > Aquatic > Marine > Oceanic | place: Arctic Ocean... | reverse complement strand
GTGTGGTAGTGACCAAAATACTGGTGGTTGTCCCGAATGGTACGAATGATATCTCCCTCATTAATTTGCATATGGTAGATATCGTAAAGTAGTGAAAAGTGTTTGGAGCCAAGTCGCTTGCAAAGCTCTATCCCCCAAACAGAATTGTCGGCCATGTAATCGGGATGGTCGATTTTACTGTTAAATAGCTCCATGAAAATAACTACGTTACGCTTTTCAGCGTGAGGTAAAATGCGCTTTAACCCTTTAACCGCATTTTCAAGTCCATCTTCTCGTGACATTCCTCGCGCATTGCCGCTGAAGCAAATAAGGTTGGTGTAACCCGCATTGGCAACTAAATCGATGTGCTTTAAATAGCGTGCCTCTAGTTCGTCGTGTAATTCAGTGTGAATAAAGCCATCTTCAAGACTAATTTCAGCGCCGTTGCACATAGAAGAGTCGATACCGTATTGCTTTAGCACAGGCCAGTCTTCAGGGCCCACCAAGTCAATGGCTCCAAAGCCTAGTTGCTTAACGGTCTGGCACAATTCTTCGATACTCAAATCGCCATAGGTCCATCGGCTTACTGAGTGATTCACATTGCCTTTAAGCGGCGTATTTATGGTATTGCCTCCTTTTGTGCCGTTTGTACTTGCTAGAGCAGGCATAGCAGTAGCTAAACCAGCAGCTGCTAACCCGGTTCCGGCAATGCCTGCTCCTGTCATAGCCATACTCTGAAGTAATTTTCTACGGGTAATGTTATGCATCTGCATTCACCTTTTCCTTTCTGAACAGAATGGCGAATAGCACCAAGACAACAGCGGCGAACGAGGCTGGGAATAACCAGACTTGCTGCCAACTATGTGCTCCTGTGTCTAACGCGTAGGTGTCTGTAATTGCGCCAGCAACGGCAAAACCCACCAGCATACCTACGCCATATGTCGCCAAGGTAATTAGCCCTTGCGCTGCACTTTTTACATTCTCGCCCGCCTTTGCATTGGTATAGATTTGCCCTGATACAAAGAAGAAGTCGTAACAAATACCGTGCAGTGCAATGCCGATAATAAGCATAAATAGATTCTCGTCAGCATTCCCAAATGCAAACAGTGCATAGCGAATAACCCACGCCGCCATACCAATGACCAACGTCGCTTTGATGCCAAAACGATTCAAAAATACTGGCAGAGCCAACATAAACAATACTTCGGATACTTGGCCCAGCGTCATTTTCCCTGTTGCATTCTCAACACCTATTTCGGTAAGAAAAGGGTTTGCATTCTGGTAGTAGAACGCCAGCGGTATACAAATAAGTACCGAGGAAAGAAAGAATACAAAGAAGTTTTTGTCTTTGAGCAATGCCAACGCGTCCAAGCCAAGGATATCGCGTATGGTTACCGCTTTACCGCCAGATTGAGGTGGCGTGCTTGGCAGCGTAAAGCTGAACACACCTAAAATTAGCGAGGCAATACTGCACAGTAGGAAGGTGTTTTTAAGCATACCGTCGGCAATAGACTGGGCAGAATCCCATGAAAAGACATAGCTAATCATTAAACCTGCCACAATCCAGCCGATGGTGCCCCACACACGAACCTTTCCAAACTCTTTAGATGGGTCTTGCATTTGACCAAAGGACACTGAATTGACCAAAGCAAGTGTAGGCATGTACGCAATCATGTAGGCCAACACGTAAGGGTAGAAGCTGGCAAAATCATCCGCTTGGTACATACAGTACATAAGCGCAGCGCCAACGATATGCAATAAGCCAAGGATCTTTTCTGCATTAAAGAATCGGTCGGCAATAAGGCCCACTATGAAGGGGGCAATGATGGCGCCCCAACTTTGGGTTGAAAAAGCCATACCGATTTGTCCACCATTGGCAGAGAGCGTATTTGATAAATACGTGCCTAGTGTTACAAACCAGCCTCCCCAAATGAAGAACTGAAGGAACATCATCAAACTCAGGCGTAGGGTTATCATAGTTATTGTTATCCTATTGATGGCGCTTAGCGCTCAAGGCCTAAAATGCGATTATTTTTCGCTTCGCTAACCTCACCACCAGCAAAATCGTCAAACGCATATTTGCTAGGCTCGATAATGTGTGAAGCGATAAACGGTGCGCCTTCAGCTGCACCTTGCGCACTGTCTTTTAAGCAGCATTCCCACTCGAGAACTGCCCAACCTGAGAAGTTGTACTGGGTAAGCTTGCTGAAAATACCTTTGAAATCGACCTGACCGTCGCCAAGGGAACGAAAACGCCCTGCGCGGTCTTGCCAGTCTTGATAACCACCATACACACCGTTTCTACCGTTAGGATTAAACTCGGCGTCTTTAACGTGAAACATTTTGATCCGGCTGTGGTAGCGATCAATGAAATCAAGGTAATCAAGTTGCTGTAAAACAAAATGACTTGGGTCAAAAAGAATATTTGCTCGTGGGTGGTTATCTACCGCTTTTAGAAACTGCTCGAACGATGCACCATCGTGTAAATCTTCCCCGGGGTGAATTTCGTAGCATACGTCAACACCCGCATCGTCAAATGCGTCGAGAATAGGTTTCCAACGCTTAGCCAATTCAGCAAAGCCGCGCTCAACCAAGCCAGCAGGACGCTGTGGCCATGGGTAAACCAAATGCCACATTAATGCACCAGAAAAAGTAGCATGAGCTTTTAACCCCAAGCGCTTACTCGCGATAGCTGCACACTTAAGCTGATTAATTGCCCATTCGGTTCGCTCTTGTGGCTTACCGTGTAAGTGCGCAGGCGCAAAGTTGTCGAATAACTCGTCGTAAGCAGGATGAACCGCCACTAGCTGACCTTGCAAATGGGTAGAAAGCTCAGTGATTTCTACCCCTGCGTCTTTACAAATTTTAGCGATGTTGTCGCAGTAATCTTGGCTCTCAGCTGCTTTTTCTAAATCAAACAGACTAGGATCGGTTGGAACCTGTATTCCCTTGTAGCCGAGCGAGGCTGCCCATCTGGCCATATTTTCAAGCGTATCGAAAGGTGCGTCTTTTCCCATGAACTGAGCAAGAAAGATAGCAGGCCCTTTTATAGGTTGTTGGTTAGTAGCCATAAGCGCTCACCTTTTTCATTGTATGTTTTAATTGCATTACTGCGTTCCTTCCTGACTGACCGACTCCCACTTGGTGTCGCTGTCAGTACTGGCGAGCATGGCATCAATAAACACCATGCCGCGTATGCCTGAATTTATTCCCGGTACGCCCTCGGCTTTACCTTTTTGATTAGCGCGCACTGCTTTCGCAAAATCGGTATACAAGTTTGCCATGGCTTCTAAGTAGCCTTCTGGATGACCGGCTGGAACGCGGCAACGTGCAGATGCCTCGTCACATAGACCAACTTGACCTTGGCCTGCTCTGAACACTTGATAAGGTGCGTTAACAGGGCGATAAATAACAGAGTTTGGCTCCATTTGACGCCACTCTAAGCCACCTTTGTCACCATAGACGCGGATCTTCAATGCGTTTTCTTCACCAGCACAAACCTGCGAGGCAATCAGCACACCCGACGCCCCCTTTTTAGTTTTAATAAGCGCAGCGCCGTCGTCATCTAATCGACGTCCTTCAACATGAGTATTTAGTTCTCCACATAGCGATGTAACACTGTCGTTTAATACAAACTCAACCAACCCAAATGCATGAGTACCGATATCGCCCATTGCGCCTGTTGCCCCAGAAATGGCCGGGTCGGTACGCCACTGCGCTTGTTTGTTGTGCGTTTCTTCTTCACCAGACAGCCAGCCTTGCGGATACTCAACATAGACTTTTCGAATTTTGCCCAGCATACCGCTTTCAACGAGATGGCGAGCTTGCCATACCATAGGGTAGCCAAGGTAGGTGTGGGCTAAGCCGTATAAAGACTCACTAGCGTGAACAACGTCTTGCAGTTCTTTTACTTCAGCAAAGCTAACCCCTGCGGGTTTTTCACAAAACACATGGAAACCCGCTTTAATAGCGGTAATTGAAATAGGTACATGAAGGTGATTAGGCGTTACGATAACCACAACCTGCATGCGCTGCTGATCTGGCAGCTTGGCCTCTTCTTCAAGCATAGTTTGCCAACTGGCGTATGAGCGGGAAGTGGGTATGTCTAATGACGAGGCAGTGCGCAAATTATTTTCCTCATTGCGACTAAATGCACCACATACCAGCTGATAGTTTCCATCTAACATAGCGGCGTGGCGATGCACAGCACCGATGAACGCCCCCTCTCCGCCACCGATCATACCCATTCGAATTGGTTTCATAGCAGATCCTCTGTGCGCAGACGCACGGTTGATGTGAACAATACACAAAAATGTAACCCGTTACATTTTAATGGTCAACCATAAAATCATCATTTCATTAATCTAAAGTTTACATTCAATGTGGAAAGCAAACAGAAATAGACGGTTAACGGGATTACAATACCTATAAACCAACGCTCAAATGCTATTAATATTTACAAATAACATACAAATACCCTTTGACGTTTCTTTTTAAGCGGGTATTCTTTTATAAAATGAAAACGGTTACATATTGCTATTCTCTTTTTCAAGACTCATGAATAGTAACTAAAAGCACGGTTTCAGTGAGTTAGGTTTACAATGCGATGAAAGCAGCACTAAAAAACAAACATACGAATGGCTAATATAAGAGATGTAGCAGATAACGCGGGCGTGTCGGTGGCGACCGTTTCAAGAACATTGCAGCAGCCCGAGCGCGTTTCACCAAAAACGCGTAACAAGGTAATGGCCGCGGTACAAGCGGTTGGGTATAAACCCAATTTAATGGCGGTAAAGTTTCGCTCGGGAAAGACACATAACTTAGTGGTGCTTGTGCCCACTGTTGCTAATGTATTTTTTGCCCGCGTGATAAGCGGCATGCAGGAAGCCGCAGCTGAATTGGGCTATTCCATTTTATTAGCTAATACCCTTGGTAATAGCGACATTGAAAGCCATTACGCCAAGATGGTCAGCACCTCTCAAGCGGACGGTCTTATTCAACTTCGTGCAAACAATCCGCTTGATGTCTCCATGATTAATGATCACGGGTTATTGCCTATGGTTAACGCCTGTGAGGTTATCGACAATGGGCAATATCCCGTTGTGTCGTTAGACAACCGGGCCGCGGCCAGAGCAATGACAGAGCACTTGATCGGTAAAGGGCATAGCCGCATCGCCATGGTCAAAGGGCCGGACTCCAGCCCACTTACGCAAGAACGTTTAGCCGGTTATAAAGATGCATTGGCTAACGCTAATATCGCTTTTGATGAAAAGTTATTATTTCCCGGAGATTTTACCCTGCAGGCAGGTTATAACGCCGGGGTACATATAGCAGCCCTTCATAATAGACCAACAGCGGTTTTCTGTGAAAACGATGAAACGGCTATTGGTGCCATGCAGGCATTCAAGCAAGCCAACTTAAACATACCTAAAGATATTTCCGTTGCTGGATTCGACGACATCGCATTTTCTGCTTTTGTTGACCCACCGCTTACTACCATAGCTCAACCAGCCGAAGAGTTTGGCAGAACAGCGGTTACACTGCTTGTTGATTTACTTAACGGAAAAATTCGCAAGGCGCCGAAGGTTATTATGCCCTTTGAACTAATAGTGCGTGAGAGCACGGGCGAAGCTTCGAGTTAATCGGCTATCACTTAGCACCATCACCTATGTACCACGACAATAAAGGAGTTAGCAGTGAATTTAAGTAAAGAAAACTTAAGTAAAAACGCAATATCGGACGCAGCCAGCAAAATTGGCTCTGCTGTTTCACGACGACAGTTCATCAAACTTTCGTCTGGCTTAATAGCGGCGATGAGCGCTCCTACTGTTTTGGCGCACAATCACAGTGATGAAGAAGGAGGGATGATGAATGGCATGCAAAAAAGTGCTGTTGGTCTGCAGCTTTATACCCTTAGAGATATTATGAAGGTAAGCGTGCCTGCAACTCTTACGTTGGCCGCCGACGTAGGTTATTCGGAAATGGAGTTTGCGGGCTATTTTGACCACAGCGCCAAAGAAATTAAACAGCTGCTTGATGAAAATGGCCTTACTGCACCGTCGGCTCATATTCAGTTAGACGCGTTCGATACTAACCTGTCACAAATTTTAGATGACGCACAAACCGTCGGTCACAAGTACTTGGTAGTGCCTTGGCTTAGCGAAGCGCAGCGCGGTACGGGCATAGCGCCTTATCAAGCCCTTGCTGATAAACTTAATACCATTGGTGAAGCCTGTAAAAAAGAGGGTATTACCCTTGCCTACCACAACCACGATTTTGAGTTTGAAGTACGCGACGGCAAGACGCCATTAGATGTGCTTATAACCCAGACCGATCCAAACCTGGTTGCCATGGAGCTTGATTTATACTGGACGGTAAAAGCGGGTAAAAGCCCGGTTGATTATTTCAAGCAGTACCCAGGCCGCTTTAAGCTTTGGCATGTAAAAGATATGGCTGAAGACGGCAGCTTTGCAGATGTGGGCACAGGCACCATTAACTTTAAAGAGATATTCGCACACGGCAAACTAGCAGGCATTGAACACAAATTTGTAGAGCGGGACCAAACCACCGACCGCATTGCCACTATCGAGCAAGGTTTTAAAGCAGTAAGCGCACTAAACAAAGGTGTTAGCTAACGCTTTTAACGCTGCCGTGGTTATAATGGGCACACAGTAATAACGTCATAATAGTAGTCATTTTATGAGTGAACTTTTCAGTGCCCTTTCTCGCGCATTAAGCCCCTATTACAATGAAATGAGCATTATGCTTATGGCCACTATTTTAGTGGTGTACGGCGACCTAATTAACGGCCATGTGAAACGCATACTGGCACCTTACCATTTCACCATTCGCGTTAGCTTGTTTGTAGTGCTGTGTGCCTTCGGCTATGGCGCACTAACCTTGTACGGCGCACCTTTTTTAAAACACACCTTAGCCTACTTACCCTGGCAGTACCAAGGTGCAGGCTATGTTGCATCGTTTCTGTTAATTGGCTTTTTGGCGGAAAGGCGTAGGTATTTATAAAGGTTTGTTAGTTGTGAGATTCAAGCTCTAAGCTACAGTTTCGTTGTACTGCTCCACAAATTTCTTTGGCGGTAAGTTCATGACCTTTTTAAACGATGTCGAAAAGTAAGCGGCTGTGCCAAAGCCTACGTCTAAGCAGGTATCCAGAATACTGTTTCCTTCCAACAATAGTGGAATGGACTTCTCGATTCTAAAACGTGACAGGAACTCGCTAAAGTTGTATTCAAACAACTCAGACATTCTTCGATTTAAACTTCGCGCGCTGATAAGTAATTCTGCTGCGGCCTGCTCTCTATTGAATGATTCATCGTGGTAGTTTTTTTCCAGTACCGCGATAAAGTTAAGATAGAACGCCATATCTTTTTCATTATTAAACTCAGGAATTTTCAGGCACCCATATTTGAATACAGGCCGCTCATTTTCTTTGTCTTCGGTTTCATTTACCTTTCTCAGGGCTAGCAAATGTTCGACACGCAGGGTAATTTCTTCGTTAGAAGCGGGCTTCGACAAGAAATAATCTACTTTTTCTTCTAGCGCTAATTTCTCTAGTCCAGTTCCGGTTTCTGCGGTGAGCATTAGAATAGGAATATGAGCGTAGCTATTGTTACTACGAATGGCTTTAGTCAGCGCAAGCCCATTCATTTCATGCATCATTTGATCGGTAATGACTAAATCGACTAAATAGTGCTGCATGACCTCCAGAGCCTGAACCCCGTTCCGTGCGACTAAACATCTATATTTCTTGGAGAATAGGTCAAAAAGATAAGTGCGGAATGCTCTGCTATCGTCAACGATTAAAAGTGATTTCCTATTTGTTTTTGCGTGTGCTGGGGACAAGTCTTCTGCATGTGAATTTACAAACGCTACGTCATCCATGGGGAGTTTTACTGTAACTTTAGTGCCGATGCTCTTTTGACTCTCTAGGGTAATCTCGCCCTGGTTCAATTCCACTAATGACTTAACCATTGCCAAACCAACGCCGCTGCCGTCTTTATCAGTATTTCCTTTTTCAAACCTTTCGAATACCTTTTGATGAAGATGATCGTCAATACCTTCACCATCATCAGTAATGGTAATCTTCAGTTCCTTGCTATCTTGTACGGCAGCAACTTTTATCGTTCCAAGTTCTGGTGTAAATTTAATTGCGTTTTGTACCAAATTAACAAGAATTTTTTCTAAGCTATCGCTAATCAGCGACACCTCCTTCTTCCCCTTAATTCGAACCTCTAAGTTCTGCCTTTTTTGTTTAGCTAAAGGCTCAAGAGATAAAACGACAAATCGAATATTTTCTAGCGAATATAGTTTGTAGTAATCTGCTGCGTTCAACGCTGTAGGGACATCCTGGCTCATTTGGTTAATTAAATGCTCTACTCTCTTCATATTGTCCTGTACACAAATTAATTCCTTGCTTGCTCCTTTAGCTGTATCAGAGACTTTTTCTAAAGAGCCGTTGATGAGTTGGATAGGCGTACGAAGCTCTTGCATAATTTCGTTAATGAAGCGCTCTTTACTACGCAACATTTTTTCGAATTTAGAATGGCCATCGGTGATTTCGTACCGAGTAAGATGGGTGTAAAGTGTTGTTGATCGAAAACGGTCCATAAATTTATTAATTAGGCCAACTCTCCATAACCACCAAAAAAGAAATACTAAACACGCATAGATAAGAAAAGCGGTCGAAGAAGCCCAAAATGGTGGTGCTATTTCAAATGAAATTGTCATGCTTTGTATAGCATTTAATGGAGAGGTTGTTCGTAGGTAGAGTTTGTGAGAGCCCGTATCGAGGTCACTTAAGGAAAGATTTAACACCGGTTTATTGTGGGATATCCAATCACCGTCATCTAGATAGAATTCTATTGTTTCCTCTTCCAATTTATCACCATTGATAACAAAGTTAAATGTGGCTCCTTCAAAACTGCTATCAAATTTAAACTCTAAAGATTCTGGAAAATAGGTAACATACTCTACAGAATTCTCAATCCACTTTACATTCGAAAGTACAACTGACGATCGACTATTAGCTGACTTTTGCAAACTATCTATCAATATAGCTTCATCTACTAAGTAGCTATATTTATCCCCCTTCAACAAAATTTTTTCGCGTAGCTGCTTAAAACTTTTATATTCAAAGTCAGTGTCTAAAATACCGAATCGCGTTCCGAGCTTAAAGACCTCCCCACTTTCATGAAGTTTAAGAAAAAGCCCCATGTTTGAAGCGACCCAAAGATTGCGATTTTTACTCATCATAGCGCCACGTATGAATCTGAGCTTCTCATTGCCCAAGATAGGTGATGAACTCACGGAGCCTGAGCTTTTATCAATCACTTTTAATCCGGCCCCAGAAGTGCATACCAAGTAGCTATCGTCGAGCTCAATCAGACATTGAAGCCCAAACCAGCTTCCTTCACTGGCTGTAATTGTTCGCCAATTAAATTTAGACAGTTGAAAATGCACGTTGTCATATTCATCGAAAGCAGCGAGCTCACCTCCGGAGAGCAATGTACTTTGCAAAACGCCTCGTGGTGCTTGAATAATGTCTTGGATTTTGTTCTCTTTGACATAAAAGTAACTGGCCTTTTTTCCATCGTCGAAATAGAAGTAAAACGCGTCTTTGTCTACATCAATAAAATGAGAGTATCCACTGCTACAAACTGCATCATAGTCTTTGTTTATTAGTTTCGTAAAAAGCGTTTCTTGCCAAGAGGTGCAGAGAGAATCGTTTGTTGACGATAGCTGATCAACTAGTAGCTCCCCAGTGCTTTCATTTAATTTAAATACTCCTTTTTCCGTCCGCACCAACGTCTCAGAACCTCGAACAGATGATGTATGAATGTTATTCCTTAAAACGACATCCTCGATTGACAATAAATTCGTTGCTAACATTGTCTCAGGTAAAGATATCAATCCCAGTTGCGATGATGCGACAAGGAGAGAGCCACTGGGTCCGTTAGCGAGTTTAGTGACCGTCCTTATAGACTCAGATGTGAGAATAGGATTCATAAACAATGGCTTTGATAGCTCATCGTCCGTCAGTGATAAGAGACGCCCGTCAGAAACCCAGATCTCACCACTGTCCGCTTTAAATACATCGTGGACATATGTACCGTTAATTCCCTCAAGCGGGACGAAAAGCTTGTTATCGCCAACGATGTATAATCCTTCAGGTCCTCCAATATAGAGCTTGCTATCTATTTCCTTAATAAACGTTCCACTAGTTATAAGAGGCAGATGCTCGCTAAATTTATACAATTCAACCTCCGAAAAATCTTCGGATGCCTTCACATAGCCTTTGCCTGCTGCAATATAAATGCGCTCTTTTGTTGCATGAAGTGAGTAAGCACTATTTAAGTTAAAGAAGTTTAGATGCGCACTAAGTTTCGCAACATTTTTAGTTCGCTTTTCAACAGAGATGACATCATCGATCACGGAAAAGTAAAAATGTGTTGCGGTATCCTTGATAGCCCAAACAGATTTAGACCACTCTTCTTCAAAAAGAAAAGGTTTCGCGACTCTGCTCTTAAGGTCAACTTTGAAAATCCCAACACCGTACTCGACAATCCACAGGTCAGATCCTACCAAATGGATATCTGAGATAATGCCAGTAGCACTACTAAAAGTATTAAATTCTAGTTTGTACGATTCACTACCAACTACTTCGAATACTCCATTTTCCGAAGCGACGTATAAAATATCACCTCGTATTTCAAGATCTCGTATGGTGCCCGCAGGAACGCCAGCGAAAGAGTTAACACCTTCGAGATTAATGCCAATTGCATGGCTCAATTTTGAAAAAAGGAGGAAGTAAAACAGAACTATTGAGACACACACATTTAATTTATAACGCTTTTGGAAACGCGTCTCAGCAAGCATACCTTACATCCCTGTTCAATCATTAATGTGGTTAAGCTCGTCGAGCTTAAATCTTTAAATAAGAAGGAACTAACATGAATACCGAACAAAAAAAGAACATTCAAGTACTCACAGAGGAAGAGTATACTAAAGTATATGGTGGAACTTATATTTTAGCTTTAGAGGATTTATACACCATTCTTCCAATTGGTCCTATAAAACCAAAGAAACCAGAAATAGATAGATAACGCTAAACCAAAAACCACTTCATCCCAGCATTCTCGGCGGCTTGCTGGTCATAAATAAAGTCGCCTACATACAGGCAGTCTTCAGGTTGAAGCTGCCATGTATTCGCTACCATTAATAATGCGGTTGGGTCTGGTTTGGCTGGGGCATCTTCACGGGTAAGTACATAATCGATAGGAATGTTGTTGTTGGCTACTTTAATTGCGGTGGCTTGGCGGCAGTTTCGGGTAACTATTGCCATGGGCAAATTATGGGCCTGCACTTTTTCTACCATGGCTTTACCAATGGGTAACCACTTGGCGTTTTGCGCATCGTCTAGTTCGTGCTGCAAAATTGCATTGTGGGCATTAGCTTTTGTTTCATTACACGCAATAGCATCTACATAGGTCAAAATATCTTGGTCTTGCGGGCAACCAACATCTATACGCATCTTTGTGAAATCTAGGCTCGACTCTACCAAAGTACCGTCTAAATCAAATATTACGCCTTTAATACCTTTTAAATTCAGTTGTTTAATGTTCACGCCTTTTTGCCCTTTCACTTCACTTTATACCAGCACTACCCCAATACCATCTAGGGCGCAGGTTACCACTACAGCTTTTTAACCACATAATTTAAATGATGACATGATTACGCCCAACATTCTGTTACGTTTATTTAAAGCACTGAAGTTATCGCTAAAAATCACACCGTGATTTAAGTTTACCCAAATTGCACCTTGCATTAGCATAGCCGCACTTTTTAGTACGTTTGCTCTTATTCAATCTTTTTTCAAAGGTAATTTATGGGTGTTTTTGCTGCGCTAGGTACAGCGCTTTGTTGGGCCATTGCTGCACGTTTATTCCGAGGTACAGGTAACGCGTTTTCGCCGCTTACCATGAACTTTTGGAAGGGGCTTATTTCTATTGCCATTTTGGCAGTGGTTTTAGTAGTGGTTCAGCCAACAGAGCTTAGCACTCATGCTGTTTTGTGGCTATTGCTTAGCGGGCTCATTGGTATAGGTATTGGCGACACCTGCTTTTTTAAAGCTCTACAGAGCATTGGCGATAGCCAAGCGGTACTGGTTGCTGAAACGCTGGCACCGCTTTTCACTGCGCTTTTTGCGATGGCTTTTATTGGGGAATGGATTACCTGGCAGCAGTGGGTTGGCGTTGCGGTAGTTTTATTTTCTGTTGATATGGTTATTAAAGCGCGCAAACGCAGCACTACTCATGTGTTTGCTACCAGCGGTTACTTATACGGGGTTGGCGCAGCACTGTGCCAAGCCGTTGGCGCGGTAGTCAGCCGCGACATTTTAAGCGCTGGCGAAATTGATGCCGCCAGCGCCGCATTTTTGCGCCTAGTGGGCGGAATGGTGTTTGTAGTGCCGCTTATAGCCTTTACAAAAACCCGCTATATGCCTGTTATCGACTATCAAAGTGTCAATGGGAAACGTATTTGGCCCGCTTTTGTTTTAGCCACCCTACTAGGCACTACTGCGGCTATCTATTTACAAATGTTTGCGTTTGCATACGCTAAAGCGGCCGTGGTTCAAACCCTTATCGCTACTAGCGCACTTATGTCTTTGGGCGTAGCCTGGATATTGGGTGAACGCGCTACTAAAGCCACCATTGCGTGGTCTGCCGTTGCCCTAGTAGGCGTCGCTATATTGGTAAGCTTTGGCTCGCCAGCACATTAATAAATTGAAAAAACAACCAATTTCTATCTACTGTTTTTACTTAAACCGTATATAGGTTAGGATATCAACAGCCATTACTATTAATGTGCAAAACCATTAATTTTCCGCCGAATAAAGAATGTAGATAAGAAGAAAAATTTATTCTCATGGCTCAAAAACTGTTTTTAACTGTAATTTCGTTTGCGGGCTTCTTGCTTGCCTCTTTTACTTCGTTGGCAAACGAAGGCGTTGATGCTGTTATTGAAAAAGTACGCTCACCTTCTTACGACTGCCCAAGCCAATCCTTACTTTCTGAACTCGAAGATGCGCTTGCTCTTGAGTCTATTTCAAAACAGCAGCACTTCGCGTTGACCGTTGCAAAAGGGCAATTTTTAATTTGTCGCGGCAAGTATGAAGAAGCAGAAAGCCTCTTGCTCAAGGCTATTATGCAAAATGATATCGACCGAGGTTCATACGCATTTGCTTCAGCTATTTATCAAATTGGCTTTTCTTATGACGCTAGGGAAAACCCCGCTCGATGCAAGTATTACCAACAAGCACAGGCGCTGTCATCACCAGAGCGTCACAGCGACATATACACAAGTTCTTCATTAGGGCTTATAAACTACTGCTCTGATTCAACAGAGCCGGGCATTCGGCTAGGCAAAATGTTTGGTGTTCTCAAACGCTATTCTGATAACGGAAGTCCGGGGGAGCTTGCGCATATACATAATGCGATTGGTTTACTTTACGGCAGCTTAGAACAACACGCTTTGGCTGCAGAGCAGTATTTAAAAGCGCATGAAATGGGGCTTCAAGTTTACAAAGGCAGTAATAAAGTAAGCATTATAATTAGTGCAATTGTGTCATTGATAAGTAGTGGGCAAACTGAAAGGGCTTATCAAAGCATTCTAGAACTGGGTACCCTTAATAGCGAAATAGACACCCCACTGACTAACTTTTTGTACCAGTACGCATTGTCTATCTATCACAGGAAAACCAAAGATTACAGTAGCTTGGCGTATACACTTCCCGAACTAGAAAAGGCTACAGCGAGCATATCAAGCTCGCTTGGAGAGATGCTAGTTGCCTGGCATAAAGCCGAGCTCTGTTTACACGAGAATGATCTAAATTGTATTGAAGAATATTTAGCAGAGGTTGAGTCTACTAACACTGCTGCTATACCTCGCGTGTTTCAATCCAACTTAGATTACTTAAGCTTTAATGTTGCCATGTATATGGCGTTAGACAACATGGAGCGCGCAAAGGCGGCTCTTGAGCTTTACTCCAAAGAAGTCACAAAACGACGTGAACTAACACAAGATTCGGCACTCATTATTGGCGCAGCCAATTTGTACACCCGCATTTATGATTTAGAATCTGCAATTGAACAAGCGGAGCAGCGTCGCAAAAATACTCTGTACACGGCCGTAATCATTTTCCTATTACTAGGCAGTATTACCGGCTATGTGTTACGTAGAAAGCACTTGGCCCGCAAAGCCATAGACCCTGTAACGCAACTACTCAATGCAAATTCGGCCATTGCTCGCATTAATAAACTCGATGCGCCGAAAAAGGGCAGAGCAATAGCTATCGCTATTTTCGACATAAGTAATTTGCGCGATATAACTCGTAAAATGGGCTCAACCCAGAGTGACAAAGTACTGAGGCAAATCGCACAAACCCTTCAAAACGTAACTCGCGGTAACGATATTTTAGGGCGATTTGGTACTGAGCAGTTCATTCTATGCCTTCACAATATTGAAGAGCGAAGTGCAAGGCAGTTCTTCGACCGCGTACAGAATGCGCTAGACAATACCTTTGAAAGAGAAGCGTCTACCGACCATATTGTGGTTGAGTCCCTGATGAGCGTATTCATTGCTAACGAAAAGATTACAGGGCTAAACGACATACTTGATGATATTGCCACGTCGATTGATATGGGTAACCGCGCAGCGGAAAGGTAGGAAAGGAGAGCATATCGTGACACCAAGAGTAATTTTCTTCGACATTAATGAAACACTATTAGACATGCAGGCCATTAAAACTGCCTTAGCTGCGGTATTAAATGGCGATGAGACTCTAGTAGACTTGTGGTTCGCTAATTTGTTACACCACAGCTTGGTAGATACCATGTCAGCGCAGTTTCACGACTTCATTGATATCGGGGCAGCAGCACTGACAATGGTTG
>Ga0115005_10002394_pt1 | contig 14946 bp, 14 predicted proteins | sample ArcOceMetagenome_FD_87163 | JGI IMG/M metagenome (GOLD analysis project Ga0115005, IMG submission 87163) | Marine eukaryotic phytoplankton communities from Arctic Ocean - Arctic Ocean - Greenland ARC118M Metagenome | ecosystem: Environmental > Aquatic > Marine > Oceanic | place: Arctic Ocean... | reverse complement strand
TCTAATGGCAGCATCATGACCGTTGCCAATGTGCGCCAAAAAATCAAAGATATTAAAAAACGCGGTGGCAAAGTGGTGGTGATAGACCCACGCAAAACCGAAACCGCGGACCTCGCTGGCGAGCACCATTTTATTAAGCCAGGCAGTGATGTGGTTTTACTGTTAGCCATGGTGAATCATCTCTTTACTCAAGGCTTAGTTAAGCAATCCAATGCGCTTTCGCTTGCCCATGGCTACGAAGATATTGCGCAACATGTTAAAGATTACTCCCTTGAATACGCGCAGCAGCAAACCGGTATTGCCGCCAGTGATATTGCCAAAATGGTTGAGGAATTCTGCCAAGCAGAAAAAGCGGTGCTGTATGGTCGCATGGGTGTAAGCGTGCAAGAGTTTGGTTTGTTAAGCCAATATCTGATTATGCTGTTTAACTTATTAACCGGCTCGTTGGATGAAGAAGGGGGCATGATGTTCCCAACACCGGCGGCGGACATTGTTGCTAACAGTGGCCCAGGTTACTTTAATAAACGCCAAAGCCGTGTGCGTGGTTTGCCCGATTTTAATGGTGAATTTCCGGTGGCGTGTTTATCAGAAGAAATTCTTACACCAGGTGAAGGGCAAATTAAAGCCATGTTTACCGTGGCCGGTAATGCGGTACTCAGTACGCCCAATGGTCAGCAGTTAGATACGGCCCTTGAGTCGTTAGACTTTATGGTGTGCGTGGATTTTTATCTAAATGAAACCACCCGTCATGCCAATATTATTTTACCGCCGGTGTCGCCCATTGAACGGGATCATTATGATGTGACGTTCCATAATTTAGCGGTACACAATACCGCTAAATTCTCCGAGGCCATGTTTAAAAAACCGAAACAAGCGCGTCATGACTGGCAGATTTATTTAGAGCTCGCCAAACGCTTGCAACCTAAGTTGCCGTTTATGCAGCAAGTCATGCGTAAGATGACCAGTTTTGTGGGCCCTAACTTTTTATTAAATGCCATGTTAAAGCGTGGACCGTATCCGGGTTTAAGTTTGGGCAAACTGAAAAAACGCCCACACGGTATTGATCTTGGGCCGTTACATGCTCGCTTGCCTCAGGCGCTGCGTCATAAAGATAAAACCATTCACTTAAACATGGATTTTTATTTTGCAGACTTACCGCGCTTAAAACAGAAGTTTGATGAGGTCACTGAAGCGCAAGCTGATCAAGATGCATTGCTGATTGGTCGTCGTCATGTGCGCAGTAATAATTCGTGGATGCACAATAGCCAGCGCCTAGTGAAAGGCAAATCGCGTTGTACGTTATTAATTCACCCCGAACACGCTGCCAAACTTCACATCAGCGAAGGCCAATTAGTGCAAGTGACCTCACGCGTGGGGCAGGTTGAAATTGCCGCTGAAATCAGTGAAGAGATCATGCCGGGCGTGGTGAGTATTCCTCACGGTTGGGGGCATAACCGCAAAGGCACGGTGCAACGCATTGCTGATGCCCATGCGGGTGTCAGCGTCAACGACTTAACCGACGACCGTATGATTGATGCCTTATCGGGCAATGCTGCGGTGAACGGCGTGCCGGTGACCTTAAGTCCAGTGGCTGAGCAATTAGCGGTTTAATCCTAATCAATTTGAGCAATTATCTCATTTTACCGTGTGCCGCTTAGCAGTATGCTGGCGGCTTAAAAATAACAATAATAGGTAAAGCTATGGATCTTCTGAATAAAGTGGCCATCGTCACCGGTGGCGCGTCGGGTTTGGGTTTAGCGGCTTGTGAGGCGCTAGTGGCCAAAGGGGCGAAAGTCTGTATTTTCGACATGAACCAAGCCTTGGCAGAAAAAGCCGTGAAAATGCTGGGTACCGAAAGCGCCATGTTTGCCCAGGTGAACGTCACCGACGAAGCCTCTGTCGAAGCGGGTATCCAAGCGTGCATAAAACAATATGATGCCTTGCATATTGTATTAAATAGCGCGGGTATTGGCCCTCCAGAGAAAGTCATCGACCGTGAAGGTAACCCGTTACCGCTTGCGAACTTCAAAAAAATTGTGGATGTGAACTTATTCGGCACCTTTAATGTGCTGAGTAAAGCGGCTGCTCACATGGCAAAAGGTGAGCCGATCAATGAAGACAACGGCCGTGGCGTAATCATAAACGTGGCCTCGGTGGCGGCGTTTGATGGCCAAATTGGCCAGCCAGCCTATGCCGCCAGTAAAGCTGGGGTGGCGGGCATGGCATTGCCCATTGCCCGTGAACTGGCTCGTTATGGTATTCGTTGTAATACCATTGCACCGGGTTTATTTCGTACGCCTTTAGCCGAAAGCCTCGGTGAAAACGTGATTGCCGCGCTGGGCAACAGTGTGGAATACCCTAAGCGTTTAGGTGACCCTAAAGAGTTTGGGCAACTAGTGGTGCATATGGCTGAAAATGACTACCTAAACGGCGAAGTGATTCGCCTAGACGGTGCCATTCGTATGGCCGCTAAATAATGATAAAGGTTGGCCAAAATTCGACTTTTGGGCGCGGCGCTTTGTGATAAAGTAGTCGCGCACGTTTGGCCCATAATACAGGACAATAATAATGAAACGCTTTCTCGCTCTTACTGCACTTACCTTTGGTTTGATTTCTCAGTCTGCTATGGCGGACAACATGTCACCAGAAGGCACGTGGAAAACCATTGATGATGAAACAGGTAAAGCCAAAAGCCTTGTGCAAATTTGGATCGAAAACAACGAATTAAATGGCAAAATCATCGAATTGATCAAGCCTGACGAAGCCAACCCAAAATGTACGGAATGTGAAGGTGATAAGAAAAATCAGCCTATTCTAGGTATGCAGTTCATTTGGGGGTTAACCGAAAGCGATGGCGTGTGGGATGACGGTGAAATTCTAGACCCTGCAACGGGCAGTGTGTACAGCTCTAAGATTGAAGTCACCGACGGTGGTGAAAAGCTAGACGTACGGGGTTATATTGGTTTTGCGTTCGCTGGTCGTTCTCAGGTTTGGCACCGTGTTCAGCCAAACCCTGTTGCTCAGCCAGTGGCGGATCAAGCTGCGGCACAAACCATTGCAACCCAATCAAGCGCTGAGTAATCGTTCTTAACGCTTTCAAAAAAACAGCGTATTCGAAAGGATGCGCTGTTTTTTTATGTGAATAAATGCTCTGCACGATTAGGTTTACTAAAATAGTAGCCTTGAATGTAATCACATTTCATGTTTTTTAGTATCTGCCATTGCTCATGAGTCTCCACGCCCTCTGCAATGGTTTTTAAATTAAGATGCTGTGCAAGGGCGATAATGGCGGCCACAATATTTTTATCGTCCTCATCTTGTTCTAGGTTGCGTACAAACGCTTGATCAATTTTTAATGAGTCGATAGGAAACTGTTTTAAATAGCTCAGCGATGAATAACCGGTGCCAAAGTCATCAATGGCGAGGGCAAAGCCAATCTTTTTCAGTTTTTTCATAATACCAATGCTGTGCTCGGCGTTTTCCATAATCAGGCTTTCTGTGATTTCCAACTCCACATGTTTTGGGTTAACCCCTGTTTTATTGATTAAAGCTTGCAGCTGTTCTAGAAAGTGCCGATATTGAAATTGACGGGCAGAAATATTAATGGCCACTTGAATCTCTTGGCCGCTTTCATGAAACGACTTCGTTTGCATAAACCCTTGTTCGATGACCCAATGGCCAATTTGAATAATTAAACCGGTTTGTTCGGCCACTGGAATAAACGTCGCAGGGCTGACCATGTCACCGTCTTCTTTGAACCAGCGGATAAGGGCTTCTGCTCCAGTGATATTGCCCGTGGTGGCGTTGACCTTTGCTTGATAAAACATCACAAACTGTTGTTTGTCTAACGCTTGTCGCATGCCTCGTTCGATGGGCAGCCAGGTTTGTTCACTTGCGTGCAATGTCGAATTATAGGCTTCGACATTATTACCCAGAACACGTGCATGATTGAGCGCCGCATGACCATTACTGACTAATCCTTCGGTGGTGTGACCGTCTTGTGGGTAGTGACAATAGCCCATACTAAGGCTTAAAAAATAACTGTGCTGGTTGACATATAAAGCATTATCCATGGCGTTTTGTATGTCACGAATCACGTGGGTCACTTCGCTTATGTCGTCATGCATTACGATTAAACAAAATGTATTGCCTTCAAGGCGATAGCATTTCACCTCACAGCCCAACGTTTTACTGATATCGGTTAAGCGCTTTCCAACGTTCAATAAGATGCCGTCACCTGCATGGTAACCCTGACTTGAAGTAATAAATTTAAATCGGTCGATACTCATAAATAAAAGTGAGCATGGTGTTTTTAGGTGGATGTGGTGACTGAGATCCGCTTCAAATTTGCGCCGGTTTGGCAGCCCCGTATGAATGTCATGCAGGGCTTGAAACTCCAGTTGGGCTAGTGCTTGTTTTCGCTCGGTAACATCTTCTATGTAAAGGTGACAACTTTCTAAATCCCGCAATAATGAAAGGCTGAACTGGCACTGACATTGGCCGATGGCGGCTTCAAAATTCACAATGCTTTCATGGTTTGCCTGCCAGCGTTGTAAATTGTGATAAAAATCATTAGGCAGTAAATCTGTTAAGGCAGTGGAGCCTGGATGAGTGATTGCTAATAATTTATACGAGGCCGGGTTTGCAAATTGAATATTGCCCTGCCAGTTTAAATTCATCACGGGGTTGGGGTTGCGCTCAGGAAATTTCGCTAAGGCTTTGCGCTTAGCGGTTCGGCGAATATTCACTTGTGTGAAGTAGCCCATTATAAGAGCGATGAACACAATCACGGTTGTGTACACGATAACCAGATCGACAATGTCTTCAATTTGTTGCTGGGTATTTTGCGCTTGCTGCTGGGCTTGCTGCTCTATTTCATGGGTGAGGGTAACCAGGATATCTTCGGCTGATTTACCTGCCTGGGTTAATAACGCAAGATCCGCTCTGGCTTGATCCCAGTCGGTGGTGGGAGAGGATAGGTTAATATCCAGAGCACTTTGCAGTGCCTTGATATCGCCGTACAGTTTTGGCAATGACATAACATGACCAGCAAACCCTTTATTAATGGCCAAAAGTTGTTTGGCTAAGCCTTGCTCGGTTTGCTGAATTTGTGGCCAAAGGTCATCGCGGGTGGTCGTGGCGTAATACTCATACAATAAGCGCTCGTGCTCGGTAATACTGGCGCGTAATTGCTTGATCAGATCTAATTTGGGCAGGGCAATCGATACTAGGTTACGACTGCTGATGCCGGCTTTTTTACCGCTATCACGAATAATCAGTGATAGGGCCAAACCCACCACAATCACGAGCGTGAAGCTTATCCATATGCGTTTGGTTAAACTCATTTTAATAACGCAACCTATGATGACTTACATTAAGCATAGACAGTTTCTGCATATTTTTTGGATAACTGGAACTGGTTCACGCCTTGAAGGGCGAGGGCTAGAGACAGGGTGTTAAATACTTTAGTATGTGTTCGCTATTTTCTAGCAACCATCAAATAAAGGGATACATCATGTTAAAGCACGTAGCGATTTTAGTAGCAGCACTATCATTAATGGCCTGTGGCGAAGAATCTGTAACTGAGCAAGCAGAAGCGGCCGTTGAAGCGGTTGAAGCACAAGCAGCAGCGGCAGTTGAATCTGCACAAGAGCTAGCTGAAGAAGCACAAGAAAGCACTGAAGATGCGATGGCCACTTCTGAAGAAGTAATGGAAGAAGCCGCTGACGCTGCTGAAGAAAAAGCCGAAGAAGTGAAAGAAGCCGTTGCTACTGGTACGGTTGAAGGTTAATGCCTTTTACACAGCTTAGCCTTGCTAAGCTGTGTGTTCTTTGTGTTGTTGTCCTTATATGTTCCCCCATTGACGTGTTATGCCAGTCCCTTCCTTTCTATTTTCATTTATCATGTTGTGTGTATTTTTAATGATAGGTGACGCGTGCAGTTACAAGTGGCCGCATTCAGTATCCGAACCAATCTTGCCTATTTGGTGCATGAGGGCTTAGCCGCCCAGACCTTGTACCAGCTAGTGGGTTTAAGCCGTGAGCAATTAGACGAAGCCGACCGCATGGTGGATGTATCTGTGTCCGAGACACTCTTAACCTATGGTGCAAAACAGCTGGGTTACGATGACTTGGGGTTTCGCATTGGCATGTGGGGAGACAGTGGCCGTTGGGGCTTACTGGGTCACTTGGTGGATTGCTGCCAATCCATCACTCAAGCATTAGAGCTGCAACACCGCTATCAGTCATTAGTGGGTAACGTCTCGCGATTAGAATTTGTGAAAGGCGATAGCCTCTGCACCCTTAAATGGATTCCGCATTATCAATGCAGTTATCACTTAAACGAAGAAGTGGTCACAAGCTGGGTGGCGTTTGCGAAAAAAGTCATCGGCTTGAAACTCTCTCCCCGTGAAATTCATTTCACCCATGAACAACATGGTGAACAGCAAGAATATGAAGACTTTTTCGGTTGTCCCGTGACATTTAATAGTCAGTACAATGGCATTGTGTTTGACCAAACCATTTTAAGCTTGCCATTAATGGGTTACAGCCCAGATTTATTAAAAGTATTAACGGGCTATGCAGACTTATTGGTAAGCAAAAAGCATAAAAACGCGGCGAGCGAGGTCATCACGCAATATATTATTGAAAGCCTTGCGACGAAAGTACCAAGCCTTGAAGATGTGGCGGCGTTTTTAGGGGTGAGCTCGCGCAGTTTGCAGCGCAAATTTAAACTTCAAGGGACCAACTTTAAATCCATTGTGGATGATGTGCGCAAAGAATATGCGTTTAGCTACTTGCTGCAAACCAATTATAAAATGAGCTACATCGCGCAAGTTTTGGGCTTTTCGGAGCAAAGTGTGTTTCAGCGGGCATTTAAACGTTGGACGGGCGTGACACCTGGGGAATACCGTGATCGCCACGGCATTCCAAAGGATGAATAAGCAGAAACGGTACGGTGCGCTTATAAGCCGTTTTTAAAACGGTGTTCTTTGAATATGTCGCTCTGGCGAACCTGTGACAGTGCCTTGGTGTATTCCATTAAAAACTGTAAGCCTTCATCAATGCGTTGTGCGATAAAATCCGTAGGCGCAATGAACTCACCCTTCTCATTTATGGTGTCGTTCACATGATCCACAATCGTGCTGACTGGAATATAGTTAATAAAGCTATTTTTATAGCTGCTCATGCGTAGCTCACTAATGGGGTAGCGTCCACCTGTACCGGCACTTACGCTTACAATGTATACCGGTTTATGGGCAAAGCAGGGGTTGAAGTAGAAAAAGATATTCTTAAATGCAGGCGGAACCATGCCATGCCATTCTGGCACCACGAATACAAAGCCATCTGCTTGCTCTAGCTGGTCTTGAATGTGGGCATCCGGCGTTGCGCCTTCTTGCCAAAGGGGCAGGTTAGCCTGATGTAAATCCAGCATACTGCTTGTGTCAGAGGTGCTGAGGGTTTGTAAGTGGGTTTGAACATACTTAGCCACATGTTTAGAGGCAGCGTGTTCTCGAGTGCTGGCGCTTATAATACAAATATTCATCTTGTCTCCTCGAAAATAATCAGTATGGCATAGACAGGTTACCTGTCACTGGTATCATCCGCCACTCATTGACCGTTTCTTCAATTTTATTGGCGTCACATTATGTTTAAAAAATTATGTTTATTGATGTTGCTTAGCTGCGCGCAAGCGTTTGCCTTGCCAAGTTTTCAAGACATTGAGCAAAGCGGGCAGTTATCCAGCTTAGCCTATGGGGGAGATGATATTAAGTCGCCGCTCATGGACATGGGCCATGTTTTAATTCATCAAACGGTATTAGAAGGGGTTGAGGTCAGTTACTTTTTGACGGTCCATGAAGGCGTACAATTCATAACTGTGCGTGGCACGGCTAATTTACAAAATGCCATGGTGGATTTAGACATTAACCTCAAGCAAGACGAGACGCTGGGCATTTTTGTGCACCAGGGTTTTGCGAATGCGGCACTGGGTATTATGAAAAATGTCACAGAGTTCTTAGATCAATCCAAGCCGGTGAGAACAACTGGCCATAGTTTAGGAGGTGCGGCGGCAGTGATGTTGGCCATGTACTTAGATAAACAAGGCTATGACTTAGGGCAGGTTATTACGTTTGGCCAACCTAAGGTCACCAACGTCGGTGGGGCGGATGTGTTCTCGCATTTGCCGTTACTGCGGGTGGTCACAGAAAAAGACATCGTGCCTTTGGTGCCACCACTGAGCCCGCTGCAAATAAAAAACCTAGATATTTACTGGCACATGGGTGAAGAGATGATTTTGCTGCAAGGGCAAGATTACGCTCTAACTCAAGGGTTAAAAAGCATGCTCAGGGCGACTAAATTCACCTCGGCCTTGCCCAGTGAAACAAATTTACAAGCCCATAAGATGCAAACCTATTTGGATTTAATAAGCCTTAAAATCGAAGAGGCCACGCAAGTGCCCTACAAGACAGAGCTGAATCTGTTTGGCGTGAGCTTTGATTAAAGCTTGGCTTTAGTGGGTCGTACTCACTAACGTTTTGAACATTTTATCAATGAGCTGCTTGGCTAGCTCAGGCTGATTTCGGCCATTAAAATAATTCCTAAGGCCAGTGAATTGAATCACAAATTGCTGGCCTGCGTTGGCCTCATCAAACGCTTCCGGTACAAATCCCGCGTGCTTTGCGTGAGCAAATATGTGCGTCACCTTGTTTTCAAACTCATCAAGCAGTGTTTGGCTGAACTCAAATAAGGCTGGGTTTTGTCCGTTGAACTCGCCGCTGGATTTAAACAGCATACAAATTCCACTGGGGTTTTGGCTGGCACCTTCAATGATGATGCACTCTACAAAGTGTTTCAGCCCTTCAATGGGGTTACTGGCGTTGCCAATACACTCATCCATCTTGTGTTCCATGCTTTTGGCATAGCTGAGCAGGGACTCTTTGAATAGCCCTTCTTTACTGCCGAATGTGGCATAAATGCTACCTGGGCGCATATTCACGGCATCTTGAATGTCGCGAATGGAAGTACCTGCAAAGCCTTTCCCCCAAAATAAGTCACTGGCTTTTTGCAGAACATCGACACGATTGAATTTACTGGTATTTGCCATGGAACAGACCTTTTTGAACAGTTGTTCAATAATATATTGAGCGATCGCTCAAAATCAAATATTGTGTGCCTGTCACTGGGATTACCCAGTAAATGGATTGAAAGAGGTAAGATATGTCTGATTTTACGTTACACACAAAAGAAACCGCACCAGAAGTGGCAAAACCCCTACTGGAAAAATCGGTTAAAGCATTTGGTATGCTGCCTAATTTGCATGCCGTGATGGCTGAGTCTCCTCAATTATTGGACAGCTATCAACAAGCCCATGAGCTGTTTCAACAAACATCATTCAATGCCGAAGAGTTAACCGTTGTTTGGCAGGCCATTAACATCGAGCACGACTGTCACTACTGTGTACCGGCCCATACCGGTATCGCCCATTCGATGAAAGTGGATCAAGGCATTATCGATGCGCTGCGAAATAAGACACCACTGGCGGATGAAAAACTGGAAGTGCTACGTGACACAACCTTGGCAATGGTTCGCCAGCGCGGCGTGTTGTCTGAAGACGATGTGAAAAAATTCTATGCGGCAGGTTATGGCAAAAAACAGCTGCTTGAGATTGTTTTAGGTTTGTCACAAAAAGTGATGAGTAACTTTACCAATCACTTAGCTAACACGCCGGTCGATGCACCATTTAAGCAATTTGTGTAAATTTTTATCTACTAAAAGCTGCCATGAATTTGGCTGGGCACGGTGACATTTTGTAAAAGGGAAACCTTCACAAAATCAAAAGCTTAGTATATAGTCCACACCACTTACCGGCCTTGGTAAGTGGTGTCGGGGCATGGCGCAGCCTGGTAGCGCACCAGCATGGGGTGCTGGGGGTCGTAGGTTCAAATCCTACTGTCCCGACCAATTTTCTTCTGTTTTACTTCCTTGTTTAAAACAACTCCACTGCAGTGGCGGCAAAGTTTCCGCTGCGATGATTCTTTTCTGCTAGCACCATGTCATGAAGTTCATTAAGCGCTTGGTCATCGAGTTTTGCGATGTCCAGTCCTTCAAAGATACGTCGAGTGTTCTTTTCTAATTCAAAGCAGGCAATGTGTGCAGCGCCTAGTCCTAATACCGTAATGCCTTCGTTACCAAATACGCTTTTGGCGCACAGTTCGCATCTCATTTTGAAACCTTAATGTTTGTTTAATGATCTACTTACGGTTGGGTGAAGGTCTTGGTTGTTAAGTTAGGTTACGATTGAAAGGTATTTTGTATCTTAAGGCTTTTTAGTTAATCACTCAGGCAATTTGGTTTAGTTGAGCTTAGAAACCGATGCAGAAAAATGGGTTGGGCCAATACTTTTACTAATAAAAATTGTTAACTGGTCACTTAATTCACCGCTTTCATGAATGTAGCTTGCCACTAAGGTATTGACTTTTTTAGCCAAACAAAAGGACGGCTGCGCATCAAGCCACTCGTGCTTGAGCCGTTTAATCTTGGGTTTAAAGTAGGTCTTTTCGTGTTGATTACCAAAGCAAACCAGAGCCGAAAGAGCGGCTTCCGCTTGGCATTGGTTGTTAACCAGAGAGAAAAAAGGATGTTGTTCAGGTGATGTCATAGTATGCACATTTGTACTAGATTGAGTGCATTGTTACTCATATCACAATCATTCTCAGTTGTATTTGTGTAATGCTGTGTAAAAAAGGGCGTGGCGGCCAGCCTAAAAACCTATACAAGGCTTAGGGGCCACCAGTGTCGACTTACTTGGCTTGCAAGTAGGCGCCACACTCGATGTGATGGGTATAAGGGAACTGGTCGAACATGGCAAAGCGTTTCACCTCGTGGGTGGCGCTGAGCTGACGAAGATTAAGCTCTAAGGTGTCTGGGTTACAGCTGATGTAGATGATATTCGGATAACGGCTGATCATCTCGCAGCTGGCTTCATCTAGGCCGGCTCTTGGTGGGTCCACCAGTACCGTTTGGAAATTGGCGTCTTCTAAGCCTAACCCGGTTAAGCGTTTGCGCTGATGGGTGCCGTTCATGTGTTCGGTGAACTCTTCAGCGCTCACCCGAGCAAACGTGACGTTTTCAATGCCGTTGGCGTTTTTGGCAAAGTTGGCAGCATGGATCGAAGTCTTGCTAATCTCGGTGGCAAACACGCTGCGGTACTGATCGGCTAAGGCCAAAGAGAAATTGCCATTACCGCAATACAGTTCTAATAAGTCGGCGTCACCGGCCGTGGCGCAGCTGCGCGCCCAGCTCAGCATTTTTTCATTCACCCGCGCGTTAGGTTGAGTAAAACTGGCTTCAATTTGCTGATACTGCAGAGCCTTACCATCCACGTTCAGGGTTTCTAATACATATTCTTGGTCAAGCAGTAAGCGCATTTTACGGGCGCGGCCAATTAAATGAATGCCCAATTCTTCCTTAACTGCCGTGGCGGCTGCGATCCACTCGTCATTAAGTTGCTTGTGGTAAATCACGGTGACCAGCATTTCACCCGATAGGGTATTTAAGTACTCCACCTGAAACAGTTTTTGCTTAAGAATGGGCTGGCTATTGATGGCGGCAATCAGCTTAGGCATCAGCTCACAAATGGCGAGACTGGCGATTGGAAATTCGGTGATCTTGATCGGGTCTGTTTTAGTACCCGGCTCAAACATGGCGTGGAAGCACTCATCGCCTTCATGCCAAATACGGAATTCAGCTCTTTGGCGAAAGTGAAGGGGCTCACTTGGGTAAACGTCGATGTCACCAATATTGAACTGGGCAAATTGGTCTTCGATACGTTCTTGTTTCTCGGCCAATAAGCTCGAATACTGCTCTGGTGCCACTTGATGCATGCAACCACTACCTTGGATATCAAATAAGGGGCGCATTATAGGGTAAAGGGCGTTACTCACCAATGGGGTGTTTAGGCGTGTTGAGGGTTTTTGGCGGATAAGTCTGTCTTCAAACGAGTGTTTGAATCTGTCGTCAGTAGAGTGTTTAATCTAAACTGGCCAAAGTGGTATTAATAAAGGACAAGCCAATGCACGCTGTCACCCAGCAATTAATTGATTTACTGAGTGTGAAATTTCTTCATGAAGGCCCTGGTACTTTTTTGTATCGCGGTGAATGTGAGGATTTAGGGTTTCGTAATTTATTTGGTGGGCAGATTCTTGGTCAGTCACTTAATGCGGCCATTCAGGCAGCCCCTGAGGGCTTTTTGCCCCATTCCATGCATGCGTATTTTTTGTTGCCAGGGCATGTGAATGGCCATGTAGACTACAAGGTTGAGGTTCTGCGCAAAGGTCGCAGTTTTGCTGCATTGCGAGTGGATGCGATTCAAGACGGCAAAATCATTTTGACGCAAAACACCAGCTTCCAACTGCCTGAAGCGGGTTTTGAGCATCAAATGCCCATGCCCAATGTGCAAGGGCCTGATGGACTCATGTCCCAGTTGGAAATTACCCGTAAATTTGCCGAAATGATTCCAGAGACAGTCCGAGATAAATACACCTCAGACAAACCCGTGGAAAGCCGTCCTATTAACCCGATTAATATCTTCTCGCCAGATAAGCGTGACCCGCAAAAAGATGTGTGGTTTAAGCCAATTAACGATTGGACCACCCAAGACTTAGCGCTGCATTACTCACTTTTGGCCTATAGCTCAGACTTTCATTTGGTGGGTACGGCATTGCAGCCCCACGGTGTGTCATTTGCTTCAAAGGGTATGCAGGTGGCGAGTCTGGATCATGCGATCTGGTTCCATCATAAGCCTCGCGTGGATGACTGGATGCTCTATAGCATGCAAAGCCCGGCGGCTTCGGCTGGGCGCGGTTTAAACATGGGGCATATCTATCATAGAGATGGGCAACTCATGATGAGCGTGGCGCAAGAAGGCTTGATGCGCCAGAAAAGCTCGTAAGATCAAATAGTGGACCCAATTAAGCCCAGGCTTAGTTGGGTCGGTAATGGCTTGGTACTGGGTTAGTTTTGTAAAAAGATATTCTTCTCTGCGCGTTTCTTTGCGCTCTCTTCTTCTTGTTTGTATTCATGATATTCCTGCACGTTTTTACGCTGCTCAAAAAAGCGCTCGGTGCTTGGGATGCTTTGATCGGTATTGAAATGGAATGTCAAACCCAGCCCGATCAAGACAAGGGCAATCACGATTAACTTAATCAGTGACTTGGTGTGATTGTTTAAAGCCGCATACTTCGCCTTAAAGCGGCTAGGCACCACGGGTGACTTCTTAGCCATGAGCATTCCTTGGCGGTCATTTACTATTAAGATTAGCAAAAATTTCCAAGAAAGCAGGGTTAAAGGAGGGGAGCGAGTTTTAATATCTAAGCATGGCAGGGCCAAAGGCCGGTTCAGGCATTCGCTGAATATTCGCACGCACTCAGATTGTTCTGACTTGGGCTTAAGCTTAGGCTGAAACAGCGGTGAGCAAAGGGATAGCAAGTCAGTCGCCGTAATAAAATACGGTGCTTTTACAATGGCATTTACCTGTTTCGCTCCCCTTGCTCATCTTGAGCACGATCAGCCGGTGTGTATTCACCGCGATATAACGCCATAAACGATGAGGGTCAGATATGGCCACTGTTCCTATTAAACATATATGTCCGTGAAGAGTTTTTCAATGCTGCTAAGCTTATAAAAGAGTAAGGTTGGATGGCGTGATTTGAAATATCTTTTTATTCTTTTGACCCTCATGTGGGTGGCCCCCTCTCACGGGATAGAGCAAAGCATACCAGGTCTTTCCGTCTCGAAGGTCTATTACTGGATTGAGCCTGAAAACCAGCCCCATTCCGTGTCTGAGGTACTGCAAGAAGCCGATTGGCAAGCGGTGGAGGGTGAGCTGAATTTTGGCTACTCCAATGCCACCTTGTGGGTGATGCAAAATATACAGGCCTACCGTAAAGGTGACTGGGTGATGCAGGTGCCTTACCCATTACTCGATTACCTTGATATCTATTTATACAAAGGCGACGAACTTCATAGCAGCGTTCATAGTGGCGATGCTCGCCCATTCTCTGAGCGTTTGGTTAAAGTGCCTGACTTTGTCTTGGGTATGTCCAATACCGACCCAACCCATTTCCGTTTAGTTGCACGAGTTGAAACCCAAGGCACCATGATGTTCCCCGTTAAGTGGTGGTCTGAAATCGAATACGCTGAACACCTGGCCAAAGAGCAGATTATTTACGGTGCCTATTATGGTGTGCTTTTGGTCATGGCGTTTTATCACTTGTTTATTTATCTGGTGATTAAAGAGCGCGGCTATTTATTTTATGTACTGACCGTGTCGTCTTTCTTGCTGCTGCAATTATCGTTTGATGGCCGAGCCTTCGCTTGGTTTTGGCCCAATAGCCCTAGCATCAACCATTTCAGTTTCCCTTTTTCATATTGTTTGTACCAGCTGGCGGTCTTGACGTTTATGTCGACGTTTTTACAGTTATCAAGTAGCAGCCCAAAACTGCATAAATATTTTGTCAGCTTACGGCTCATTGTCTTAATGAATGTGGGATTGTTATTTGTTTTAGATTACAGCATCGCCACGCCAATTATTGTGCTCACGGGGATGATTACCATTATATCTGGCCTGGTTTCAGGTGGGTATTTATGGATGAAAGGCTATACAGCGGCACGTTATTTTACCTGTGCTTGGGTACTCTTTTTAGGTGGGTTATTGTTAGTGAATCTCAGAGGCTGGGGCATAGGCGAAACCACCTGGTTTATTAACTATGGGTATTTAATGGGTTCCATGCTTGAAGTATTGTTTTTGGCGTTTTCGTTGGCGGATCGTATCTCCACTGCCACCAAAGAGAGACGAGACACTGAAAAAGCCCTCATTAAAAGTAAAGACGAACACGTTAGCGCATTACAAAAATACCAAAACCTTTACGAAAACTCGCCCATAGGC
>Ga0115005_10002389_pt1 | contig 14953 bp, 15 predicted proteins | sample ArcOceMetagenome_FD_87163 | JGI IMG/M metagenome (GOLD analysis project Ga0115005, IMG submission 87163) | Marine eukaryotic phytoplankton communities from Arctic Ocean - Arctic Ocean - Greenland ARC118M Metagenome | ecosystem: Environmental > Aquatic > Marine > Oceanic | place: Arctic Ocean... | reverse complement strand
AGTAAACGGCGGCTGTAACTCTGACGGTCCTAAGGTAGCGAAATTCCTTGGCATTTAATTGGTGTCCTGCATGAATGGCGTAACGACTGTCCCACTGTCTCCAGCATAAGTTCAGTGAAATTGAATTTTCCGTGAAGATGCGGAATACCTGCGGCTAGACGGAAAGACCCCGTGCACCTTTACTATAGTTATATATTGTGGTAAAATTTTTTATGTAAAGTATAAGTGGGAGTTTTTATTGTTTCTATGAAGCAATTAAACCTTTGCGCAAGCAAATTGTTTAAACATAAAGTGAAATACCACTCTTAAAATTTTTTATCACTAATTTATTAAAACAGTTTATAATGGGTAGTTTGACTGGGGCGGTCGCCTCCTAAAGAGTAACGGAGGCGCGCAAAGGTAAATTTGAATTGATTAAGCTATCAATTTGTAAGCGTAATAGTATATATTTGCTTGATTGTAAGATTGACAAATCAAACAAGGACGTAAGTCGGTTATAGTGATCCGATGATTCTGAGTGGAAAAGATCATCGCTCAACGAATAAAAGGTACGCCGGGGATAACAGGCTAATCATTCCCTAGAGACCTTATCGACGGAATGGTTTGGCACCTCGATGTTGGATTATCGCATCCTGGAGCTGTAAGTGGTTCCAAGGGTTTGGCTGTTCGCCAATGAAGGCGGTACATGATCTGAGTTTAGAACGTCGTGAGACAGTTTGGTCCCTATCTACCGTGGGTGTTTAAAACTGAAAGGATTAGACCCTAGTACGAGAGGACTGGGAAAAAAGAATCTCTGGTGAATCGATTGTTAGACCAATAGCATCGTCGAGTAGCTAAATTCTTACTAAATAATCGCTGAAAGCATCTAAGCGAGAAATTAACCTTAAAACGAGTTTTTAAAAAAATGTAAAAGACTATTACATAGATAGGCTTGAAGTGTAAGAGCTGTAAGGTTTTTAGCTGATAAGTACTAAAAAATTATTATTAAAACTTTTTAACTTTTTTACATTAGGTATAATTGTAAATTTTAGATATCAATTTTAAGTAACTTAATTTTATATAAATATTTTAAGTTGTTATAATATGAGTTTGATCCTGGCTCAGGGTGAACGCTAGTAATATGCTTAACACATGCAAGTCAAACGAAATTTTTTCGTGGCGTACGGGTGAGGAATATGCAGAATGCTTCCTTTTAGTTTAGAACAATAACAACCATATGGTTGTTTAAATACTAAATAATACATAAAAGTTATATTTGAAATAAATATATTCTGCTAAAAGATGGGTCTGTGTAAGATTAGGTAGTTGGTGATTTTAACAGCTTACCAAGCCTTCGATCTTTAGTTGGTCTTTGAGGACGATCAACCACACTGGAACTGAAATAAGGTCCAGGCTGAATTTTCGGCCAGCAGTGAGGAATATTGGACAATGAACGAAAGTTTGATCCAGCAATATTATCTGAATGAAGACGGCTTTTTTAGTTGTAAATTTCTTTCGTTAAGAATGATAATGACATTACTTAAAGAAGTTTTAGTCCCGGCTAATACTCGTGCCAGCAGCCGCGGTAATACGGGAGGGGCAAGCGTTATCCGCCATGACTGGGCGTAAAGAGTCCGTAGACTGTAGAGTAAGTTATTTGTTAAATTTTGAAGCCTAACTTTAGATAAGCTTTTAACACTGCTCTACTTGAGTTTTATACAGAAGAGTAGAATTTTATACGAAAGGTTAAAATCTACAGATATATAAAGGAATACCGTTAGCGAAGGCGACTCTTTGGTAAAAACTGACGTTAAGGGACGAAAGTGTGGGGAGCAAACAGGATTAGATACCCTGGTAGTCCACACTGTAAATTCTGAGTGCTGTAATTTAATGTAAATAAGTTTTTAAAATATTTATTTAGATTTTTAAGCTAACGCTATAAGCACTCCGCCTGAGGAGTACGGTCGCAAGGTCGGAACTCAAAGGAATTGACGGGGGCTAATACTAGTGGTGGAGCATGTGGTTTAATGCGATACTCCGCGCAAAACCTTACCAATCCTTGACATAAAAGTTAATTTTGATCTTCACAACTTTATTATGCAGATTCAATTACAATTTTTACAGGTGTTGCACGGCTGTCGTCAGTTCGTGTCGTGAGATGTTTGGTTAATTCCCTAAACGAGCGAAACTCTTATTTTTAATTTTATCATTTAAATATTTTTAAAAAGAATTTATTTTTTTTTAATTGCTTTAAAAATACTGGCAACGATAAGTTGAAGGAAGGTGAGAACTAAGTCAAGTTATTGTGACCCTGATGGATTGGGCTACACACGTGCTACAATGAAAACCACAAAAAGTTACAAAAATTAAATTTTTAGTTAATCTCCTAAAAGTTTTCCCAGTTCGGATTGTAAGCTGAAACTCGTTTACATGAAGTTGGAATCACTAGTAATCGCAAATCAGCATGTTGCGGTGAATATGTCAATTAGCCTTGTACACACCGCCCGTCACATGCAGAGAGCCAGTTTTGCTTGAAGACTTAACTTTGTTAAGTCTATTGAGAAATTGGTAATTTGGATGAAGTCGTAACAAGGTAGCTGTACGGGAACGTGTAGCTGGAAAAAATGAAATATAATATAAATTTTATAGGTAAATTATTATTAATAAATAATTCTAAAGGTTCAACTCCTTTTTTCATTGATTTTTATAGATCACCTGAAATCTTCCAGAACTCAAGTGTGTATTAAAGATTTTTTATAAAATACTAATAAAAATTTAGGGAATCATTTAAAAAATTTTTAATTGTTTAATTAAATGTTATAAGAATTAAAATTTCTTTCATTTGAAATGTTCGGCTCAAATATGTTGTTTTATTTATTTTCTATATTTTTAGTAATTAGTGCGCTTATGGTTGTTTTCTCGCAACACCCAGTATTTTCACTTTTATTTTTAGTTGCTAGTTTCATATTTTCGGCTTTTTTATTGTTTATGTTAGAGTGTGAGCTTTTAGCACTACTTTTCATAGTTGTTTACGTAGGTGCAATTGCTATTTTATTCCTATTTGCTGTTATGATGTTAGAATCTAAATTAAATAATTTATCAAAAAATAGTATGAAATACGTGCCAGTTGGGTTCGTTTTTAGTTTTTTTTTATTAACTCCTTTATTACGTGAAATATCTATACATTTTGAAAATAACTATGATCGTAATTCTTTTTATTTAAATACTTATCAAAATTGGTATGACTTAATTGATTCTATAAGCGATGTTGAAGTTTATGGTCAAGTTTTATATTCTTACTATGTTTTGCAGTTTTTAATTTCTGGGTTAATACTTTTACTAACATTAGTTGGTGTAGTCTATTTAACTAACACTTTTGCTACACAACAGACTACAGATCAATCACTTTTTAAACAGTTGTCTAGAAATTCTAAACTTTCTTTTAAAGAGTAATTAATATTTTCAAAGCAAAAAATGAAAAAAAAATTAGCTTTAGGTTTACCTAGTTTGGTTGCTTTACATTCGTTCACTTTATTTCCTGAGTACTTTCTTAGTATCAGTATAATTTACGTACTAATCGTGATTGTCTTAATCACTTATAACATTTATGGTTTAATGCTTCAAAAAGCTCTTAGTGAGTCCATGGCTTTGATTTTAATTATGGCCAGTTATTTAATTTTTAATGACGATTTGTTAGTACTAAATTTTTCAAATTTTAATAATTCAATTGTAAATGATTATTTCGCTTTCTTTACAAAAATATTAATTTGTTTGTTTTCTGCGCTTTATTTTTTAATCGTCGCAAATTCTTTAAAGGAGCAAAAATTAACTTCATTTGAGTATTTATTAATTATTTTATTTGCTGTTTTAGGTCTTTTGCTTATGTGTAGCAGTAATGATTTATTAACCGCTTACTTAGCTATCGAATTATCAAGTCTTGCATTCTATATTTTAGCTTCCTTCCGAAAAATTTCAAGTTATTCAGTTGAAAGTGGTATAAAATATTTTGTGACTGGTGCTGTCTCATCCGCTTTTTTCTTACTTGGTAGCTCATTTATTTATGGCCTTACAGGTTCTATTAATTTTTCAGATTTTCATGACTTGTTTGAGTGTTCTAGCATGTATTTTCATCCACACGATTTATTTTTTGATTCCGGGGATCTTAAAACGTATGAATTATGGAAAACAATACAGATAATGATGTTATTAGATATAGGTCAGTTTCCAATTCTTGCTGAGTTATTTAATTATAGCTTTGTAGAATTTGGGTTAACTTTAGTTTTGTTTAGTTTATTTATTAAATTGTCGTTGGCACCTTTCCACCTGTGGTCATTAGATGTTTATGAAGGTGCTCCAACAAGTTCAACTTTTTTTTTCGCCGTTATAACAAAATTAAGTGTTTTTGTGTTGTTAATAAGACTTTGTTATCAAAGCTTTTTTAGTTTAAAAAGTTGTTGGCAGTTTTATTCTCTTTGGATTGGTATTTTCAGTATTTTTGTAGGTTCTTTTGGGGGTTTAAAACAGCGAAGATTAAAAACTTTATTAGCTTATAGTTCAACCAGTCATATGGGGTACGCTTTAATCGCTTTTAGTACAAGTACCTTTATAGGTATCCAGATGCTTTTGTTTTATATGTTTATATATATGATCTCAGGGTTATGTGTTTGGTATGTAATGTTGTTGCTTAGATTGAAAAAAAAGAATTTTGAAAATAAATATAATAAAGAATTAAGTGATTTAGCGTTACTAAAAAAATCAAATGCGGCATTAGCGTTTTCTTTATCTTTAACTATGTTTTCGATAGCAGGTATTCCTCCTTTGGTTGGTTTTCTTGCTAAAATGAGTGTTTTTTTATCGGTAGTTGGAATTTCTTTTTATTTCATAGCGTTAGCAAGTATTCTTTGTAGTGTTGTTTCGACGTTTTATTATATAAGAATTATTAAAGTTTTATATTTCGAAAATCTTTTAGTTGGGAAACTATATTATCCAATTAAAACTACAAAAACTATAATTTTAAGTGTTTTGATCCTTTCACTTGTATTTTTTTTTTTAAATCCTACTATTTTATATCTTGTTAACTATAAAGCAATTCTGTATTTACTGTAAGAGATGGAATAGTTCAGTTGGTTAGAACTTTGGAATCATAATCCAAGTGTCAGGGGTTCAAGTCCCTTTTCCATTATTTTATCAACCAGCATTTTTAGCTCAGTTGGATAGAGCAACAGTTTTCTAAACTGATGGTCATAGGTTCAAATCCTATAAAATGTAAATTTAGTCTAAAATCAATGCTATCTTTTGAAAATTTATTAGTTTATATCTTATTATTTCCAATTTTTGGAATTTTGTTATTATTATTTACACCTTCTAGCAAAGAGAAATTATTAAAAATTATAGCTTTAAACTCTGCGTGTCTATCTTTTATAGGTTCTTTGCTATTGTGGGGGTTTTTTCAAAAATCTACGGGCTCTTTCCAATTTGTCACAAAATTTTTTTGGTTACCTAGTTTAAACTTAAATTTTACACTTGGTGTTGATGGTATATCTTTATTTTTCGTTTTATTAACTACTTTATTAATTCCATTGTGTTTATTAACAAGCTGGAATAGTGTTAGTGTAAATTTAAAAGAATTTTTAATTGCTTTTCTTTTTTTAGATTTTCTTTTAATCGGTACATTTTGTATTTTAGATTTACTACTTTTTTATATATTTTTCGAAAGTGTTCTTATACCAATGTTTTTAATTGTTGGGGTTTGGGGTTCTAGAGAACGAAAAATTTTAGCATCTTATTATTTTTTTCTTTATACTTTATTAGGGTCTGTAATGATGCTTCTATCTATTTTATATATTTACTATCAAGTTGGTACTACTGATTATGAAGTTTTATTAACTTTTTCTTTTTCTAAACTAGAACAAAAATTTCTTTGGTTTACTTTCTTTTTAGCTTTTGCAAGTAAAGTTCCCATGATACCTGTGCACTTATGGTTGCCTGAAGCTCATGTTGAGGCTCCAACTGCTGGATCAGTAATATTGGCTGGTGTGTTGTTAAAATTAGGGACTTACGGATTCATTCGATTTTCTCTTCCTTTATTTCCAAAAGCGTCTTTTTTCTTCACTCCTTTAGTTTATACAATCGCAGTGATCGGTATTATTTATACTTCGTTTACAGCAATTCGACAAACTGACTTTAAACGAATTATCGCTTATACTTCTATTGCTCATATGAATTTAGTTATTTTAGGAATATTTAGTTTCAATACTATTGGATTAGAGGGAGCTATAATACAAAGTTTAAGTCACGGTTTTGTTGCTAGTGCTCTTTTCTTAATAATAGGGGTTGTTTATGACAGGTACCGTACCAGAATTGTGCAGTACTATGGTGGGTTGGCTAGCGTTATGCCCATTTATATAACAATTTTTTTATTTTTTACTATGGCTAACATAAGTTTTCCTGGAACCAGTAGTTTTGTTGGCGAATTTTTAATATTAGTTGGTTCTTTTAAAGTTAACACAACTATTACTTTTTTAGGAGCGACGGGTATTGTACTTGGAGGAGCCTATTCACTTTGGTTGTTAAATAGAATCGCATTTGGTAATTTAAAAATTCAATATACAAATAAATTTTTAGATTTAAGTCCTCGAGAATTTGTAATATTTGTTCCATTAATTTTAGGTACTTTCGTGATTGGTATATATCCAGAAATTTTTTTAAGTTCTTTGCACATGAGTGTGAATAGTTTAGTAGAGCTTTTGTATTTTTAGTAATTCGTAGTTTACATGGTATACCTGTTTGAATCAGAACTTCCAGACAATAAATCAGTTTTTCTATCACTAATGCATATTTATGGGCTTGGTAAATTTAACTCACTTTTAATTTGCAAGCGATTGGGGTTTTCACAAAACTTCAAAATTAAAAATTTATCAAAAGAACAAGTAAATAAGCTTATTAAAACTATTGAGCACTTAAATATAGAATTAGCTAGTGACTTAAAAAAATCAAAAATTTTATCTACAAAAAAATTAATTTCTATAAAATCGTACAAAGGTTTGAGAAAAACTAGAGGGTTGCCTATTCGAGGTCAACGAACACATACTAATGCTAAGACATCTCGAAAACGTTTTAGTTAATTAAAAAATTCAAGATATGTTAAACTTTTTTCCAGTCAATTTCAATAAAAATAAAAAAAATATGAGTGATAAAGTTATTTATACTTTATTTTACAAAGAACAATTTAAATATTTAAAAACAACACATTCTTACCACTTAGTTGACCAGAGTCCATGGCCCTTAATCGCCGCACTAGGAGGTTTTATGTTAACTAGTGGTTTAGTTTTGTATATGCATAAATTTATTGGTGGATGGAATCTTTTAGTAACAGGTTTCTCATTAATTCTTTATGTTATGTACACTTGGTGGCGTGACGTTATTAGAGAAGCTACTTTTGAAGAGCAGCATTCGATTGTAGTTCAAAAAGGTTTAAGACTTGGTATGGTTTTATTTATTGTTTCCGAAATTATGTTTTTTTTCGCTTTTTTTTGGGCTTTTTTCCATTCTAGTATAGCACCTGCGCACAATATTGGTGGCGTATGGCCTCCAAAAGCCATAAGTACTATTAATACTTATACAGTTCCTTTAACAAACACCTTTCTTTTATTAACTTCTGGTGCAACAGTAACTTGGGCACACCATGCTATTCTTGCTCGAGCTAAAAAACATACACTGGTTGCTTTAATTTTTACTTTAGTTTTAGCTATTTTATTTACATGTTTGCAGGGGTTAGAATACGTTAATGCACCTTTTAACATAAGTGATGGTGTATACGGTTCATGCTTTTATATGGCTACCGGCTTTCATGGTTTTCATGTATTTATTGGTACTTTAGCATTATTTGTATCATTTGTTAGAATTGTTTTAAATCATTTTACCAATAAACATCATTTTGGTTTTGAGTCTGCGATTTGGTATTGGCATTTTGTTGATGTTGTATGGTTATTTCTATTTATCAATGTTTATTGGTGGAGTAGTAAATAAAAATAAAAACCACAGAATAAAAAATTTATAAAGAATCATTAAATTATGAGCAATCAAATTAAAATAATGTTGTTGTTAGACAATTCTTTAATTAAAAAAGAGTATTTAATACTATTAATATTTCTATTATTTGCAATCATTTTAACCGTGTTAATCATCGGTGCTTCATACTTTTTAGCTAGACAAAATCCAGAATCAGAAAAATTATCAGCTTATGAGTGTGGTTTTGAACCCTATGAAGACACACGCCATACATTTGATATAAAATTTTGTGTTATTGCAATATTGTTTATTATATTTGATATTGAAATAATGTTTTTAATTCCGTGGTGTATTTCAGTTTCTAAATTAGATCTTTTAGGTTTTTGGTCTATGATTGACTTTTTAATTGAATTGGGTGTTGGGTTTTTCTACGTTTGGTACGTTAAAGCTTTAGACTGGGATTAGAAATTGTTTTAAACATTATATCTATAATGTAAAAAGTTATATAGTGCATTTTGTTAATTTTGCAGCAGGTTACTGGTTAGGAGACTGTTCAGCAGTGTATCAACTGGGATTTCAAGATCCAGCGACTACTACAATGGAAGGGATTTATTTATTTAACCTCCATTTATTATTTGTAATTATTGCTATCGTATTGTTGGTAGCTTGGTTATTATTTATAATATTAAGAAATTTTACTGAATTAACTAACAGTAATGTAGCAAATTTTACTCATAATAATCTTATAGAAATCATTTGGACTTCCATACCTGCTCTTATTTTGTTAAGTTTAGCTTCTCCATCCTTTTCTTTATTATATAGTTTAGACGAAATATCTAACCCAGAATTAACTTTAAAAATTCTAGGTCACCAATGGTACTGGAGTTACGAAATGTCAGATTTTAATTCTTGTTCTGAGACTCATAACTTAAAATACTCGAGTTACATGCTAACAAATGAATCTTTAAAGGAGAACAGTTCAATTGGTTTTTTCCGAAACCTTGAAACAAACAAACGAGTGGTACTTCCAACTAACACACATTTACGACTTCTTATTACAGCCGTAGATGTACTACATAGTTGGACTATTCCATCGTTTGGGGTAAAAGTTGATGCTTGTCCTGGAAGACTAAATCAAGCTAATCTATTTATAAAACGTTTTGGAGTTTTTTTTGGTCAATGTAGTGAAATTTGTGGTGTAAACCATGGATTTATGCCTATTGTTCTGCTAGCCGTTCCTTCAGTTCAGTATCATTATTTAATAATGACAAACTTAAAGTTCAATTAATATAAAATATATTTAAAGCCTGTAGCTCAGCTGGTTAGAGCGTGTGCCTGATAAGCGCAAGGTCAGTAGTTCAAATCTACTTAGGCTTAAAAAGTAAAAATGACTTTAAAAAAAAAAAATCTAGTTAAACAAGTAAAAAATTTTACTTTAAATTTTGGACCTCAACATCCAGCAGCTCATGGTGTTCTTAGATTATTATTAGAACTTAGAGGAGAAACAGTGATAAAAGCAACTCCACATATTGGATTATTACATCGTGGAACCGAAAAATTAATTGAATATAAAAATTATTTACAGGCACTACCTTATTTTGATCGATTAGATTATGTATCTATGCTATCCCAAGAGCATTCATATTGTTTAGCAATTGAAAAATTAATAAACTGTAAAATACCTGAACGAGCCAAATATATTCGAGTTATATTTGCTGAAATTACTCGGATATTAAATCATTTATTAGCCGTTGGTTGTCACGCAATGGACGTAGGTGCAATGACTCCAATGCTTTGGGCTTTTGAAGAAAGAGAAAAATTAATGGAGTTTTACGAAAGAGTTTCAGGTGCTAGGATGCATGCTGCGTATTTCAGACCTGGTGGGGTTCATTCGGACATACCAGTAGGATTACTTTCTGATCTTTATATTTTCATAGAACAATTTAATAATAAATTAATTGAAATCGAAGAAATGTTAACCGAAAATAGAATTTGGAAACAACGATTGGTTGATGTTGGTGTTGTTTCAGCAAAAGACGCTGAAGATTGGGGGTTCAGTGGGGTTATGTTAAGAGGATCAGGTATAAACTGGGACTTAAGAAAAAGCCAGCCTTACGAGATTTATAATGAACTTAACTTTGATATACCAGTAGGTGATAATGGTGATTGTTACGATAGATACTTAGTTCGAATAATAGAAATGAAAGAATCTTTAAATATACTATCACAATGTATTGATAAAATACCTCAAGGTTTAATTAAAACCACTGATACTAAATTGTGTCCTCCGGCAAAAACCGAGTTAAAGCAATCGATGGAAGCAATAATTCATCATTTTAAGATTTATACGAACGGAATTAGCATTCCTTCTAATGAAACTTATGTAGGTACTGAAGCCCCTAAGGGAGAGTTTGGGGTTTATCTTATTTCCAATAACTCAAATAAGCCGTATCGATGTAAAATAAAAGCCCCAGGATTTGCTCATTTACAAGCTTTAGATTATATGTCAAAAGGTCATTTGATTGCCGATGTTGTCACTATTATCGGTACACAAGATATTGTTTTTGGTGAAATTGATAGATAAAAATGCAATTTATAAAATTTAAGTCAACTCAAGTTTTTTCTAACGGCAGCTTATTTTTTTGTGAGAGTAATCTTATTAAACCTAAAATAATTACACTTTTGGAAAAGGATTTAAAAAATTTTGAATTAAATAAGAAAAAAAAACTCAACCGCCAAGTAAAATCAAAATATTCTTCAAATCATAAGAATAAATATTTAATTTAAAAGCAAACATTTTTAAATGCTATTAACATGTGAAAACATAATAAAAATATTACCAATCGTAAGATTAGAGCTTTACAATAAAGAAAGTAATCTTCTCATCCCAACCAATTTACTAAATGAAATTTTAACAATATTTAAAAATCACTTTAAATATCAATTTAAAGTATTGACGTGTATTTCAGGTGTGGACTCTCCTGAAAACTTTTATAGATTTCAAATTGTTTATGAACTTCTTAGTCTAAAATTTAATTCACGACTAAGATTAAAAATTTTAGTGGACGAATTAATCCCAGTAAATTCTGTAGAAAAAATATTTTCAGGAGCCTCATGGTGGGAATCTGAGATTTGGGATATGCTAGGGGTATTTTTTCTTAACCAAAAAAATCTTACACGTCTTTTAACAGATTATGGATTCCAAGGGTATCCGTTAAGAAAAGACTTTCCATTAAGTGGTTTTACTGAGTCAAGGTATAACGTTGCAAAAAGTCGAGTTGTTTATGAAAATGTTGAACTAGCTCAAGAGTATCGTACTTTCGAGTTTTTGTCTCCTTGGGAAAATTATAAGAAAAAATAGTATGAAAAAGTTATTAGAAAAAGATAAAAAACTTCGTCACCAAATAAAACTAATTGAAAATCAACATTTTATTCTAAAATCCATTTTTAAAAATTTTAATTTTTTCACTTTAGTTAGATGGAATGCTTTTTTAAAGCTAAAATTCTTAACAAAAAATAATTCAAAAATTTCAACAACAAACAGATGTTTACAAAGTGTAAATAAAAAACGATTTAATAAATTAACTACTTTTTCAAGGCATATATTTTTAAAACTAATAAGATCAGGTTCGATAGGTGGTATGCGAAAAGCCAGTTGGTAAATTAAATCGTTTGCAATTTTCCTCTTTTAAGACGGAGTGTTCAAAGGTAATGCTGCAGGTGAAACTTGTTGAGCGAAGCTAGAAAACTAAACCAAGTTAATATAGAGTTAGATCTAAAAAGTCCGGTTCTAGTAAAATAAGATAGGCTTTTTATGTTATTTTAAACTTTGTTTTTCTTTACTTAGCAGGCCCATTTGTATTATTCCGGTTTAGTTTTTCTACCTTCTCTTTATTATATAGTTTAGACGAAAAACTTAGGTCATCGATGCTACCTGAGTTATTGGAATATGGCCAAGTGGAAAGGCACTCGTTTTTGGTACGATTATTCAAAGGTTCGAATCCTTTTATTCCAAATGAAAAACAATAAAATTTATAATTTTATTCTTAGATGGCTGTTTTCTACCAACCACAAAGATATTGGCACGTTGTACTTAATTTTTGCTGCAATTGCTGGTATAGCCGGTACTGCTCTTTCATTATATATTAGAGCTACACTAGCCAGTCCAAATTCTAATTTTTTAGATTATAATTATCATTTATATAATGTAATAGTTACTGGACACGCGTTTATCATGGTTTTTTTCGTAGTAATGCCTGCATTAATTGGTGGTTTTGGGAATTGGTTTGTTCCTTTAATGATTGGAGCTCCAGATATGGCATTTCCAAGAATGAATAATATAAGTTTTTGGTTATTACCACCTTCACTACTTCTATTAATTGGTTCAGTACTTTGTGAAGCTGGTGTAGGTACCGGTTGGACAGTATACCCTCCTTTATCGGGAATAACTGCTCACTCAGGAGGAGCTGTAGACTTAGCAATTTTTAGTTTACACCTTTCTGGTGCTGCTTCAATTTTAGGAGCAATTAATTTTATTTGTACCATAACGAATATGAGATCTAACAGTTTACCATTCCATAGAATGCCTTTATTCGCCTGGTCAATCTTTATTACTGCTTTTTTACTACTTTTATCTTTACCAGTTTTAGCTGGTGCAATAACTATGCTGCTAACAGACAGAAACTTTAATACTACTTTCTTTGACCCTGCAGGTGGAGGAGATCCAGTTTTATACCAACACTTGTTTTGGTTCTTTGGTCATCCTGAAGTATATATATTAATTTTACCTGGTTTTGGTATTATCAGCCATGTTATTGTAAGTGCTGCTAAAAAACCAATTTTCGGTTATTTAGGAATGGTTTACGCTATGTTCTCCATTGGTGTTCTAGGATTCATCGTGTGGGCTCACCACATGTACACTGTTGGGTTAGATATAGACACTCGTGCCTATTTTACTGCAGCGACTATGATTATTGCTATTCCTACTGGTATTAAAATTTTTAGTTGGCTTGCAACTTTATGGGGAAGTTCGCTAGAACTGAAAGCCCCGATTCTTTTCGCTTTAGGGTTTATTTTTCTTTTTACTGTGGGTGGTGTAACTGGCGTTGTACTTGCAAACTCAGGGATTGATATTGGGTTACACGATACTTATTATGTGACAGGACACTTTCATTACGTTCTATCCATGGGAGCTATCTTTTCAATTTTTGCCGGTGTATATTATTGGTTTAATAAAATCACTGGTTTACGGTATTCAGAATTTTTAAGCCAATTACATTTCTGGGTATTTTTTATTGGAGTAAATTTAACATTTTTCCCTATGCATTTCCTAGGAGTTGCTGGAATGCCTCGAAGAATACCTGATTACCCTGATGCGTTTCATATCTTCAATAAAATTTCTTCATGGGGGTCGTACGCTTCAGGATTTTCAGTACTTATTTTTATATGGATGTTAATCGATGCTTTCCTTTCTGATAACAAAGAAGAGCACGTTAATTCCTAATAGCTTAAGTCAATTTTCTTTAGTCAAAAAATGCTCGTTTTTGGTATAATTCTTACCATGTAAACTCAACAAAGTTAAAAAATAAATTCTTATCTAACACCTATAATGTTATCAGCACCTTTAGAGCAATTTCAAATATTACAATTACTACCAATTAATATATTTTCTCTTGATCTTTCAATAACCAATTTTTTACTAATCAACTTATTGGCTTTACTTAGTTTTATAAGTTTCATATATTACAATGCTTCCCACAATAACTACTTACAAGAAACTTCTTTTTTTTTTAGCCCTAATTCTTGGCAAAAGGGTGTTGAATCTATTTCTGAAATAACTGCTCAACTAATTTCGGATATAATCTCTACTGACAATGAAAAATATTTCCCAATAATTTCAGTTTTATTCAATTTCATTCTTTTTAGTAATTTAATTGGATTAGTGCCCTATAGTTTTACCGCTACAAGTCATTTAATTGTTACTTTTACTTTATCTTTTTCTGTTTTTATAGGTATAAATATTATAACTTTTAAAAAATACAAAATGAAAACCTTCTCTTTATTTTTACCAGCTAATACAACTTTTTCATTAGCTTTATTACTTGTTCCAATCGAATTTATATCATACATAGCAAAACCCATCAGTTTAGGTGTTCGGTTATTTATTAATTTAATGGCTGGGCATAGTTTATTAAAAGTTATTATTGGATTTTCTTGGAGTATGTTACTTTTAGAAAATTTTACTTCTATAGGATTAGTTTTACCAATGATGATTTTGGTAATACTTTTTGGTCTAGAGCTTGGAGTAGCTTTGATTCAAACTTATGTATTTATAATATTAACTTGTATTTATATTCAAGATGGAAGTTAACATTATAATTTATAAAATAAAAATGTTTAGTGTAACAATTACATCAAGAAACAAAAATTCAACGAACGACTTTTTTTTATTTTTTAATGAAAACACTGTATATAAATCAAATGTTATAAAAAAATATTTTCAAAAAAAAATTGAAAAAAAGAGATTAACAATACTAAAATCACCTCATGTTAATAAAAAAGCACAAGAACAATTTGAAAGTAGGCTTTTTAAAAAACAATTCACAATACATACTACAAAAAACCTCAAATATTTAGTTTTTTTAAAAAAACTAAACTCTGATTTATTTCCTGATATCAATATAAAACTAAAATGTATAATAACCAATAAAGATATTAAAAAATTAGGACTAAAAGTTTTTAATCCAAACTGTTTTAAAATCAATAAATACCATCACCTTAAAACTCAACATTTGAATTTAAAAAATTTAAATCAACTTCTAAAAATAAAGCTATCAAAACCTTTGTTAGCTAAAAAAACTACGCGTTTGTTAAAAGTATTTGATTTGTACGGGGAATTTCTAAAACATATGTTTGAATAGCTCAGTTGGTAGAGCAAAGGACTGAAAATCCTTGTGACGGCAGT
>Ga0115005_10002384_pt1 | contig 14975 bp, 13 predicted proteins | sample ArcOceMetagenome_FD_87163 | JGI IMG/M metagenome (GOLD analysis project Ga0115005, IMG submission 87163) | Marine eukaryotic phytoplankton communities from Arctic Ocean - Arctic Ocean - Greenland ARC118M Metagenome | ecosystem: Environmental > Aquatic > Marine > Oceanic | place: Arctic Ocean... | reverse complement strand
GCGAAGTCCTAGGAGTGGGATGGTGAGTGTCGGGCAGAGTTTGGTGGAGGGTCTGTTGTTACGGAGTAGCGGGAATGTTCGAGAAGTGCTTATCAGTGAGAAGGTAAGAAACATAATTATTTGTACTCTTTGAAATTCTTTATGTTGGAGTTCGATCTCATTGTGATTTTCTTGCGATTCAAGATGTTTCGGAAGCTGAACAAAATTAATCCAGCTGGAAAGGTCATGAAATATGTCGAAGGCGATGACGAGGTTTTAACACACCATGCAAGAAAGAGAGTGCAAAGAATGATGCATTATAGCGTCCCCTTACGTCCATTTGTAGCAACTGTGTCAAGAGATGAGTATCAGGGAGACTTTCCTCGTGCTACAGGCAACGCTAATTTATCTACAACTGACAGTGATCGGCATTCCGTATCCGACGATGAATCTGATAGTCCATTCATGTGCACTCCAAAATCTTTCCCGCCAACTCCGAGCTCAAGAGCTCACGTCCTTGCACGAGGAACACGGTTCGCAGAAGATGTGGTGTTCTTAGCAAGAGACCAACTTCGTGTCGAAGAGGGATTATATAGTAAAAACGAACAAACAAAAGCTATGGCAGAAGCACTACGTGAAGGCAAAAGACTTGCAGTTTTCAATGCATCTGATGTTGGAGGGGGTATCTTTCTTAGCTGTGGTCAGCATCGGGCCACGAAAGTTGGTAATGACTTGTATTCAAGCGCTCGGGGTATGATCCCCATGTTGAGGAACTCCTTTGTATATTTTGAAATGACAATTTCTACGCCTCCTCTTCTTAGTATGGTGCTTCACCATGCATCTCTTTCGATTGGCTTGTCAACTTTGGAGATGCCACTCAATGCTTTGGTTGGGGCGTGGAAGGGATCTGTCGGTATTTGTTCAACTGGCCAGATCCTGGCAGGTGGCCAATGGTGTTCCCCTATGAACCCAAAGACCTACGGAAGCAATTCAACCGTTGGATGTCTTGTTTATCTCGACGACGATTCAGCATTCGAAACATGGGATGGAGTAGTTTGTACAGCCAATATTGTATTCAATGTTGATGGGCAAGTTATTGTCCCGTTGTCACCCGAAAACAAAGAACATGCGGGCAATGATGGGGAAGGCAAAGAATACTCCCCTGTGCTACCAATATTTGTGCCAAGTGCAGAAGAGTTGTTTCCCACCCTGACTTTGCATAGCTCTCAGACTGAGGTGCTTTGCCGATTCTGCAGCGAAGATATTTTAGCAACGACGAGAAAATCGATCGGCGCCCCTAGTGGTGTGACCGTTTACGCCATAGACGGAAGTGTCTTATTTGACGAAGATTTTTCCACTTCATCTATTTTCTCGAATGATGACATGTCATGTTCGGTTGACTCTAGCCAGAGCTTTGATTCTGTGGGAATATGTATAGACGATATCCTGCAAGAAGGCGGAGAAGAAGTTTTGAGTACGGGCTGATATTCAAATTTTGTGTCTGCTGGTTCTGCTTTGGAGAGTTGAAGAAATGATTGTGTTCATTGTTCTGTTCATTTTGACATTCTGAGAATATACAAAAAGCCAACAAGAAAGAGACACTAAACTTGTAATATAAAAACGCTTTCGTTTCTATGAAGCCTTGATTTCTTTGAATTTCAAATTGTACTAACTTTATTTATGCAATTATGTGTTGTCTCTCAGAAGGGGCTCAAGACTCCATGCTTTGCTGAAAGCGCTTTTCCACACCTACTATTGCTTTCTCTCCCTAACTCGCCTAGTATATAACGTCCAGCATCTGCCAGGGCATCCAAATCGATACCACAAGATATTTCCATTCCATTGAGCATGTATACCACATCTTCTGTGGCGACATTCCCCGATGCGCCTTTTGCGTAAGGGCACCCACCCAAACCCGCGACAGATGAATCAATCGTCCTCACACCTGCATCAAGGGAAACATAAATGTTTGCAAGAGCCTGCCCATATGTATTATGAAAGTGTACAGCTAGTTGATCCACATTAATGACCGCCTTGACATCATTGAGCAAGGATCTCGTTGCCGTCGGCGTGCCTACACCAATAGTGTCACCCAACGAGATCTCATGGCATCCCATATTCATAAGTTCTTCTGAAACTTTTGCCACCTGCGATGTTTGAACTTCGCCTTCATAAGGGCAACCGAGAACACACGAGACATATCCTCGGACTGGAATATTAAAATCTTTTGCCTTTTCTGTCACCGAACGAAATCTAACCAAAGATTCTTCAATACTACATCCAATATTTTTCTGAGAGAATGCTTCGCTCGCAGAAGCGAATATAGCTACTTCGTCTACACCTCCCGGTCCGATACTCATCGCATCATCAAATCCTCTCAAATTTGGCGTCAAAACACTAAAACAACAATTGTTTCCCGGTTCAGAAATTTTCCAATCTCTTAATTTCGTCATGACATCTTTTGCATCTGCCATGGCAGGTATTTTCTTTGGTGAAACGAATGATGCTGTTTCGATGTGAGAGCAACCAGCTCTGACCAATTTTTGTACGAGTTTTACTTTAGTTGCAGAAGGAAGAATCTTGGTTTCATTCTGAAGCCCATCACCTAGAGAGGAGTGTCGTAGGCGTGGTAAATTTTAGTATTTGTGTTCATCCAAAGTTCAATGTAAACAATAATTGACAATATAGTCAATGAGATGACAAAGAGGTTTGACTGACTCACGTGGACCGCATTCATATATTTTGACTTCAGCCGGTAATGCATGGGATTGTACTTTTCTAACAGTAGTTCTAGCTCTTTTATCAGTCAAAGATCGCACTTGACGAGATCTTAAAAATGCACAAGACTTCATGTTGGTGAGACGGCGACTATAAGCTCAACGTATTATTATGAAACAACATACACTTGATGGGCAGAACGCTTTTGATGCAGTGGGAACTGGGACGACGTGATGTGGTGGCATGTGATGTGATTGGGATTGATTGTTCTGAAATTTTGATGAATCAATCTACTCTGTTCTATTTTGTTCTTCTTGGGGTCAGAAAAATGGAGTGGGGGTTCGAGGAAAGTTTTAGGATGCGCACCCTTCTGCGCGGATTGAGGAGGGGGTGTCATTTTTCCTCATCATTCTATTTCACTTTGAACAGTGTGAAGTGTGAAGGGTAAAGCTATCTTCCTAATTTACTTGGTGAAGGCTTTACTAAGCTGGTTTCGCATTCACTCCCCGCTTGTAATTTTCTACATTTGATAACGACTCTATTCTATCTGGCAGACATACTGCGTGTGTACACGTAGTGCTCAAGCAAACAGAGATTTCATGTCATCCACCGTCAACATTTTCAATGAACCAGCATCGCGGCCAACCGTACCATCAAATACCAATCTCTTCTTTTCTTGCAGTTGGAGAATTCTCTCTTCTACAGTATTTTCAGCAATAAATCGAACGGCCCGAATTGGTCTATATTGACCTAAACGATGCGTCCGATCTATGGCTTGGAGCTCTGCAGCTGGATTCCACCACGGATCCATCAGATAAACATAATTTGCAACTGTTAAATTCAGGGCCACACCTCCTGCTTTGAGCGAGACGAGCAATACCCTAACGTTTGGATCTTCACGAAAGTCTTTCAACACAGCATCCCTGGACTTTAAATCCATACCTCCATGTAAAGCTCCTGCCCTAAGACCTATGTCACTGAGGAAGGGGTCGCTATGCAGTCTCCATCGGATCAAATCCAACATATTCACAAACTGTGGAGGTTAAATTGAAAAGGAATTATTGAATACAATTTAGAACGAAGAATATACAATATTTGCATCTGTTAGAGACACTTACTTGGGAGAATACGATAGCCTTCGATCCCGGACTAGTCTTTCGCATTTCAACTAACTCCTTCGTCAACGCTTCGATCTTCGTCGACGTGGCAAACTTTGTCAAATCAATTTTTCGAAGGATCGATCCTATTGAACGAATTATGTTAGCTACATGCACGTATGCGATGTTTTATTTAACCAACCGAAAGTGTCAATGTTCAAATGATCAAAACTTACCTGTGGCAACGTGAGGGAGTTCCTTTAAAGACGGAAGACCAAATGTGCTGATGGATTCTGTGCTTCCAATTTTCAGAGTGTCATCGTCAGTCGTATCATCTTGAATCTGATTCAAGTCAATCGTAAAAGGCTGGTTACATTGTGGGCATTGAGTACCAGCATTGTTCGCACCAGTTGATAATTCCATGTAGTCTAAGACACAACTCTTGCAGAAAGCAGTTTGACAGCATGAGCTAATAATCCTTTCAGTGGGTGGTTCACTACAAAGATGACAATCTATGCGCCCATTTGTAACAGGAGGGGAGGAATTAGATTCGCTAAGACCTTTCTTGGAGTAGACCACTAAGTAGGGATGAGCAACACTCTGCCTCATGCGCATCAACAAATCAAAGATGTGAGCATAATTATTTAGAAGTGTGCCACCTGTAACATAATCGTTGAAAGTACTTGTGGTCTGTGTATAGAGTGCATTGTAAAAGTCTTCTTCCACAGGATGAAGCCTCACTGCTTTAATGGTTACTACCCGCGGAGGTAGATTCATCTCTTCAGCCCTGTTCTCTTTGGTTCGCCGGAGTAAACATTTATCAAGAACTTCATTCTTGAGGACAAACATGGCTCGTCTCCCATCATGACTATACCCGTCTCTTTGAATTGGATTCAAAATATGACGATTGAAGTGAGAATAATGCTGAATTGATCCGTGTCCGCATGATCTGCATTTTCCGTGCATCATCCGATAGTGTATTTGCTTGCAATTGCAATCCTGTCGGTAGAAAAATATAGATCAAAGTTGGTATTCTGCGCATTGCAATCATATATTTAATGTCTGTTTGACTCACCTTTGAGCGGCACATATAATGAGCCATGGGATCAAGCCTCAAAAACCTAATCAGCGAATAAAACTCTCCTACTCTATTCTGTAGAGGTGTTCCCGATAGGCACCAACGATGAATGCCTGTTAATGCAAATGCGGCATGCGACGTTTGACTGCTTCGAGATTTTATCATGTGCGCTTCATCCAGAACTATTCTCCACCAGCAGACGGAATGCAGATTACTCATTCTTGCTCCTGCCATGGCCTCGGCGACCAGTGCATTCATATCAATATCATCCTCATCTGAATCGGATTCATTATCACTAGAAGCTCCAGACTCACCGCCACTTTTTTTCTTCTGCCCTTTCCTCACTACTTTTTTGGCATTCTTCTTTTTCCCTACAATTTTTTTCTTGGCATTTTTCTCTTTCGGAAATGTTTTCTTTCCTGCCTTTGTACGTTTCATTGCTTGGGCTTGCTTTGCCACAGCCTTCTTCATTATGTGGTCATCTTCGCTAGAGGAATTCATCTCGTCATCAAAATCGCTACCACTATCGGAGTTGGAGCGCAAAGAAAAGTTTTCATCACTATCATCTTCGACGCGTACGTGTAGTGAAGATCCTCGGAAACTCTTTAGACGCCCTCGCGCTTTTACGGCTGCACCCCTGGGAGATTTCCCACGTTTTATGTCAACAGTCTCTTCTTTTCCAGACAAGTCACTTTCAGATGCATAGCCGTCTACACTCTTCACCATTATGATATTCTTCTTATCCTTGTTGATCACTTTCTTTGCTGTTTTGTCTTTCTTTTGTCCGTCCTTAACAACCCGCATAGAGCTATTACCCCTACCCCTAGGCCTCTGGTCGGCACCAGCATTACCTCTTTCTGAGTTTCTAATTGTTCGCGATTGTGCTTCTGTGCGTTGTGCTCCCTCCCCACAGAAGTATTTCAAGTGTATGCGCAGCTTATCAACCTATCAGAATCAAGGGTAGAAGTTTAAAGTAGGGTTGAATGTGAGAATCAATCCAAAGCAAAACTGCGTGTTCCATGAAAAATTAGAGCTTTCTCTCTCACCTTGAATTTTCCACCGCAATTAGGGCATTTCACTTTATTCGGAGACACCATTTTCCTGAAGTCGGCCTCAAGTACTTGATAGGTTGTAAGAACGATATCATACTTGATTAACAAATTTCTTGGGACATTCTTCACTCTATCGGGGCCATGATAAACGCATACACTAAGAGCGTTGCCCTCACTAAACTTTTCAATCTCACTTTTCCACTGAGAGAGCGCGATTAATGGACACACAACCAATGTACCAGATCGTGCCCCCCCTTCGGGTTCCCCCTTCTTCGACCCTTTAGGCAGTAGTGACTCATGGACGTCGTTCATTTTCATTTCATGTTCCCATTCGTTTCGAGATTTTTTCCACAAATCTTCTTCAATGTCAATGAATTTTCTCTCTTCGGCTGTACAGGGAGGATATTTCCCTCCAGGGACACATCTTTGCAGACGAGGGCGATTATCCAATATTGTAGTAATTGTCTGCACCGTCTTACCCATTCCCATTTCATCAGCTAGAATACCACCCCTCAAATCCTCAATACTCTTTTCTTGATTGTACATCCACGAAGCGCCCTCTGCCTGAAACGGCAATAAATTGGCGGTCAAACCCTTCGGCACAGGACGTAACTCGCCTTCAAACCCCTTTTGAACTAATTCGTCCGGCTCTAAGTCCTCCTTCTCCGCCTTGATTTCTTGAAAACTCTCTTCCACCCTTTTCGCAAGGGCACTATAATCATCATCTCCCAACAATTCATGCCCTGTAATGTCTTCGGCGCATGTAACATCCTCCGAGAACACAATACACTGAAGATGCTTAAATACTCGGTAGCCTGGTTTGCCTCGAAAGAGGGGTCTGTGACCGACCCGTAGCACCCCCTTTTGTATACGAATATCACACCTTTTGCAAGTAGATCTTGCAGTCTTGGCGTGTTCTACGATATAGGTTGCGCCCTGATCTAGGCCACCATTTCCATCTGATGTTCCTGCTTTGGGACTAGATGCAACTGACCCCGACTTAATAGTTTCAATTACTTTTTTCTTGGCACCTCCCACTTTCTTTTTGGTGGCGGCTGATTTTTTTTTCATGGCCTTCGTTTTGGAAGGTTCTGCTGCAAGAGGTTCAATTTTACGGGGTAGTTTCTTCGTGGGTTTGTTGGCTTTTTTCTCTTGAAAGTATGGGGACGATGGATCGCTCATCTCAGCCTGTCGATTTTTGGAAGTATCTTTCTTGGTGATGGACTTGGACTTCCTACGTTTCTTGGCTGCTTTAACTTCCAATCCGCATTCTTCTGGGTCAGGCTTTGAAAGTTCCTTTTTCGTGGTCTTTCTTTTTCTCCCACTTTTTTTCGTGATCACTTCTTTTCTCGCTTTGGACTTGACCTTGATTTGAGCTAGAGATATGCTGTCGCCGTCCTCGTCCTCGCTGTTTGAGCTGCCTTTTGTCCCCTCATTCGGCTGTACTTCTTGTAGGTCAATCACCAATGATGAGGCCGCTTCTGTTCTTGCGATATTTTTGTCAAGAGATTTGTTTGCTTTTGCAACTTTCCCATTTTCTTCACATTGAACAGCCTTGTCAGCTGGAGCATAGCCATGGCGATCCCTAATAGTAGCTCTAGTACTGCGCCTCAAATTATTAAGCTCACCATTGCGACCTCGCCCTAGGAAACGACACTTGTCTAAGGAAACGACACTCTCCACCCCGTCAAACGTACGGACCAAGATATGCATATTTATACTGGATTTATCACCTGTATCAATACCTCCGTCACTGGTTTCCCCTTTTCCCTCGGCTCCTGGTCTTGCCTCTCCAGCTTCGTTATTTTGACCTTCCGTCAACGGCGTTGCGTTCAATTCTAGAACAGTTCCTGGTTCTTCATTTTTATCGCCCAATCGCACCCAAACTGTGTCACCTACGTTTGCCATTATTGGTCGCTGATGGACTATGCTTCGCAGCTATGAACGGGGGTGTTGTCTATTCAAATTTAGGAGGTTTCGGCTGGTGAGTACAAGTAGTGTTGTGGGTAGTGAGACTGTAGTGTGCTCGTAGTGAGACTGTATGTACTTAGTTCTGTAGTGAGTTGGTGGAGTTTTGAAGAAATATTCTTTCCGCGCCATGAAATCCTTTCCTGACTGAGAGGACACGAAATCTAAATTCATTTTTTTAAAGGGTACAGTACAACTACTGTACAACTACTACTTTTCTATGCCTGCTGGAACGTGTAACTGAACCACGGGCCAGGGCAGGATACAACGAGTTATGGACGCCGTTATTTAGTTTATGGATTTAGAGTGGGGTTGTACCGGTAGTGTTCGCGGTTGGTATAGTGTAGGCGAAAAAGAAGCGTTTTCATGTTCGAATGTCAACTTCTGTAGACCCTTGTGATTGCTTCCATTTATTCTCTATTCTTTCATTCGTGTTCAAAATTATTTTACTTAGGAAAGCTTTTCAAATAAATATTCTGCGGCGTCCATACCTGATATTGCTGCACCTTCAAACCCAGGCGTAAAGGTCGACATCATATCACCAGCTTGAAAAAGCATGAGTTTCTCGTCCACCAAGAAGGTTCTTTCATCTCCATGTCTGCAAGTGACTATTTTGGTGGGAGCCAAGGGTGATCTACCCGAATCATATGGCACTCCTGAGATTACTTTTCTAGTATGCGAATCTTCGTCCAAATGGCGATGAGCAGGCATTGCCGAACCCCAGCGCTGGGCGTCCATATGAATTATCCTAGGGACGCTCGATAATGCATCATTACCCAATATCCCATCTGTGGACATGAGTTCCTTGTAAAATGCATTCTTCAGATCTGGTCCAGGCACCGTTGTCAAGTACTCCTTCGTCTGTGGAATGAATTCCCCAGACTTTGGATCCTGCATCGGTGTCTCTTCAATCTTTTCCATAGCATATTCTGGCGAAGAAACTAAAGTCCAACATTCCTTCAATCCTTCCATTCCCGGCTTGGAATTAGTTTTGGATGCAAACCACAATATATCATGATCAAAAGTAGCAGCATCGAAAGGGATCTTACTCTTCGTCTCAAATGCAATCATAACCGTAAAGAGGGGCACGCGTGCTCCAACTCTTTCTCGAACTCGGCAGGCAAAAGATTCTGGAACACCTGCAGATGCGCGATGCCATTTTCCAAAGGATGAACTGACATCTGTGAGGATGATTCCATCGTATCCTTCTGATTCGCCTAGGAGCACCCTCTCGTTGGATTGTTGGACCACTTTTTCGGGTGTATCGTGAAATGCTGCATTGCCTGAAGCACCCCACAATTTCCACTTTTGGGATGTCTCATCTCGATCTAATTCTGAAACCCTCGTACCAGTGAATAGGGTCAATGTGGACAGGCTTCGAGACGAATGGAAATGTGAATCCCTGATCTCGTTCTTTCCCCCGTCCTCAGCGTCTTCCTGGGCCCGAATCATTCGATCCAGCACACCCTTGGAAACACTCTGCATTCCATCAGCTCCTACGTAGAAAGGTGGCGAGGAGGGCATACCGAAGAAATCATGTTTACAGGTACCCGAAGTCGTAGAACTCGATCTGAAATTGCCTTTCCACTCATCACATACACCCTCTGCCATCAATTCCTTGACCAACAATTTGAAACGGTCAGTATCCGCCCGAAAGAACTGACACCCATGATCCCATCGCATATTCATACCCGAAAGTTTACATTTCTCATTACTTATTTCATTTGGATAATGTTGAGCTCTGTTGCTTGATCTTCCTCCCACTCCTCGTCTTCCTTGGTCGAACAAGTCCACCTTAACATTGGTCTTACTTTGGGACTGTTCGGAGAGGTGAAGCAGAGCACGGGCCGCGCAGGAACCTGTTATCCCGCCGCCAATAATTGCAATTTTCAAATTTCTTGGTGCTGTGTTATTTGGTGCCATTGTTCTCATTACGATGTGATAATGTACTATGTGTCTTGCTCGTGAGTTGTGAGCATTTTCATTTCAAGTCTTGGTGGTGTGCTGTTTTCAGTTTCTAGTCTGTCGGCAGGTATGACGTGTCGTGTCAAGCGAACCCCTAACACAATCAATTTAATCAATACAGACAGTCTGTGATGTGGAAACATTTAAACCTCCTTTTTTTAACCGTTTTTAAAACGACTACAAATTTCCCTTTCGACTTGCGAGCTTGCTTGTAGAAAAGTATGCCCGATCATGTCATTGTGATTTCACATTTTCTATGGAGCGGTACCTTCCGCACTGCATCTTCTTACATACACAAGATGAACCCATCAAAGTTTCTGCATGTAAATGGACCATTGATTTTTAATTATATCAGCGGCCTTTACTCGCGATTTCAAGGGATATTCTCGCTTCTTCAACTTTATTCTTTGCTTCAGGCAATTTTTCTCCAGCTTTAATCTTTGTTTCTGTAGATGATTCATTCGCGGCTTCCTTGGCTTCAATCGTTTTATTCATTGCTTCTTGCATTTTTCTCTTCGCTTCTTCGGCTGCTTTGATTGCCTCTTCGTCTGGAGCCGTGAGACTATAGTCTCCTCTATCACAGCCTTTGTCTGGTTCCTTCATACCGTCTCGTATCTCTATCAAACGCTTCTTCATTTCTGATACAATCTCGGCATTAGATGGATCATCTACCACGTCGTTTAGCTCGAGTGAGTCGTTCTCCAAATCGAACAATTGATAACGTTCATAATGATACCAGTGAATTAACTTCCATTTCTTACGCACCAGCGCATTACTCCCAGGAATAAATCTTTCATCGAGGAACGTGAACTCATAGAAGAATTCATCTCTCCAAGGCTTTCTCTCGAGAGCTGTCTTGCCATTCTTAATATTTGGTAAGTATAAGTCAGACATGTCTCTCCCTTGCATGCGTTCATGCGGTTTCAACCCTGCTGCACCAAGGATTGTCTCTGCCAGATCTACATTCAACGTAAACGACTCATCCACCATTCCAACCTTGTCTGCAGGCATCCGAGGATCATAGATAATCAAGGGTACCCTGATTGATTCCTGATACGGATACCACTTACCAGCAAGCCCATGGGCACCGTGAAACATGCCATTGTCGGTCGTGAATATGATCATGGTATTGTTAAAAAGGTCTTGCTTCTTAAGTTCGTCGACGATTTCTTTACAAGCTTGATCCACTTGTGTGATGAGGGCGTAAATATTTTTCATAGCTTCTTGATAATGCTCTGGTGTAGTGTATCTCCCTCTCCACCGTGCCCGTGCTGCTGATCCATACCTTTGAAGGAATTCAGGGAGAAGATGAAACGACTTGGTGTGATTGTACGGCTCGGGTATAGTAATATTATCATACAAAGCTCTTGTGAAATTCTTCGGAATCCACTGCCCTCCTGGTTCATCACTGTTGCCAACGGGCTTGGGAGGGTAGAATGCCACTGTCAATGCAAACGGCTTTTCTTTTGGACGCGCATTCAAAAAATTGATCGTTTCGTCCCGTGCTTTATCTTCTCCTGCAATGAGAGGTTTTCCTCTACCATTAGTGTACCAATGCTTCCCTTCGAAATACCTATCAAAATCAAATCGCCCTTTATTATCATTGTGATATTGCCATTTACCCACATGACCAACATAATATCCATCGTCTCGCAAGATTGCAGGCCATGTACTATTCCAGTTCTTGCCTTTGGCAAAGTGAGGGCATTTTAGTTTGTACGATTTGTGCCTACTGGCCCATTGGCCAGTAAACAAAGTAGCTCGTGATTGCCAGCATATTGAGGTGGTAACCGCATTTTGACGGAAACGCATACCTTGATCCGCTAAACTGTCCAAGAAGGGAGTTTTGATGATGGGATTTTCAGCGCCAATAGAATTGTATCTCCAATCGTCTGGGAATAGCACAACAACATTCATCCGGCTGCGATCTTTGTCATTCTTTGATCCATTGTCCTCAGGGTCGCCGCTTCTGGCCTCCACATTTTCAACGGTATCATCATCATCATCATTGTTTCCATCATTCTGATTGACTGCATATTTCTCAGTTTCACCGCTGTCGCTGTCGTCGTCGTTATTATCATCATTAATACTGCTTTTGCCACCATTCTCATTATTACTAGTTTCTGCCTGTCTCTTCTTGGCCATGGCTGTGGCTGCCTCATAATCGTTATCAACAGATGAGGTATCTTTCTCATCATTATCAAAAACTATTTCCCCATGACCCCCGGCAGTCAAGTCAAATGAGCTTAAGCGGATTTGTGTGGACATGGTTGCTAGAATGCTCATTGCAGCGCAGATAATCAGAAGATAAATGATCAGGCGACGAGTACTCCCCAGTGTTCGGGCAGGGACGGCTGTTTCTGACATTTTGAGATAGTTCTTTTAATTAACAGGGGGATCTACGAATTCAGTGTCTTGTAGTACTATTTGTCTTGTAGTACTATTTGTGGCAGTACTCCAACCAGAATGAATGAATGAATAGGATGTTGTGCTGTTGTGGTGTTGTCGTCTGTTGTCTTTAAAAATGCGATTGGACCGTTGCCAAAAAAATTGAAATGGTGTGCTGGCTGGTCGCATGCCACGCCATGCCACATGCTCGCATGCATGCGCGTGTGGGCTGCAATTCTATCAACCATCTATTTTAGTGCTACTAAACTATAGTCCTTTAAAAAACTGATTTATCGATGACTTTTCACTTTCAAACTCCTCCACTCCCCCCCGCCCGCAAAATTTCAATTTTTGGAAAACTGGCGCTTCTTGAAGCGTTCTTCAGTGATTGTCAACACAACACTTTTTGCTTTTTGTCACCCCGCCCATCAACAATCTTCAACCCGAGCATGACCACAATATACATTGAAGAAGTAACCGATGACGAAGTTTCCAGCAATATCGATGACAATGATACGGATGTTACCATCCATCACCCCTCCAAACAAAGTTCTTTCAATTCAAATTTGAGCCCATTTCGAATAGAACATCTTTCACCCTGCCCCTGCCCGATTGGAGGAGGTTCCTCAATAACCTCGATTGGGAAAAAGGCTTTTGTCTTTGGTGGATGCGATCGCACAGGGGTTCCATCAAACGGTTTACATTCCTATGATTTTGGTGCGTTTTGGAAATGAACATGTTTTGTCGATTTCAAAAATTTGGTAACCGTCCAATTTCACTTGCCATTGTCTACATTGTTGTTCTGACCTTTTCTTTCTTGAAAAGAAACCAACAAATGGGAATGTAATTTAGATTGTCGTGGAAGATCACCTTCACCAAGATTTGGGCATTCGGCGATTGCATTTGAATCCAAACTCTATATCTTTGGTGGGCAGGGAATTTCAAATGAAAACGATACAGGAGGTACGAGTAGCAATAGCAGTACCACACACAATCCAGACGATTCAACTCAATTGGAAAGCTTTTCCTCTCTTTGTTATCTTGATGTCGAAACCATGACTTGGGGCGAAGTCGATAGTTCTGCGCAAGAATTTTGGCCGAAACGTAGAAATTCTCACGATTCCGCGCTTCTTTCAACAAAGCTTGTCGTCTTTGGTGGAGCCAATGAAGTAGATGGACCAATGAATGATTTGTGGACCTATGATTTCCATACAAAACTTTGGAGGGAGCTTCATGCAGTGGAGGATCATGTGCCTTGTGTAAGAGAGATGCACACCTTGAGTGGGGATCCTGAGAAGAATCGTGTGTACCTACTCGGGGGTAGAATGGAGGATGGGACGATTTGCCGAGACTTGTTCGTTTATAACTTTGGTAAGCATCAGCACACCTGCGTATTATCTGCAATCGACTGGCTTGAGAATTAGGTACTTACTCTTTTATTTGTGACAGACGATAACACTTGGACAGAATTGGAAGCTCCTACATCGCCCAGATGCGCACATGGTTCTGCCCTCACTCAAAGTAGGCATCTTGACACGTTTGGAGGATGGGATGGAATGGGAACCATTTTCAACGATTGCATTTCTTATGATACAGAAACGAACGCTTGGACTACGATTGAAAATGTAGAAGAAAGAGAATCGAATCAATCTGTCCCTAGATTTGCTCACTGTATTGCTTCCATTTCAACTGATAAGATCTTACTCGCAGGAGGCGTGAATGCATCGCATGATTTATGTGATACAGTAGTCATTCAGCGCACACATGGCTGAAAATAAATTAAGTTATGCAGAAATACACAGTTTCTTTCACTTTAGATGTTAAAACTGAGAGTGCAGTTTCAAATTATTCTCCCCAGGGTTGAGAATCCGAATCATCAGAAGCTGCTGCAGCCTTTTTCTTCTTCAGCACTGATTGTGGTGAGGTATAAGGAGGGATTTCTGTTTCTTCTCGGGTGACGGAATCTACATGATAAACACGAAAGCCCGGATCAGGTCTTTCGTCAACTTCACCATCCTGCATAGTTAAACCGGAAGACATTGCAGCTTCTTTGTTAGCCTTGATTGCCGAGTAGATTTCAGAAAGATCTTCATTATTTGTTTCTAAATCTTCTTTCTCTGTAGACTTACCGAAATCATCATCTGCTTTGTTGACCCCAATCTTTGTAGGATCGATTTCCGAGCCTTTTTTTCTATTCGCAATTCGTGCTTCTCTCATCAACTTGAGCTCCTCGTCTCTCGATTCTCTAGAGTTTGCATTTTGGATTGTTTGGTACCCATCAAACGTTTTTTCGTCGTAATTATTTAAAGAAGCAGGTTGTGCATCTTCTTCCTCAGATGCTTTTTCGACCTTTGCTTCGTTCAGATTTTCAGATTCAACAGCAACGTTTTCTTCTGTTTCCTCCTGACTGAATAAAGCCTCAGGTGAAGTGTATGGCGGAATTTCAGTTTCTTTACGAGTGACAGAATCTACATGATAAACCCGGAAACCAGGATCGGTCCTTTCTTCTTTGTCGGCTTTTGTCATTTCAACATTTTTAGACGCTTGAGCCTTGTTCTTGCGAATGCTATTATAGACAGAATCTAAACCCTTCCCCCCGAAGTCTTCAATTGTATCTATCTCCTTTTTCATTTCGTTTGGCGCGGACGCAATCCCCACAGTTAAAGCATCAGGCGAACCATCGTACAGCTCGGTTGATGACGATGCTACTGACTCGGCATTAAATTCATC
>Ga0115005_10002381_pt1 | contig 14989 bp, 16 predicted proteins | sample ArcOceMetagenome_FD_87163 | JGI IMG/M metagenome (GOLD analysis project Ga0115005, IMG submission 87163) | Marine eukaryotic phytoplankton communities from Arctic Ocean - Arctic Ocean - Greenland ARC118M Metagenome | ecosystem: Environmental > Aquatic > Marine > Oceanic | place: Arctic Ocean... | reverse complement strand
TATTGTTACTCGTTTGGTATTTGTACTTATCCTTTCTTTATCAGCACTCGTCTATTCTTCTTCACAAAAAGTAAATAAATGCAGGAAAACTTATAGAGCAACGCATCCTAATATTAAAGGTGTTAATCAGTTAGCGGCTGATTCGAGTGAACAAGCGCGGAATATCTATGCGTACTATCGTTCGCAAGACGCAGAGCGTTTTGAACGTGTACATAACAATATTTAAGGTGGACTCACTTTTCACATCCAAGCTTCTCTACCAGTGTTCATAAAGCATTAAGGCTTATCACCTCAAAATTTAGAGTTAGGAATAACAGAAGGGGATTTATGCATGATGAAACTGCCAAACTGGAAGTATTACATGAACTAAAATCATTGGGTATTAGTTTATCTATAGACGACTTCGGCACAGGTTACTCCTCATTGTCATATTTAAAACGTTTGCCTATAGATAATTTGAAAATAGAATAGTCGTTTATTAGAGATTGTCATCTTAACAAAGAAGATCTTGTGATAGTCAGAACGATTGTCGAGCGTGGTAAAAGTTGAGAATTGTCATTAATCGCTGAAGGTATTTAAAATTCAGTACCTGTTGAGTTTTAAAAATATTTACAGTGTGATGAAATTCAAGGATATTGGTACAATAGGCCTGTTGAAGCTACTCAATTATTTGAATGTATGAATAAAGCTTCAACTGAAGTTAATTAGATAAAACAATACTTATGATAAATCACTTTTTTTAGAAGAAAGGGAAGCGTATTGTTGAATAATATGATTGATTTTTACTTGTTCATGAGTATTTTCTGAAAGTAACATTCTTTTATAATGATTAACGGTTTCTAGTAAATACTGTTGATGAGATGGTGTTGATAGATCCCACATCGTATTACCTGTCGATGATATTTCATGTAATGCCTCAGTTGTATTTTCTAATACAGAGAACTGCTTTTTTACATGAATAACTTCATAAAAACGTTTTTTTTCAGTGACAATATATTCGCCAATTAAGGTGCAGCTATTATTTCTCAAGGCTTGCCTCACTTGATAATTATAATGAACAGGGCAAAGGATAAATTCTACTTCGATTGTTGGTTCTGTGAGAGACATTTCAAAAAATTGCTTAATTAGATCTTCAATAAATTTAATGAGTAGTTCGCCACCGACACCTGCAATAATGATTAATTGCTTATCTTGAGCGGTTATTGGAATTTTTATTACATCAGTGCAATGCACTTGCCAGCGTTGTGCAAAATCTTCAGTGCTAAAATGCTTTTGTAATAATGATTCAAGATGAGCGGTTAATGATGGAACAATATCGACAAAGTGAATGGTATTTGCTGCTTTTCTTTTTAATAACGTTAACCCCAACAAACCATGATCACAACAGCAATCCCAAATACTTTGGTAGTTAGTGCTGATCATACTGTCAATCTTTTGTAATCGGTTGCTTATTTTTTTCATAGGTGAGTCTAAGTTAGATCAAACCAATTTTTTTGTTGAGTTTCATCTAAAAAACTCCAAGCAATAAAACGACTAATTTTTTGCCCTTGCGCCATATCAACGACTTTCACTTGCTTTACATTAGATTGCTTAAGAGAAAGTTTTAACTGGCTTAAATGGTCTTTTTTCGAAACTAGGCAGGTAAACCAGAGTACTTGAGCTTGTATACGCTTACTCTCTTTTATCATGTTATTGATAAAAGTAACTTCTCCACCGGGGCACCATAATTCAGCATTTTTCCCACCAAAGTTGAGTGGTACCGTTTGATTTGTACTCAGTGGCGTTCTAGTCCCTTTCTTATTGGCTTCTAAATTTTTGACTTTCCGAGTTGAACCTTTAGTTGCTTCAGCTAATGAACGATGAAAAGGTGGGTTGCACATGGTTAATTCATAGCGTTCATCCGCTTGAACCAATCCGTTAAATATTTGTGTTGATCCCTTTTGCAATTTACAGGTGATCGACTTTTTAAAGCGCTTGTCTGAGGATATATTGTGTTGTGCAATTTTAATAGAAATGGGGTCAATATCGCTACAAGTGAAATGCCATTGATATTCTCGCTGACCTAAAATAGGGTAAATGCAACTTGCTCCGGTGCCAATATCAAGCACGGATATTTTATGATTATCAACGGACGCAGCAGGGAGAGTTGATGCTAATAAATCAGCGAGATAATGAATGTAATCTACTCTACCCGGAATGGGTGGACACAAATAACCTTGAGGAATATCCCATTGATTGACTTGATAATGATGCTTTAATAAAGCCTGATTAAGAGCTTTAACAGCGTTAGCATCAGAAAAGTCTATAGATAAGTTCTGATATTTATTGGGATAAACGAAAGGCTTTAACGTGGGCGATGATTGACAAAGCACTAAAAAATCATACCCGTTATTATGACGATTTCTAGGATGGAGGTTCTTTTTTAAAGCCACGAATATTCTCTACAAATAAATAACGTGAAGATTTTATCATTTCCTTAATCTAATTGATAAGTTTGCCGCATATAAATAATAAACGGCAAACGTAAAAATTATGATTTTTGCAGAATGACTTAAAGGTTATAACCAAGATGTTGGTGTAAACGAATGACTAACTCTTCTTTTGAATTGTTATAATCAAGTTTTTCAGCAGTTGCTCTTAAAGCTTGCTCAACAAGGTTAAGGAATTTACCATACCCTTGGCTGGTTTTATGGTCTCGTGTGGCGATGATTACAAATGTTATTGAATCAACTAAGTAATTGCCATCACAGTGCAAAGTAAAAGTATTGTTAGGCTCAAAAGGGTTAAAGCTTAATTTTTGTAACTCACCAGCGGCTTTATGCTTTTCTTCAGAACGGCTTCTAACAATAGGGGTTAAACCATTAGCCAAAATAGCGCCTTCAACTAAATGCTGTTTATTAGCGGATTCAATAAATGCACGGCTAATCAAATCATACAAAGGTTGGTAAGGTTGTTCTTTTGATTTATCAATATTAAGTAATTCTTTAATACGTCGATTAATGGGTAAATCTACTACAGCATACGTAAGTACATCTCTTTTTTCAGGGAGGAAAATATCATCTGCTGCATAGCGATTTTTTAAAGTACGTAATTTGTGAGTCTGTGTACCGGTAATTCCTTTATCCTTTGAAAATAAATCATAAGTTAAATGTTGGTGATCACACACTCTTACGGTGGATTTATTAATTTGATGAATTTCAATAAATTCATTTAAAGCCAAAATAACATTCTTATGAAATTCTGCTGATGTTTGGCGAACATTGTCACCATTAGCAAGAAATATCAGTGTAATTCCTCTGATACGTTTTTTGCCATTAATATAAGCATTCTGGCTATAATGGTTGCGAGGGCTATAGAGAAATAAAATTTCTTGTTCAGTTTGTACGGTTAATTTTTCTGGGCTATAACGGATACGAGAAAATTTTTCGTTGGCAATAAATTGGCCACTCTCAATATCTAATTTATTATTAACATCAAAAAAACTGTCTGCTAAATGTTGATATAATTTCTGGTATGGTTGTTCGCTTGTTCTATCCATTAACTGACTGTTCTGATTGATTAATTCATCAGTAAGAGGGAATTTAACCATTAAATATTGGTTAGTACGGGCAGAAGACGGAATGTATACTTTATGCTGATTGTTACGGGAACGAGAGATAGGCATTTTATATCCTTATTGAAAGTGTAGTAAATCTAAAAGCATTATAAACAAGTAGGATTTATTGTCATGTGATCTCAAACATAATTTGGCTTTACGATTAAGTTTTTACTCATTAACTTTTAGTGGGTGAAATATTATTTAATAGCTTATCACACTGTATTATTTTGTTCGCTATTATCTATAAACTGCGGCGTATTTTATCCCTGTTACTGTTTTTATAAAACAGTAACAGGTTTTAAGATTAGCTAGTACTTCATTAACCATAGAAGGTCATGCTTTAAAATCTGGATCTATGGCTATCCCTTATAATAAAGTTATATATCAAAAGTGAGTACAATCAATTGTTAATGTTCTTATGAATAAAAATTTCAACTCAATCGAGTCGAATTTTTGCTGCGGTTTATGCACATGATCGTTTAATTAATGCTGAAGGTAGCGCTGCTGTAAGTATAGAAAACCGTCGTATTGAAGCTAAAATTGAAGTAACGATAAGAACAATTTCTAAAAGTAAATAAAAGATAAATAGCGATATTTAGCTTTTTTATTACCTTAATCCCCAAATTTGACGAACCACGATTTAAAGCATTTTTTGATACTCAGTTAGGGTAAAGTCGCACCATCAAAGCATAAAAAAACATGCCTCACATACATGAAAAATAAACAAATATTGGTGTTAAACAATTAACATTCAGTTCCACTCATCATTGTCTGTTTATCTAAAGCGTTAGCATGTATTCAACGATTCAGCTCAATAGCGTTAACAGAGAATAACAGGAAGTTTTAGCTGAATTTATTTCATTATTAAAATAGTGTGATGATAAGGATGTTTTTTGTAAAAAAAATTTTTGATATTTGCGTTAACACGAATATCAAAAATTACAATGTGCATCGAATACAAGGTACATAAAGTAAAATGCATGATATGAACGTTATTAATAAGTTGAAAAGACAGCGCTTGCCCAGTATGCTATGCGACCCTTTTTGCACTCAGTGGTATAAGTAGACAATGATTGGTTTTGATTACGGCACTTCAAATTGTGCTGTCGCAGTTATGGAAAGTGGCCAGCCGAAGATATTATCTTTAGGTGACCATGGTAAGTATATTTCTTCAACGCTATATGCGCCAAGTCGAGACATTATTGCTCATTGGTTATGTCAACAATTGAGTGACGAGCAACAATCTCTTTTCAAGGAGCAACGTGCGTTACCGCTGCGAAAAGGGCAAAACGTATTACGAGAACTAAAGCTTGATGGTATTCCAACTGAATTATCTTTTGGCCAAGCAGCTTTAGACTTGTATTTGGAAGATCCTGAAGAGGGGTATTACATCAAATCGCCTAAATCTTTTTTAGGGGCAAGCGGTTTAGTCGACAGTCAAATAAATTTATTTGAAGATATCGTTGCTGCAATGATGAGTAATATAAAAACGCTTGCAGAAGAAAAACAGCAAAAAGAGATAACTCAAGCTGTTATTGGCAGACCGATAAACTTTCAAGGATTAAAAGGCGAAGAGAGTAATCGCCAAGCATTGGATATTTTAACCAATGCGGCTAAAAGAGTGGGTTATAAAAACGTTGAATTTCAATATGAGCCTGTTGCCGCTGGTTTTGAATATGAAGCAAGTTTACAAGAAGAAACTAAGGTACTTGTTGTAGATATTGGGGGTGGTACAACAGATTGCTCAATGTTACTCATGGGGCCAAAATTTAAAAATAGCACGTCAAGGGAACAGCACTTGCTTGCCCACACCGGCGTGAGAATTGGTGGAAATGATTTTGATATTCAATTAGCTTTAAGGGGCATAATGCCCAGTTTAGGCATGAATAGTAATTTAAAAACGGGTAAACCTATGCCCGTTAATAGTTTCAATCAAGCCGTGGCGATCAATAACATTAATGAGCAAACTAATTTTTATAGTCAGGCAAATTATCGTTTTTTACAAACACTACAACGTGATGCGAAAGAACCTGAAATGTTTTCGCGATTACTAAAAGTACATCAGCAAAAACTAAGTCACCGTTTAGTTAATGGTGCAGAGCAAGCAAAAATAGGGTTGACCGCACAGGACTCTCAGCAAATAATCCTTCATGATTTAGCTGATGATTTAACCGTTGATGTGAACCGGGCATTAATGTTGACATCAAGTTCCTCTCAATTAAAACAGATTGCCCAGTTAATGAATGAATGTGTTGTGCAGGCAAATTGCACACCTGATGTGATTTTTGTCACGGGTGGTACGGCAAAGTCACCTGTATTAAATCAATTTCTACGTGAACAAATGCCTAATATTCCATTAGTGGCTGGCGATCACTTTGGTAGTGTTACAGTTGGTTTAGCGCGTTGGGCTGAAAAAGTATTTCAATAAAATTCAAATTTCACTGCAATTATCTTGTCATTGTGGTGATAACAATGTTAAAAATAAAGAAGGGGAGTCGTTACTGGTTTTTGCATTTAAAAAGGAATTGATATGAACATAAAAATATTCAGCTTTATTTGCTTTCTTTATAGTTTTTTTTCCTTCAATGGTTCTGCAAACGGTTATCAATCAATATCTGTTCCTGTTAATGAAAGCATTGCCGGTAAAGCACTTCATCAATACGCAAATATTTGGTGGCAGTGGACGAGCTCAATGGGAGATGAAATTTCACCCGTACGAGATAAAACGGGTGAGCAATGCCATGTCAATCAAAAGGGTGATGTTTGGTTTTTAGCGGGAGGCTATGGAACATCAAAAATACAACGATATTGTATTATTCCTAAGGGCAAACATATTTTTTTTCCTATTATAAATATGGCGTATTGGCCAGAAAATGATATCAGCAAAACTTGTGAAGAAGTGAAACAAGAATCGGCATTAAATAATAGTGAGTTATATTTTGTGTACGCTGAACTTGATGGTCATTCCATTCCCAATATTCGAAATAATCGTATTAAATCAAAAGACTGCTTCGATTTACATGCATTACTTGCGCAAACACAACCCACAAAAAAAGTATATCCTGCGGCTACAGACGGCTATTGGTTAATGTTGAGACCCTTGTCTAAAGGAATACATTCGTTGAAGTTCAATGCTCAATATCACAATAGTACGGCTGTTCATGGAAGTATGATGCAAGATATTGAATATACTATTGAAGTCAAATAGGCTTGAACATAGCTAAGCATCATTTTACAATGGTTTATCTTCATTATAGTATTAACCCATTATGTCATCAGATACATTAGGCTCAAGCCTTAACTACAAAGCTAAAGAAAAAGGTTATCGAGATCGCGCGCTAAAATTATTCCCTTGGGTGTGCGGACGTTGTGCTCGTGAGTTTGTATATTCAAACATTATGGAATTGACGGTGCATCATGTTGATCATGACCATTCAAACAATCCAAATGATGGCAGTAATTGGGAACTCTTATGTATTTATTGTCATGATAATGAGCACGCTAAATATACAGATCATGCTAAGTATAAAACTGAAGTTATTGCAGGTGATACGAATCAAGATACGGCAACATATAATCCTTTTTCTGATCTGAAATCGATGTTAAAAAAATAATTTATTTATATTTCAATGTAGTTACAATTATTTTCATTTTTTTATTCAATTACCATTGTTTTTTATTCATATAACCCCGAGTATATTAATTGAAGACAATTTTTTCTCTTAGTAAAAGGTAACGTTATGAAAATAAATATTTCCGGTCACCATGTTGAAATTACTGAAGGTATTAAGCAGTCAATTGAGAGCAAGTTTAAAAAAATTGCTAAGCATTATCCTAGTCTTATGAGCATAAGCTCAATTATCACCGTTGAGCCACATCAACAACAATTAGAAGTTTCTACTCATTATGAGGGCAGTGAAATCTCTGTTCGAGCCTCAGGCAAAGAACTCTATTCTGCTATTGCTAGTGCAGCTAAAAAATTACAAGCAGCGCTTGCGCATCGCAAAGGTGTATTAGCAGCAAAACTACATAAAAAATATGAAGTAGAACAGTCAGATGCATTTTTACTTGAACAATAATTATAATTGAATTAGTTATTATGATTAATATAAAGGTTGCTGTAAGCAACCTTTTTTATGTTTATAAATAACCCTTTAAGCAGGGAGAAACTATTGGCGGGATCAAGTCTATCAATATTACTCGATGATGTTGCCATCATGTCAAAAGTTGGAGTAAAGAAACCATAGGTTCTTGTCCCTAGGAGATCAATTAGGGTTTAATACAGAATAGGTTTATGCATTAATGGCCCATTAACCCTTTAATATGCTCAACGACACTTCTTCCTAATGCGCTTAATGCATAACCCCCTTCAAGCGTCGATATTATTCGTCCCTCGCTGTGTTGGTCAGCAATGGTCTTTAATTCATCGGTAACCCAGCGATAATCACTTTCAGTGAGACTTATTTGTGACATTTCATCTTCAATATGCGCATCGAAACCGGCTGAAATAAAAACCATTTGTGGCTTGAATCTCTCAAGAGCAGGTAACCAATGATGTCGAATGGCTTCTCTAAATTCAGGTCCCTTACAAGTAGCAGGTAACGGAGTATTAATCATGGGAGGCGTGTCACTTTCCTGCATCTCGAATGGGTAAAAAGGATATTGATAAGTAGAACAAAATAAGTAACCTGCGTCTTTATTCTTTGCTGTAGCTCGTTTGATAATGTCTTCAGTGCCATTTCCATGATGTACATCGAAATCTACAATGGCAATACGTTCTAGTTGATATTTTTCTTTTGCGTAAGCTGCAGCAATGGCAATGTTGTTGAAAAAGCAAAATCCCATGCCTTTATCATATTCAGCATGATGCCCTGGTGGACGCGTTGCACAAAATGCTGAACTAAGGGTTTTAGCCATGACTAAATCAACGGCGTTAATTACTGCACCCGCTGACAATAATGCGGCGGGCAAAGTGTCAGCGTTCATAAACGTATCATCATCAATACGAAAAATAGCCTCAGGGTCACTTCTTTCAGGGGCGTTATCAAAAATGTGTTTAATATAATTTTCATCATGTGCCAGTGAAATTAACTCACGGTCTATTGGAGTCGCGTCGTATTGACGGATAACATACTCCAGACCACTGCGGATCAATTGGTCTTGAATCGCACTCATTCGCTTTGGGCTTTCAGGGTGGTAATTCCCCATTTTATGGCCACTGCATTTCTGATGGCTAATAACACCTACTGTCATGACTTACCCTCTATTTTATTCGCCGTTGCTAACGGATCTAGTTGTAATGCTAAATTTATTTCATCCATCTCTTCAGAGTATTTTCGAATAAATCCCGCTTTTTCAAACACTTTTAACATAGGCGCATTATCTCGTCGGACACAAGCGACGAGTTTGTCTACTTCACGTATTGTGGCAATTTTTATTATTTCATCTAATAACGTTTTTGCCATTCCTTTACCACGTTTATGTTCGCTGATAACGAATGCGACTTCTCCGCAGTTGTTACTTTCAATATAGTAATAGCGACCAACAGCGTGAATAACATCAGCTAAATTTGTCCGTTGCGTAAAACAAAGCGCTAAGTCTTTATGTTGATTAACACTCACTAATTTACATGAGTTTTCTCGTGTCATTTGCCTAGCATGGTGGTTATAACGCATGATCAATGTTTCTTTTGTATGCGAGTAGAAAAACTCTTGCAAACGACGTTCATCAGCAGGTGCTAATGGCCTCAAAACATAATTAATACCACCGAACGTAAACTTCTTCAGTTCTATTTTCCCCAATTCAGGGACTGATGTTGGAGAAGACTCTTGATACTCAGGTACCCAATAGTTTTTTCGTACATCTTTTAGTAATTGCTCACGGAACTTAGGATGAGCAATACGAATGAGCTCTAAAGCTCGTTCACGTATACTTTTCCCTAATAATGAAGCGATACCATACTCAGTAACAACGTAAGCAACATGGCCCCGTGAAGTGACAACACCACCTCCTTCTGTTATATGAGCAACAATGCGAGATATTTTTCCATCTTTTGTTGTGGAAGGCAGAGCAATAATAGGTTTACCACCTTTACTCAACGATGCGCCACGTACAAAATCAACTTGCCCGCCAATACCACTGTAAAATTGATACCCAATAGAATCTGAAACAACTTGTCCAGTTAAATCAACTTCAATAGCACTATTTATTGAAACCATATTGTCATTTTTAGCGATATTTACTGGAGAATTCACGTGCTCTGACGGGTAAAATTCAACATGGGGATTTCCGTCAACAAAGTCATATAAACGTTGTGTTCCCATGCAAAAAGTCAGTACAGATTTTCCTTTGTGAAATGTTTTTTTACGGTTGTTAATAACCCCTGAGAGCATTAAATCAATAACGCCATCTGAAATCATCTCACTGTGAATACCCAAATCTTTATGATTTGCTAAATAGCGCAGTACGGATTCAGGAATTTTACCTATGCCTATCTGTAGCGTTGAACCATCTTCAATAAGCATTGAAACATACTGTCCGACTTGCTCTGATACCCGGTCAATTTTAGGCTGTGGTAAAACAGGGAGTGTTTGTTCGGCTTCAAGCCAAGCATGAATCTGATTCACATGAACAAAGCTATGACCATTAGTGCGAGGCATTTTAGTGTTTATTTGCGCAATAACATATTTTGCTGATTTCACCGCTGATGTCACGATATCAACACTGACACCTAAAGAGCAGTAGCCGTATTCATCAGGTGGACTTACCATTATAAGTGCCGCATCAAGCGGCAAAACATTTTCACGAAATAAGCGAGGAATATCAGAAATAAAACTGGGTGTGTAGTCAGCTCGGCCTTCTGCGATGGCTTCGCGAATATTTTTACCACCAATAAACAAAGCATTAACTTTGAATAAATCTTTGTGTTCAGGTGTTGCCCATTTATTTTCCGAGAGCGTTAGGATATGAACCGTTTCAATGTCATGCAAATTTGCACTGTTTTCAATCAGGTTATCAATTAATGCGTTAGGCACGGCGGCGTTTGAGCCAATAAAAATGCGATTACCTGATTTTAAAAACTGGTCCCATTTTACTTTTTTCTTGTTTTGGTTGAGTAATGACATAGTAAGTGGCTCTCATTAATGAGGATAAATAAAGTATGCCGCAATAGTGCAAAGCCTTATTGATTATAATCAATAAGGCTGAGTATAACTTAACGCTTAATTTGATGCATTTATACCTTGGTCTTATAGGAGGCTAGATTTATTCTGGTTTATTATTAAAGCTAATATCAATCTAAAAACATATGCAATACAAAAGTAACCTGCAAATTGACCCGTAATAAATAAGATCATTTTAGGTATAAAGGCCGTTTCCTCACTAAAGAAACTGAGGAAAAATATGGCGGGAGTTACAAAAAATCTATATCCGGGAAAAGATAATGAAATAATATGGTAATTAAATAAAAAAGCGCAGAGTCCGAGGATAACACCGAAAAATCCTATAAAAGAGGCAAATCTAAAGTTGGTCATTTTATTTTTAACCTCAGGAATCATCATTTAATATTTTCCATGATTGTAATATATAACATTACGTTAAAGCTAAATACGCAAAAAAGCTGGCCCAACTTATAGCGAGCAGTATCCATGGAATGAAGGAGGTGATTTTTGAAGTGTTTATCTCTTCTACATCATTTAATGGATCATTTTTTTGAATATTCTTATTTTTTAATAATGATTTTTTAGTTTTGTCTCTTTCTCGTGACTTTTTACTTTGCTGCTTTTTATATTCTGCAATGCCTTTCTCAATGCCTTGAGCAATAAGTTTAGTTTGTTCTTTCGTTTGTTTAGGTTTTTGTATACTTTTAGCCACTTTTATTGCTTCTGTTTGTACTTCTTGAGAATGTTTAAGGTTCATTTTTCTACTTTTCAGCTAATATATATTATAAGGATGAATCTATAAGAACCTCGCCCGTTGAGCAAGGCTTATCTAAATTTTTTAAAATAGATAAATGAACGCTTTATGCTAACTCGGGTAGTTGTTTAACGTTGACCGATGTTTAATGAGTCTTATGACCGTATTAATTAAAAGTACCTTACTCATTTTACTTGCTTTGATGAACCAGAGCATTGCCGCAAACGATGAGGAAAAAACGAAAATAAAACAGGAGTTCACTGATGTTCAAGTGATTTCTGAAGTTTACCCGCCTTATCAAGTGATAAATGAGCAAGGGGAACTTCAAGGCTGGGCTGCTGATAAAGTAAAAGCTATCTTTGAACAATCATCAATTGAATACAACGTAAAAATATACCCTTGGGCACGGGCCTATCAAACAGCGTTAACAGAACCCAATGTCTTTATTTTCTCACTGTTGCGAACCGACGAAAGAGAGCACCTCTTTCGATGGATATCGCCCTTGTGTATGATTAAATTTTCATTTTATCGCTTAAAACAAAGACATGATATTCAAATTTATTCACTTGAGGATGCTAAAAAATACCGTATTGCTGCACAAAAAGGGCAAGCATCAACTGAGTATCTTTTACGGATAGGCTTTGAACCAGAAAAAAACTTGTCAATCTCTTATAATAATCACAATTTTATTCAAATGTTAGCGTTTGGCCGTGTTGATCTTATCGTTTTATCTTCAACGTATTTTCAATCACTTATTGATACAAAGTCATCTTATGTAGGAAAAATAGAACCTATTTTCCCTATAGATTATTTAACACGACATTTGTATTTAGCGAGTAGCATTAACACTTCGCCAGTGCTTATTAAAAGGTTAAATGATGCATATGACGAGTTAGCTCTACAATTTGATAATGCCTGTAATGAATGATCATTAATTTACATATACAAAATGGTTAATTTACAATTATTTTGGCTAAACTTACTAAAATATAATTTTATAATCGTGTTTTATACAACACTTGTTTTTAACGTTATGTAATTAAAGACTATTTTTACTGGTCTGTTTTTTGCTTAATTGTTTTTAATAAATATATACACTTTCAAGGAATAAGAATATGGCTGTTAATATTGCAGACCGACCAAGAGATAAGGTTAGAGAAGAAGTTGTAGACCAATTAGTGATGAATTATAGTCACGGTGAACTGTCACATGAAGCTTTTGAAAGGCGGCTTGATCAAGCAATGGCAAGTGAATCTAATGAGGAACTTGTTGAACTCGTTGCCGACTTAGACTTAAAAGTTGACCAAGAATATATTGAAAAGAAAAAAGAAGACTTTCGATTTAACTATTCTTCAACACCTGAAGACAAAAGTGATTTACTTGTTAATATTTTTAGTGGAAGCGGGCGCAGTGGCCAATGGCGTGTCGCTAAAGAAATTAAGTCTGTAAATATTTTTGGTGGCTGTGATATTGACTTTAGTGAAGCCATCTTTACGCAACGAGAAGTTACGGTGAAAGTCTTTTGTTTATTCGGGGGGATTGACATATATGTACCTGAAAATGTGAAAGTTGTTTCAAAAGCTTTTTGTATTTTTGGAGGAATAGACAATAAAGCGCCCTCTACTGACTTTATTGACGCACCGACAATTTATGTGGAAGGCCTGGTCTTATTTGGTGCTTTAGATATAACACTCAAGCGAACGTTGAAAGAACGTTTTACTGCTTTTGCTGATGGCTTAAGAGATTTATTTAATTAGCTTTATTGATATCACCATTTTATTGAGCACAATTAAGATATTATAAATATTTATACTCGTTTTAAGCCTTGGTTGAAAAGCAAAATGTCTACATTTTGTAGATTAAACGAGAAAATACGTAATATTGTGAAAAATGACGAGTTATAGACAATAAGAAACGCTGAAACATTACGTTACAGCGTTTTTATTTGGTTTTCTGTGAGGCTAGATAGATCAACTTAATCTGTAAAAGTAATTCTTGGTTGAGCACCAATCGATGAATCTATTTTAGGTGAACAAAAAAGTAACCTTGAAGACGCTATTCCTTCTTTTTTAACCATGTGTTCTTTGAAAGTATCAAGGCGTTGCTCTGACAATTCAGCCAATCTTTTTATTGCCTGCTTATCTGTTATTTCAACTCCTAATGGCTTATTGATATCTTCTGGTGTTGCAATCGCGCATAGCGTTAACTGTGTTTCAGGTTTATCTTTCATTAAGGCAGCAAACTGTATCAAAAACGCGGTGTGGTCATCCGTTAACTCAGTTTCTTTTACTGGGAAGACTAAGTCATTAACACGAACTTTTAATAAATAATCACCTGCAGACATCGCAATGGTCACTACATTGGCATAGGGCACAAACGTAGTCATTAAATATTCTTTAGCCGCTGACATGGTGGCTTGCTTAACCATCAAACTGACAAAACCACGCATGCCAAAAGAAGGTTCATCAGTACTACCGTCTAATGGCACATCTAGCTCAACATTACCGTCACTGTCTTTTAACATGCCTAATGCGATATTAAAGGGGACTGATGTTTGGCTTTTAACGGTATCTGCTTCATGATCATTCGAAGCACCTAGTTCAACTCCCCTTAAAAGTAAGACGAAATTTCCATCAATATCTGTGTTTTCAACAGTAACATCTAGAACTACATCAAGCTGACCCGCTTTGAGTTCATATTTTAGTGCTTCAGAAATATAAGTTGATAAAGACGGTAGACTGACCTCTTTAAAGAAGCCTTTTAGTGTATAAAAGTCTTCTTTACTAAAAGGTTTAGCCACTGCAGATAGGTCAAAAGTAGCATATTTATCACTACCACCTTTTAGCGTAAATTTGCTCTCTTGTTGCGGCTTTTGATTATCAAAAGGACCTGCATTAAATGTAGTGATTGTAAAGTCACGTTTATAATGTGGGCTTGTACTCTGATCTGTAAAATTGATATAGCCGGTATCAGCAAACGAAAAGCTATTAATTGACAACGCAAATGGCGATTTATTATTATCTTCTAAAGCTTCAACCTCTGCTTTATCTGCTTTATTATCTAAAGGTTTATCAATAGGGTGGGTATCTTTTTCTTGTACAGGTAAGCCAACAACATGTTTTTCTTCATCCAGTTTTGCATCAATTGCTAAACCTAAAAGACTTATTGTGTCGATAAGTAAGCCTTGCTGCGAAAAAGTAATATCATTAATGGTGATATTTTGGAATTTGGCTAAAGGTTGATGATCATCCTCTGTGTTTTCTGCAAACATGCTTTGTTCAATAATTAACTTTTCGATGTTAGCGCTTACTAATGAATCTGATGTTGTAATCGCTATTTTATCAAGATTTATCGCCGATATCTGAGCGAGTAATTGTCATGTTTTACCCTCATAAGCCATAATTTTATTAACATTTAATTTAATGGTTCCTACAACAATAGGAGCTTGTTCATCAATAAGTTCAACGACTAAGTTTT
>Ga0115005_10002380_pt1 | contig 14990 bp, 13 predicted proteins | sample ArcOceMetagenome_FD_87163 | JGI IMG/M metagenome (GOLD analysis project Ga0115005, IMG submission 87163) | Marine eukaryotic phytoplankton communities from Arctic Ocean - Arctic Ocean - Greenland ARC118M Metagenome | ecosystem: Environmental > Aquatic > Marine > Oceanic | place: Arctic Ocean... | reverse complement strand
TGTCAATAACTGAGACTGAATTCACATAAGGAAGCCATTGGATAAAGATGAAACAAACGGAATTGATTCGTTACTGTCAAATAACAAAATAGTGCGATACGATGCTCCCCCATATTCAATAAGAAAGGATGAACAAAACGAAAAGCAAAAAGTTGAATTCACTGCAGGAGAACCATTGGATAAAGATGAATCAAATAGACTTGATTCGTTAATATCAAATTAAAAATCCCAGAGACTAAGTCCGACAACTTGAAACTATCTTACAAAAGGCAATGTCAATTAACTGGATACAGATTAATCAAACGGAATTGATTCGTTCATATCCATTTGATAATCCTCATATCCGATAAATTTTATCTCCGACAACTTGAAACTATCTTACAAAAAGGCAATGTCAATAACTGGATTCACCGGATACAGATTAATCAAACGGAAATGATTCGTTCATATCCATTGAAGTCATCTTGATATCTGATAAATTTTATCTCCAACAACTTGAAACTATCTTACACAAAAAGCAATGTCAATAACTGAGACTGAATTCACTATAGGAGATTCATCATTGGATAAAGATGAATTAAATGGAAATGATTCGTTCATATCCATTGCATATCCGATAGATTTTATCTCCGACAACTTGAAACTATCTTACAAAAGGCAATGTCAATAACTGAGAATGAATTCACTATAAGAAAATCATTGGATAAAGATGAATCAAATGGAATTGATTCGTTACTACCCGATAACAGACTCTGTAGTGGAAATAGTGCGATACGATACTATTCAATATGAAAGGATGGACACAACAAAAAGCAATTCGTCAAAAGTTGCAGATCTCGAATTCGTTGCAGGGAAGACACTAGATAAAGATGAATCGGTTGCTGCAGTACAGTATTCCCCACGGGAGCCTGCCGGCAGGTATGGATTAATCAGAATCCACAGTCAACCATTGACACGAAATCATGCCAAAAATACATACCACACACACACACAAGATTGAGTTCAGCATCGTTTGGTTTCAATGAGTCCATCAACTGAACTCAACAAAGATTACGTGTAGCTGCAGTAAAATAAATGTCGTCGAGTCTACTAGCATAGGTGCGGTGAGAATATCGCCCTATGCTAACTTCTCTTCTTCAATGTTGCATTCTTCTCAGCGTTCCTGACAGTGTAAATGCACCATCAAGATCGTAGAGAGATAGATGCCCGTACCGGTACGTGCAGTCAGTCATTTTCAGTGAATGTCAGAACAAACAGCATGATGATCACACACGGTACTTAATCATGACTTTGATTAACCTTCCCGATCCAAACACTTTTATCAGTAGTGCACCAGTTAAAAAGGTAATAAAACAAGAGGATTGTAACACCGATGGTAAGTTCAGTTTGGAGTAAATTCCGATTGGGTTACAAAGTCCCAAATTAGCTTGAGGATCGCATAACTGAAACCCACAAGTACCTAAACCAAACTATGGAAACAGTTCAGTTCTGGGTCTCTATTGGCCTTAGTAATTTTCTCAACAAAATCACACAGCAGTAGTACAAGAAGTACGTGTATTCAATCAAATTAGGATCAGATGAGGATCGCACACACACTGACCAAACACTCAGGTCAACACTGTTTTATCAGAACAGTAGAAATTGTATTCCAGCAATAAACAATCATTCCGAGGAAACATGTCAAAACCCAATTATGATTGTGTGTACAATAGATGTATGTGCGATGATGATGGATCCAGGATGGATGATCTATCTATGAAATGAATGATGCCTCTTCTACTTCTCTCCGTGGCCATGCATTGGAACTTCAGGCTCCGTCCGACGGACAGACAGTGACAATTTTAGTCAAATTTTCAAAACAAAACAGGCCCGTGTGTTTCGTTGCAAGTAAAAGCAAAAGCGAGTGCGTTGAAAAATGAAAAAGCCTCCCTGAGCATGGAACGAAAAAGAGAGGGAGAGATGGACAAGCAAGCGATCGATCGCGAGTGTGAGTGGCGACAAGCAGAAAGAACTTCAATTCAATCAACTATCAACCGACCACCGACATCGAACCTCTACCCATTCATTCATTCACTCACTCCCCCATTCACGCACACGCAAACGCACACTGCAGCAACATCGTGTTTCTTCCAAACATAGTAATTCAATCCTCAGTGAATCAACCCGCTGAACTGGACTGGACTAACTGCGGTTGAAACAAACGAGGTTGTTTCCCTTGAGGTCTCTTCCCAATTATTTTTGAATAAAATTGATTGAGAAAAAGTCGTCGGAGACACTCGAGACAAGAAGCAATCGAATCAATCCTATCCACTGTATCATATTGCGTCCGCTCCGATAGCCGATAGAGGTCAGGTCACCACACTGCTGTATCGTATCGTATCGTATCGTATCAGGGAACCATACAAGTATCAATTCAATCATAGCATCATAGCCCAATGAGCTCGCGAAAACTAAACCCCGCAAGTACCACCGACGGCCACCATGCACAACCCTACAGAAAAAAATACGGAAAAAGCCTCCACAAACTCCACGCCACCGCACCACCACCACCCATTGCATCCCTATCATTCAACAGCGCGAACTCATCCTCCAAACAATCATCAGGAGGGGGCGGAAGTGGAAGTGTTAGCGGGGGATTATTACTCCTCAGCACGAAGAAAGGGAATTCGGAAAAATTGGCATCGGGAGTGGTATCCGTAACTTCTACTTCGAAAGCGGGAAAAAAGGGGCTGAGTACTCATGATGCTCTTTTGAGCGTTTTGAATGGGGAGAAGGAGGGCAAAAAAGAGTTTGTGCCTCTTGCTTGGGGAATGAAGTCGCAGAAGCAGACTACTACTACTACTACGAGTAGTATTAGTGTTAGTACCAATTCCGCCTCTCAGGGACAGTCACAGGGAAGAGGCAATGATATTGCACGAGGGGAAGTCAAGAGGGAACTCAAGGCTGAGGATAGTAGTAACATTGTCATTCCAAATGCAGAAGCACGTGAACGACCATTGGGAAATGATACACATGGATATGGATATGGTAGGCATTCAAATAATGTCGTACACGTACAATCTCCACCGGTTGAAATCAAGCCCGTATCTCCAACACCCAATCATTCGAGAGCACCAGAACCGACATCGACATCAGTATCGACATCGACATCAGCACCTAACAACACCAACGATGACACAATGGCAGAACCTCCCAAAGAAGATCAAGTCGAATTCATGAAAAAATTAGCCAAAGAGAGGGCCGAAAAACGTAGATTGGAAGAAGACAATCGCGTCCTGGCTCAAAAGGAACGTGCGGCCTTGCGATTGAAAGAACTCGAGCTGAAAATGAAGGAAAAGGAGATCCCTGTACAACAACCACAACAACAACAGCCACAGCCTCAAACTCAGGTGACAAAGAGTTTGTATGATCCGGATAGACCCTACAGTTCGTTATTAGGTGGTGGAGGTGGAAAAAATATAGCTAATAAGCCAATTGCTGGAACTGGATCTACTTCCATTCTACTAGCACCGAATCGTGCCAATTCCGATGCGGCCGATGCAATTTCGGATACCGGTGGTGGTGGTGCTCCCGCTTCTCCTTCCATGATCCAAATCAATTACGAGGATAGAGGATCCCGCTCAAATGCAGGTCCGCGGATGTTGTTTGATCCAAAGAGTGGTTCCATGATTGCTGCGCCGGGAGCCAGGGATAAGAAGAGTTCCAAAAAGAAACCGACTACGAGTAGTAGGAGTACCATCAATACCGGCAATGGCAATAGCAGTGACAATAGGAATGGGGACGGAAGTACAAATGCTAATGCTAATTCAAACGCGTCTCCCTCTGCGTCTGGGAGGAATATTCATAGGGAGGACGATTATGGAATTGAATTAGAAGAGGAGGATGTGACTGGTTCCAGGAGGAAGAATAATTCAAGGAGTCGCCAAAGGGAGGTATCGAGGAAAACGAAGAAAAGAGAAGAGAATGGCAATGCGGCATTTTCCAAAGCTCGAAAAGGAGTCAGTGCTGCCAACAAGGTGGAGGATCAGTCGTCGAAAAGGGGGCGTACTCTTCCCAGGACTTGTGGTGTGCTTTATAAGAAAGACGCCAAAGGCCACCTTGTTTCGGCAGATGGATGCGAAGGCGATCAGGGTTATGGCGCACACAGTGTTGCAGGCGGACGTATTCGAAATCCTAATGGCTACAGTACGTTCAAGCGAAAGGGGCGTACGGCAGGAAAGCAAGGTAGAAAAACTTCAACTGTCGCTACAGATGTTGATACTGGGGATATGGCAGATAGTTACAACCACTCCCATCTTGCTGGTCGGCATGCTCTTCCGCATGCAAGTATTTCATCGCATGCAGATTACGATTACAATAGAGGACTGAATCGTTCTCATTTTATGCGTAAGAATCAGCAGCAGCAAGTTGAAGTTGGTGAAACCGTTTTAGAGAATGGTGTTGATGATTTTGCCTCGGCGGTCTTGGATGTAGTCACTGGAGATGAAAAGCTTGACCTTCTATCAGGTTTGGATGAATCACCAAAACTGCAGGCAACAGCTGTAGCTTGGGCTCCCAGTGAAGCTGTGTTGGCTCTAGCTGCTGCAAATGCCAAGAAGGTTGATGTTCCAGCAGTTGAAGATTCTGATTCTCATGATGAAATCAGTCATTCTGGAGTTCACGCTTTCAGCACAATGACCTTGGTCGATGACAAGTCAGAGGGAGTAGACGGAAACGAGAACATGGGTAGTATTGAGGCGAGTCCTTCCATTGGTCTTGGTCTTGGATTTGACCCCTCTCAGAATATGGACTCTTTGATGATGTCGCCAGCAATAGAAGGTGAAATTCCCGAGGCTGTGCCGGACTTGCCTGCGTTTACGTTGAAGCACTCTGCATCAACGTCAAAATCAGCGTCCAATCCTTTTGTCTCCCCAAACGGTCTGCTTGGATCCTCGACTTGGGGGACGTCAAATAATTCCAACAATATGGGATCGCTATCAAATTGGGATCTCATTGGTAGTAAAACTACGAGTAGTGACCAAGGAAATGAAGTCCAGAAAACTGAAACGTCGAGCGCTTTTCTCTCCCTCGGTGTCGGCGGAAGCCAGACAACCTGGGGTAGCGGAAATGCATTCGCTGGGTTCAATGGTATTGATAACCCTTCAATGGGAAACTCTGATTGACAAAATGTATCAAAAATGAAGTTTCATGAAACATAAAAACGAGACCTCAGTCTTATCGATGCAAGAAAATCGGAAAATTGGTTTAAATCAGTCAGTTTGAAGCCTTGCTTCTTATGGGCTTTCGATTACAATCGATACTATTCATATCCTGAAATACATCAGTGCAAATCATCAGGTTGAAGCGCGGATTCAAAAGTTCATTGGAAAATGACTTTGTTGATGGGATTAAATGAAATCCGCGATAGACAGAATTTATTTACAATTGCATCTTGATCTGCTCAAGATCTGCCCTTACATCATCGTAAAATAAACATTGATAACATCGAATATTCCTTTCGTACCGTACTGTACGCCTACCGAACAACATAAACTTGCACTGCTTACAATCACGTTCTTGCATACTACGTGTACGTTCTTCGAAGTCAATTCAACTGATAAAAAATAATGATAAGGTCTCGAATCAAACCTCGAACAATCAGCAGGAATGCTTCTGGAAATAGATATGCCGCCTACAGGAAGTACTGTACCGGTACACTGTACGCGTGTACGTACCAGATAGGATGATATCGTATTTAGTGACATCGACGAAAACAATTATGATGAAGACGGCGGAAAGATATTGAGTAATCCTATTCACGTACAGTGTTTCCTTTGAATTTTAAAATCTAAATAAATTTTATAAATATCTATTTACCCTACTATCTAAACTTGGAACCATCAAAGTATCTCCATTGTTCAATGAGTCATGTAAGTTTGCAAGCTCGCCGTTCAGAAAGACATCAAAGTCGCTCGAACCGAATGATGCTGGTACACTGAGGTTGCACCGCTCGCAGATCTCGATGAGCGCATCGGCAACTAATGAACCCATCGGTAATCCTACAACTTTGCCTTGTACTTCCGTGTTTGGTGTCATGAAAAATACAAAGAGACTGTTGTTTATCAAATGTTCTCTCGCCGTAGAGAGCGCACTGGTGTAGGATTTCAGCGCTGATGACCGTGTCAAACTTTCAATTTTGACTTCATTGGCTTTGGTGTCTTCGATGCCAGCAACTTTGAGGTCCATGCAATAATCAGTCGTATTTTCGTCGCTATTCTCCAACAGAATAGGTGACTTCTTTGGGATCCCAGTGGCACTTTCAATCATTGGTAGCGCGATTGCCCTTTTTTCTTTTGCACCACTCTCTAGTTTGTAATCCCAATGCGCAGCAACACCGTATTCACTCTTAACGTGCATATCTTCTGACCGTATCTGAACTTCAAAAGGCCAATAGCATCCATAACGGAAACATTTCGAGGTATGATGCAAGCTTTGATATCCATTGTGCTTCGGCATACTGATGTAATCCTTAATTCTGCCAGGAGACAACTCTGGCCACACCTGCAAAAGGCGATTTTGAATATAATAACATAAAAACTCCTCCCGGGATTTAGTGCCTTGCCCGCCTTCATCTGTGTGCAATTTCTTTGTTTTTATTATCACTCTGATCGCAATGGCATCGAGAACTGAAGTTATCGACAGATGCTCAGGTGTGCCGCGAGATAGGGCACTAATGCCACCACTCTCTGTTTGTGTAGCTGCCTTCGACTTTTTTCTAGCCTTGAGCAACTTTCTCCAAAGAGAATAAGGTTTCTTCACTCTTGATGTTACTGTCAGTCTTTCTAATTGAGGAGCTAACCACGCATCTTGATTGAGAAGTGCCTCAATTTCTTCAGTGAGAAAGTCTGTCACCGACTGGATTGCTGTTCCGCTCTTTGCGTAAATGGACATGGCTGTATTATACTGTCTTCTATATAGAACTCGAAATGCTGTATTTTCAAGTTCTGATTTAAGCCTATGCATCCCAAGACGTTCCGCCAAGGGTGCGTAAATGTTCAGTGCCTCTCTAGCTTCCCGCACAACTTGAGTACTTGAAAATTGTCCACGATTGTCAATCATAGAATCCAACCCATCAAACGATAATTGTTGTCGCAACAAACCCTTCAGCCGATAAAGAGAAGCAGACGATCGAATAGCTAACGCCCTCCAGTCCGAAGACATGCTGAGAAGTAATCCACGTCGACTTGCCGCATCTGCCGTGCTTAGAGTGACCTTTCCTATTGACTTGGGTAGAACAGAATGGGACATGATCTCGGCCTTTTTTACTTTTGCGGCGCTTTGTGAAATCCTCGCAGCTCCTTGTCCGAATTCTTCAACAGAGCTTGGTGTTCCCAACAAACGTTGGATTCTATGATCTTTCTCTTTGAAAATGTTTGCTTTACGGATAGGTTTGACAACGTTCGATATTCCATCAAGGTCGTATGTATCAAAGTCTCTTTCTGCATCCACGTCCATGGCATCACTCTCCCAAATTTTAATGGGTGAAGAAGATTTTTTAAAGAATCGCTCTTTGAATACCTGTGTCTCAATATCGACCTCATCTTCTGGAAACTCAAATGGCAAGGCCTTGTTTTTTGATAAATCTTGTCTTGTGCTTGAGCCAGGTGAACTCGATACATTTGGTGCCCACATTAAGTTGTCAATAATATTATATATCCCCGACTCTCTTGCAACGACACAATCGCAATAATGGAATGCAGAAGCAACGAGCACATCTCTTGTCATTACTGCATAATATTCTGAATCTCCCGATGTATTCCCATCATTAAGCGCCTCGTATGACCCATCCATACTAACTTCTTCTTCCTCCCAAACATGGTTCTCATCCCCAGTAATTCTAGTGCCTATGTCAGCACGATCACGGCTATCATTATACTCCTCCACTGATAACAAAAGTGTCAGAAAATCTGCTGCTCCCATAATTAAGCGGTAGTCATTCTTTGAAGCAACATAAATAGCTTCCATTACGGTATCTATATCCTCACTTGTAAAATTTTCCAGTGAGTTTCGGTTGTTGGCAGAAGTGTTTGAATTACTAAAACGAGCGTGACGTTCCAGGGCCTCATTGAGCCTGTGCATATTGTACTTTGCCTGAGCTTTCAACAAATCTTTGTTTTGGTCAGAAGGGTTTGGTATCCATGGCGGAGTGGTTGCCTGTGTATCTTGTTGTTTTGTTTTAGGTTTGATTCTGCTTCGAGGTCGAGGTGTGTGCAGGGTTATAGTACTTCCGTCATCGTTTGAAAATAGGACTGCCGATGAGAATGTATTTGTGTGTGATTGCAATGGATTAGTGAATGCTGAAACTATCGTGCTGCTGCTGAGATTATGGAAGTGGAAGAATAAACATGCTAGAATTAAAGTCGCCTGTATTGATTTCATCTTCAGTCTTGTTCTTTCTCGTGTGAAATTGAACTTGAAGTTGAAACTAGAAGCAACCGCCATTACCTCATGATAGCTTTCATCCTCATTAATGATTGCAGCAGTTGAAGCACCCCTTCTTCGTTTCATAATATTATGTATTATATATATACTTTGGCCCCGAATCAAGGTGAATCTAGTACAGTCAGTACGGTATGTGCAATCGTGTTCTTGCAGCTTCCGAGCTTGCAATTTCAAGTTAGTTGCAGTCAGTGTTGCTCTGCCACGTCCGCCGCGACACATATTCTTTCACGAAATTGAAAATATATATCCTTTCTCGATACGGTTATCATGACTGACAAAATGAGTGAAACCCGACGACCGGTGCGGCCGGCCGGACAAGTTAGATGGACAAAATGAGGTCCGTCGAATCGAGTCCGTCGAGATAGAGTCCTTCTTTTACTTCCGCGCACTTCTCATGACTGAAGCAAGCGAGGTAACGGAAGGTTGTCTTGTTCGAGCACCTCCCATGACAGCATTAGAACAAAAAGGAATCCGATTGCTTTGCTAATTCCTATCTGTGACTGAACTACGCTATCGAACGCCACTCATTATATCCATGTTTCATTGCTTGTGAATGAATCAAGACTTCAGATTGATTCCATTTCTTTCTTCCAACACATAAAGTGCAAGTAAACTACACGTACCCAACAAACAATACACGTACTCGTACCTTCCAAAAAATGAATCATCATAAAGTAGATTACCGCGAGAAGAATGCAGAGAATGGCCCTCATGAAGCACACAGCCTTTATCTCAGTCCCACGAGTCTTACTGCGGTCTCTTCAGGTATTGAAGACGCACATTCTTTTGATTACTCTTCCAGCGGTAGTGCATGTTCCTCCAGCATTGAGGGCTCTAATGATGGAAAGGTCGCAATGATAGAGTTGGCAAAAGAACGGGATACAGCCAGAGAAGAAGCTCAAGAAACAAAGGATACGCTTTGTGGTGTTATGGAAGTGATACAGATATTGACCAGGCAGATAAAAATGATCAGCAATGCTGAGTTTACGCAGATGCGAGTGGAACGAGTCGATTCCTTCGTTCTCCCTTCTGATTTGAGCATTGATGGTGAAAATGATCCTGGCGATGATTTGGGCTTTCATTTTGACATGATTGACCTTAATAATAACGTTGCTGGCCATGTAGAGATAGAAAATGACCCAGCTCTAAGTATCGCTCGACCTGAAACCCAGGACTGCAATAGGAAACGAACATTCAGTGGAGTTTCTGCTTGTTCCATCGCTACCTACACAAACGATGACAATCAAAGATGTTCAGAATTACTCCACCAATCATTCAATAGCTTGCAACCAGAATTCTCAAAGATCGGTGCAGATCTCATCGCTCTCAATGGTGCTTGTAGGACCATAGAACAAAATGCTAGATTAATCAGTGAAGAGTCAACGACAATGCTTCAAGACCTACGTCAAGCTCATTCTGAACTGAACGAATTGGATGACCGCTGTACAAAAGCTGAGAACTGTGCAAAACAATTGTACAAGGATAACAAAAATCTGAAGAAAGAATTGGAAAAGAATAGGGCTGAACGGAAATTTTTGAAGCGAGAGATCAAGACTTTGATGGATGAAAAGAAAGCACGGGAGAGATTTCAGCAAGAGCTACTTGATAGTTTGAAGGCTCATGAGAACATCATGATTGAGCGAGCTCTTTCAGCGAAAGAGTCAGTTGCAGAAGATTCTCATGATGCCATGGATGGTGACGTTGTGTCAAAAGGTGAAAACCCAAACGGTGATGCCCCGAACAATAGTAGCGATGAGAGCAAAAATGTATCAACGGATCAAAATGCAGCGAGATTGAATCCCTTTGGCAAGTTCTTCTCTTCATTTAGTGGTACATCCGCTAGAGAAAAAGAAGAAATTGTAGATGATACTAGTGATACTGACGTGGTTCTTACCACACCTGTAACGCCTTGTGGGTGGAACTCCACGCCTTCAACATCTGTATCACCCACCCTGGCGACTATGTTGGAAGCCCCTGATTTCAATGACGATACTCCTGGCGCGAATTCTGCGGTCCTTCAATTGACACCAACAACTTCAACTAGCGAAAGTATGAAATCAGTTCTGAGCGCTCAAGATTTGAATCCAAATGATACGAATGAGAATGGTTTGAAGCCATTTTCTAAAGATGGTATCTCTTGGAAGCAAAGGACTGTGAATTCTTCCCCATCTTCTGTCAGCACGAAGAGATCAGTTGTGACTGTGAAAATGCCTACGAGGTATAAGAAGATTGATCACACGCGAACTTCAAACACTTCAGTGGCAACAAATATTACGAAGACCACGAAGAAGCAATTCCGGCATTATACTATAGGCGCAAAATAAAAGTAGAGAAACTATGACCGGCAATTGTTTTCAATACTCGTAGTCATGAAATGTGTTGATCAAAGTAGTGCAATACTACAAATAAATCACCTCTCATTTACACTACACACGTGGTGTACGCAGTACACATAATTTGTTGTCAAGAATAATGTTTTTAATTTATTTTTCGATGGCATTATCCAGGTCTTGCTTCGTTATTTTATAAACAGTCGCTTTTCGTTTGCTCCAAAGTAGAACGAATTTTTAAAATCGCAATCAGGAAATTAGGCGACGTTTTTTGCTACTGTACCCTGTTGCCGCAAAACATTGATCGAAATTCTTCCAGCATTAGCCGAACTTCCTCAATATGTTGTTCATTCCTTAAGTCTAACCCCACCGACTGAAATTGTGAAAGTAACCGACCACACTGTCCACCGTCGTCATTTTCGGTGACTGTATCAAGCGTTGATCTGATCATATCCATGAAGAACAAATCGGGCATAGTGGGCAATATCTTATTTGCAAGGGGAATAGAGGCACAATGAACAAAGGACTCGAGCTTGACATTTCGCACAAATAGTTCGTGCCCCCCGCCACCGCCAGCTTTGTAGCAGAGGCCGTAGGTGCATCCTGGCTTGGGTTCAAAGAGAAGGCGGCATCTAGTTTCCTGATGCTCGGCAGTTGGGCTCGTGGCGATGATCTTCCCAATTTCTTGGTCGTTACTATTCTGCATTTCTGTAATATAAATATTTCCCTTTTGGTTTCCCCAGCCTTGATCCTTGTAGACGCATGTAAGTTTGACGGTATGGGTCAAACTTTGAAAAAGGAGTGGCGTGATTCTCGTCCATGGACGAATTTTATGACCTGTTTTGTAATCACCAGTCTCATGAAGATCATTGATTTCGATAGGCGATGCTTTGTGTAAGATATTTAAGTTGATAGTCCTTTTTAGATATTTACATGAATTTTGATACTTGATGACATCGGGGACTGATAAGAATGATGCAATTCTAATGTTGATTTCTTGAGGGATTTCCATCGAATGATTCATATTCAACTCGTAGTTTCTCGTCAGTACGTGTACTATTCTCTTTCAACCAAACTAACAAGTAATTTGAAATTGATGAGGTAAGAAAGAGATTGACTGATCCGGACAAGCTTGGGTCGGTATGACACTCTTATGGAGTCAGTTGATGCCCGAGCGAGAGGTGTATTGCTCTATGAATACTTCTTGTATTCTTCGCTGTTCTTCTTGTTGAGATTTGAGAACTCTGGGTCGTCTTTGTCTTGGAACAGCTTGGAACTTGGAACTGTGTTTTCAACTCCCAACCCAACATCGAGTGGAGGGCTTTTTAAGTAATATTTTAACGGGATTGAATGGTTTTCTCCAAATAAAACAAATTTTGAAAATGCGGGAAACTTTTCACAGCTATGAAAGCTAGGGGAATACCAACCCAACATCGACTGGAGGGCTTAAGTAGCAAAACTGCTCAGTCCCATCCATCAATTTTCCTCCACTCGAAGTTGGGTTGGGAGTTGAAACGCTCGCGGGTGATACCGTGTTTGTTGGGGAATTGATTCGATTCAAAAATTTGAGCCGATGGCGCGGAGGTCCAATCCATCCAAATGAACACAAAAATGCATTCAACAACAAATCACTGCTTGTGGGTTGTGTTGATATTGAAAACGACAATCCATCTACAATTAAGCTCCGATGCATCTTGATCATCATCATATTTCAACATGAATGTGAAACTGAATCGTGGAGGGAAGGAAAAGACCATAATGGGTTCCAACAAGAGATGTAAAAATGCAAATGATCACAACTTTTACCAATACCTGCTCTTGTCCGTCTTTGTTCTCTTTATCTTGGTGCAAACACAAGTATTTCAAATCATTCAACACATCTGGAACCCAATCTATATACCCCCATTCAGTAAGCACAATCCAAATCATAATTGGTGCCCGGATGCAACCTGTCATAATTCTCCTTTATGCCAACCATGTAATCGCAGATTCCTCATCGTCATTGCCACTGGAAGGTCCGGCAGCACCACACTGACCAACATGTTGAGCCTTTTACCAGGTGTTCGAATGGCCGGAGAAAATAATGCGCACCTTGCATTTGGTCTTCTCGCGGCTGAAAATTTACAAACCACTGACGCATTTAAGTTAGAAAGTCAAGAGGAAGTGCATGGGCCTTGGAGACATCATCCCATCCCGAAGCAATCCTACGCTTGTCCCATTCAGCATCTATATGAAGCAATAAATCCTCCTGCTGAAGAAAAATTGATGAGAAGTGAGAAGTATGACGATAGCAATACTATTTTGGGATTCAAGACAGTTAGGTTGCACGGTATTGAATTCCCAGAGGATTGGGAATACGTTGCAGATTATTTAATGGAAAACTTCCCTTGTGCTCGATTCGTGGTAAATATTAGGAGCGATATAGAACAACAAGGTGAATCTTGGAAAAAGTCCTTTGGGACAGATTTAGATGGGGATGAGCTTCGGTATTACAATCGAAGATTAGCAAAGACTGCAGCATACATGGGTCAGGATCGAGCTAGGTTGCTTGATATGTTGGAGTGGAGTAAGCGAGACAATTCAGGTGTTGTTGTGTTGAACGATTTAATTGAATGGCTCGGTTTCGAGGGTTGCAAGTATGGAACTTTATTGCATTCTAATAAAGATGGTTACGGTGTTGATAGAAATGATGTTTCATTGGGTGAAAATTGTCGGTATCAAGGCAATTGATGGAGTTCGTCGGGATCAAAGAATTATTGGAGCCGGGAGGAAATCAGCAATGTACAATAAAACGCAGTGTCTATTTTTAAAATATTATTATGTGACAGCTTTGAAAATGCGCACGACAGATATTCTGGATTACAATGATCATACAGACCTCGAAATCTGCGTAACAGCCATTTGCTAATTATATTCATTTGAAACTTCATGCGTAACCAAGGCGTAACAGCCATTTGCAACTTACTTACCTTACTGGATTAAAGGATTTAGTCCCACACGACGTAGGAAGGGCCTGATATTATGTTAAGCATTTCGAAGGATTGTAGAAGGGGCGAGACTCACTCCTGTTTGTATGCGGGGCAGGGGATGATGGCGATGACCAAAAACAACTGGAAGGCGATAGAGATGAGCATGCTTGGCATATACCAGATTCGTCCATTGCCGAGATTGTCACGATGAAGTATAATTATACATCGACGAGGAAACGTAGTAAATTTACTCATGTATTCAAGATGTATTATGTATTCTTGAAGAATTGTAGCCATGCAAACTGCAACAAATCCCTGCCATCGGGTATGATACAACGAACCCGTCAGTCGTGGGATACTTTACTTCTGGTCTCTTCCTTCTATTATGTTGTTCTTTTTTGTCCCTTTATTTGGGCAGTCTGGTCGTCGGGGAAATTCAAATGGGATGAACGAACTGAATGAATCTCAAATGGGATGAATCCCAGCTAATAATTTACTATTTTGAAAAAATTATGGCACAGGCAGGGTACGTGTATCACAGATCACAGATTTATATGAATAAATCACAGATTTTATGTGAACTACAACCTGAAACTCCTTTTTCCACAATAATATTCTAATTCACATCATCATATCACCAAGCCACGCACAAGACTCAAGCCAAGTGAGGCCATCTACTTCACGTATCTCCCATTACCACTACATCACCCCGATGAAGTGTATTAACTGCTCCAAAAGTATTGCTTTTTTTATAATAAGTATAGCCGGGCTCTCCGATGCATACTATCCATTTTTACCAGCGCCAAATAGTCCAACTCTTCCTTCGGTACCTACTGCTGCTCCTTCCACCAACCGAAACTTAGTCGCCCCTCCTGCCCCGCCTTCGTGCTTTAAATACAGTTCGAAGAAAGCAAAATCCGAAAATATGATGAAGAGGTCAAAGGTTTCAAAAACGTCAAAAAGTCTGAAGACAAGTAAGACAGGAAAGACAACTAAATGCCTTGAAGATGGAGAAGCTTCCAACATTTCCAAGCCCAAAATTCTAGATGATGATTCAGTAGGTGTAGATGATCCAGTACTTTTAGTTGATTCAGAAGAAAGGCAAAATGATTTCGATGATGCAACTGATGAAAGAAGTGCTAACAGCTACCCTGACAAAAAGATAGATCTGGATAACGAGTTTGCTGAAACATTATACGAAGATCCGTCA
>Ga0115005_10002379_pt1 | contig 14993 bp, 8 predicted proteins | sample ArcOceMetagenome_FD_87163 | JGI IMG/M metagenome (GOLD analysis project Ga0115005, IMG submission 87163) | Marine eukaryotic phytoplankton communities from Arctic Ocean - Arctic Ocean - Greenland ARC118M Metagenome | ecosystem: Environmental > Aquatic > Marine > Oceanic | place: Arctic Ocean... | reverse complement strand
TTACATTGCGGCCACTGAATGTTTACCAAGAGTGAATGAAGTTGTGAAATCACATGCTGACAGACTCCTTACAATGCTCGCATTCGTAGTTGGCGCTGTACCGATAGGCCTTACTCTACTTGGGCATTCACATTGTGACGCTCACCACGGTGAACATTAACACGCCTTGCATCAAACCACACGTACTATTACACTAGAGTAAAAAAATTTAATCTAACAAAATTTCAGTTTCTATTGCTATCACTTCTAGCAGAATATTACTATTACGTGTACCCTAGAGTCTACTGTTTGATATTTTTCATTTTGGGTCAAAATTGAACTAATCGAACCTTTCAAATTCTCCTCTCTTACCAATTTCGTTATCATGAGATTGTGTTTCTTTCGCCGGCGTGAGGTACACTGTGGCTACTAGAGTAAATACAAACATCTAACAAAATTTCAGTTTCTATTGCTATCACTTCTAGCAGAATATTGCTATTACCCTAGAGTCTACTGTTTGATATTTTTCATTTTGGGTCAAAATTGAACTAATCGAACCTTTCAACTTCTCCTCTCCTACCGATTTCGTCATCATAAGATTGTGTTTCTCTCGCTGACTTGAGCCGTTGATTAGAAACTCCCCGTTGTTCCATGAGTTTCTTTCTCTGACGAGCCACCCATTCATCTGCATCCTTACTCATTACCTTTATTCTTTCGGGGGGCAAAAGCTCGTCAACGTCCCGGCGAAGCTGTAAGATTTTATTCGTCATGCCACCTAGGGCTGCCACATCAAATTCGCCTTTTGTTCCTTGTCCAAGAGATGCTGCAATATTATCTACGACCTTGATGAAAGGTCTGACATCCTATTGTATTGAAAAGTAGAGTTAGGAAAAATCGGAAAAGAAACATGTTCAGCATTTTCAATCCAACTACGTGTAGTAGACGCACCATGGATGGCATGACGTCAATGAGTTTCGAGACTAATTGTCTACGCTCTCTTTTAGTATCCATCCGCAAAACATAGCTGATATGGTCGATATAACGCTTGACGCCAACCGCTAATTCGGCGTACACTCCTTCTTGTACGATTTGTAAAACAAACAACCATCTATTGTGTTCTGGGTCGTCCAATACTCCAGCTCGTGCGAGACGACCTTGTTCCTCGGAAATTGCGTATTTCAAATATGCCACAAAACTTTCGTCTAGCAAGGGTTTTATATCTCTTACTGCATCTGTCAGCGCCTCTGCAGTCTCTTCTTCTGTTTTATGGTCTGGGTTCATTGCCACTTTACATATTGAGCGGATAACTTCAACTTGAGTTGCCTCTAATTCAGCTCCTAAAGCTTGAACTTCTTTGAGTAATAACTGTGAATACTTGACAAGTTTGCCCAAAACATGGCGTTCCTTAGAATGTTTCTCTTCTAATTCTGTTGGGTCTTCGCCGCTGCGTTGCATTTCTACATGACTATTTGCCATTTCGCGCAGTTTCTCCTTGAGAAGCGTAACAAAGTTATCGGAGAGCAACAGATCCTTATAAAATGTTGAAATTTCATCAAAGCGTTCTTCTGGTTGAGTGACCAACTCATTAACTAGCATATCAAGTCTCGACCTTTCCTTCATGTATTGTATAGGGTCCTGTATAAGGCCAACGGTGACTCCCTCTTCGACAGCCCTCTGCAGTCTTTCGACTTGTTCATTACTGATTTTCTTTCCATCGATATAAAAGACTTTTGTTTCATCGTCTTGCTCTTCCTCGACCATTTTGGATAAAAGTCTGGAAGCAAAGTTTGCGCTTTTCACTGCCTCAGATAATTCAGGAGGAAGGCGTACATCAGTTCTAGTTCCGACCTGTGCACCTGGCCAATTTACGGACGTCAAGGGGTCGACGTTTGGATTGTAAACTTCAGGGCCAGAGAACACGTCAAACAAAGCATTTGGGCCAAAAGCTTCGGTATCTTCGCCGGGGCTTTTACTTATGCGTAATTCAAGTTCTGCTAATTCATCGTCTAATGTCCGAGCATTCCCAGGAACTGTCTTATCGGCTTCGATTAATTCATCTACATACTGATCTGTTACAACGCTATCACTTCCTGCGTTCTTGTCGGTGATTGAATTTTGTTGTGGGTCCATAGACCGTGCTATGCGGCCCTCGGCGATACTCTCGCCGGCAGCAAAAATGCGCTTTAGTTCTTCCTCGGCACTCAGTTTTTCATTGATGGTTCCACTTGCCGAGTCTTCCTCGTATTTGATATTTTCTACAAAATCGGCAGTGTCAGATAGTTCCTTTACTCCAACCTTGTTGCCATTGTTGGTAATTTCCTTCGCTTTCGAAAAGGCTCCTTTCACAAAACCGCTTCCGTCCAGCTCTTCCTTTTCCTGCTCGTCTCCAAATTTGAGAATATCTTTCAGTAATTCTTCTGCAGTCATGCCTTTCTCAGATTCGTCCCCGACACTACCAGGCATGATGTTCATTGCTGCTTTCAATACATCTTGCTCGATTTCTTCATCTGATTTTGTAATTTTGCCGTCCTCTATGTTTACTTCTGGACTCTTTGCCTCTTGCGTAGATACGCCTCGAAACAAAATGCTGTCTAGATCTTTCTGCCTTTCATCCTCTGATAATGAACTTGCATCAACAGATGAATCATTCACCAAATTAACCTTTCTCTGTCTTTTCAATTCATCTTTGGTATGTTGATCCTTCTGCGCATTTGCAATCGCTTTATCGAATACCTTGTTTCGCTTCGTGAACTTATCTGGAGTAGATATTTTGACTTGGAACGATGATTTGCCTTTTTTGCCCAGATTTTTCAGCATTGGTGATACTCCAGTAGTGGGTAGCTCCATTGAATCCCCTTGACGAACTTCTTTGGAAAGTACCGCATCGGACATCTTAGCGGGAGTTTGAGGAGGTACTTCTTTCTTCTTTTTCGGTTTCTGTTTCTTGAGACCTCGTGCTTTTGCTGCGACCTTTGCTGATTCCACAGCAAAGTCTCCACCTGTTACGATTTCCTTCTCTTTTAGAGATTTCTCTCGTTTTGCAGCTGCAATCTTTGCTGCCTGGACTGCAAAATCTTCAACCTCGGGTGTTTTTGTCTCTGTTGGTTTCTCAACCGTACTAGTTGGAGGAATCTGGTCTCCTGTCGACTCCTCAGGTTCGATATTTGTTACAACAGCATCCACGATGCCATCTTCTGCTTTGATATTTTTAGTCCGTTTACCAGTGGAAGCAACCATAAGATCTTCCATAATCCCATCGCCCTCGTTGAAACCTTCATAATCATCCAGAGAATCCAAGGCGCTCCATTCCCCCGTGGCCATTTCCACACCATTGGCACTACCACTTCCACCAACGCCAACCTGAATCTTTCCATCTATGAAATCATCTAATCCCGAATCCAGCACTTTCACAATTTTGGATTCAGAATCATCAAACATACGCTTCATCATCAAATCTCCCGTCTCGCTCAAGTTCATCTTCTTGACGACCACCATGGCCATGCTTGGCATGTTTGATCCGCCCTCATTATCCTTGTCTGTATATATACCCACAACTTCAATTTCCATTCTGGTCAAATCTGAATTTCGGCTCAGTGGAGAATCAAGTTCTAATATAGAATAGCCGTCGCTGCTGTTATCGCCATCGCCTTCACTGTCGGGGACGGTGGAAGTGTAAATCATTGGTAAATCCTTTGGAACTTCGAATTGGGTTTGAATGTAGTCGATAAGGGAAGGAAGAAACATTTGATTTTTTGGATTTCGCCGAATTACTTTTTGGTAAATGACTTTGGGGTTTGCATTCTTTGCCTTTGCCATGTAGAGCGCAGAGCGACTTGTTCTTTCTAGTGGTAATGGTACTGGTAGACCTCTGCTGTTGATGTTGCGCTTGAGATGCAATGGCGATATTGGTTGAAAGGATGCGCATCTTTCAGATAAAAATTGAATCGCCAATGCAGAAGCTATGAGGTTCATTTTGTTGAAAAGTGTTCCAGGTGTTTAGTTTTGTGAATGTGCTGCACCAGTAGTGGTACTATTGAGTGTAATGTTCAATGTGGCTGTGATGTATTCTTTGTTCTGTGGTGATGATTGATGATTGATTCAAAATGGATCCTTCGACCATTGATTGGTTTGGGCAGTTGGGCGAAAGCAAAAACCCGCGAACAGTCCGTATCTTTGTATGTGTCAAAAACTAAAGAAAATCTGTGTCTAAAATTAAAAAACGACGAACCTCTACAATCAAAATGCCAACAACCTTCTGCAGTTCAAATGCATACAATTTTGAAATTTGTCTCCCGAACTTGTTTCATTCAGTGAGCTTTGAGCCACAACTATTGATTTCTACTCTACATTTCATTGCTACCGTACATACACGTACACTTAGTCCAATACATCAATTGAATTCAGTTTAAAAGATGAGATATTTGTCAAACGCGCTTCCTCTCGCGGCACTTTTGCAATCAGCAGCTGCCTTCACACTACCAAACGTCCCACCAACCTTCGCTACACATTATCGCCATCGTCATGCCTCAATCTCAGCCTATCCCAAAGTGCAACCAACCCTCACATCCCTCCATTCGGCTTCCACCGAAGAGCTCACACCAGGAATTATAGCCATTGGTTCCATGAATGGAGAATTGGAGCCTCTTTTGGATAACCTGCGTGAACAGCCTTATTTGAGGTTGTACTCCGTGGATATGCTTGGAAGCTGTGAATATATGCCCCAGGAATTGTTTGAGTGCTACTCTGAGACGTGCGAGATTTATCCTATTGATGAAGAGGAGGTAAGCAGTCTTTACTGGTCTGGTGGATTTCAATTTATTTGGTATCTTCTCTATTTCTATTATACACGTACTGTATCTCAACTACTCTCTCTTTTTACAGATACCAGAAGACATTCGGACAACCGACAGGGACGAGCACGATTTTGAACTAGACGGCTGGGCGCGTTGGGACCAGCCCTCCGAAGATTACTATGACATATCCCAATTTCCAGAAGAATTCACTGGATACGATGGATCCGAAGTATGGAGTTTCATTCATGAACGTATCGCGTTCCATGATGATACCATCACGGATGAGTTTAATTCCGATAATTGGAAGGCGGATTTTAATAAAGCTGTTAGTGGTTTGCATAGTTGTATTTCGGCGCATATAGTGAAGGGGGTTGAAAGGAAAATTGAAAATGAAGAAGATTTTGTTGAGGATTGTGTGTGGACGGATCCTAAAGCTGAATTTGATAGGAGATTAGGGGAGAAGGGTGAGACTCCTGAAGCGATGGAGAATTTGTATTTTGGATACATGCTTCTTTTGTCTGCTGTGAAGAAATCCAGAGAGCGTCTGATTCATGACTGTGATTCTGGCAAGATTGATGCTGAAGCAGCAGAAGCTTTGAAGCCGGTCCTCTCCTCTCCCTTATTGGACGACGAGAATATTGGTGTAGCGTCGATAAAGTTGCATGATCATGCTGTCAAGGATGAGAAGTCGGTACAAGCACTTTGGGAAGCACGCTTGAGGACAAGAGATCTTTTCAGAGTTATGAATTGTGTCCAGTGCAATAAGTGCCGTCTGCATGGTAAAATTGGTGCCATGGGACTCAGTACTGCGTTCCAAGTATTGCTCGGACGCGCAGGGGAGGGCGGAGACGTCGACCGTATTCATCGTGTCGAACTAGCGGCACTCATGACCACCTTATCCAAATTTTCCAGCGCAATTAGTTTCTGCGAAAAGATGAAGTCATCATAAACTAAATGCATTTTTATTATGGCTACAATGTTCAAATGTGATGAGTACACGTACCCTCGTACGTATGTAGTAATTATGAGCTCCACCGTTTTGAATATCTCAAAAATCCGTCTTTCCTGAAACTGGGAGATTTATCGAATCCCTTCGACTTGTCTACCATCGACATGCTATCTGTTCCTGTGAATTCAATCTTTTGTAATTTCGCACTTCACTACTTCTGGGGCTCTGAAGAGGAAACATCTGTCTTTTTGCACAGTGAAATAATCTAAGAACGAAGGAAATCACTTGAAACCTTTCACGCGCCCTATTCAGCTTTCCTTCAGTAATTTGCGAAAGTTCCTCAAGCTTGCGTCTTTACGAAAGTAACGTTTTACCAGTGATTTTTTTACTTTCTTACCGTTTTTAGTTTTTAGTGCCGGTTCATGGTGGTGTTTGAATTCTAAATATCTACCCGATGGGGATATGGGGGTTATATTTCACCCTTTTGAAAAAGTAAGTAAGTGGTAGCCGAAAGTTGAGAGAAAATTCGGCAACCGAAACCCCGAACCGTAACTTACTGTCTATCAAGAAGGTAAGACCAGCACCATGGGAATTGTAACACCGCCGACAGTTCATATGACATCTTTACGCAGCACCAATTGTCGACAATCTATGTGTAAAGTTGGATAGGATGGATGTCGGTGGAAGTCGTTTGGGGGGATTTCTTGCATTGAAAGTGTTTTTCTATTGGGTCATGAGTTATGTGGAAACTGCTGCCCAACAAGCTAGGCATGAAAGAATAAACAAATGGACAACCTTCACCTTCAAAAGTTCAAAGCTCTACATTGTCAAAGATATTCACCATTTACTTATTTCTCACTTTTTCTTTGTTCCTGAACAGTCAATATAATTCAAAATGGCTACCAAACCTCTCAACACCAAGACTGTCGTCAAGAAGCGTACCAAGAAGTTCGCCCGTCATCAGGCTGATCAATTCAAGCGTATTGCTCGTTCTTCTTGGCGTAAGCCTAAGGGTATTGATGGACGTGTACGTCGTCGTTTCAAGGGAGCACTTCCCATGCCTTCCATCGGTTACGGAAGTGACAAGAAGACACGTAATGTACACCCCAATGGATTCCAGTCTGTTGTCGTAAATAATGTTAGTGAGCTCGAGATGCTTATGATGCACAACCGTACCTATGCTGCCACTATCGGACATGCTGTTAGTACCAGAGGAAGACAGACTATTGTTAGCCGTGCCGAGCAGTTGGCTATTCGTGTTACCAACGCTTCTGCCAAATTGAGAGCTGAGGAGGATGCTTAAATTTCTAAGTAATATAAAAAAAACTGAACACCTATAAAGACATTGTGTTGTATCGAAGTGGAAAATAAACAAATGGTTCATACTGAACAGTTGATGTTTACATGTATGTCGTTATGTATTATTTTTAATTATGTTGCTTGGCAGAATAGCAGGGCATTCTGTGGTGTTACTCTGGGGTTGACATAATGGCACAGCTTAACTTCGCCACTTGTTTTGCCCAACAACTTATTTTTCAGGAAGTCACAACGGCCGTAATCAATCAATCGTTGACAGGCTCGGCCTAGACCATGAGGTCCACATTTCAATCCCATTGAATTCGAGACTTTTGTAACGCTCATATCTTCTGTTTCATCGTCGCAACTAGTTGTATGTTCGTTATCGGTTTCCTTCTTGGACGTTTCATCATTCATTTGTGCATCGTCCAATCCATTTCTATCTCCAAGAACAGTGCCACATGCCCACCTTTTCATGAGATTAAATTCGTGCTCACCAAAAGATGATTCTGTCCCTTCAGCGTTCGTGCACATTGCTGTGCCCAAGAAATCTCTACCTACGTAAAGGTCCCAGGAACATAAGCCATGGCAACAAGTCGCCAGGATATATCCACTGACGCGATGCTTAATTGGGATTATTGATTTCAAGGCAAGATCGGTTCCAGCACCACAGAGATGTTTTGCAATTACTAGAATATTTCGCTTTTCGTTCTTTGTGCCAGTCCCTTTTGTATTCACCTCTTGGCAAAGTAAGGGCTTCCCTTCTGCCTCAGCTAGAGCTTCAGGTATGCTGACGTGAGCTAGATCGCACTTGATTCGTTGAACATCTACATCTTGAAGTCTGAAATAATCCTGTTCCACACCATTCTCTATGCTCTCCTCCTCCAGGGCTTTGTCGCGTCTCAAAGCCGTATCGGCTTTAGCTCTTGAACCAGCTTTCTCTACTAATACTAGCTTAACCTTCTTGCCCTTTTTGGCAGCGCAAACACCAGATAGAACAACACCTGTTGTAGCACGTCCAGCTCCCATTTCCAGCACGGTGTCGGCTCCTTCCAACAGATTGTTAACCCTGGCATGTCCAACCAAACTCCCAATTTGTTCCAAGTGTTTGATTCCACCAATCTTGACCCTATGCTTGGTGATGACGGATTCCAATCCAAGCTTTTTTTCTGAAGGAAAATAATTTTGCGTAGGAATAGCCTGGTACATTTCTTCCTCAGTCAATGATGTAACGTCCACATCTTCTTCACTTGAAGATGATTGCAAGAAGGTATTTTTGTAAGCAGTCAGAATACGGATTGCAAAGGCTTTGGGATCGATTTGCATGTCTTCCTTTGATGAATTGAATGTTTCTTCTCCGCATCCTCCAGTGTTGATATCATGCTTGTAGTATTTGCGTTGTCGATCTTCACTTGCGAGCTTTGCCTTTGGGCACTTGGTAACATGTGCCTTGACATTGGACTCATAAATCATGTGAGATGGATCGACTGGGCATGGAATTCTGTTGCCCCTCTTTGAATCATTGTGAATGACTTTCTGACGTTTTCTGTCCTTCAAGAGAGTTGAGTACATATTCCCGTGGTTGCCACAATATAATGCTTTAAAGTCGACTTCTGAAGCGAATGGCTCTGGCACTCTTTTGCTAATCTTTTGACGACAGAACCTATGCTTCTTTTCGTTGTAAGCAGTGCATCTTCCTTCTCTGTCTCCATTCTCATTGTCCGTTTTCCGTTTGCTTCTATTCATTATTTAGAGTATTTATGAGCTGCAACTAGATTATTTGCATTACGAGTAGCTTGACTTTTTCGTGAGGTGATATCGTATGATACTTCTTGTACAGTAGTACATACAACATACAGACTATGTACATACAATACTCTCGTAGTAGTAGGAGGAATTGAGAAATGAATGTGTGTTGTGTGTGATTTGTGGTTGGTGGTGGCCCGACATGGATAAGTGAAAAAGTGCATTGGCTTGACATCGCACTCGATCAAAAACGCACGAAGAGACCCATGACGAAGTAAAAGTACCACTTTCGAACTTCTTTCTACTTTATTTCATTCCTACTGTACCTCCAGGCACCACTTGTTTAAATAACATCTACTTTTTCATCTGCTTTTGTGACGCCAGCGATCGGAGTTCATATTGAAATCTATTGGAGAAAGGCAGAAATCCAACAGAATTTCCGATGAAATACAATTTATATTTCGCTGCCTTTTCCTTGACATTATGGTCATCTTCTGAAGGATTTGCCCCACAGAGAGCTTTCAGAACGACAGAATCCTCAAAATTCGAATCCACAACTTGTTGCAAGAGTACGGTTAATTCTGATATCACTGCCGAGGTTTCATGTGATGCACTCGGTGGGAAAATCAAAAGAATCAAACTGGAGAATGAGGACGAGAATTTTCTCACAAAGTTGTCTGTGCCAACCTTTGCCACATTCAAGAACAACGATAACGATAGCAAAAAGGTATTTCAGCCATCATCCCCATTGAAACCGAAGCGGATGGGTCTGGAAGGGCTTGTTCCAGGTGCCTTTCTTGTTGAAAATGCGTTATCCATTCAAAGTTGTGAAGAGATCATAGAGGCCTGTGAAAAAGTTGGTTTTGGTACATATGATGCAGGGAGAAATCGCCACGGTGCAATGCAATTATTAGTCACCCCAGAAGCAACAGAGGCAATAGGATCTTCTATTTTCCCATTTGTGGATATGGATGTTGTAAATACTTTTGCTCGGTCACAACCAGGAGGGATCGAAGATGTAGAACATGATATTGTAGGATTGAATCGTCGATGGAGGGTGTATCGTTATGAAACTGGTGGCGAAGACAGCTTTGCTCCCCATATTGACGCTGGATTTCCACCTTCTATGATATCAGATGATGGATCAACTCTAATATGGGATGCTGTGAACAATCAATTTGAAGGAATTGATGACGAGCAGAGTGGGGTCTATGCAAATGATACTGTTTCAAGACTGACAATATTGATTTATTTGAATGAAGATTTTCAGGGAGGCCATACAAAATTCTATAGTCCAGAAATAGAGTCTCCAGAATTTGAGGTGATTGCAGCTGTGAAACCCAAAGCTGGTTCGGTATTGTTGTTTCCTCAAGCGGTAGGGGAGGAAGCTGTCGATTACGCTCGAAAACATTGGCCCTTGCATGAAGGATCGCCAGTAACGACAGGTTCCAGACCAAAGTATGTCATTCGCTCAGATGTTTTGTTCACGATAGCTAGAAGTGGACTTACAGAGGAAGAGAAATCAGATCCACTCTGGCAATACGATGAATTGGTTCGTAGTGCTTTCCTTCCCAAGAGCCCTGCATTGAGTTCAAATTTCCTAAATCATGTTCAAAGTTTATATAATCCTCATATGGGTGTTGAAAATGCGGGTCCCCTACTTTATTCATTGATACGGTTTACAAAATTAAGGACCGCAGTGGAGATTGGAGCTGGGTTTACAACTCCATGGATTTTGCAAGCTCTGAAGGACAATGATGACGAGATGGCAGGGCTTAAAGAGTTGAATGATGATGGGAAATGCAGATTGTTGAATATTCCGTTTACACCTGAAGGCATCATTGATGAATATAATGCTAAGCGATCCTCTCTTCTATGTATCGACAACTGTCTCCACCAACGTGAGACGGCGACAGGTGCGGGGGCTGTTGCAAAGACATTAGGGTTGTCAAATTATCTCGAATTTGTTATGGGTGATGCATATGATATGAAATTCGAACCAGAATCGATTGATCTATTATGGTGTGATTTTGGGGTGGGATCTCGAATGAAAGATTTTGCGAAAGGCGCTTGGATGGCAATAAGGCCTGGTGGATTTCTAATCTGCCACTCTACCCTCACTAACTCGCGGACGAGAGAATGGCTCGAGGCTGTTAGACGCCGAGCTGGAGAAGATGAAACCGGTATGCCAGATGGTGAGTTTGTAGAAATATCTTTGTTAGAGCCACATAAAGTGTACCAGAACAGCGTTACTATTCTTCAGAGACGGAAAAGTTTGAACTCTGGATTCATTGAACCACTCTACTCTGAGTATGCTTAGAAGAAATGTCCTTTATATAATATTTAGTACATACCTGGTAGAAATGGTGTCTAATCCATAGTTACTAGTAGAATAATCAAAAATTCATTCGTTCTGATTGATCAAAACCGCTTCTGTTACTTCCACCATTTAATCTGGCATTTTGCAAAAATATCAGATCTAACCTCTGTTGGTCTGATCATTGTAAGCCCATATTCACCACCTGGTGATCCAAACAAGCCCTGAAGCTTTGGAGCTTTTTTGTAGCCATTATCTTCATACCATTTGATTAGTTTTCCACTACCATTATCATCAGCAACTAATACAGTGAAATCACAACTTTGTACTGTTTGTATTGCGGCAGTAGCTTCTAATGCTAGGGACCCAATCCCTAGCCCTCGATATTCTGGTTCTACAAACATGTAAATAATTGCTGCGATTCCGACTTGGTAGCCCTTGATGTCATAAAGTTCCTCAATGGTTTCATCAATGGGAGGAGCTGAAGGTCCTCTTGTTGTCGTGATGCCAAATTTTGCAATCTGTTTCCCATCTTTATAACATTCGAGTTCTGCCTTTCCGCCCTTGGGACAAAGAACAGGTGGTACGGGTTGATCTTTTAGCATGAGCTCTGCGTAAAGTGCTTTAGCGCCCGCCTTAATTTTAAGTTTTTCAAACATTGGCATTTCAGGATCTGGGGCTAGTCGCCATTCTATATCATCATGTGTCCATTGAGTTTTAACAGATTCATCAGAGGATTCAGAGTTAAGTCGAAAACAATCTTTGTTACGCCGAGGTGATAATACATTGCATTGATATGTATCTTGTATTTCTTTCGATGGCACTAGTTTTCTCACAACATTGCGAGGAGTATTGATGTTGAATGCAGCAGCATTATAGAAGATTAGAGCAAGGCTGAGTTCAATAAGTCTGACCATTCTACTGGTTCAAGAACTGATTGCTGTTTCCTTGCAAGGTGTTTTTTTAGGGGTACTGTACCGCAGGTAACTATGTACAAGTGGTATTTTAGAATGATACATACCTTTGTATCATAATGCACTCGAGTGTAGTTGTTGTTCATTTTTTATCTTCAACTGTCTTCAAATGAAAATCCATTTCTTCAATCGTCACACCTTCATTTTTCTTCTCCTACTCTCTCCTTCTCCTTTCTCTTCGCGATGGATGTTTCGTCTCAGCAGGCGCGCGAAATTTTACGGTCGCTTTGGAATGAAGGCCTCCAGAACCAAGTAAAACTCTCCTTCCCTTTTGATATGATCATCAACAAATCAACGGCAGTATCACGTGCCGTCGTATGTACCAGCGTACCACCGGTTACTGTACTTCTCTTATCGCATCGACTTTGAATTGATCATATTAGAGATCATTGCTACCATTCAACTACATTGTCACACAAGGTATTTCTAGGCAATCAAAGTAAATAGAAAGAGCAAACATGTGTGGAATTATAGCCCTTCTTTTAGCGAACGAGGATCAAAATGTAAGTGATGCACAGGTGGACAGAGTTGCAGAATATTGATCCTAAAAGTGGACAGAGTCGCAGAATATCGATCCTAAAAACGATGTTGTGAATGTTCTCATGTAAATGTTCATTCTTTCTTTCCGCAGGTCAATCAAATGATCTTCGATGGTCTGACGGTCCTTCAACATCGTGGCCAAGATGCTGCCGGAATTGTGACATCTGACAATAAGGGACGTCTCCACCTTCGTAAGGATAATGGTCTTGTCAAGGATGTTTTCAAAACTCATCACATGATTGAGTTGAGCGGAAATGTGGGATTGGGTCATGTTCGTTACCCTACTGCCGGTAGCTCTAGTTCTGCTGAAGCTCAGCCTCTGTATACTAACTACCCCCACGGAATTTGTGTCGTCCATAATGGTAACATCACAAATACTGAAGAGTTGGCCATAGAGCTTCGTACAAAAAATCAGGTATGTACAACTTGCCCATAGATCATTTTGAAATACAATCAAATCGCTTATATTTTATACCTTTTCCAGAGACATATCAACACCGACTCCGATTCTGAGCTGCTTCTCAACATCTTCGCTGAGGGCTTAGCTGCATCGAATGCGACTGATCTGAGTAAGGCTGATAAATTGTTCTCGGCTGTTGAGAGCGTTATGTCTAAATGTAAAGGTGGATATGCAGGAATGTATCTCATCAACGGGGTTGGATTAGTTGGATTCCGTGACCCACACGGTATTAGACCCATTGTATTTGGATCTCGTCCAGCCAAGACTAGCGATGCTGCTTCAAGTGTACCAAAAACCCCAGCAAAAATGAGCAAAGCTGGTAAATCACTTGATTATGTTATGTCTAGTGAGTCTGTGGCGATTGATACACTTGGTTTCAATCTTGTTCGCGATATCAAACCTGGTGAAGCTATTTACATTGATTTTAAGGGAAACGTCCATACCAGACAATGTCATTCAAACGCTTCCTTGTCGCCTTGTATTTTCGAGTATGTTTACTTTGCCCGCCCTGACTCTATCATGGACGGTATTTCTGTGTATGAGTCTCGTCTGATCATGGGAGAGAAATTGGCTTATAAAATTATGAAGAAGCATCCGGATCATGATATTGATGTCGTCATACCGATTCCTGACACTTCGAGGACGAGTGCTTTGCAGGCAGCTTATATTATTGGAAGACCCTTTAGAGAGGGATTCATTAAAAACAGATATATTGCCAGAACGTTTATCATGCCTGGTCAAGAGACAAGGATAAAGAGTGTACGTCTCAAGTTGAATACAATCAAGAGTGAATTTGCTGGAAAGAACGTTTTGTTGGTAGATGACTCTGTGGTTCGTGGTACCACTGCTACTGAGATTGTCCAAATGGCCCGTGACGCTGGTGCAAATAAGGTGTACTTTGCAAGTGCTGCTCCTCCTATTCGTTACCCGAACATTTATGGAATCGACATTCCAACAAGAAATGAACTTGTGGCTTTTGAGAGAGATGAAAACCAAATTGCTAGTTTACTCGGATGCGAATGGATTGAGTATCAAGACACTGCAGATTTGGAGGATGCAGTAAGAGAATGTGCCAGCCCTGATTTACCCGTGACGAGTAAGTTTGCACCTTTTTATTGACCAGTCCAGTGGCCTATTATAACTTTATGCTCACAAATCATTATTTCCTTCATTCGTAGATTTTGATACCAGTTGCTTTACTGGAAAGTATGTCACTGGTGAAACAGTTGGAAACGAGTATTTCCAGAGGATTGATGCATTACGTAATGACGCTGCGCAAGAATTGAGAAGAACTGGAAAGGGGAAGGCAGTGGAAGAACCGCAAGTACCAACGGGCGGATCTCAGGGCTGCGAATCTGTCCATAATGACGAGAGCGAAGAGCTTGAAGATGCAAATAAGGGTTGCGAGGCTATTTAAATTAATGTTCTTATTTACTTACAGTATGGATCCAAATGGATCTGTAATAGCGAAATTTTGTGGTCTTGAATATTATTGAACACTGAGACTTATCGACTTTGAATACTAGGGTACACAAGAAGTGATATGGCAAAGGATAAATATGAATTGACACGATATTACACCCCCATGGTACTTAACTATGGAAGATAGTGGAGGGTTAAAAAAGCAAAAACTGATGTTCAATGTGGTTATTTTGTGGTTTATAATAAGCTAAATTCGCTTGATAATGTGACAATGAAAAGACATTGAAAACAGATGCTTGCGAGGAGCTTGCAGAATAATGTGACAATGAAAAGACATTGAAAACAGATGCTTGCGAGGAGCTTGCGACCGACCTTGTGTCATCTGGTGTCATGTCACCCCTCTGCTAGGGGAGATGACGTTTTTTGGTACCGTCTGCCTGTCAACATCAACAGGCCTCTTACACAGCTAAAAAAATCATTGCGCTCTGTTTTTTTCGGTGATCCCTCATCACCCCTC
>Ga0115005_10002376_pt1 | contig 15007 bp, 14 predicted proteins | sample ArcOceMetagenome_FD_87163 | JGI IMG/M metagenome (GOLD analysis project Ga0115005, IMG submission 87163) | Marine eukaryotic phytoplankton communities from Arctic Ocean - Arctic Ocean - Greenland ARC118M Metagenome | ecosystem: Environmental > Aquatic > Marine > Oceanic | place: Arctic Ocean... | reverse complement strand
GACAACAGTACCATCAAATTGACCACTTCTATTTCGGATTATCTCTCTGGATTTGCCAAAAATGAAAAGCATCCTCTGCGCCTGGTTGATAATTCCAAAGTTGGTTACATCCAAGAGGCAATGCCATTATAAAAGGTTTGCCAGAAGGACATATATTCTACGCCAGACAAATTTCCTTTAAATCCGGTTAGATTTATTGGAGGTACGTCTGGATGGCACAAAATGGTTTATGAATCCAAAAAAATGGTGACGGATATGGGTAAAGATTCAAGAATCAACCTTGGTGGGCATGCAATAGGCAAGCTAAAGGATCATTGGACCAAGTTTGGCATCGTGCATTATCACTGGAGGTGTGTGGAAATTGAAGCTGAAAATTGCAAGCGAGTTCTTCAAAGGCATGATTACATCAGTTCCTCAGATACCGACCAAGAGGCCAAAGTCAAATTAGCAAAAATGTTTGGTTGCAGTTCCGAAGATATGTGCAATACTTGTGGTTTTAAAAAGGGTTTTGACAGCTCACACAAAGCTGTGTTTTATTTAAAATGGTTAGACTGCCCTGAGAGAACAAAGAAAGAATACTATGAAAAGGATGACGTTAGCCAAGGGCAGCAAAATTCAGACGTTGTCAATGCCATGCAGAGGTCATATGAGAGGTTCGATTTGTAGCTCATTGCTAGTTGGAAATATGTTTTAGTATAGCAGAGAGAGATTGGAGATGTAAAGTCTACTAATATCTGCGAGATCGAAATCGGTACTACTAGAACGTAAAAAGGATAATCGCCATCTACTAGCTTCACTATTAGCTTTTCATATCGTACGTGCAAGCAAAGTACAAGCTTGCTGGTTTGTACAGAGCTCAATGCGTTACAAAACACATTATTCGCTGCATGCCCTCCAACGCTTTGCTAGTATCTTATAATACAGTATGACGAATCTGGATTATCTCTACCTATCCTCTCCCCTTTTTCTAATTGTCCACAATGGTAAATTCTAATTCACAATCTCCAAACGCCAACACCATTCCATCCGTCAACTCCATTGGAACATGATCCTCAATAGCCTCTCCGTTGTAACTAGTCCCATTGGTCGAACCTGTATCTGTATAATAAATCTTTCCTGCCTTGTTTTCAAATTTTCCATGACAAGTGGACACCCCTGCATCTTTGAAAAGACTGACTCCCCGCTGAAGGAATTTCTTCCCCTTTGACCGTCCAATTTCGCAAGGACGGGATGGACGGGGTTTGAGGAGGAAGGTTGCGCCCTCGTGGGATCCACTTTGGACATTGATGTGGAGGTTTCGATGTTTTTTCTTCTTGTCCTGCGCTTTTGGTTTGGAAGCTGAAGTGGATTCTGATGTGGAAGCATTTGCATTTGCAGCTTTTTCTTCGGATTGTTTAGTTTTGGAATTCAATGGATCTGAATTGTCGTTAACGTTAATGTTTGGGTCAATGTTCTCTGCGTCCATCCCACTCGCAGCATGACCATCTGTTTCTGTTCCTGTTTCTGTTTCATTTTCTACGTCAGTTTCCATGTTCTGCTTGACAGCCAACGTGTGCAATTCCCAGATATCACGTTCTGCATTGTCTTGTAATTCCTGTAGGGCGTTTACTAACTCGTCTGTTTTGGAATTTACGGTTGACTGACTTTTTTGTAGGCACCATTGGAGGAGCTGTTCGACGGTCCAGTCCTCTGTTGGTTCTATTATTATAGATATTAATATGGGGTTTGAAGACATGAGATTATCATGATTCAAGCAGTCAAAGGCACTGTACTGTATGCTTCATATTCAATATTGGATTCTTACCGTTAAGATTACATGCGGTTGGCATGCTGGATGATGTGACCTCCATGATTGACTACTGGAAGTTTATCGTAGATTGTGGTATTGATGACCTCTGGATGGTACGTGTAACGGTATTCCTTGAAGAGAAGTTGCGTTGCTTGAGAGCGAAGTGATTTGCTTGTTGCTTGTTGCTCGTTGCTCGTTGCTCGTTCTTGATGTTGTTGGTGTTGCTTGTATGTTTGCTTCTTTCTCGATTTTTTCGAATCTGACGGTTGGTACAGATTTTCAACATTCAACCGATTCAAATTTGAATTTTTTGCCACAATTTCAATTATGTCCAACGATATTTTTTTAGCATACTCCGACGTACATCAACATCACTGATTACAGCCATATATCACAGACAGTACCATCATCTTTGGTAGTGATATCCAAAGCAACTGATTATACTCCAAACAAAAGACTCACTCGACATGTTACGTGTACCCAATCGCTCCAATTTTCTAATTTTGTTCAATCTATTATTATTTGCACTTGTAAACGCCGCACATGCAGATGAGACGAACGTCAAGAAGCCAAACATTGTCCTCATCCTCGCCGATGACGTTGGTACAGGCGACATCCCAAGATACTGGGACTCGAGCGTTGTAGATATGCCGAATCTTGATAGGCTTTCAGATATGGGCGTTACATTCAAAGATGCACATTCCACGCCTCTCTGTGCACCTAGCCGCTACATGCTGCTGAGTGGAAACTATGCTCACCGCGGTAAGAACCCCAATGGTTCGTGGAATTTTGCGAATAACAGGAATCAGTTTATGGATACTCAGAAAAGTATTGCAGAGGTATTGCGCGACGATGGATATCATACGAGCATGTTTGGTAAATGGCATCTTGGTGCGAAGGCCCCTCCTAATGGGGTCGTCAAGTTTGAGAATATGGCTACATTGCTGACTAACCCCGCACTTGATTGGAGCCTGCCATTGATTCAAGGCCCTGAAGATATTGGCTTTGAAACTTCATATATAACAGCTGAGGGTATTCAGGGTCCTCCGTATTCATTCTTTCGCGATGGGTATCTAACTACAAATGTAACAAATTCTTCAAGTATAAAATATTGGGACAAAGGCTCCTATTCAATGACTCATGGAATGTCGAAAATTGGGAAACACCCAGGTGATGGTGATGACGATTGGGACTCTTCTGCTTTTAACATGATTGTCGTGAATGAGACCTCTAAATTCATTGACAAACACATGGAGGAAACCCCATCTCAACCTTTCTTCACCTACGTCGCATTGGGTGCTGTCCACATTCCACACTCTCCGCCCTACCATTACCTAGATGGATCTCGTGTGAGAAAAGAATATCCAACAAGGCATTTAGATATGCTTCTTGAGGTAGATAAGGTGGTAGGTTCACTGGTAGCAATGATTGATGATAGACAGCTAGCAGATGATACAATCATCATCTTTGCAAGTGACAATGGTGGACTTCAAACCAAGTCTCAAAGGACAGGTCACCGCATGAGTGGACCCCTAAAGGGAGAGAAAGGTTCAATATATGAGGGAGGTCATCGAGTTCCTCTCATAATGCGGTATGACAACCATTTTCCGGCTAATAAAACTAATGAGGAAATGGTGGGTTTGAATGATATTTACGCAACCATTTGCGAGCTGGTTGGAGTCGGTGTCCCTGAGTTGTCGGCACAGGATTCCATTAGCTTCGCAGACTATTTGGACATTAACAACGAGGGCGCAAGTGGCGGGCGTACTCAAATTTCCACATGGGCGCTAAAACAAAACAGAGTAACAAATGAGGCAATACGATTTGGGTCAATGAAATTGATTCGTAATGCTATTGATTCAACATATGAGTTGTACGATTTGGCGACTGACATATCTGAAATGAATGATTTGAGTGGTTACGAAGTATATGCTGATATGATTAATCATATGAAAACAAAGCTGAAGGCAGATGGGCCCTGTCCAGATGATAATGAAGGGCAGCAATCGATAAAAGGGCTGAATCAACCGAAAGGCTGTGGATGGTTTCGGAAGAATGTGAATCGTTGTAAAAGGCATCTAGAAGGGGAATTAAACTGCTACTCAGTATGTGGACGAAATCACAAATTTTGCAAATAAAATTAATATGTTCCAATGAGTACCGTACTACGAGACCATTAGAGCCTTCCAGCTAGTAGACATGTTGTAATTATAACTTTTATCCGTCGTATGCGTAGATCAAAATAACCTCAGACATACAGTATACCGGTATCCCCATCATTGACATTGGCGTTTTTTTTCAGGTGGAAGCAATATTTTTGGTTTTTGGACTTTCAACTTCTTGCACGTACTACACCTAATGGGTAAAGCCAGGATCAACAAGCAACGTCAAGACAAAATGATTCAAAGATTGTTTGCTTTTGCAGTGGATTATTTCATTGGCGTAGAATGTCATTGTTATGAAATTCAGGGTCATCTATTCGAATTGAATGGATATCAATATCCACTGCCGGGTTTAAAATGAATGTGCACGACAAAAGCAATTATACACTTTGTTTTCTTCTCATCGGGTTATTAAGTGACGTTGGCTTCTATGAGATTGAAGCTGACTTGGTGAGTCTCACAGAGGCGACAGCCGTCAAAATCTACACCAAGACGGGTGCTTATTACGGATTCGAGGACCTTGCCACTCAGTGGCAACTTGTCTTTGATGGCCCGTCTTCTTCTAATAACTTCCACACAGTTGCAATGACGTTTTCAAGTCCAGTGTTCAGTGCGACAGGAGACAAGAGAGCATTCTACATCACCTACCCATCTGGATCTGTATTCCTCTACAAAGCGACAGGTGTAATTGTGTCAAATGCTGAAGTTCAAATTGGACTTGCTTCGGTGCGGCAACACAATTGACTCCCAGCTTTCGAGTGGTGGTGATACATCGTTTCTCGGTGGGTTGAAATGCACTTATCAGAATAATCTCGATCTGATCCCTCCTGGTGACCCTGAATCTACCTATTTCACAGAAATCACAAAAGGTAACAATGCAACCCAGAGTCTTAAAATTTCAACGAACATTCTTCATTGATTCTATCATCCAGTTCCAATGGTAATGTACTGGCCGTGAATGGAGTTATCGGAGACGATGATGGAAGTTATGGACACATTTTTAAAATATTGGCATTCAAAGACATCCAACCGCAGAAGAATGGGAGTCTCTCGGAGGTCCCATCTTCAATGATGTAGCTCTAGATTCTGATTTCAAAGATGATGCCAGAGCTGACATAAGTCTAAGTGGTGACGGAAAGAAACTTGCAGTTTCTGCTGTATACAAATCCAAGAGAACGATCATCGATTCTCAGGATTCTGCTAGTTTTGTTAAGGTCTACAGCCACACATTAGAAAATGTTTCAGAAAATTGGCAACATCTCAAAACTGTGTATGAAGGAGATGCGGGTATGGGAGGTGCAGAAATTGGTCTCAAAGTTTCCCTCGATGCCCTAGGAACAAAGGTTGTAATTGGAGAAATGTACTATGATGAAACGGATGGTTACACTCATAATGTAGGGAGGATGATGGTATACAAAGTAGACACTGACTTGCAACTTGGCTCGATTATCACAGGAACGGCTGGAAAAGACTATGCAGGATCCAGCGTGGCTATTGCAAGGGATGGTGAATGTATCATATATGGTGCGATCGGGGCTGCTAGAGACGTCGAATCTGGAGTCGCATATGTGTATTGTTGGAACGCGTCTGGTAATGACTGGGAAAAACGAGACACTCTATTCGGTGAGGCAGTGGCTGATCAGTATGGCCATACAGTTGCTATCACAAGTGATGGCAATTATGTTGCTGTGGGTGCGCATGACAATGATGTCAATGGATCAAAAAAGAATGCAGGCCATGTACGCGTTTATTGCTACAATGGTACCGCCTATGAACAGCTTGGGTCTGACATCGACGGTGGAAGGGGAGAAGAGAAAGATGGACATAGTTATTATGTTGGTGATGCCTTTGGATTTGACATCGCGCTCAGTGATCTGGATCAAGATGGACGTATTAAAATTGTCATCGGTGCGCCTAATAATCAGGATGTGGGTTATTATAATGGACAGGTAAGCAATCAAAAGATTCCACGCAATACGAGAGAGTATGATACACACCTACTAGCCACGAACCAATCTTACATGTCCTTGTCTTATCCAATTTCAAATTCACCAGGTCTGTGTTTTTGAGTGGAAAACAAATGTCTCTACTGAGTGGGTCAAAATTGATGATACATATGGAGAAACAGAGTTGGCCGGATTAGGATATAGTGTAACTATCGATTCTGTAGGGAGGCATTTTAATGTGGCGACCAGTGATCCTTCAGGCACTTCTGGAGTAAGAGAATTCGAGCAAGCTGAAGCTTCTGCAGTGCCAAGCTCTCAACCCTCTATTTTCCCTTCAAGCGTCCCGAATACTTCCCCCACCGGTTATTACGAAAAAGAGTTCCAGATCAGGACCACTTATCATAGATTGAACTATACAAGTAATAGTAATTGGTGTGCAACTCCTGAAGGCCTTGCAAACGACAGTAAAATCAAAATGCGTCCTTGCAAATCTTATAGCTCCACAGAAACTAATATCCAGGTATGGGAAAGAACAATCGATGGTCAGATCAAACTCTCGAGGCCTAATGACAATTATTGCCTGCAGAAATCTAGTAGTACGGTACTTCGTCTAAATCAGTGCAGCGGTGACGACGAATTAAAATTCACGCTGGACGATGATGCCCATAAATTGGCGATCGATGTAAGCACCAACACCTTTTTGGTTGGATTTGATATCGACAGGAAGTACTCCCAGCTCCGTTTATACAAACTTGGTTCCGTTGACCCGTCGTTGGAGTCGTGGGAGACCAAGTATGGTCCTGTTTTTGACTAATGGATTGAATGATCACGACACTACAGCCAGAAGATTGTTGATTCTTACATAATCGCATATTTTCAAGTAATAACAGTATTAATAAAAATGAATACGAGTTCGAATACTTTCAACCAAGTGAGATTTAACAAAATCTTGATAGATATTTTGTTTTCTCCATAAACACACATCACGGTTTCTTGGTCGTCTCGAGTGAGTCGGACATGGACAATGCCCGGCAACACTGACGGATTGAGTCATCGTGCATCAATGTATACTCGCTGAACGTACTGCTACTGCCGATAATGTTCAACGGTTCAATTGTGTTTCAAGATTCTGGTTTAGCTTTGTGAGAATAGGTAGGTAGGCAAACATGTCATAACGTCCAGTAACGGTCGACCGAATCACCTATGCCCTGTTACGTCATCATACCATTCCACCATTCCACGCCAGAAAAAGATGCGCTTTTTGGATCTTTTTTGCATCCTTTGGAACACACAACAGAACAACCAAAACACATCACATGCGTTCACTCTCCTCTTTACGGTAGATAATAAATAATACAAGGCCCGAAGCAGCTAAATACAATAGGCAGAAGGCCACAGAGAAAGACAGAAGGGCGAGACAAATAAAAGAAAACAAGTATTCATTATGACCTTCAGACTTGGATACGTTCTGCCCTTGGCTCTTTATTTGCTATCACATGAGAATGCCCATCAGTGGTCTGCCCTCACACCATCAAAGTCGTCACCCCTCTTCGCCGATGCCTTCTCAATGACGAGTTCCTTCATGGGTCACAGTCACAAACAAATCACCAGAAAAATTGCCAGCCACAGCAACGAGAAAAGCAACAACAACAAGAGCTTCCAGCTATCCATGGTAGTCGATCGCCTCTCCGAAGAATGCATCGCCGCCACACAAGTATCCCAAAAAGTAGGAAACGAAGTAGGCCTCCGCCTCCTCAAAAACGAGGCCCTAATTGTCGGAATCGTCAACAGACCCGAAAAATCCGGACGAACCCTCGCACGCTACAACCTCGTCTACCCCCTCGTGCGAAAGAGTGCCGAAAAGGTCCTCGAGCAGAACGGCTTCCAGTTGAAACCCAAGGTGAACAGAGATACACTCTTGACCAATGAGAAACCTCTTTCGTTCTCGGAGGATGTGAAGATGAGCCTCACTACCGCATCGCAGATTGCGGATCATTTTGATTCCAGGATGATTCATTCCGAGCATGTTCTGCTGGCGCTTATGGGGTATAATTTTGGTAAACCCATTGATCAGATGAATGTGGGTGTTGGGTTGGAAATCTTTAGAAATACGGAAAACGTGGTGGATCCTAAATTCTCAGCATATGATTTTTGTGAGGATTTGTTGCAGGACATGAAGTTGCCTTATGATTTTGCACGGAATACTGTTACCGATGAGGTAGTTGTGATTGGTGGTGGATCGACCAAGTCGAATACGTTGGAGGAGGTAGGCGTTGATTTGACGCAATTGGCAGTCGAGGGGAAGTTGGATCGTGTCTATGGACGTGATAATGAAATTATGATGGCATTGAGGACTTTGGGAAGGAGGAGGAAGAATAACCCATGTTTGATTGGTGACCCTGGTGTTGGAAAGGTGCGTCGAATTCATTTTATTTGAGTTGAGTTGAGTTGAGATCGCTGCGAAGGAGGAAGTCTCAACTCTAATGTGTTATGGTTTCATTATGTGTGTGCTCACCAAACTACGTTATTGCTTGTTTTCTAGACTGCAATCGCGGAGGCCATTGCACAAGTATTGGCGTCTTCCTATCCATCCATAGAAATCAAAACGCCAAATCCATCGAGATTCAACCCGTTCGCTAAGAATGGAGAAGGTGAAGTAGATGAAAGTATTCCACAGGAAGATGAATATACTCTTCCACCATGCCCCAAAGCACTGGAAGGATTCCGTATTATTAGCGTTGAACTCGCCTCGTTGGTAGCTGGAACACGTAATCGAGGTGATTTTGAAGAAAAGGTGCAGAAATTGATCAAAGAGGCTTCAGATACTAATGTCATTTTATTCATTGATGAGATCCATAACTTAATCGGGACCGGTGGCGGAGGAGATGGAGCCATGAATGCTGCGAATTTGATGAAGCCTGCACTTGCAAGAGGAGACATTAAAGTTTTGGGAGCAACCACTACGCCCGAATATAGGAGGTACATTGAAAAAGATGCGGCTTTGGAGCGCAGGTTTCAGCCGTTGGATGTTGTGGAACCTACTGTAGAAGAGACTTTAGACATTTTGAAAACGATCATGCCAAAATATGCTGAATATCATGAAGTTGAATATACAAGTAACGCCATCGAGGCTGCTGCCAAGCTCAGCGATCGCTACATTTCGGATAGATTTTTGCCAGATAAAGCGATTGACTTATTGGATGAAGCTGGGTCAATGATTAAGATGTCTGAAACTTTTGAGGAGGATTACTTCGTCACCGAAGATGCCATTACTCAGGTTGTTTCAGAGATTTCTGGCATTCCAGTTGGACGCCTTGACAATGGTGAGAAGCAAAGATTGCGTAGTTTGGAGCTTGACATGGGCAAGCGTATCAAGGGTCAGGAGAGAGCTGTCAAGTCTGTTGCCAAGTCAATTCGTAGAGCAAGAAGTGGAATGAGAGATCCAAAGAGGCCTGTTGCAAGTTTCTTGTTCTGTGGACCCACAGGTAAGATCTTGAGGTGTTTTATTGCGTGTGTGACTTGTTGGTCATATCTATGTTCTCATACTGACTCGATTTTCACTGCATGATAAGGTGTTGGAAAGACTGAGGTTTGCAAATCTCTCGCGGATACATACTTTGGAAGGGAGAAGGATATGATTACCATTGATATGACTGAATACATGGACCGATTTTCAACAAGCAGGTTGGTCGGTGCGCCTCCTGGGTATGTCGGATACGACGAAGGTGGACAATTGACAGAAGCAGTGAGGAGGAATCCGCACTCTGTCATTCTCTTTGATGAAGTTGAAAAGGCCCATGAAGATGTTTTGAATGTATTGCTCCAAATCATGGATGAAGGTAAGCTCACAGATGGAAAGGGTCGAGTTGTGAACTTCAAAAATGCTGTGGTCGTCATGACATCAAACATCGGGAGTCAGAAGATTATTGAAAATTCAAAGCAATCTACAACGCAAGATGTTGTCCAGAAGAGCCTGGAAACTGCGCAAGTTGTGAAGGAAGAACTAGAACAGTCCTGGAAGCCTGAATTGTTGAACCGCATCGATGAAATTATCATTTTCAGCCCGCTTTCCTTCGAAAATCTGCGAGAGATTGCAAGCAACTTGGTGGATGATTCAATCACACGCGCCAAGGACGCGCAGAAGATTGAGCTGACCGTGGAAGAGAATCTCGTTGGCGCTATCGCTCGGGAAGGAGCTATCTTTGCAGATAAGTACGGAGCTCGGCCTATCAGAAGATCCGTCCAGAGATATCTTGATGACACTCTGAGTGAGGCAATAATGAAAGATTTTATCCAGGAAGGAGACGAAGTGAATGTTGAATTGTCCACCATCAGGGAAATTAGGGGTGTGACTCTTTCGGAAGATCAGGAAGCTGTGAAGATTACCAAATTAGGACCTAGCGGAAACGAAAGTACCTTGATTCCGGTAGAGGTGGAAGGTGGTATTGGAGGGGGTGTTGGACAAGATATGGAATGGCAGGCTTTGTACGGAGATTTGCCGTCTTTAGACGATGAATCTCCGCCTCCTAGTAGAGAGAACGATGCTAATTGGGGATAGACAGACTGCTATGAACTACACGAACACATACGTGTAATGGTAAAAGATGTGCCTTTAAAAATAAACAAATTCTTTTCATAATGTCTTCGCGAAGTCTGATATGTGTAACTAACTTTCCCCTTCTCGTTCTATCTTGAACTCGATCGACCTGTTTTGTTTCAATCTATGGGTCCATTCATAAATCCCGAGGAACGAATACCTTCGAGGCTCTCCATGAACTTTTCATCAAAGACTGCATTCCGCATTTGTTTCGGAATGGGAGATTTGACACCAGCGGACCCCCACAAGACTGATATCTTGGCCACAACCTTTTTATCCAAGAAGCTTTTAAAGAGTGCCCAAATGGGCTTGGCTATTGGAGGGATTGGGTAGACAATTGTGCGAAGCATCCGTTCTGGCATCGCGTCAATAAGCTGCTGGTTCAAGCTCTTGACGAATGGTAAAAGGGAAGTAGGAGAAGCATTTGGCCAATTGAGCCCAGCCCTCAAATCAACAATGACATAGATGTTTTCATCCGAATCTCTGTCCAGCTTCAGATCAAGATAGACTCCGACACATCGTGCATAAAAATCAAGCGGGGCAAACTTCTTCTCAATAAGACCTGGCAATACTAGGGCAATCCGTCTACCATCCAGGGCGCGCAAGTCGTCAATCTCTCCAAATTTGACGATCCTTGGTAACTTTTTAGGGGCAGAAAATGCATCAGAACTAGAACTAGGAGTCTCATAATATTTAGAGGTATGATCCACAGCAAAATCCCAAGCGTCCTCATCCTTTTTAAAATTCTGCGCAACTGTGTAAGGAGCGGTGTTGAGATGGTACTGCTCGCGCCACTTGATGTACGATTCCATTTTTTGTTGAGCTCTTTCTAGTGATCTTCCTGTCAGAAAGCGCTTGCGTTCCATTGGTGTGGAACCAGGGAATTTCTTTTCCAAGATCTGATCATTTTCTTCCAGTGGGTCCAAGCTGAAGTCGGTGATCAGAGTATTGTTAGAAACAGATTTTTCACAATTCTTCGGTCGCCGCCGAAACAACCGCCTTCTTGTTTTGTTGCGTTTGCTGATCTCTCTACGAGCTGGCTTCTCGGTACGAGCTGACTTCTCTGTAGATGTAGATGCAGATGTAGGTGTGGGGGATGTAATGATCTCTTTACCTTCTAGCTCGTCGCCTGCTGATGGGTCATTTTTCAGGCCCAAGATAATTAGGAAATCGTCCCAGCTGTTGGTAGCGCTCCAACAACAAGACATACAATTCAATTTCAACGGATTAACCAGAATTATTCAATTTTGTATCGATTCGTCTACGGTAGTTACGATATGCGACAAGATGATTGTATTTTGATGTGGTGAATGGTATGTTTGCGTCGTCGTGACCTGTAAACATTTTTTTCGCAATCTTTTCTTCACGGTCGGAAATTTCTAGACGAACATCCCTCAATCCTAATCCGTTGAACAAAAATAGGCTATTACTGAACGTGTGTAGTTCTCATTATGTCGCTAAAATAGAATATAAACCAACAGCATGGCGTTGGGAGTTGCTTTGGGCCTACTATGCTGTAGACACGCTATGTGCCGAAGATTGAAATGGAATAGGAGAGCAAAATTTCATATGTGTATAAAATGTGACCCTTAAAATAATAATAATCAACATGAATTTTCTTTTTTATAAGTATTTTCCCATTTTATTATTAAAGCTCTCCGCAATAGTGTCTTCTTGTATGTATCATACTGCTCTCGTAAGCTGTTTTCAATCAATTCTTTCTGTATCATGAGTGCATAACCTGATTTTGTTGAAGAAGACATCTATCGGTTGGTATGTGCATTTAATACCTACTTTTGGCTTCCCGAAACTAGACGCAGCCCAGCATCCAAAGTAACAGCACTGCAGTCATCAAAGTCTTGTACAAGAATATCAGAAATAGGGAATTGGTTGCCAAGCTCTTCAGGGCTGATATCATACCCACCAAACAAGCCTTCCCCCACAATCTGAAGAAGTGATTTATTCCATAAACTGTTCCCCGGTCCTTCAACCTGCTCGCTTCTATCTTGATCTTTGAATTTCACTAGTTTCTTTCTTGGTGCCTGTTCGATCTTCTCTTTGTTACTCATGTTGATGCTCATTTTTTCAATTTCTGGCAAACGCGATGAAGGCATTTTATGTACAACCTTCTTTCTTTGTGAAGCAAGGGCTCCAGTGCCCCAGATACTGCATTGCGCCCTATCAATAACGTCATCTTCATCGTAACTTTCCTCAGAACTTTCGCTGTTTGATTTGATTTCATTCATTTCATTCTCTTTCATCATTTTATACTTGTACAATTGGTTGAAATAAGCCCTTCTGCTCATTAGAGGTTTGACAGCTCTCGCGTCAACATTATCACAGTCTCTAGATTCAACTTCAATTTTTTGTTTTGCAGAATTGTTTGCTAATTCAATCATAAAAGCCTTTCTCTCGGCAGTTGAGATAGCCCTCTGTGTGTGAATAGAGGTCTCAAAAATTCCAGTTGCAGCTTCTCTACTAGAAGCATCAGAATTTGAATGCTCTGTTGTTTTCGATGCCGTTGAGATGGTACGGTCAACACTTGGAATAGAGTTTTTACGATGATGCTTTCTCGTGTTTCTGATGTTCTCCTTTCTCTCCAAAGTCTTTAGGAAATTAATGCTATGAGATCTTTCCCAAGTATTTCGTTCCGGTTGGGTTTCATTATCCAAGATCATTGTTTACAAGTTCAAGTGGAAATAAAGTAGGTTGGACTCGATTAAAGTAGTTTGGACTCAATCCAATGGACAAATAAAGTTGGGAACGCGAACATAACCATTTATTTAGAAAAGGCCTCTTAGGGTGTTCATCTTTACGTTGGGTCGTCTAAATATTTAGTCCGTCCGTGCGTTGAGGGCGCAATCAAAGCAATTTACCCCGCAGACCGGACGTTGAGAACTTCAAGTTTGAAATGTCGCCCAAAAAACAAAAAAGGTGAACAAAAAAAGACGACAGCAAAAGGACTACAAAAATGAAAATGCGCACGTTTGAACGTGTATAATAAAAATACGTGTATTAATAATAATATTTTAATACTCGCCCGCAATAAATTGTAATATTAATTAATTAAATACAGGTACACGTACAGTCATTAATTTATCATTTATCAATCACAAGATTCGTATTATTGTGCAAAATACTTTTCTCCCAAGATAATGGTTCAGACATGAAAATGCTCTTTTTAAAAAGGGAAACTGCTATTACTCATAGCTTCGACAAAATCTTGGTATCGACTACGTGGGAGCGAAATACTGTCACTCTGAGCAGTGTGCGAATCCGAAGAACCTGAAAATGAGGCGTATGACGAATCAGAGCCAGAATGGCTGGCATACTGCGATGAATCTTTGGTCTTATTTTCTGTTGCAGAAGCGTAAAGCCTTTTTGTATTCTTTTTTGTTGCAAGATCATAATTCATCGATGAGAAACCATTACGAATCGGGTTGAGAGAAAAATTGTGATGATCAGGATTCACATTCAACTGATCAAACCGTGCTTGTGATGCTATATGTTTTGGTAATGTGGGTCTAGAAATCTGGGATCGTCCTGGACTCATCTGCAGTGCAGAATTGAATTGCCCTGGAAATTGGGGACCATATGCCGGAAACGGATTTGGCAGAGGTCGTGATACCGGATGATTGTGGCTCGCAGCCATTGGAGGTGATTGCAACATCGCTGCATTTTGATATAATAAGTTTTGTTGATGTCTGCCTCGGTATCCAATTAGTGGCTGATTTGCAGGCGTGTTTAAGACGCCTCCCGTATGACCATGCGCTTGGAACCCTATTGCGGGCTGTTTAGTCGGATAATACTTCATTTGAGTTGAAGGGTGTGCCTCAGCTGTTTGCTCCGCAGTGGACTGCTGCGTTTGTGTAGGGTGAAACATTCCGTAATACTCCATTTTCTGTGCAGGCTCTGTACTGAACATATGTTGGTTAGAAAGTGCCATGTGCGTTAGCAACGTCTTATAACTCTGATTTGTTTGGGTTGAAACTTTCGATAATTTTTTGTCGTCCAATTGAATTGCAGAGTATTCCTCAGCAGCGGACTGCAAAATCTGTGTGGGGGGAGATACGCCGTAAACCATGTGCTGGGGGTGAATTGCCCCGTGTCCTTGAAACGTATTACTAGCCTGGTTTGTTTGAGCGTTCTCGCTTTCGAAGTTAACTTTCGCTGATGCGGCCTTTGAAGATGATTGTTTTTCGTCCATTTGAGTTGATGCCTCAACAGCTGACTGCTGCGTCTCTGTAGGACCGACCATATGATGTGGAGGAACTGCAACGCGTCTTTGCAACGCATAATTCGTCTGGTTTGTTGTAAATTTCTCGCCTTCGAATTCAAGTTTCGCCAACTCGGCATTTATTTTCCTCATTGACTCCTTGGAGAATGAGATGTTTTTACTGGGGAAATACTCCATTTGAGTCTGTGTGTGGGGGGAGAGAGACATGCCGGCGTGATACTCCATTTTATGTGTGGGCTCTCCTGTCACTCTCGCTGGCGATTGTTTAGCATCGGT
>Ga0115005_10002375_pt1 | contig 15009 bp, 8 predicted proteins | sample ArcOceMetagenome_FD_87163 | JGI IMG/M metagenome (GOLD analysis project Ga0115005, IMG submission 87163) | Marine eukaryotic phytoplankton communities from Arctic Ocean - Arctic Ocean - Greenland ARC118M Metagenome | ecosystem: Environmental > Aquatic > Marine > Oceanic | place: Arctic Ocean... | reverse complement strand
GATATGGCTTAATTTTTAGGCTAGATTTGAACAGAGATTTCCACTTTATCGTTGGTAAATTGGAATACATCAACGAATCGCAATGGCCGACGAAGAGAAAACAAAGGTGGACCTGCGTCGCAGTTGGATCGAAAAAAAGATCCAAGAAAACATGCGTCACATAAAAAAAGAGAAGCTGAACAAAGGTAAAATACAACCACAACTTACCGTCTCCGTCGGATCGTGGATGATACAATTGTTCAATCTAGGAATCCAATCCATCACTTCCCCACGCCATGCAACCAATGCACTGACCACTAACAACAACATTCTTTCTTTTTTTCCCACAAAGTCCTAAACAACAAGGATGGCTTGGCAGTGATGGAGGAGTTTTTGAACGCGGACCTGCCGTGCCTCTTGGTCAACGGCGACACGGGTGCTCCCACCATGGAACTCCCCGAACGATTGCCCAAGAACAAATGGTTTTACATGTTAAAAGTCAATCCAGACGACCCCATTCCCGAGAAAGGTTTTGAAAAAAGTGTCACGTGCGGTGACATGGCCCAAGATCCTTTGGAACACATGGAACGTACTTTACGAGAAGTCATCTTGCCTCAATTGCAAAACGAAGTGAATCAAGGGTAAGTGCAACGAATGAAAGAGAGCGAAGAAAGTGAGAGAGAGAGTCAGGGGAATAAAACACACAACACACACACAGAAAGAGCCAGGGGCAGAACAATTCATGGTTCAACAGTTGCTGATATTTTTACATATTTTATTTTTCAAACGATGTTATTTTTTTTATTTACCAGGTACGGTGAAGTGGAATACAAAGAAATCATGATTCGATTGAACAGTTTTTTAGCTTCCGCGTCAATTACGGTCGGTAAAATCAATGGCGAGACTCGGTTGCCGTTGCCACCGTTGCACAACCAAGAAGCAGATGCCATGAACAAAGATTTAGTGCATGCGTTGGAAGGTGCCGTTGTCACTTGGACGGCACAAATCAAAGCCATTTTAGAAAGATCCCACGAAAGCAGTTTGAAACACGGGGACAACCCGACGCCCGACGAAGAATTAAGGTTTTGGGAAAGTCAATCGGCCAATTTGAACGCGATTTTTTTGCAATTGAAATCCAAACAAATGCGAAACGTCATGATCTTTTTGGACCAATGCAAATCAGTGTACTGTGCCCCGTTTGCACGTTTGTGCAAAGAAGTGTTTGCCGCACGGTTGGAATCCAACAACAATGTCAAATTTTTGCGGACGTTGGAAAAATGGTTCAAAACATTGAACACCGCCGACGACTTGAATGATTTGAAAGATTTGTTTCGTCCAATGTTGCACATTATTTTGTTGATTTGGAAAAACAGTAAATATTACAACACACCCCAACGTTTGAGTGTGTTGGTACGAAAAGTATGCAACGCCATCATCAATCGATGTTGTTCGTTTTTAAGTGGCAAGGCGATTTTGGGTAAAATCACCGATTGGGAAAACATCAAAGATGCACAAACCACTGTGGACGGTAAGCAAATGTGGTTGTTGTGGTTGCATGCACAGGTCACGACGACGGCGTCATTTTATTGGACTGTTCCTTTTGTTGTTTACCTTTTGTTTCATTTGTTGTTTTGCATTTGCATTTGCATTCTTAGAATTGGGCATGATTGTTGAAGCAGTCAATTCTTTCAAAGAAGCCTACGAAGAATACAAACAAATTGCTTTGGCGGAATGTCCCCGTAACCCATGGAAAATTCAGAGATCTTCCTTGTTCACTCGTTTGGACAATTTTTTAGAAAGGTACCGAAACCAGTTTCATTCACTAAAAAAAGCAAACAAACAATTTTTTGTTGTTGCCCTCACTCACCACTTGTTTTCATTCTCTTCTTTGTGTCGTTGTTTTTTCTCTCTCTCTCTCTCTCTCTCTCTCTCTCTCTCCTTCCCTCCCACGAACAGGTGCCGCGACAATCTAGACATTGCACAAACCGTGGTCCAATTCAGTCAATTGGCCGAAGTGGAAATTGGTGGGACGCAAGGTAAAACGTTGTCGACCGCGGCGACGGCCATATGGGAAGATTTTCAAAACGGAGTGATGAAATTTACAATGATTTCATACGACATGATGGACGTGGGTGCGGATGGTTTTTCATCGGATTACTACAATTTTCGACAAACGGTAAAAGAACTGGAACGCCGCCTGTCCTCGTTGCTGGGCAAAGCCTTTGACGACGGTTCCTGCACCAAAGCTCGATTTAATTTGTTGGATGCGTTTCATGCTTTGTTGGAACGTCCCAATATTGAAAGCGACATTGAAAAACGATTGTTGGGTTTGGTAAAAAGTTACGGCCAAGATTTGTCCATCGTGCAGGATTTCTTTTTTGACAACCGTGACGACCCCAATGTCTCCAACAATTTGCCACGCACCTCGGGTGCCATTGCGTGGTGCAAAGGATTGATCGAACGCATTTCACAACCGATGACGAAATTGCAAGGTTTGAGCAATCGTGCCATCTTGGACAACGACGAATCCACTGAAATTGTCAAATTGTACCGCAGTTTACGGTCTTCGTTGGAAGATTACGTCCTGCAAAACGCCAGTGAATGGGGCCGCGACGTCGAAAACGTCTGCAACACCAAATTAAAAATGAAATTGATCAAAAGGGAGCGGGAATCAAAAATTTTAACGGTGAATTTTAACAAACAATTGAAAAAATTATTGCGGGAAGTCAATTATTTCTTAAAAATGGGGTTGATCGTGCCCGAAAGCGCCGAAATTATTTTTCACAAAACAGAATACTACCGTTCATTGAACCATGGCATGGATCGCATTGTCACGACGTACAACCATATGATCAAGACGATGTTGCCAGTGGAAGTGCCGTTGTTGAAAGATTACATCGATGCCATTGACAATGCCATTAAAAAAGGAATTGACACGTTGGATTGGAACAACGATGGGTTGGAAGTGTTTGTCACGACTGGCAAAGAAGTGTGCACCGCGGCCAATGAAATGATGACCACGTTGAAAACCAATTTGGCCGGTGTGGACACGTTGTTGATTGACATGGCGGAACATCCTTTGTTGGCACGTCAGTCAAAAGCCATCAGCCCCAAAGATTTAATGGACATGAACAAAGTGTTGATCAAAGAACAATACCACATCATCAAAGACAGTGGCACTCAAATCCACAATTTTTTGAAGGAATCCATGAAAGCTTTGAAAATTTCGCAACACAGTGCGGATTGGTTGTCTTACTTGGATTTTGCCAACAACGTCGTGTCGGAAGGTTTGGCCAGCAATGCGGTGAAATCGTTGGATTTTTTGTTGACTCAACTTCAAGGAAAAGAAGTCACGTCGATGTTGCAAATTGAATTGAAATTGATGAACCCCAGCCACGACGTTGCCTACGACCCCTCGATCTTTGCGGAGGACGATGGTTTGAAGATTGACCCCGTGACCGGCAAAAAAAAACCCATTCGTTTAAGGTCCATGTTGGACACTTGGATCACCAGCATTTTGAACGGTGGAAATGCCTTTCGAAGATTGGATTCCAACAGTGGGGATTACCGTCGAGAAATCGTCAACAATGCCGTGGTCCGTGAACGGTTGATGCAAATCAACGCGGCCATTGACGCTTGCGAACAGCGGTGCAGTGAATTGCGTGAAAAATACACGTCGTACGAATATTTATGGAACCAACACATTGAAGATGTGTTTGAAGAATTTAAAGTGGAAGCCACTTTGGCCGCGGTGGCTGGCAAATCCAAAGAACACCCCGATTTGAAAAAATTTGATGCTGAAATCATCAAGTACCGGAATTTGCAAAAAGAAATCAATGCTTTGGAACAGTCCCAAACGGTGAATTGGTTGGAAGTCGATTTATCACCCATGAACCAAGCATTAAAGTCTTGGGTGGGGCAATGGATCATGATTTATTTGAATTATTTGAAACAGGACAGTGTGAGTCAATTGAATGCCTTGCAATTGTTCATGAAAACCGCCAACGTTGGGTTGGACAGCGAAGTGGAAGATGGAAACATGGATTCCTTGATGACGGCAATGGGACACATTCGTGACGTTCGTGTCATCAAAGAACAAACGGAAAACATGTTCAAACCTTTGCACGGGGTGGTGGGTTTGTTGAAAAAACATTCCGTCAACATCGAAGACGTCATGGTGGGCGGTGGTACGGTGGGGGGATCTGGGGGAAATTCCGAAGAAATTTTGCCCAGCATTCCCATCATGGAATTTTTAGAAGCTGCCCCACAAAAATGGCGGTCGACCCACCGTCGCATGTTGGACAAGAAAGAAACCATTATGGCCCAAGTCAATGACCAAAGCGACCAAGTGAAAGTGCAATTGGATGAATTCTTTTTGGAAGTGCGTGAATTTCGAAATGTGTTTCGAAAAGAAGCCCCTTTCAGTCTTGAAGGTGCACCGGACGTGGCGTACGGAATTTTGGACCGTTTCAACAAAGATTTGTCCGTCATGGTGACCCGAATCGAGGAATTTGGTGAATTGGAAGAACTGTTTGAAATTCCACCCAAAAGTTACCCGGAAGCCACGGATACAAAATCAGAAATGCAACAATTGAAAAAATTATGGGACTTTCACAGTTATTGCGATTCCAATTACGCCGAATGGGGTGAATTGTTGTGGAACGACATTGACACGGAAAAATTGGCGGGTGAAAACAAAGTCATCATGAAAGCATTGCGTAAATTCACCAATGAAAACCCTGTGGTGAAAGCATGGGCAAGTTACACTTCGTTGGAAAGCAAAGTCAAAGAAATGGACGGCACGTTGCCGTTGGTGGAAGAATTGCATTCCCGTGCCATGGGCGATCGGCATTGGGAATCGTTGGCCAAAGTGTGTGCCAAAGAGGGCGAGACCCCAGAAGTGATCGATGTGACCAACCCAACGTTCAGTTTGAACAATTTGATCGAAATTGGGGTGCAGCAACACATTGACGATTGCGAAGAAATCATTGAAATTGCCAACAAAGAATTGAAAGTGGATCGTAAATTGAAAGACATCAGTGCCGTGTGGAAAGATTTGATTTTGTTGTACACGCCTTACAAGGACACGGAAATCAAATTGGTCAAAGTCACCGACGACATCATTGAAGCTTTGGAGGACAATCAATTGGAATTGCAAACAATGATTGGAATGGGGAAATTTGTGGATCATTTTCGTTCCGAAGTGGAAATGTGGCAAAAAAGATTGGGAGACGTGGAATCGGTGTTGAAAGAATGGACGGCGGTGACCAAACAATGGTGCGCTTTGGAAACCATTTTTTTGGGCAGTGCCGACATTCGAGCACAATTGCCGGAAGACACGAAAAGGTTTGAAGGGATCGGCGGTGAATTCAAAGATTTAATGAAAACGACAGAAATGGTCTCCAACGTGATTGAAGCCTGTTGCCAAGAAGGAAGGGAGGAAGCCTTGAAGGGCATGGCCGCCAATTTAGAATTGTGCCAACGGGCTTTGAACGAATATTTAGACATGAAGAAAAAAATCTTTCCAAGATTTTATTTCGTCTCGAACATTGCTTTGTTGGACATGTTGTCGAACGGCAACAATCCTCCCCGCATCATGAAACATTTGGGTTCCTGCTACGATGCATTGTGTGATTTGCAATTTGTAGAGGGCAGCACCAACGTCGCCGATGCCATGGTGGCCAAAGACGGAGAGATTGTGCCCTTCAACGAACCCTTCACCATCACGGGGGCGGTGGAAGATTGGTTGAGTTTATTGACGGTGCACATGCAAAACAGTTTGAGGTACATTCTCAACCACGCGTACAACTCGGCCGCGGAATGGGAGACGGGCCAACCACGCCACGAATGGTTGTACAATTACCCGGCCCAAGCCGTGCTCAGTGTGGGTCCCCGTGTCAGTTGGAGCGAGGAGACCGAAGCTTCTTTGGAAGATTATTTGGGGGGCAACGAAGATGCGGTGAAATCTTATTTGGAAATGTGCAACACGCGATTGGCCAATTTAATCACCTTGGTTCGTGGTAAATTGGCCAGCATGGACCGACGTAAAATCATTGCGACCATTACATTGGACGTTCATGGCAGAGACGTGGTCAAAGCATTGATCGCTGAAAAAACAGAGGGACCGGAAGCCTTTGCATGGAGTCGTCAATTGCGTTTTTATTGGGTGAAAGAAGACCGAGACATTCAAGTTCGAATTTGCGACTACCGTACCATGTACAGTTATGAATACATTGGCAACACGGGACGTTTGGTCATTACACCCTTGACCGACCGTTGTTACATTACTTTGGGCACTGCTTTGCGTTTGATGTTGAGTGGGGCTCCGGCTGGACCGGCCGGTACGGGTAAAACGGAAACTGTGAAAGACATGGGCCGTGCCATTGCCCTGTGCGTGTACGTCTTCAATTGTTCCCCACAAATGAATTACCGTGGTCTGGCGGACATTTTCAAAGGATTGGCGCAATCGGGCAGTTGGGGTTGTTTTGACGAATTCAATCGCATTTCCATCGATGTCTTGTCGGTGGTGGCGACACAAGTGAAAACGGTGCAAGACGCCATTGTGTTGTATTCCGTCCCCAGCAACCGAGAAGAAAAATATCAAACGGCACCACCGGGGCAACCACCCGTTTGCGTCGGTTCCTTTACCATGTTGGACGATGAATTGACGTTGATCCCCACCTGTGGTATTTTCATCACCATGAACCCGGGTTACGCGGGACGCACGGAGTTGCCCGAAAATTTAAAAACTTTGTTTCGTACCTGTGCCATGATTCGTCCCGATTTGGCCCCCATTTGTGAAAACATGTTGATGTCCGAAGGGTACCAAGGTGCGTTGTTGTTGAGTGTGAAATTCACGACGTTGTACGGGTTGTGCAAAGCTTTGTTGAGCCCACAACACCACTACGATTGGGGGTTGAGAGCGGTGAAAAGTGTGTTGGTGGTGGCCGGTAAATTGCTTCGTGCCAATCCAGAATTGGACGAAGAATGTGTGTTGATGCGGGCGTTGCGGGATTTCAATACTCCTAAAATCCCCGCCCATGACATGCCCATTTTCATGCGTTTGATCAAAGATTTGTTTCCTGCCTTTGCCGACACGACCCCACCGGTCATCAACGAAACGTTGAAACAAACCGCGGCCAAAGTGTGCATCAAGAAAGGATTGCAACCCAACGAAGAGTTGTTGATCAAAGTCGTGCAATTTCAAGAATTGTTGGACGTTCGGCACAGTGTGATGTTGTTGGGACCGGCGGGTTGTGGAAAAACAACGATTTGGGAAACGTTGTTGGGGTGCCACAACCATGGCCAAGAGAAAAGAGTGGCGGTGGCGGAAGTGGTGAACCCAAAAGCCGTGTTTAACGAAGAATTGTTTGGGTACATGACATTGGCGAAAGATTGGAAAGATGGATGCCTGTCCATTGTGATGCGTGGGATGAGTTTCAATGACCGTGACATGGGGTACTACGATTGGCAAACGACGAAGTGGGTGGTGTTGGACGACGACGTCGACACGTTGTGGATCGAAAGCATGAACACAGTGATGGACGCCAACAAAATGTTGACGCTGGTCTCCAACGAAAGAATTCCATTGACCGATGCCATGCGCATGGTGTTTGAAATCGATTCCATCGACAACGGCAGTCCAGCCACGGTGTCCCGCGCCGGTATGTTGTACATCAACGAAACGGACATTGGTTGGCGGCCGTACGTGGATTCTTGGATCGAACGGCAACCGGACATTACGGAAGAGGGCATGAAACGTTTGAGTCGTTTGGTGGACAAATACATGTTGTCGATGATGCAAAACACACGAAAGGGATTGAAAAAAATCATTCCCGTCCGAGTCTTGAGTCAAGCCATGAGTGTCTGTTCCTTGATGCAAGGTGTGTTGACCACCAGCAGTGTGGAATCCTTGAGCGAGGAAGCATTGGAATCCAATTTTTGTTATTGTTTGGTCTGGGCCTTTGGTGGTTGTTTGAACACGACGGAGACCAAAACAATGTTTGACAACATGTTTTCCAGTACCTTCACCGACATCAAGTACCCAAAAGAGGGCGAAGTGTTTGATTACTACTACGACACGGCCAACGAAGAGTGGATTTTGTGGAGCGACCGGGTCGTGGCCTACGAACCGGACGGGGTGATAGGGGAAGAAGTTCAATTTTTTGACATTGTGGTGAACACGTTGGATTCCACTCGAATTTCGACGATCATGGGCAGTTTGGTCACCCAACACACCCCGGTGATGTTTGTGGGTGGGGCCGGGACGGGCAAGACGACGTTGATGAACACATATTTTGCCAATTGCGGTGAAAAAACGATCAAAAGTTTGATTTCAATGAATTATTTCACCGATTCCGCCTCCTTTCAACAACAATTGGAAGGGCCCATTGACAAACGAAGTGGTAAAATTTATGGTCCACCGACGGGAAAGACCTTGGTGTATTTTGTGGACGACATTAATTTGCCGTACATCGAAGATTACGGCACACAAAATTCCTTGTCCCTTTGCCGTCAATCTTTGGATTACTGTTCATATTTTGACCGTGAAAATTTAGGGTTGAAAAAAGAAATCGTGGACACGCAATACGTGGCGGCCATGAACCCCACCGCCGGTTCCTTCACCATTACCGAACGTTTGCAGCGTCATTTCAGTACCTTTTCCGTCGCCATGCCCACGGAAGCTGACCAACGGGCAATATACGGCAGTATTTTGACCGGGCATTTGGAATCTTTTGACCATTCCGTGTCCCAGTTGCATGAACCCATCATGAACATGACGTTGGATTTGCACAGTCGAATGATTGTGAAATTTTTACCCAGTGCAATAAAATTTGTGTACAATTGGAATCTTCGGGAATTGGACAATGTCTTCAATGGCCTGACACGAATGACACCGGACTACTACAGCAGCGAAGTCGATTGTTTGCGTTTGTTTGTGCATGAAATCAATCGTACCTTTTCCGATCGATTGAACGACGAGAGTGATTTGAGCAAATTCAATGCCATGATGATTGATTGCTACGACCAAGCTTTTAAAGACGTGAAAGGAATTAAAAAGGAAGACGTCTTTGCGGAACCTTTGATCTTCACGGACTTTCACAAACAACCCGGTGGTGTCGCGACTTATTTGGGTGTGCCCGATTCAAACACCATTCAAACGGTGTTGGACGCCAAATTGGAAGAATACAACGAAAGCAACACCATCATGGAATTGGTGTTGTTCAAAGACGCCATCGCCCACGTGTGCCGCATTGCACGTATCATTGCACAACCCCGAGGCAACGCGTTGTTGATTGGCGTGGGTGGGAGTGGCAAACAATCCCTGTCCCGGTTGGCGACATTCATTTGTGGCTACGAAGTCCGGCAATTGAGCGTGAGCAGCCGTTACGGCGTGGAAGATTTCAAAGAAGAATTGCGACAGATGTACATCACGGCGGGCCAGAAAGGCATTGGGTTGGTGTTTTTACTGACGGATTCACACATTGTGAACGAGAAATTTTTAATTTACGTCAATGATTTGTTGAGCAATGGTTTCATTCCCGACCTGTTTCCTCAAGAAGACTTGGACGGCCTGGTGTCTTCGGTTCGAAATTTGGCCAAGCAAGCCGGTGTGGTGGATTCCCCCGCGGCGTTGTTGAAATTTTTCATTGACCGTGTCCGGAGTTTGTTGCATGTTGTGTTGTGTTTCAGTCCCGTTGGCGACGTGTTTCGGGTTCGTGCCAGACGATTTCCTGGTTTGGTCAATTGTAAGAACAATATTGGTGGTTGGTGAATGTTGGTGAATGTTGGTGAATGTTGGTGAATGTTGGTGAATGTTGGTGTTCTTTCTAATTGTCCTTCTTTCTCCTCTTTCTCCTCTTTCTCCCTCCTCTTTCTCCTCTTTCTCCTTCCCAACAAGGTACCACCGCCGATCGATTTTTTGGTTGGCCGGAAGACGCTTTGCAAAGTGTTGGCATGAAATTTTTAGACGAAGTTGAATTGGATTCCGATGATTTAAGAGTTCAAATTGCCAATCACATGGCAAAGGTGCATTTGAGTGTGAAAGAAATTTCATCGAAATATTTAAAAAGTTCCAAAAGATACAATTACGTGACACCAAAAAGTTTTTTGGAATTGGTGGATTTTTACAAATCTTTGTTGGCCGATAAAAGAGCCAAAGTAGAATCGTTGGTCGATCGTTTGGACACAGGTAAAAGAGGATACTTTGTTGTTCTGGTGGTGGTGGTACATTGTCGCCGTTGAGCACCATTGATTGATCATCATCATTGATCATCATTGATTGATCACCATTGATTGATCACCATTGATTGATCATCATTGATTGCCACCATTGCGACTGACCACCTTCTCCATGTTTTCCACTCCCACCACTCCTTCTCTTCTCCACTCTCACCACTCTCACCACTCTCACCACTCCCACACAGGATTGGCCACCCTGTCCAAAACCGAAAAGGACGTGGCCGAATTGCAAGTGGATTTGTCCCATACAATGGTGCAAGTGGAAGAAAAAGTCAAAGCCACGGACGCCTTGATGATCACAATGGCGGCCTCCAAACAAGAAGCCGGAGTGCAACAAGCGATCGCGGAGGTGGAAAAAGGAAAAGCAACGGTGGCGGCGGCGGGGGCGGCAAAAATTGAAAAAAGTGCCGAAGCCGAATTGGCCGAAGCCAAACCAGGTACCACAACTATTACTACGAAACACTGCTACGAAACACTACTACGAATTACTACTACTACAATCACCCATCACTACTCACACCACTGCTTGCACCACTCCACCTCACACCACTCCACCTTACACCACCACTCTCTCCACTCCTCCACTCCTCCACTCCTCCTCCACCCCCAGCCATGGACGCGGCGGCGGCGGCGGTCGACGTATTAAATTCAGCGGCCATCACGGAATTGAAAGGGTTCAGCAAACCACCGGGAGGGGTGGACAAAGTGATGGCGTGCGTGCAAATGATGTACGCGGGTGAAATGAACAAGAAAAAACACACTTGGCCAAACGCTCAAAAAATGATGAAAAACGTGGGGGCTTTTTTGGAAGGGTTGAAATCCTTCAATGCCGAAGATATGAGTGACACATTGATCGCGCGGTTGAAACCATTGGTGGAGGATCCCGTGATGGAATACAGTGTGATGCTGGGGAAATCGTTTGCGGCCGCGAACATTGCGAGTTGGGCGGTGAATTGTTACAAATACAACCGCATTTACGTGAAAGTCAAACCATTGATGGATTCACTGAACGCCGCCCGTGCGACGAAATTGGCGGCGGAAACTTCCTTGGCCAATGCGTTGGCGACGGTGAAAAAGGTCGAAGACGAATTGGCAACATTGGAATCGGATTTTAAAACGGCGGTGAATGAAAAAAGAGAAGTGGAAGAAATGGCGGAAAAATGTTTGGAAAAATTAGGGTTGGCAAAAAGATTGATTGGGGGATTGTCCAGTGAAGGAACACGGTGGGGGAAAGAAATCGAAGTGTTGCGGTTCAATTTGTCGTTGTTGGTGGGCAACGTGTTGATGAGCAGTGCCTTCGTGTCCTATGTCGGGGCCTTCAATGCGGAGTACCGGACCAAACTCTGGCGCGACACGTGGTTGGTGGACATCAATGAACGGGGCATTCCGATCACGGAGGGGGTGGACCCATTGGGGGAATTGACCGATGAATCCAGAAACGCAAAAATGTACTCCAATGGCTTGCCCGCCGACCGGATCTCCACGGAAAACGGCAGCATCATTTCTCAATGCAAACGGTGGCCGTTGTTGATTGACCCGCAATTGCAAGGCATCAAATGGTTGCGCCGAAGGGAAGAAAACAGAGAAGGGGGGACGTTGTTGGTGCTTCAAATGAGCATGAGCAATTGGCCTCGGCAAATCGAAGGCGCGATTCAAAACGGGTACACGGTGATCATTGAAAATTTAGGCCAAGAAGTCGACGCGACGTTGGACCCCGTGTTGGGCAGAGCAATTTACAAAAAGGGAAGAGCGTTTTATTTAAAATTTGGCGGTGAAGAAATTGAATTCGACACTTCCTTTCAATTGTATTTGCAAACGAAATTGGCGAATCCCCATTACAAACCTGAAATCGCCGCGCAATGTACATTGGTGAATTTTACAAGTACGGAAGAAGGGTTGGAAGACCAATTGTTGGCCCGTGTGGTGAACGTGGAAAGGCCCGATTTGGAAGCACAAAAACAAGAATTGCAGGAAGCGTTCAATCGGTACAAGATTGAATTGTTTGATTTGGAGGAACAATTACTGACCCGTTTGGCCAATGCCCCGGAAGACATTTTGTCGGACGTGGCCTTGATCGAAGGATTGGAAGCCACCAAACTCGCCTCCACTGAAATTGAAGTGGCGGTGAAAAAGGGAAAAGCGACCGAACTCGTGATCAATGAATTGCGGGAAAAGTACCGACCCGTGGCGGCGGAGGCTTCGATGTTGTATTTCATGTTGACGGAATTGTGCAACGTGGATTATTTTTACCAATACTCTTTGGACGCCTTTGTGTTTTTCTTTTACAAATCCATTGACCGGGCCCCCGCCGCCGACGACCTTCCCGCTCGTTTGATTTCCTTGATCAAAGAATTGCGGTTTACCATTTTCACTTGGTGTGCTCGAGGATTGTTTGAAAAACACAAATTGATTTTGTTGGCGCAATTGACCTTTAAATTGATGAAACGTCAATCCATCCAATCGGGCGATGAACCTGGGTTGGACCCCGTCTTGTTTCAATTTTTATTGACGGCCCCCAAAAAACCCACGGACGAAAACCCCGTCGAGTGGTTGCCAAACATTTCATGGTACACGGCGCAAGCTTTGGCGGACGTGCCAGGTTTTGAAAAAATTACCCAAGATTTGCAAGAAGCAAGCCCACGTTTTCGTGAATGGTACAATCAATTGAACCCAGAAGTTGAAAAATTGCCGTTGGATTATTCCAGGTTGGACAAAAATTTATTTCAAAAATTATTGGTCATTCGTACGTTGCGGCCGGATCGAATGACCATGGCCATGCGTCATTTTGTGAACGAAACCTTGCCCGACGGTAAAAGTTACACCGAAGCCGACAATTCTTTGAGTTCCACCCAAATTTTAGGCCAAGCCTTGGTCGATGCCAGTCCTGAAACCCCGATTTTTTTTATTTTGAGTGCCGGGGTGAACGTGGTGGAGTACGTCGATAAAATGGCGATGGACCCGTTGTACATGAAGACACGGCAAGTGGATTACCACAACATCTCCATGGGGCAAGGCCAAGACATTTTGGCCATGTCCAGGTTGGAAGTGGCCCACAAACAAGGCCATTGGGTGATTTTGAACAACATTCATTTGATGCCGGTGTGGTGCGTGGAATTGGAAAAGAAATTGGACCAATTCAACATTGCCGGCAACCACCCTGGCATGCGGGTGTTTTTGACGGCGGAACCCTCAAAAACATTGCCGATTGGCATCTTGAGCCGGTCGATCAAATTGACCAACGAACCCCCCAGTGGGTTGAAAGCCAATTTAATGCGGTCGATTTCCAGTTTCAAAGCGGAAGATTTTGACGACAACGAACCGAAAACCAGAGCGATTTTGTTTGGTTTGGCGCATTTTCACGCCATTTTAATGGAACGAAAAAAATTTGGGCCCATGGGGTACAACATGCAATACCCGTTTGGATTGGGTGATTTAAGAGACGGGGCGATTTGTTTGGCAAATTACATGGAAAACGCACCGTCCAAAATTCCATGGGAAGATTTGCAATATATTTTTGGACAAATCATTTGGGGTGGGCACATTGTGAACGACAATGATCGGCTGTTGGCCATGACCGTGAGTAGTGTGTGTGTGTGGTGTGTGTGGTGTGTGTGGTGTGTACTTGTATTCTGTGTTGCAGTGGTGACTCACTTTGTTTCTTTCTCTGTTCTCCTCCTCCTCAGTACCAAATTTACTACATGCAAGATCCATTGTTGGACGACCATGAATTGTTTCCCTTTTGCGAGGGCACCAACGTCTCGTTCCGTTCTCCGTTGCCCTCCACCCACGAACAGTACATTCGACACATTGAAAACACTGTGCCCGCCGACACCCCCTTGGCCTTTGGTCTTCACCCCAATGCTGAAATCGGGTACCGTACATTTGCCTCCAACGACATGTTTGAAACATTGATCAGTTTGCAAGCCAGTACCGGGGCCGGTGGGGAAGATGCCTTGAGCCCCACCGACATTGCCGCCGCAAAAATGGAAGAAGTCAGGTACATGAACAAATGGTTTTGCAAGGTTGGGAGGGAGAAGAAGAATGCTGATTGTTTTTTTCTTTTTCTTTTTTTCGTTCTTTTCTCGTTTCCTTCTCGTTCTTCCCCTCTTTTCCTTCCCCTCTTTACTTTGACCACTCCCTCTTCAGTGGCAAAATGGACGACGTGTTGTTTGACATAGATGACGTGGTCAGTGCCATCGATGAAGTGGGTCCATTTGAAAATGTCTTTTTGCAAGAATGTGCACAAATGGAAGTCTTGACCAATTACATGGACAAATCATTGAAAGAACTCGCCCGTGGTTTTGCGGGAGAACTGACCATGTCTTCGGGGATGGAGAAATTAGAAACCGCGCTGTATCTGGGCCGGGTGCCGGAGGCTTGGACAAGACTGGCGTGGGCAAGCATGCGTACCTTGGATTTGTGGATGGCCGATCTGTTGAAACGTTTTTTTCAATTGAACGAATGGTGCCAAAACCCCAATGAAATACCCAAAGTCACTTGGTTGAGTGGTTTGATCATTCCGGAGTCTTTTTTGACCGCCATCAAACAAGTCACCGCCCAACAGAAATCTTTGGAATTGGACAAATTGGTGACGTGGACGGAATGGACGAAAAAAATGTCCGCCGACCAAGTCGATGGAAAACCCAGAAGTGGTACGTTGTTGGTGTTGGTGTTGATTTTGGTTTTGCTGTTTTTGATGTGCTTGTTGTGCTCGTTGTGCATTGTTGTGTATTTTGTGCATTTTGTGCGACGGTGGTATTGACTTTCTTTTGATCTCTTATTTGATTT
>Ga0115005_10002374_pt1 | contig 15014 bp, 12 predicted proteins | sample ArcOceMetagenome_FD_87163 | JGI IMG/M metagenome (GOLD analysis project Ga0115005, IMG submission 87163) | Marine eukaryotic phytoplankton communities from Arctic Ocean - Arctic Ocean - Greenland ARC118M Metagenome | ecosystem: Environmental > Aquatic > Marine > Oceanic | place: Arctic Ocean... | reverse complement strand
CCTGTTAGATGGGCGAGTGGGCTTTATCCCATAAATCCTTTTGGACGTTTCTTGACCTTTCTCCCTAGACGGAGTTTTATTAGTTATAAGTTATGTAATCTTTGAGTTATTATTATTATTATTTTTGTTCGGTATTGCAAGGAATTTGCCCACTCTTACAAAGGAATTTGTGCTTGATTGGAGGCGAACCTGGGGAAAAATAGCTGCTTGCCCAAATTCGATTCCAATCCATTCAACCTGACTTGTCCATGCTGTTATCTTCAAGGCTACTGATACTGGTACGGGAATATTCTTGGCGTGTACTCGTACTCGTACTTGTACCCGTTGAGATTTGCAAACAAACTCATCATTTCCGTCACGAGCATGAGAAACGACGAATCCAATCTGTCCCTTCGGATACGTGCTAATACTGACACTTCCGTAGCGTACATGTGCAAAGCCAATTTCCTCCAGATGCGCCTCCAGTTGCGAATTTCTTCGAAATTGCTGAGAATATTGTATGTTTCTACCTGAAACATCAAGACTCCACGATTTGGTGCGAGTAATTTGTGTATCCTTTGAAAGTGCTCATCTTGATACAAAACATGACTAGGTAAAATGACGAGGGAGCCATTACTGTTCTTCCTTCTTCTACAATTTTTCCTCTACAAAGGCGGCACCATTGTCAATGATAAGATTGACTTTCTCGCGTTCCTAGGCAGAGGCCGATTCGAAGAATCTTTTGGAAACGTTGATGACTTCTTCGTCCAGCTCCACAACATGATCAATAGATTCGATTGCGGGTGTTTCAACAATTCGAAACGACATGTCCGTCTCCACCCCGAGAACTAAAACTCTCATCGGTTCAGCTTCAGCTTCATTACGGTGCCTGGCTAGATATTCCATCATGGGAACACGAGAGGTGCATCCCTTTCAGTCAGCTGCAGACACTCGTCCAGTAAGAACACTTTTCCGACATGGCTGCTTTCGTACACTTCGTTATCTTGATCCGAAGATTTCAAGGAAGCTACTAGTGGTGGTGTGTTCAACATCAAAGATTGAACATAACCTATTTTATCCTCTACCTCCTCCTACACGCTTCGTTTCTCGACTCGTGTTTGAAAAGTCACTTTTTCCATTGCCAAGATGGTGGAGGGGCAGCAACAACAAGTCTCCAAGGCGACATGGAGAGTGGGTGAAGATGGTCGACTTCATCGTAAGAGAGTGAAATCTTTTCCAAACGGGAATGTGTACAATTGCGAGTTTGTTGGGAATAAACCTGATGGTCATGGCACATTGAGAACTTCTCAAGGAATGAAATATGAAGGACATTTTTTGAATGGATTATTTCATGGACACGGAAAGGTTGTGTGGATTGATGAGTTCCATCACGTTGTAAAGACTTTTATTGGCGAATTCAAGCATGGGAAATTTTCTGGGCACGGAGTTCTCAGCGATGAACGCGAAACGTGGGATGGCAATTTTGCCCATGATCAATATCATGGACAAGGAACGCTGTGGAAGAAAACAACTGGAGAGAAATTCAAAGGGCAGTGGGTTAATGGAAAGCTTCATTGCGAAGACGGATTGATTGTTTTTCAGAATGGAGACAAATATGAAGGACCAGTGCACTTTGGTAAAATACATGGCAATGTTGGCCATTACACCTTTACAGATGGAGGCTTTTATACTGGTCAACATCGGTTTGGCATCAAACATGGTTTAGGGACAAGACATTTCGTTGACGGAACCACATTTCGGGGCGATATGAGGAATGGAAAGCTCTGCGGCCATGGCATTATGACGTATGGCAATTCCCTTGATCACAAGAAGAGATACGAGGGTGAATGGGAAGAAGGTCTATTTGACGGCAATGGTGAATTGTACTTTCATGAGTCATCTCCCATTGAATTCTACAAAGGAGATTTCAAACAGGGAAACTTTTACAGATATGGCCGGTTGCAGTATAGAGACGGTTCCTTCTACGAAGGACGTTACCATGAGGGGTATCGAGAGGGCCGAGGTAAAAGAGTTTGGAGGCAGGGAAACTGGTTTGAAGGAGTGTGGCAAAAGGACATGATGCTGAATGGAAGGTATTTTGATGCATCAGCTAATAGCACGTATGTTGGGACATTTGAGCGAAACAAGAAACATGGACTAGGACAGGAGAGTTGGCGGAGCCAAAACAATGTTCAATTTCGAGATTCATTTTTCGGCTGGAAACATGCTGCCGATGGAATATGTACGTACAGAGGAAGTTACTGTAATGGATATTTCGATGGGAAAGGTCGTTTTGAAGCCCCTAATTCTAATGGGCGTCATTACGATGGAGGTTGGAGATTGGGTAAACCCCATGGTATTGGTACCATGCAACTTTTGCGACGTAGTGAATATGGCAATGTTTCGAAGATGCACATAGGAAAGCATGGCTCGCTTTATCGTCCTGAAAAGTACAGTGGAGAGTGGAAAGATGGAAAACGGCACGGTCGAGGAACATTGTTTTTCTTAGATGGTTCATCAATGCAAGTTTCTTATGTTGATGGCAACCAAACATGACGTTTTTGCAAGGTGAAGCGGCCAGGACAAATCCGCAAACAAAACACCAGACCAAGTGGAGCGAGAGCATCGGCACGTACAGTGGGATTTTGTGGTGGATCACGTCTCCTCCTTTTCTCTGGTCGGTTCCTCGCAGTCCCGCAGACGCCAGGGAGAGAGAAGCGCTGCGTCAGGCGAACGTGAAAGTAGCAATCTTGAAGTGCTTGAACCGATCTTGGTAAAAAGACACTCAGTGGCGCACGATTTGTAATCGATTTCAAGAATTAACTTAGAGAATCTACAGAACGTTGTGCCAATCAACGGCCTTTATTTCAGATAATAGTCCGGTTTAGCCCTCTTCTTTATTCCCATACAAATCCCAAGTCATCAAGCTGTTGAATTTGTTGGTTCCCCTTCTTTACCTTGTCTATGTGCATTTCTGATGCTTGCCATATTTGAATATGTGTGCAATCCTGTAGGAATCTTTTCATTAGTTAATCGTACGAGACGCCTACAGTACTATCCTGAATCGAAATTTGTGTCAAATTCAAAATCTAGCTTTTTCCATCCAATTTTTTCTTGTCCAACTTTGAACTTCATGCTTCAAGGTCGTCCATGTTTTTTAACTTCGATTGGAAACGAATCTTGGTTTTCAAAATGAAATATATCTATCAATTATTACGGCTGTTTTTATCTGGAATAATGGAAATGTCATGTCTTAACGACTAAATCGGCAAGTTCTGTTCAAACATAGCCGATTCCCGTATTATTTGGCGCGCGAGAGTTGACGTTAGTTAGTTCGTTCGTGCGTTCGAGCTCTGCTGAAACGAAAAGAAGAAGCTTTGTGCTTCGTGATGCGAGAATCTCAGAACAAGCCTCTTGACAATGAAAATAAGAAAATAGTCATCAGAACAAACAACCACAACAAACGCATTTATAATAGACTTGTACATCCTGCACAGCATTGGCATTGGTCACTCTTCATTTTTAAACAACTACACAGAGACAAATAACTAGACACAAATAACAGGATCGTGGAAGCTAGACGGCAAACACACTAATTCTTACCCAACACATAAAAGAGCAGCCCAGAAACATATGGTGGCTCGGTGAATAGTTTTGGGACATTGAACACTCAACAACATTTCCTCTTTGACGTTGCTCCGATCTAATATCGGTATTAGCTTAGCACCGCTACTACCTTTCATCAATATCAATTAGCATTAGCATCAGCAAATAATGACAACTGCATCTTTGCAAATCGACACGTCCGTGGGGACTGCTCCAGGAACGCACACAATGGCCACAAATTCACCCGCATTTGAGACCACGCTTATTTCCTACGCTAACAAAATCCTAAAGATTAAATCTCCCTCATCGGCAAATATTGATACCTCCTTGGCTCCCTATGTGACGACTATTCTACGCGCTGCTCTCTCGAATCTATCCCAGACGGACCTGGTCGATCTCCAGTCGGAGTCTTCGTCCGCACTTGGCGCTCGCATTGAAACGATTGCAGAATATGAGGCTCTTGTGGAGCTTCTCATGGAACAATGTGAGATGATATCCGATGATGCACACTCGGCATTGAATTCCATTGCGAGAGCTATTCAGACTGGTGAATTCCAATACTTTGGAAATCGTGACCGGAGTCTTAGTCTTAGTATGAACATTAGTGCCCTGCATCATCAAATGCGTCGGAAGAACAGCTTCAATACTAACTTGGTTGGAAATGGAGTCATGCCATACAGGGGATTCGGAAGTGGAAATGCTAATTCAATGGGAAAGTTTCGATCCAAGAGTATGGGTGCTGAAAATGATTATTATTGCCAAGACGATGCAATTCGCTTGTTGGGAGATATGCTCAAGGAAAATATGGCAAGTGAAAATTTCGGAATGGGTGATGGTATTACTTCAGACGCTCAATTGGGAACTGGTATGGCGAAAAGTAGTCATAGGAACAGTTTGGAATCAACAATGAGTAATAGCACATTGCCGGATTGGAGTGTTGCCAAGAGACAAGATTCTCCTGATCTAGGCGGTGTCGGTAATGTAATTGAAGAAGAGCCATCTTTTTTCTTGGAAGAAGACGAAGCACCATATGAAGAAACCCCAACGAAAACGTCATTGGCTCAGATTTTTTCGGATGGAATGTATGAAGGCGATAGTAATATGACTCCTGCGGCAAACTTTTTGACGGGTGGATTATCACCGTTTTTGACAGATAAGGAGAAGAAGGTTGCCGAAGAGCTCAAGAATTTGGCCGCGCCGACTTTTTCGTTTACCCCGCTCAAACAAGATCAGTTGATTCCTATTGATTTATTGGGAGTTATTGACGATCCGTCCACTCCAGCAAATGATTTGAGTAAGCAACAGGTCAGTGGTGACATACGCGGCACAACAGATCCAGTCAAGGATGAGGTAAAATGCATGGATCCAGTGAGCAGTGAGGATGATGATGGTCAGAACACGGAGCCTGATTATACTCCGACGAAGAGTGGAGATGGAAATAATGACATTACCAGAATCCTACCATTTGATACCATTGCGTCTCCTCTTCTTGTCAGGTCGGAGTCGGTGCCGACTCCACAGGCTAAACCTAACTTGAGTGGGAAGGGACAGAAAAAGGGAAAGAAAAAAGATAATGACCTTGCCGCGGCTCTATTTTCCAGGCCTCGTTCGATGAGTATCAGTTATGATGAAAGGTCTCCTAAGCTCAAACCTATGGCTCCTCCTTCGGCGTCAAACATTGGAATGTCTGGACTGAAGAATTGTTCGGTTGATGCATTGATGACCCACAGTATCCCTGCATTATTTCAGAAACAACTTGAATCAGCGATAGAGATCTTATTGGCAATGAATTATGACGTTGGTAGAGATGCGTCGCATGAAGCTGCCCTGGTTTCTAATGCTGATGTGAATGTGGCTCAGCATGTGATTGATGGTGCTCTCTCGGCTCCTCCCGTTTGTAGACATATGCTCAACGATGGATGTTACCGTAGCGATTGTCACTTTAGTCATGACGTTGATGGACACACCTGTTTATTCTGGCTCAGAGGGCGTTGTGGTAAAGGTAATTCGTGTCGGTTTATGCATGGATTCAGTGAGAAGCTTTTGGACGGTGTCACCGTTGACTTTCGTAGTGCACCTCAGAACAGGGAGGAAGAACTCACAACAATCGTCTTGCCTCCTGCACAATCATCATCAACGAAACCAATTGCAATCAAGACAGGAAATCTTGTCCAGCATAACGTGAGAGCTTCTTTCTCTTTTTCGAATTCTCTTGAAACAAGGGGGCTGTCTTCATCTCCCCGTGTTTCTTTTGCTGAAACTGCCGGATGTGTATCAAGGCCTGGATCCCTGTCTGATACAGGAACGTTGGGATCGTCAATTGAGCAAAGCAAATCCCCCCTTTCGGATTCTCCCACTGGTCCGACACCAACACCGGCACCAACACCAACAGAGCCGAAAAGTAGCCCGCCCTCAACTTTTTCGTTTGCAAGCATAGCATCCAAAGGGTACAGCAAACAGTCTTCTTTTAACAAAAGTAAACTACCTTTGGAACTAAGCGGAATGGCTAATGCTCTGGTTGATAGCAAGAAGACTGTAAAAATTCCTCAGAATCTTTGGACTGCATCACAAAATAGAGCCTCTGGAGCATTTCATATTTCTGATCCAATTGCAAGGTACAAAGAAGTATCAACTACAGTGCAGAGAGCTGATGTTGTGGACTTACATTTTCAATCAGTGAAGACCTTCCCAGCCGTCCTTTCAAATGTTATGCCCGGTAAGCTAAAGGACCATGGAGAAGTTTGGATTGTGACTGGAAGCGGACACCATGTCAGCCGCAGCTCCCATCAAAAAGGCGGTGGTGTTTTGGAAAATGCTGTAATTGGTTGGTTGGTATCCAATGATTACAATTATTCTAGAGGAAAGGACAAAAACGGATTTGGCGGAGCTGTTCTTGTGCATGGCAGATGACAACAGTGGTATTGAGTTCGAACAGGGTGTCTTTACTTGCAGTAATATTTTCATACATCAACAAGTACAGTAAGTAGTGTAACACTCTAAAGCTCTCAAGACCTGTACCAGCGCTTCGTTAGCTTTGTTGTTAGCTTTTGCTAAGTCGACAGGCGTGATATCAGGCACGAAATCTGCACATCTTCGAGAATCTGTCATATGTCGTGGGATTGCATTTCAATATTAAAAGTATCACAACTATGATGCATACATTAGCGAGACGCGGTCGCACTTAGTTTAATTCGCGGGCTGGCATCGCGGTGAGAGAGGGCGCCACCAAAACTGACAGGTTGCCATTGTATAGCCCAACTGTGGTCTTTGCACATCCACTTTTTCACCTTCCGATTTGGAGTGCTATTCTTGAGGTGTAGCCGCTCAACTGGTATTAAAAAGATGAAATTCGAATGCTTTTGATGTATCTCAACAAAACGAATTATGCTGGCAAGAACTCCAGTCCAAATGAATACAATCAAGGAACAAGAACTTCATTGGATGTTTCCGCTGTGGGAGTAATATGTAATGCAATGATGTATACGAGGAACAAGAAGCACACGACGACATGTTTGTCAACAATTGCTCTAGACCTTTGTTAGACATCCACATTCAAATTCAATACCTACAACGAAGTGGAAGACTGCATAGTGACCCCCCCCAGCTCGTAAACATCCTTCCACTTGAGCATATTTAGCTTGACGGCGAAGCTTGGATTGAAATATAATTAGTAATCGTGGAGTTTGTATTTCGTGTAAAGAAATAGCGGGAAGGGCTACGGAAGAAGATGTCAGAAACGAGTACGTGAAACACTACACGTAACACGTAGTGATTAAAGGAGGCTGTTGGGTTACGCTACAGAGAGATGTTTTATGGTTGTAATTCTTCTTAATCAATCACCTGCATTTGTAGCCATGGCCAATGTATCCTTGTCCGTATTTCTTCGGAGAACCAGCCCATCGAGAATCTCTTCACCTTCTGGACCTTCGACAGTAATCTTGTACACGTTTACCACTTGTTTCGTCTGCCCTGCTCTGTAAACCCTGCCAATGGCCTGCAATTCCGAACTTGCATCAGAAACAGGATCACTGTTTGTCCCTCCTGTACCAGTATAGAGAGGTCCAAACAGAATGAGATTGCTACATTCCGTCTGCAAGTTCAGACCAGCACAATGTTCATAGTGCAACACAAGAATCCGAGGACGGGCTTTGTCTTCGTCTGTCACGTCTCCATGCTGGTACCAACTAATCTTTTTATTTTTCAACTCATTGGAGTCAGTGGGCAATAAAGAAGTGCAGCCTAAATCTTTCTCTGCCTTGAGGAATGAACAAGCGGCAATTCCAGCATCAATACTGCCATCGGTGAAGACAATGATCTTGGTCTTGGGATCATTTGCAAGAACCTCCTTGCAGATCCTAACCAGTTCAGCTCCTCTTGACCTGAGAGATGCGTTTTGTTTAAGGAATTTAGCAAAGGATCCTGGAGACACATCCTCAAAGTCCTCAGGTCTAATGGCGAGACTCCTTTTACCCTCGGGGATCCCCTTCATGCTAGAAAGATATAATTCTTTTTCTTCCGTACTCATAGAAATCTTGCGGATTTGAGTTTCAAGGACAGAACCATTCATTTCCTCGTCGGCGACCTTATTTCTGCAGCAAGCTACATTGAGGTAATCCTGGCACTTTCTGAATGCAGCCGTTCTCACCTCGCGCCCCCTCACTGGTTCAAGATAGTTCTCAAGGAAAATATCACGCGATGATTCCTTCTCCAACCTTCTCCAGTGAGAAGATAATCCAAGCACATATGCATTGCCCATCAAGTTCGCAAGCTCTATTACCCTGCTTGTGCTATCAAGTAGAGGTGTTCCTGATAACCCAAAGATCGCCTTGCGATACACGAGAGGTCTCTTCAAAATGTCTTTTACTGTAATACCAAGAAATTCGCGACCAGCTCTGTTCAAGAAAAAGTTAGTGATATGTTCATTTCCTGAAGTCGCCCTGTGCGGATACAGTCAGAATATTTGTGCCCTTACCTTCTATTCCTTTCCTTAAAGAATTCCTTTCCATCCCTCTCTTTTGCTTCTTCGATTTCGCTCTTTGTTGTACATAGACTTTCGTGAATTTCGTCTACAATCACACGTTCCCATTGAAAGAACTCCAGTGGAACTCCAGTATCAGTTTTCTTAATTGTAGTACTCTTTTCATCTCGGATCTTCCTTATCGCTTCATGATAAACATGCGTAAAAAAAGCAGATATATTGCGATTCTGTTGATTAGTGGAATTATTAGAACCAGCGTAAGGATCTGACAGAGAGAGAAAAAGGTGAGCGTTGTATAAATCATCTGGCACCGAGGTAAGCTTTTGCGTTTATGAAGTCATACCTGCAGAAGAAGCTGGGATCCACACTCCTCTAGCTTCATTGATTTCTTTTTGTCCGGAATGACTTGGAAGTTTGGGTAATTTCTGCTTGTACGCTTTGCTCAATTTTGCCTTTTCTACCAAATTTTCAAAGTAGCCCTTGGACTCCAGGATATCAATAGGTACAAGGACAACGTCGGCATCTAACACCTTTTGAAGCGACAACTTCTTCAATGCCAAAAAGTCATAAATGACAAGGATCTTGAGGTTCGTTGGCGAAAACCTTTCGATTTCAAGCTGCCACTGCCGCAAAAGTGCAGGAGGCACAACAACAAGAGTCGCTGACGTAGAAGAAGGAAATTTTCTTGACGACCTCGCGTTTTGTAGCCCGTTCAATATCAGTCCAATGGAAACGATAGTCTAAAATTAAATGATGATTGGTGAGACGTTTGTGGCAGAATTTTTTTGTCTAGAACCAGAAAACTTACCTTTCCTGCCCCGATTGCATCTGCGATAACACCGCCGCGAAGTTTTGTAGCTCTTTCCGCAACAGTAGTCAAACTCAAGCCTGAAGAACCGTACACAGGATTTTCGACCATCTCCAACTCTTTAAAGTGAGTTTCAGCATTTTCAATGCTGACCATCTTCGTAACCACCTTTTTCTGCCTTTCGTAGAGACTGAACGGTTCTTTGAGGGTAATATCCGTCGGCTTTTCGTTGTGGCATGTTTTCACTTTGAATGGGTCAATTACAGGATCCTCTTGAAGGGAGATATCCGTGAAATGAAACTTTACATTGATACCCTTGGCATCAATGTTCCTCCCATCAATAATCTGGCGTCCTACATAATGAGCTGCTACGCGTGGACAAAATTTGATGCTCAAAGAGTGCTCTTGCCTGTTCACCCAGACTTCGAACGGGGTTGGTGCATTCTGGAGGGAAAGGCGGAACTTACGTGATACACCAGATTCATAGTTTCTGTCCCATCTTTTCCGGCCTTCATCGTACATCCAATTTTCAGCTGGTCTGTAAGGAACACATACCTCGCATGTTCCAAATGGGGTGTCTTTATCATCAAGATGGAGTTCGTGCCATCCATCTTTGTCTGGGACCAAGCCAAAGTTTAGCCCACCAGAAGCCATTTGTCGTTGAATAGCTGACACGCAAACAGCGTTAAAGACACGGATTATTTGTTGAGCTCTTTGTCCACTGTGTATAGGAAGTTTGAGCACGTCTTCATCACACTCAATCCTTTGACACATCATGTTACACTGCCTTTCAGTCAATTTATTGATGAGAATCAAGTCGTCTCCCTCTAAGCATTTCTTCATCTCTACCTCAACCGACGCGAATTGCGCGGTGCATTTGACGTTTTCCATTTGTTTCCAGCTGTGGAACTTTACCCCTTTAACAGTCTCTTTAGTTTTCACGAGAGAATCACAAGGCTGCCAAAAAGTCGGAAATTCAGCTAGTACAAAAGAGGTCTCGTAACCAATCGATGATGTAATGATAGCTGTATCCGGTCCAGTCCGGCTTACATTCGGCTTTATCATCAAATACAAAACAGGACGACCTTCTGAAGCTTGACGGATCCACAAGGCATTCATGTTGATAGTCTGTTCACAAGCTGCACGCTCGTACTGCCCTGCTAGAATTGATTCATTATCAGATTCAATAAAGATACTTTGTGGCCACACAGTCCAATTTTTAGGATAAATCCACCTTCTATTTTCTCCCTTAGCACATGCGCTATTGTATGCTTTAGCGTTATATGATGATGCCGCAGTTGCTTTGAGGTCGTCTATTATAGACTCTTCTAAACCGACAGTAATCCTAGGAGAATCGGTGTTTCCTTCGCCTCTGACGGTAAGGGCGACCTTTTCTGTTGGAGATCTTGCAGTCCAAACGGATTCCTTGGTGCTTTCTTTATCGAAATTGATAATTGCAATTGGCGACAATTGACCAAACCTTGGCTGACTGGATCTTGCTGGTAGAAATGAGGTCAACTCAACAAGAGCCCCAGTGTTAGCAGGTGAGTGACTTTCAGCGTCCAGTCTTTTTAAATCTCCCACCGTAATTCTCAATTCAGCGGTGGCCTCTCCAACATCATTTCTGCGGGCATAGTATGTGATGATCCACTTTCTCCTATCGCGCTTGATCCGATGAAGGTTGAAGGGAGAATTTGCAAGGCTTGATACATCTTTCGAGTCAATGCATCCCATAGACTCAATCTCCACAAGTCCGCTGTGATCTAAATACAACGAAGCAGGTAGCGCGCTTCTCAGTTTTGTCTGGAAACGACCCGAGTCATGATCGATTGAAGATACTACAAATTCTTCAGTTTTGTGACTGCTTAGGTTGTAGCCAATTGTATCATTCAAACATTCTCTACAGCAACTGACCCTGCAAACCGTGCATTGAACGAACTTTTCGGTTCTCGAATTCCTGCCACTCGACTCGCAAGTGCAGAGAACAGATGAGTTGATGGCATTATCTGCTAGAGCTGCAAGGTCTCTGAAGATCTTCATTGCACAGTCAGAGATATCTGCCTCTAGACTTTTGATTTCTGTTACTGCTACTTCATTTGATGCCGCAACATCAGATTTTGATAAAGGTGCCAGCTTCGGTAGGCAATCAACAATTTTCTGAACAAAATCTTTTTTCTGTTTTGGTGTTGCGTTTTGCTTCATTGGTGTCATATTCAAATCCTTGCGAGCCTGTTCGGCAAGAATCGCTCCTAGCATACATGCCGACACGACAGTCAGCGACATTGCGTTTCCAGCCAAGTCTCCCAATTGTACTTCAGTTTCGTTTTGAAGTGCCAATCGGAAATAAGGCAAACCTTGCACTAGAAGCTTCTCACACCCAAGGAGAGGTCTTCCTTTGTGGGGCAGCACGAAATCACCACCTACGGTTTTATTTTCAAGAAGTTTTTTCAGTTAAGTGGTTCCGAAGTGCATTCGCATATGGGCAGACAAATGAATGAAAACTTACCTGGAGTAACACACCCCGCAATACCACTTGTGGCACTTCTGTGCTTCTCCTTGGTAGCATTTTGACTTATGTTCCAATAGAATGAAGAGAAATTGGAGTCATGGGATTCTGCATCTCTCATTGCCGATCCATGTAAAATATCCAGCATATCAACCTGCCTTTGACCGTAGCAATTGATGTATTCCGTCCAATAATGAGGGGGGATCTGCTTCACGCCATGCGGACCCCAGCAAGTCAGAAATCTCGCCATATCTTTCAGCCCTAGTGCAGCGCGTGAGTTCTTGTTGTGAGGCAAGTTCGCGTTGGAGCTAGTCCAGAAGTCAGATTCTTGCATATTTGCGTTTTTGGTCTTCCTACCAGCTGGCCCATTCAAGGCCTCTCTAAAGCGTCTGATGATTTCATGGTCGTCGTTCAAGATGAAAGCTTCTAAACTATGACGAACAGGAGCTTTTAAATATTTGACAATCGCCTGTAGAAGTAATGATACAATCAACGAAGGTGAACAGTGAATACGATGTTCAAGGAATTTTTAATTCACTGAAAAAGGCAAAATAAGCAAGGCACTGCATACACGTACCTCCATATAATAACCAAGATCGTCATGGATGTCATTTTCGTTTGGCTTCCAAACAATCATGTATGTGCGCATCCTTGTCTGCGGAAGGCCATACTCTTTCGTATCTACCTTTACAGCGTGAGTGCAATACGTACAAGGAGTATCAAGGACAAGAGTATCGGTCTTTTTGGTAATGCCATTGGCCTTCATGAGCTGAGTCAGAGTGCAGATCTTTGATTTACTGATTGTAGACGGCCAAGTGATCTCTTTGACATCGTCCGAACCAGGCTTATGGAATCCTTTGACAGCACTTCCCACACGCACGCCGTACACGCCAGGCACTTGATCAACAACAATTGCATCAATGTCCGCATCGTATGCAAAACTCAAGTCTTTGATGTTTTGCTTGATGTTGGATATCGCTTTCTTTTCATCACAAGACGAAAGTTTAATTCTTCCGGTAATATATTCAGACATCTTCTCCCTACGAGTGCCAGTATAGGTTAGGTAAGTCAAACGGTGTATGCACGAGACAGAAAATTGTCATGTTTACTTACCATGGTGCACCAGTGACATTCTCGAAAATAGCTATCTCCGGCTTCTGGTCAAATAAAACTTCAGTCGCCCCCATAAAGGTTTCACCACTGCAACCTCTATCCTCGATATCAATGCGAAATTTGGATCTGAGCATACTGAAGTTCTTACACGAGGTACCTGCAACAAACATGTTGAAAGCTGGTAACACTTTGATTTGCCCGTATACATCAGTCGGCCCAGGCTTATCTATCAATCTCACAATATCAGGATAAAGAATCGAGTCAAAGTTGCGTGCCAAGTAGGCTTGTTTAAAAGGGTCAACTTCGCATGAGAACTCATGACTAAATTCTAAGCGTCGATCATCTTCCTTCTTAAGTCCACGAATCTCCATTTGCTCTTGAATCAATGTCAAAGCGAGAGAAGGCGCATCGGTTCCAGAACAGGCCGTTGCTAGCTTCAACAAGTTGTTTTTCGAGCCAAAGCCTCCAACACTTTCCATATTAGGATCGCCATCACTATCAACACTTCCAAGGCTACGAAGGAGTAGATTACCGATCTTATCAACTTGATCACCGATCAATTGATCAATAATATCATCAGTTGCTTCCATTCCACACGGATCTAGAAACTCTTTTGTCTTCGCAATTTCTTCCATGGATAGTTTGTTGTAAATCGGAGTATTGATGGGGGCAAATGAGTCTGCCATCCTTTTCTTGCCGGTATCCACTGCAGGTTTTGGCTTTTCCTTCTTTGCTGACGTTGGTTCCTTTTTAGTCCGGACTGTCTTTTTTGCTTTCGTCTTGGGCTTGGCAACAAACTCCTCATCTTCACTACTGTCTACATCTTCAGAAACTACAAAACCCGCAACTTCCTCTTCATCGGAGTCGAATTCGTCCTGATCTATCGATTCATCATCCGAATCTTCGTCCCCAAGTGAAAATTCTCCATCGGATATATCTCTATCGACCTTTTTTAACTTTCTGTCGTCGGACTTTGCAGCAGACCTCTTCTTTGGTGCAAGGGAAGATCCGCGTTTGCGTTTCTTGTTTCCTTCGGACGTGTCTTTCTTCTCTTCTTCCGTTCCATCACTATCCATCTCCTCATCGTCATCAAGAAAGACAACATCCTCAATGATAGGTTTCTTTTTGCGGGTGCTGCGCCTTCCTGATTTTTTGTTGGGAGTAAAATCTTCCTCGCTATCAGGCTCCTCGTCATCAACCTTTTCTTGTTTCGTCGCACTAGCTTTCTTCGGCTTGACATTGGAAAAGAACGCAGCAATCCCTTTGCCTTTCGGGTTTGACTTGCTCACGGGAGTTTTCACCGTTTTCTTTTCCTTCTTTGCCTCTTTCTTAACCTCTTTGGCAGATGCTACAATCTTCTTGGATTTGTCGATTTTCTTCACCACCACTCCTGTGGTATCTTCGGTGGTCCTGGGCAGTTTGACTTTGATGAAAATGCCCCTTTCTGCATCATATTTGACTGCTTCCGATACAATCGGTATGCTCTCCTCTCCCTCGGCCATCCTTGCGTTATGAAACAGATAGCGTGTGGCTATTGGTCTCAAGATGTCAAGGTTGTATTGACGAAGAATAATGAGGGGAGGGTGTGTAGTTTTGTGCCAAAAATGACAGCAACGACGGAAGTACGAGAGCCGACACGTCCAGTCCTGTCCAGTCTTGTAAAAAAATTGGTGAAAAATTCAGCCGAAATAAAGTAATGAAGGGGAAGGAAAGCTAAAGGCATATGTTCAATGAATGCACCCCCAACAACGTCAGATTTATTTGAAGATGCTTCGAAGATAGATTGCTTCAGATGAGATCCATGGGCTTGAGTGAGTATTGAGAATGTACTGCCCATATCACATTGATAGTGAAGTAGGTCTTCAAACATCACCAACTCCATAAGCAAAGGATACTGAAATATGACAAAGATGATTTTGACGCTGTTGGCTTTCATGCCTCTTGCAACAGCATTCCAATCCGTCACCACGAAGCACTCTGCACCTGCATTGTTGTCATCTTCGCTACACGTTTCTGCTTCAAGT
>Ga0115005_10002373_pt1 | contig 15014 bp, 11 predicted proteins | sample ArcOceMetagenome_FD_87163 | JGI IMG/M metagenome (GOLD analysis project Ga0115005, IMG submission 87163) | Marine eukaryotic phytoplankton communities from Arctic Ocean - Arctic Ocean - Greenland ARC118M Metagenome | ecosystem: Environmental > Aquatic > Marine > Oceanic | place: Arctic Ocean... | reverse complement strand
ATTACACATTGAACACTTGGACATCTTAGTTAACTGCATTGGTACTACTCGTACATTCGTAATTTGGAAAAGCCATACACCAAAGTTCTTCAACATGTCAGATCAATATTTGGAAAGATACGCAACTCCTACAGGATTGAGAATCAAAGGCGCACCGATTAAACTCCACTGGACTTTTCTGATGCTGCTCTTTGTCCATTTGGTGCTCGCATTTGTCGGCTACAATTCATGGAATGTATTCTGGTACGAGTTAGTCCTCTATGGACCATTTCTCTTTGTAACCGTGCTGGTGGTAAGTTCAATTGTTCTTTTTAGGATCATACTAACTGCGCTAACTTCATACACGTGGGTTACTATTTGGAAGACAACTTTCTCACCTTTATGTTTATCGCAACTTTTTCACAGCACGAAATTGCCCGTGTACTTGTTACATATAAACTAGGCGGAACAGCAGATTTAATCATACTTTGGCCTCTCGGTGGTATTACGACATACGGACCAAATGATCGCGGTGCGTGGGGTGACGCAATGGTGGCAATAGCAGGTCCACTCTCGCACATTTTCACTGGTGCAATCTTTGCGATTCTGTACGTCACATTGAAAGCGGAAGGTATGCCTTCCTTGTTGACATTCTCAGCCTTTTACACAGATTTAGAAGGTGGTTTCAATGGAATCGTGATGACGGCATGCAGGGTTAGCTTCTGTTGGAATGTGTTTTTATTGTGTGTCCATATGCTCGTACCTGTTTACCCACTGGATGGGATCAGGATATGGGCGGGATTGTTGAGGAGTAAAGGAGTTGGAATCACCAAGACTGCAAATATTGTTGCATTTGCGGGAATGGCTTTGTCTTTTGGATTCTTTGTATATGGTTGTTTCGGAATATTTTTCGATACTGCTGTCGGTGGAGTAACTGAGTATTCAACTGGTGTTTTGTTGGGAGGTTTTGGTGAGTGCATTTTGTATCATTTACCGTACGGGTGCCATCTGTAGAATGAAGATGGCATTGTCAATCAATGTAGTAGTCGATTTTGTTTTCACGTATACAGTTGATGAAACAAGTCCGGAAGACACCGATTATGAAATTCTAAGCCAGGTTGTATATAGGAGATGCTTGAAAGACCCACCATATTTCCAATAGCACGTAGATATTTTTCACTAACAAGTTTTCTGCCTCCCTCCTCAAAGGATTCTTGACTTCAAAAATGTTGCTTGATATTAATCGGGCTGGACGCCTGTCTGAGCATCCGATCTTTGGAAGATCGTGTTACGCCGTCAATGAAGTCCCTTCAGTAGAAGTACCTTCGACTGCGAATGGAACAATCAGTGGCACGCCAATGACAGCAGCACAGCAAGCGGATTTTATCTAGTCAATTCGAAAATAAATTATGCAAAAGCATTTTGGCAGTGGCTGTAATGTATTATGAATACCAAGTTACGTAAAAGAGCGTTTTATACAATAAACCCTTTTTATTTTCCTGTTACAATTTCGGTTTTCAGGTCGGCATTGGACTTGATAGCACTTACACAACGCCGTCTTGCTTGCCCACAATATAATCACCTTACTTTGAGAAAGAAATTTCCCATTGGTCTGCTTCTAGGTCACCCTTGGCCGCAGCTAAGTCCATTAGGGACATTGATTTGATGGGTGAATCCTTGCTCTTCTTTGACGATAGCCTTTCGGCCAACTTGTTCTTAAAGCCATCAACGTTCTGTTTTCTCAAATGCTCCAGGCTACTCTTGAACTCGGGAGACTTCATTTCAATCATTGGTTCAACGCTATCGGGTGAGTCCTTGGAATATTTTGATTTTCTTGATAGCTTAGAAGCCTTCCACATTTTGGACGCCTTCGATTTCAACGATGCCGGGGTAAGCTTGGATGAACCACGTTTGCCCGTTGCCACCGGTGATTGCATGCTATCTCCGTGGTTTCCAATCCTTTCCAGCTGAAGTTGCAGAGATGTATTGACATTCTCAAGCTTTTTGACCTCTACCTCCAATTCCCACGCATGTTTCTGAGCCTTCTTTTCGTCGGTGATGAGAGCGGAGTTTTTCATCACGAGTTCTCGCTTTTCGTCGTTAATCTCCTCGATCTTATCTTCGTACTCTGATCGCAACTGGGAAAGTGACGAAGCGCTGACAGATGCTCCAGCAGAGTAAGGGCGCGCAAGATTGAAAGCATGTGATGGTTGATCTGCAGTCGGAGAACAATTTGATGCCTTTTCCTTGAGGGAACGATTTTCCTCTACCAAGTCATTGTAGTTCCTTTGAAGATCTTCATATTGTCCCTTGTCTGTACCAAAGCGACCTCCAAGCTGCCTTCGGAAACGATCATTCTCGCTTTGAAGATTAGCCCTTTCCCGCTCAACTTTCGTGCACTTGGTCTGTATATCATCACATTCTTTGGCGGTTTCTTCCGCCCTCGCTTCTGACAATGTCAACCGGTGCTTGTAGGATTGTATTTTGGCTGCCACCTTCTTTTCAAATTCTTTCTGTGCTTCAAGCAGTTGTTCACGACCTGTATTCAACTCTTCGACTTGTTCCTCCATTGCCAGGATCTTCTCCTGCTTCTTTTTAATTAACTGTTTTCCATGGTCAATAAGCTTCGCCCTTTCTTCTTCACTCTTGAGATTCACATTGTTAATGTCTTCTCCATGCTCCATCTCCATTTCGTTGGTTTTCTTCATAAATTCTTGTTCCATTTTCTGTAAGGACGCAACAGACTGTTGGCGCAATTCAGCAATTCTCTCTTGCAAATTCTCATTATTCTCGTTCGATTCCGCTGATAACATTTCATGTTTTTCTTCGAAGGAAGCTCTTTGTTCTTCAAGTTTATCCTGCCATTCCTGCACCAACTGCTCCTTCTCAGCTTTGCTTTGCTCGCCTATTTCCTTCTTTGTGGAATGTAGAAGCTTTGTTGCGTCTAGCTTGGCCTTTTGAGCAGCAATTCTCTCTTCTTGAAGAGTTGTCTCGAGGTCTTTCATCAAACCTTCAACCTCTTCAATTCGCTTTTGCAAAACATTCTCCCTATCAATACTAGCGACAAGGTCTCTCTTAGTGCTGTCGAGGGTGTTCTTTGTTGCCAAGTATTGCTCCTTAAACTTCTCTGCTAAACGCTTGGCATCATCGCAAGCTTCCTCAAGGCGCTGTACAGAATCATGTTCACGCTTGGCAGCAAAGGTCTTGAGTCTTGCATTTTCAGATCGGAGACGAAGCAACTCCTCCTTTAATTTCGGGTTCAGTTCACTCATACCTCCTCCAACTGCATGCCCATCCGTCATTTCGGACTCAGTTTGCTCCAAAGTTTTTCTCAATCCCTCAGCTTCAGCCTGATGAAGAAGGTTCCCACGCTGTAACTCATAGTTGAACCCATTCATATTGTCGCTCGTTTCCCGGAGCCTCTTGATTTCATCCTCACAATCCACCAAATTCACCTCGGCATCAGTAGCTCTGGCCTTGTATTCCTCCAATTGTCTCTTGAGAGGTCCCAAAGCAGCAAGCTCATTCTCCAGATCCAAACACTTGGAAACTGCATCACTATGCGCCCTTTCCTCATTCTCAAGAGCCTTGCTAGCATCACCCATTCGCTCCAGCTTAATTTTCATCTTTTGCAGCTGATTCTCAGTTTGCTGCAACTTAATCTTGGAATGCTGCAAAATATCCACCTCATCTTGCAAACTAGCAAGCTGTTCCTTGGCAATAGACGCTTCCTTTGCCGCATCTTTAGATTTTTCCAATTCCCGCTCAAGACAAGACACCCGTGTCGAAAAATCGTCACGAATCTCACTTATTCGAACCAATGCTTCCGATTCAAGTTTCAGCCTTGCTGCTCTATTAATGGCTTCCATCTCCTCGCACCGCACCCTCATGGCATTCTCTTGCCGACGTATCAATTCTAATTCTCGATTCAACTCTGTATTCTTCTCAGCTAGCGCTTCAGATTCCTTTTCCAACCGAATGACTTTCCTGGCACTAACACCACGTGTCGACATGGAAGATGGCGGCGGAGATAGTTTCTTTGTTCTCGATGATGAAAATCTTTGAATATTAGTACTCGATGGAAGCGGGGAATGAAATGGCGAGAGGGGAGTACGAGCCCCTCCGATATCTTTGGGAACGGGAATGGGTCCAATGCGCACATTTTCTTTTTCATGAGTACGTGTAATATCCATATCCATATCCATACCTATATCCATATCATCTTCATCCAAGAGTGATTCGTTGTCCTCGGCATCAAGATCCAAATCATCCAAATAGCTCTCATCGAGGTGATGGGACTTCCTGGGCGTGGCTCCACCTCCATCTTTTTTATTGTTGAAATCTGTAATGAGTTGCATGAGAGTCCGCTGAACACCTTTATCGAGTCCCATGATTCTACCAATGTATGTTTGACGACCGTGGCATTCTTCAGCAATTGCAAAGCATAGGAGAGCAGAGATGATTGCCGTTGCTGAATCGCCTGAAATGCTGGGATCGCACAATGTCCATACGGCAATGGTGCTATAGTGGTCTGATTGTCCTTCTGAGGGATCAATTTCCTTATTACAGATTTCAGCTGCGGCTTTATAGATTGCTCTGTAATGTGTTTGTACAGCGATGCAAATGTCGAGGTTCGTCAGAAAATACAATTCAGTGCAAGCGTGTACGAATGAAAGCCAATCGATCAATGCAACTAATAAAACAACAATTATTACAGACAGTACTAATAGTAATAGACCGTTTCTTATTCGAAAATGTTTTACTTACCTGGTGATGGCCGCGTTGTTCAGCCAATTACTGATGAATGTGGCTTCGTCAACAATGCTGGATATCTGGGGAAAGGTCCACAGCCAAGCCAGTAATGCCTGCTCTTTCGCCACGATCTCCTCTTCCTCCGTAATGTACTCCTCGATGTTTTCTGTATCATCCTCTAACATGCTCTCCAAATACTGTGGGGACATCATTTTGAATAGTCGAATTGATTCCTATTGAACAGGTATGAATTTAAGGTTGTAGTGCTTGGTTCTTTCTTCAATTGAGTGTTGAGAGCAGTGGTGTTGGTTTATATGGTATTCTGTACTGTTGTACGGTTCAATACTTCAAATGGTCGTGGACGAATGGTAATGTCGTGTTTTGACCAGGGGAGAGTTGGTGGTTTTTTGAAAACTGTTTGCAACAAATTCAAATAAAGTAGTCAATTTGAAAAGGTGGCCGTTAAAGCATTTACCGTCTCTTGGAACGCTCACTTTTCCTGGGAGACCGTTGCGTTTGTTTGTGGCCATACCTAAATTGTTCGCGCAATATTCGCGCGATATTCACTATTAATACTATGTGATAGCAAGTAAGAACGCAGGTTATAGTTTAAGGCTCCAACCTGACGACTGTTCACCAAAAATTGGCCACCAAATTAGGTGTCCAGTGGAGCCAGTGGTGGGTTTGAAAGAGTCATTTTTTGCCAGCTGTCCGCCTTCAACTATGTATTTACCCGAAATCTGCCATCAAAACTTAATTTGGTGGTGAATAGTGACAGAAAACGATAAATGAATTACGAATGATTCACTATGCTAAACCAAACTCGACTGCAGATATCGTAAGAATATCTTTTTCTTGCTCTTTCTTCTGTTAGGTACTTTTAAAGAAAAATGAAAAAGCAGAAAAAGGGGTACCGCGGTACAAGAAGTAGGCTCTAACTGGCGGTGATTGAGGCCAAAGGCTCCCAAAACGAAGTGATTTGTTAGGCCAAAAGCTGTCAAGCACCTTTCGTTGATTCTCATTATTTCCAGGGTTTGCAGATGATGGGATTTTAGAATATGATCCAGTTGATCATCCATGCCCGACCGAAGGTCTGACTTCCATGAGGATGATGGTTGACGGTTTCATTATTTCATCATCCAGATGATCAACATTCATCTTGTGTAGATGAAGAAACTTTGTCCGTGTTTTTTCATGACAAAAAACGGCCTATATGACGTCATATACTAACATAGATAGGGTTAAGATTTAAGGATGGTCATCATCCAGATGAAGAATTCTATCATCCTCCAATTAAAAACATCAACCTCCGGAGTCATTTCATCCTCCAGCAGACCAGGATTTCTATATTCTTCAATCTGCAAGCCCTGAGCATAAAAGTAACAAACATAGATTATAACGACGTGAGTATAACAATTACGATAAATGAATTACGAATGATTCGCTATGCTAAACAAAAGACGACTGCAGATATCATAAGAATTCTTTTTCTTGCTCTTTCTCCTGCCGAGGCTATCACAGACTACGTCACGACGGACTACGTCATCCTCAAAACTCTAATTTGATTAAAGGCACTTCTTGTCAAAAATGAAAAAGGGGTACAAGAAAGTAGGCTCTATTGGTGGTGATTGTAGGCCAAAGGCTCCCAAAACGAAGTGATTTGTTAGGCCAAAAGCTGTCAAACACCACTCAAACACCTTGTTTTCTCATCATTTCTTTTTTCTTTTCTGTGAAAGGTTGGTAACATTTGGGGTTTTAGTAGTAGACGCAGTTCACACAATAACGACGTGAGTTAGAAAGCACACAAGACAAAACTAAGAGACGCTGTTCTTGAATCGATAAAGAAACAAGGATAGAACACCCTTCTCGTCCGTCGCAAGAACATTGAATCGAATCGAAATGAACAATCCGTCGACTGGCGTTTTTGAGCCAGAATTTGCTCGTTATGGCTCGATTCATTCTGGTTGCTCCGGTACTAGTACACCTGAGTCCCACCATCATCAGCATTCACATGACGCATCCCATGATGAAACTCAACTTTCAGTAATTCATCATTCTGATGAAATTGCAAAGTCGCTGCTGGATACAATCAATCGTCGATCTTCATTTCTTGTCAAGGGAATATGCTGCTCTAGTGAAGTGCCTCAGGTAACATCAATACTGAGGAATTCAAGCCATGGAGTTAGCAAAGTGAATATCAACATTACAGCAAAAATGGTGTACGTAGATCATGATCCAGGTCGCATAAGTGCAGCTGATCTCGCTAAATCTTTGAATGCAGGAGGATTTCATGCGACAGTGGCAAAGGACGGGGGGTCAGGCTTGGAAATTGCAAATATTGGGAATGTTTTTCACAATGGTTCGCATAGTCATGATCATTCACACGATCATGTTGGCGAAGGATTGCCTTTGATATCGAGTGTTACAAAGAAATCGCTTTTGTCAAAGTTTGTTGAGAGCACATTATTGATTCCTTCCTTGTCATCGACTAAAGAGGGCAATAGGATTGAGATTGAGATTGCATTGGTAGAAAGAGATGCGTTCAAAAAGGATGCGATTCGATTGATGACGCCAAATGTTTCTTCACGCACAGTGAAAATTGAACATAATCCACTGCTCATATCTGCAGAAGCTATACGTGATATCTTGGTAGAAAATGGTTCATTCGATAATGTATCAGTTCTCGTTGATGGAGGAAAGGAACATCTATTTCTACCGATGTCGATTCAAATGGAATATTCTGATTTGGATACATCGAATAGAATGCTTCCCGTGTTTATGGGATTGGGACTAGAAGTAATTCTCAGTGGCATCTTTTGGGTAGTAAGTATGGTGGGAAGATTTGTTAATCAATGGTAAGCGTTCATCCTAGCTTTCTCATTCTCCGTCTGAATAGTGCCTGAAAGAGATGCAAATGTTTTTCTTCAAGCAAATGACAAGCTAACTATTCTCCATTTTTGCCACAAAGGTCTTACCTCCAATACGCAGGACTTATATCTGTTGCTTTTGGAATACCATCCGTTGCCATTAAAGCATTTCGTACCATAAGAAGATTCCATTTTGATGCCAATTGCATGATGGTTACTGCTGCCATTGGCTCTCTATTGTTGCAAGAATACGACGAGGCCGCCTCAGTATCGTTTTTATTTGCAATCAGTGAGTTTCTAGAAGAGCAAGCAACAAAAAGGGCGACAAAGGCACTTGATAGTATTATCAAGATGCGACCAGATCATGCAAATTTAATTGGTCCAAATGGAGAGATCCAAATTGTTCCCGCAGAAAGCCTTCCTATTGGATGCATGGTCAGTGTCCGTACAGGAGATCAAATACCATCCGATGGCGTCGTTGTAGAGGGAATATCACGAATCGACGAATCAAGCCTCACTGGAGAGTCCCAACCTGTTAATAAGAAACCAGGTGACTCTGTTTCAGGAGGAACCATCAATGCAGGTCTAACTCAACTTATTGTCAAAACGACATCCCTTGTGGAAGATTCCGCAGTATCAAGATTGGTCAGACTTGTCGAAGAGTCCGCATCCAACAGCTCGCCCACTGAACAACTCGTTGACTCATTTGCCCAGAGCTACACACCCATTGTCATTATCATCGCAGCTCTCATGTGCACCATACCATGGCTCATTAGCTCAGAAGCAGGTCATCAATGGACATTGAACGGTCTCATCCTTGTCGTCATTGCGTGTCCTTGCGCTCTCACGATATCCACACCAGTCACATACGCTGCTGGTCTAGCAGCGACGGCGCAAAAGGGTATCATTGTCAAGGGCGGTGCTAAGCTAGAAGCGCTAGGTAGTGTCAAGACGGTAGTGTTTGACAAGACTGGTACTTTGACAGAGGGCAAGTTTCAGCTCACACACTTGGACACAGTAGGCAGCAGCAAATCAAGACAAGAGGTATTGTCCTTGTTATCGACAATGGAGGCACCGTCGAGTCATCCTTTGGCAGCGACGTTGGTGAACGCTGCCAAAGCTGAGGGTGTGGAGAGGTCGGCAAACACACGAGTGCTGAATCATACGATCTTACAAGGAGAGGGTGTGACAGCATTCGTGGATGACGAGGAAGTGTATGTTGGCAACGTCCGTCTGTTTGATCGTTTGGGTATGTATGGGGACTTGGGAGCTGGCGATCAGGCGAAGGCAGATCAGTGGAACGAGGAGGGAGGCACAGTAGGTTTCTTGGGAGTGAAGGGTGTAGGTATCGTGGGTATGTTTTGCGTGGCAGACGGTATTCGTCCAGAAGCGCGAAGTGTGGTAACGACTTTGGTGAATGATGGGGTCAAAGTAATGATGTTGACTGGGGATGGGGATGGCGCGGCAAAGGCCGTGGCAAGGGCAGTTGGATTGGCTTCTGATCATGTTTATAGCAAATGCCTTCCCGAAGACAAGCTGCGATACGTTTCATCAATGCTCAACGTATCAAAGCAGAAAGCTTCGCCATTTGCAAAGAAGGAGCTATTGTTGTTTGTTGGAGATGGCGTCAATGGTGAGCTTAAAATTATTGCTGCCTATTGCCATATTATAATTCATATCATTCCTCATTCCTTTTTATCTTACCTGTGTTTATTATAGACGGACCAGCTCTTGCTGTTGCAGATATTGGTGTTGCCATGGGCGAAGGAGCAGCCCTTGCCATGGAAATGAGTGACGTCACTCTCATGGACTCTAAACTAGACAAACTACTATTCAGTATCAAGATGGGTACCAAGGTCATCATGACGGTACAGGAGAATATAGCCTTTAGTGTCGCAGCGAAGGTGATAGTGATCACATTGACATTTGGGGGCAAAATGACGTTACTCGGAGCGATTGCATCGGATGTGGGTGTGATGCTGTTGGTGTCGATCAATGGAATGAAGCTATTGCCCAAGAATCAGAAGATGGATCTCGATTTGATATCTATTCCGGGAAAGATTGTTTAGATGATTGATCCTATCGTTATTTGGTGATACTGTTGTCCAAAATCAAGGATGTGGAATGCAGAACTTGAATTTGAGTAGGCGTTGCTAATAGGTTTGCTAAGTTCAATTATCTTCATTATTTTCTGTTCGAGGAATCAAGCGTTGAAGGGTTGAAGGCAGAGTTTGTGAAATTCACAAATTGTAAACTGAAACCGCTAAATAATCTTCTAGCTACAAGTAAGTTGCGATCTCTCTCTCTTCCCATCATCAAGAGAGATGGAAACAAGGTAAATAATAAAATAACGAAAACATAAAGGATTTGGTATTTACTCTATGGCTAACATGGTCAACACATTGATTTCTAAACACCAATCTTTCCAATCGGTTTTCAGCAAAGTGCCATAAAATCAAGGACAAAGGCCGCATTGTACCACCGCCCACCTTCCAATGCTGCGATAGCTATCGTAGAGACTTCTCAATATAAATCGGCAAAATGTCTTGCTGAGCCATAAGAGACTATCTTGAGTATGAACTTGATGGTCTACGAATCGAAAGCGCTTGCAGGAAGTGCCCCTTCGTGTCTCGTCGAATTCAGTACAATTCACGATCATTGCCAAGGAATATAGGGCCAAGGGACGATTTAACGTCAGGCAAAAGTACATGTTATCGCACCTCTGAAAACGATATCCTCCACTAAAATCTTCTTGAATCAATACTTCCAGTAACACTTGCCCCATCCGCTTGGCTGCGAAGATCATAATAATCGCCATTTACACTTCCTCCGCCATACATTCCTCCATAACGAGACTGAGACCCTCCCCACTGCGATCCTCCATACTGAGAACCACCATAAACGCTGCCAGCATCACTGGTCATATCGTCCCCGCCAGCATAGGATGGTAGAGGAGCAAAGTTGGGAATTGGAAGTCCTTTCGCATTCAGCCCTTCAGAATCGTACTTGTAACGAGGGTCAAAACGAGAATCTCCCTGACCTCCTCTACGACCTTTATGTCTGCCACCACCACCAAAGGCGGCAGAATTCTGCGCGCGACCACCACTGTCTGGCCTCTGTTCCCATCTTCCATCCCAGGCCCCGCGAGCAAGTGCCGTGAATGCATATCGAGAATCTCCAGTAGGATTACGACGAGGACGCGCAAATGTCATGTAGCTCTGCTGCAAATTAGTGAGAGGACCTTCTACTAGGGTTTCATTTTCTTTGAAGTGCAACAGTAATGCTGCCCAGAGAGCATTTTTGCTGAGAACACGAGGATTTCCAAGAAGAATCACGCCAAGACGAGCTCGAGTTAAGGCTACATTCAAACGGCGGGGGTCGGAAAGAAAACCAATTCCTTGAGATTCGCTGGAACGGACGCACGAAAGCAAGATGAAATCCTTTTCACGACCCTGAAATGCGTCAACTGAGGCAACTTCAATTGCTTCATAATAGGAGGAGGAAAGTGAACCAGAGCGGCGCATATATTCCGATACATATTGCTTCTGCCCATCGTAAGGAGTAATGACACCGATTTGACCAGGAGTGACACCCATCTTTAAAAAGTGAGTAACAATCTTCTCAACGTAGGATGCCTCAGTACGATTGAGGTACGAGGTTCCAGAGGCGCTAATCTCTTCCATTCCAGAAATGGAGTAGAAAAACATTGGTTTGTTTGGATTTGGCCAAGGGAAATCCACCTTTCCTTTGAATCCAGGGAGAGTCAAAAGCTGACGATCAGCTTCAGTAACACCATTCTGAAGACTTCCCTCGTAAAACATGTTGGAAGGGAATGCAGACAAGCTGGGGTGCATACGATACTGCACCTGCAAACGAATAGGTCTAATACCAGCCAACACCAAACGCTCAAAAAGACTCTGTGTCAATCCAGCCTTTGCAGCTGCCTTGCACATGACAACTGGACCAAGCTGACAATGATCTCCCACCAAGACAATCTGCTTTGCTCCCTGCGTGAGTGGGATCAAGGCCTCTGCTTCGACCGCCTGAGTTGCCTCGTCAATTAGAACCTGGCGGAAACGGAAATTCTTCAAACGTGGATCGCCAGCTCCAGCGCAAGTACAACAGATAACATCCGCCGCTTGCAAGATTTCACGCTCAGTGCGAATTTGAATAGCTCTGTACTTCTTCTGATCACGATTTGTAAGCTCTCCAATCTCATCCTTGAGCCTCTTAAGCTTCTGAAACTCATCGCCCGCTGCAAGAGGTGTCATTATATGAAGGCACAAGTGGTCCACAGAAGACACGGTATTTTCACGAGTCTTGGACGCCAAACGCACTACACGGAGTCCAGTAGCTGCAATCTTTTCCGTAAGTTGATCAACAGCAACGTTACTTGGAGCAGTTACCAACACTTGTCCCATGTTTGGTTGCTTTGTCATGTGAAATACCAAAGTCGCTGAAGTCACCGTCTTTCCAGTTCCGGGCGGCCCCTGAATCAAAGACATTGGACGTTGAATTACGGACCTCACGGCCTCCATTTGACTTTCATTGAGAGGTGGAAGACCGGGTACTGCAAAATCTTCCTTAGTAGAAGGAACGCGTGCGTTGGAAATACGTTGTTCCTCTACAGGATGTCCAAGGAGACAATGATAGATATAACCTGTAACACTGGTATCATCAATAGCAAATGTCTTGAGCGCATTTTGCATTCTATCAAAAGATGTCGACTTCCAAATATATTCCACAATAAAGTCATCAGAAATCTTGTCTGGAACATCTGCAGTCTTCATTTCAATCTCAACCTCGCCATCAAGAATGCTCTTGACATATCCCGTTCCTTCCCAGTCTTTGCCATGATAAAACTTTGCTCCTTCCCCGAGTTTCAAACGAAGTTCATCTCCAACCATGATTTTACTTTGATCTGCAGAGTACCGACTTCCAAATGTAAATGTAGCAATATTCTTCCCAGCTAAACTCTTTTCCCAACGCACAGAAATGCTTCCAGCACTCAAACTCTCCTTCATTTGTCTATCATAATCAGCCTCCATCTTGACCAATGGCGCAAGAACATTTTGGTAATGATATCCATCTTCATATCTGAGCAATGCAGGAGCGAGCTCCTCTTCATCAATAACATCGGGACGATCCAAATCTGCAAAACATGCTTGAGGCTCCGTCTTCCACAATTCTTCCAACTTATTGATCTGGGCTTGCGTCAAATCTCTCGCATTCAACAAAAGTTTATCCTCTGGAATTTTGATAAGCCAAGGCAGAAATTTTCGATCCTGGACAAGTGGATGCCACTGACCCAATTCCCAATCCATATCCTTCAATTCAGGAACAGTTTCAACGCAAACACGGCAAAGAAGAACCACCACACTGTCAATCTTTGACGGAACAAATCCGAGCACGAATGCGTTCTTGCTTGCACAATTGTAGCATTCTAAAATGGTATCGCCTAGCGGACTCTCGGGATGAAGCTGCACCTGGTGGCTCCTCGACCTCACAAGGTGATTTACCAAATGTGATCCTCCACCTCCAGGGCAAATGGCATTGCAAAACCACTTCTTGGTCTCAACACAGCGCGCGACGCAGGCTGGATCGTGAATACCGCAGTATTTGCAAGCGTAACTTGGAAGAATTTCTTCATCGTAGTGATCGACGAAAGCATTGCTGTCATCGTCGCTTAGTTGAGATTCGTCGTTGGATTCGTCATCGTCTTCGTCTGAGATTTCACCTTCTGCTTCGTCGTTGGAGTCGTCGTCGTATTCGGATCCACTCTCTTCGTATTCTTCGTCTGGGACGCTTAGTTCGATCTCGGATTTACCGGGATCGATTGACATTGCGGTCGTACTGTACCTGGTAGCTGTTCGGAACAACAAAAAAGAATGGAGGGATGGTGGAGCTGTGCTCGCTGTGCGGTGTCGCTGTGTGTCGCTCGCTGCTGTGTCTGTCTTTGTCAAATGGGAAATATGAGAGACAAAAGAGAAGGAAAGACGGAGAATCTTGTCGAATTTATTATTAAAAAAATAAACAACCGCTTTACTGCTGCACTGTAATCCCAGTCCCAACTAATGCAGATCCAAGCTACGAAACAGAAGCATGCATCCTATTTTTCTTTTGGGGGCGGCCCATTGAAGAGTTGAAGTGGGCCAGAGAACATGAATCCATGACTGTTCTGTGATGAATGATACCATGCAATGTACGATGTACAGTACCGTGCGTAGGTATTATAATGCCATAGCAATTTCAAATTTAGTATATCATACCTGTACAATAATCAAGATCCTAAATTTGACAAACTTCTATATATTACTATTTCAAATAATAACTTATCTCGTTCCATCGGCATTCGCACTTTGGCTTTTACTCCCATTGACATTACCATTGCCGCTCCCACTGCCACTAGTATTCATCAACCCAGAAATTCCAGGGAACGCATCTTTGAAAAACATCTTGACAGTATCCTGAACCGAATCCAAATCATCCAGAGCAGGCCTCACATCCAAATACATAGTCGGTAACCCACTTCCACCTCCATTACCATTCCCACTCCCCAATCCATCCCCACTTCCTTCTTTCCCATTATAAAAATCAATCACATACCTCCTCTCTCCACTCCCATCTCCCCGATCCACAAACCAATCATGCCTATCAAATGGTTCATTCCTCCCCCACAACGTACTAAAAAACCTAGCTTTGGGACTCAAATCCTTTGGTCTCCCAATAAATCTGACCAGCCTTGGATGAGGATTATCCCTCATATTTTCCCATTGCAGGACCTCTCTCCATCCTTTTTCATTGACGGCATTGTGGATCTGTACAACTTGGGGTATGGCAGATTCCATTCCAGGTGGTATTTCCCACCCTTTGCGTTTCATGGCGTTGAAGAATTGTTGTTCGGAGGGGTAGACCCATTTGGTGGCTTCTGACGGCTGATGGGCTGGTGCAGTGGTAGATGTGTTTGTAGCTGTGGTTGTAGAAGTTTCAGTTGTAGCATTCGTAGTATCGTTAATGTTATTAGGATTGGGTTTGGGAATGGAGGATGTGGCGCGGTAGGTGCTGAGTGGTATTTGTTGGTCTGGTTGTGGCGTTTGTGCGTGTTTGGCTGCATATTCGATGGAAGCTGGTGTGGCATCTCCAATAGTTCTGACAGGGCATCCTCCAGTTCCAGATCCAGTGGTATTGGTAGCATCGGTATTGGAGTCAGCAGTATTATTGATGCGGGTATTGGGTGCTCTTTGGAAAAAAGATGCCCATCCAGATGATGGAGCAGATGCATTGTTGGTGTTACTAGTACTATTACTTGCATTGGTGTTGCTGTTGGTATGCTTGACTGGACATCCGGATGAAGCATTGGCATTATTGTTATTAGAGTCTGTCATGTTTGTGTATTGATTGTTGATGGATTGAGTT
>Ga0115005_10002370_pt1 | contig 15031 bp, 16 predicted proteins | sample ArcOceMetagenome_FD_87163 | JGI IMG/M metagenome (GOLD analysis project Ga0115005, IMG submission 87163) | Marine eukaryotic phytoplankton communities from Arctic Ocean - Arctic Ocean - Greenland ARC118M Metagenome | ecosystem: Environmental > Aquatic > Marine > Oceanic | place: Arctic Ocean... | reverse complement strand
GCAAATCGTATTCTATCGTATCGTTTTTTTAACCACTTTGGTTTAGTAAAAGAGGACATTTTGACATAACCAGAGCAGCAGCAGGCGTCTCCATTGCCAGTTATTTGTTTTTGAAGATTGAAGATGCTCCGATTTAATTTTCTACGAGTACGAGTACATTGAACATACCGGCAAAGTAAGGAGTACAACGCTAAGAAGAAGTGTGGGTTCGCCTTTCGCTAGCATTTGTAATTTATAGTCATTAGTCATTAGTCATTAGCGAGAGCCTTCCTATTGTATCGATAACTTTGCAAGAAGCAAGAAAGACGCAAGACAGCAGACTCGCTTATGGGCTACGACTCAATAGCTGTCGAATCATATTTCGGGCATTATTCACACTATCCTGAGTTCCAGATAGAGTCACAATTCTATTGCTGGTCCCCGGAACAAATTCGTCCCTCTGACTCACTCGTATGCGAGCTCCTGACTCGGACTGCAACTCCATTAGGGTTTGACCTCGTCTTCCGAGTAAAGCTCCTATCATTGAATCTGGCACAGCAAGATTTATGGTGGAATTGAATGATGCAGGAGGCGGAGATGAAATCTGGTGAGGGGAGAGAAATGGAGCACTGGGCGAAATAATGCTGCCGGGAGCATTTATTGCACTTTGAGGCGAGCTGGTGTATTGTGTCTGTCGAACATTACCACCTTGACCTCCAGCTTCGATCTCATGGATAGATCCTGAATGAGAATGCGCGTGAGCATAGGGCTGTCTAGCAACATTAGAGACAGGACTTGGAGTACTCGGGTATGTTGGAGCGATAGGATTATTTCTGGGAATTCCATAAGAGGCAGAGGTCGAGTTCTTGGAGTAGCTGGTTGTCCCGTTCAAGTATCTACAAATCTCTGGATGTCTCACAAACCCGTCCAGAATAGATTCTGCAAAATGGATGCAGGCGTTTAGTTCAAAGGATGAAACAGTTAGAACGCGTTCAAAAGTCCTGGGTGCGTTGTGATCTACTAGCTTCTGAGAGAGGCGTACTGCTGAACAGCCTACGTTTTCCTTCAATTTTTGTATCGTGGCACCTTCTTTCCCAATGAGCATACCGCAGGCAGCAGAGGGGATGAGTATTTTTGAAGTGAAATTAATTTTGAAAGGGTTTTCGGAGCTCTCTTTTGCGGCCTCACTGGTGTCATGGGTCTGGTCGGCTTGCGTGTCGACCAACAGTTCAAGCTGCAATTCATACAATTTTGACAAGACGAGAGCCACAGCTTTCTTCACATTGACAAGAGATCCATGAACTAGACAAACTCTATCAGTGGTCCCAGGGAAATAATCCCCACTCTGACTGAGTCTGATTTTAGCAGAGGACTTGGTTTGGAGCTCATTGACAGTTTGTCCTGATCTACCAATGATTGAGCCAGCCATATTATTAGAAACTAAAAGCTTCACGGTAACACGGGGAGATGAAGTCATTGGAACGGTACCAGATTCCCATGATATACGAGATGCATCATCAGTAGTTTGATTCGAAGAGGGCTGGCTGCTTTCTTCTTCTTGGTCCTTGCTCTCCCCACTTTTCAAAGCTGAAGAAGGCGAGGATGCGTTGGAACTAATATTTGTTTCCACAGTATTCAATGATTCATGAGGTATAGATTGTTCACTTTCATTGTCTTCGGCATCACATGCATTTAGTTTCTCGTTCTCCTCAGTAGCTCGAGCTGATGTCTCTTTGGAGGTTTCCTGATTGTATCGAGAAAGCAAAGATATGACATGACGAGCAAAGTGAGAATGTGTACGATATGCAGATGTTCAAGATCTTTTTATGATTTCCAACTTGCGCCATAAGTGATACTTACATTACCTGAGCTCATTGTTCAGATCGAAAATCAGTATTGTATTCAGCAGATTCAGTAGATAACTTTTAACTCCTTTTATCCTTTGGGTTCAAGCTGGGACCTTCGACAGATTATCAACGCAAACAATTATTTTGCATAAAGTGTAATGTATGCTGCAAAGTTCGTAACCCCCTTGTTTGCTCGCAGATACTGTATTACAGTTCCTGATCTTTATATGTACAAAGAGCGAAGGTTGAGAAAGAAATGCTGAAGATCAATACGGATGACTGTGAATTTGGAGCATTCTCGTATCATCCCATTGTCGTCGTGTCGTCCTGTCGTCTCTAGAGAAGTGAAAAGAATGTACGCACTAGTACACCGGGCTGTAGCTCATACGTCACGAAAAATTCGAATGCGTGAATTGAGAATAACTAGCAGCAGTAGCAACGCAGCAATCTGAATTTCTCGAAGCTAAATTATGTACTGTTGCTCTACCAATCCTTTGGGGATAGTATATGACAAAAATCTTGAAAAGCAGAAGTGTCTACTACTCGTATCTCTTTTGGGTAGGTAATGGTGTCATGACGAGCAATCGCGTCTTTGCTGAGTCGGTATAGTGTCGGTATTCACAAAGCCTGCCGGGATCGATCTTTTGATTTTGTTCCCATGATCCCATTTTGATCCCAACAGATTTTTTATGTTCCCTATCTACTCGTAATCCCCATTTCGATCCCAACCAATCCGATTCTGTTCCCAGATCCCAAGTTGGGATCACTTCTTAGCATACTAGTGTAGCCTGTTAGTTTAACGCCTATTTAAATATCCCCACATTCATTCCATTTTAAGCGATTTCTTCCACATAATGTGTCTGATCCCACCAAAAAATACGGTTTCGAAGTTCAATCTGTTGTTGGTCAAACACATATTTCTCGCAGCACTCTTGAAATATTGTATGGTTTGGGTGTGTTATTCATACGTCAGGAACTCTCAGCACCGAGAAAGGAAAAGGAAGGGAAAGAAATAATCTGATCCCAAGTCGATCCTTTCGTTCCCATGCCGATCCCGGCGGGGATCGACTGATTTCGTTCCCATCGACCCAGTCCCATGATCCCCAAATGATCCCGGCAACAAGCTCTGGGTATTCAGCCTTCCGTCGTCAATCGGTTCAAGAGCTTTTGCACGAAATTAGATTATAAATGTAAGACTAGAGTGACGAAGTGCCACCCCCAACTTCGATAGATACGAGAATACAGAATACATGCAAGTTCAAAGTAGAAGCAAGTCAAATGCATCAAAGTGGAATAAAATGGAGACGATTGATTCGAGATTCTTCCGTTTTGTTCATAAAATGCAAAGTGTAAGTTCGAAAGTTATTGTAGACTAACCAACATAATAAGAACCTAAAAATAATATTCTTTGAATTGGTACTAACTTCTATTTTATAGTGTACCTACACACAACACAAAACACAACTTTCAATCAACTTGAGAATCTCCACGAAATCCCAGTGTCAAATGAAATTGAACTCAATCCTAAACTTCACGCCAAAGCATGATTTATTTTCACGTTCGTTGGCAAGTACAGTAAGTTACAATCTCTTGAGTCCTGACTTTTTCTTTCCCTTTTTGTCTGTTCCTTTACTACTACTACTCTTCATCGACTTTGCCTTTTTGGTTGCCCCACCAGCCGTATCAATTCCATGCCTTTCAACAGAATTAGATTGTTTCAAGACAGCACCAGATGAAACAGAAGAAGACGAATTCTTCACCTTGAGATTCATGTTCTCCCCTTCATTTTCCTTGGAGTTCTTCAATGGAGACCCAGACCCTGCGGCCATATCTGCGCAAGAATGAGACCTAGCATGCACGTTGGCCATCAATTTTGCCCTTCTTGCGTACTCTTCATAACTTTCCATAAACAACTTTCCCGCTTCGTCGTTCAAACTAGATTCAGGAAATGGTACAATGAGCAAGCATCGAATGACTCCAAGAACATGCGACATGGTAACAGTAGGTGACCAGTCTCTTTTCAAAGTGTTGACACAGATATCCCCAGTAGACATGTCTACATTAGGGTGATAGATTTTGGTGAGGAAGAATCCTCGCGGTGGAGAATTTGGAAAATCATTTGGCAGTACTAGCTTCAATTGAAAGAATTTCTCGGCATAAGGAGTTCCCGTGGGCCCTTCGATCTCAGCCTAGAGAGATGGAGAAAGAAGGTTTGGGTGAGAGATGAAAGAATGCCTGACTTTAAGAAAAAGTGGTAATGATTCAACGGTTTTCAAATTTTGGATTCGAGAGGGTTCTCAAACAGGTGTCACAATTAATTTTATTGAGGGCAATACTGGGTACAGACTCGAATTCAAGCCGGTTAGATGATGATGTGTGCCCGGTCTTGTTGGTTGATTGCCATGGTTCCAGGAAGTCAGTCAAGGCAAACTCTCCGTTTTAAGTGTGAACTTACAACAATTTCGTTCAAGCTGGGAGGGAGACCAGTCTCCGGATCAACTATTAATTTAGTTCCCTCAGGAGCGTTCTTGAGCAAGTTGAGAACTTCCCGTTGTACTCTTGCTCTAGTTCTTTGCGGCAAGACCGTATCGTTCCGACTTTTGGATGTTGACATTTTCTCTGTGTAAAGGTTCTGGAATGTGAAATAGTGATTGATTAATTCGTGAAGGTTCCAAAAAAGAGGCAAGCGAAGGGTATTGGTATTGGTATGGACTGGTAGATAGTGGTAATTGGTGTTCGTTGGTATTGATTGATATAACAAGGTTTGTATGTACCCTTCTGTCTTCTGTGTTCTTTTGTACAGTATTGATGATGGACCGTTGTGCTTTTTTTGGCACAGTCTTTTTCAACACAAAATAACGGTTCTTTCATGTCATGGGGGTTGACACAAAATGGGAAATTATCTCACCCTTCAGACAACGAACTCGAAACAAGGACAGGTGAACAACAAGGCGAACAAGGTACACGGGTGCAAGGTGCAAGGTGCTTCTATGTTCTATGTTCTATGCCCTATGCCTTGATACCAGATTGAAGATACCAGAGCAAAGAGCAAGCCAGTTCACAGTTTACAGTAGTAGCACTCACTGAATTTTGAGTCAATATAGTCTTAATATCTATTTTTGTTGAGATTTGTCCTTCACGATCTTCCTCTGATCCAATCTGAAATCAATGGACGGACGAAAGTCAACAGCGGAGGATGCGGGCCCTGTGCAACAAAAGAAGCAGAAGGTGGTGGTGGTGATGGACGATCCAAGTGAAGAATGGGCAAGATCATGTGGTACAATGGCTGATGTTTCTACGTTGTCTCCTTTTGAGCCAGCGATTGATCCTAGTATCCGTCGTGTCAATTTAGAGAAATCTCACGTTGTAGATGAAATAATAGAATCAACAACGAATCATTCTCATTCGGATGATATGCCCATGCATTCCAAGCCATTATCGGTGACAGGCACAGGTGCAGGTGCAGGTACGGTGAACTTGACAGTGCCAATGCAGACAGCAGAAATTTCGTCTTCCTCAACTTCCTTGAATCTAGACAAACAAAATAAAGCCAAAATAATCACGAATCTTTGCGCACTGATTAATGGTTCGATCACACAATTCATTGTACTATACGGGACGAAATATCAGTCTGATCTGGCAAATGATATGTTGCAGAGAGTAAAGAGTTGTCAAGCGAATATCAACGGACAAGGAACAGATTCAAGCCCATCGCCGTCGCCATCGCCTTTGATTGATCACTTTGGTGATTTAAAAGAACTTTATAATATTGCAGGGAAAGTTTTGTGGCTGCATGCTGTCAAATATGCCAAAGTTCATGTGGAAGGTTGCAAGCTACCCCTCGATGTTTCACTATTCGACATTGTTATTCGTGATATTGAAAAGGATGAGATCCAGATAGCGACTGGCACTAAGGATGCACACATAAAAATGGCATCAGGACCAGGACCAGGTCCAGTTTCGATAAACGCAGTCGCAGTCGCAACAAAAAACGATAAATTTGACGCAGATACTACACGTACCGCTTCAAGGGACGAACAACGATGTTCGTTGATTGATTTTGAGACGGAGTTGTTGAAAACGATTCAATATTCATATGGGCTTCAGGATTACGAAAATACCTTCAAGCATGATCCTGGATTTGAATAATTGCTCGCCAACCACAAGCAGAACTTTCAATTTGATATTTGGAAAAAATATCGCTCAGCAGTCTTTATTGGATTCCTTTGTATATGAGTATATCCTCGAACTAAATACGCGTTGGAATTGAACGAATGATAAATGGTTAAGAAAGTAATCCATCGAGTATTTACTGGTAATCACACGTCATGCTGATTAGACCTCTGATTAGGATCCTGATAAATCAGGATGACGATAAATCGTCGGATGGTGCGATTCTATATCCCACATAAAATCTTTCTGGAGAGTGAGAAACATTTTTGTTTTATTCACCGATGGATCCTTCCACGTAGCCACCTCTGTAATGTCGGATATATCTTGTAGTTTTAACAATTCCTTTGTAATGTTCTCACTGAGTCGGTGTTTCTTGTGTCGGTAGCTTCCCTTTTGAAGTAGAAAAGCTCCAATGTCTACTGGTAATGTATCCGTACGACGTATTTCCCATCCTAAAAGAGCATCGAGGACATAAGAGACCCAGATATCATCTATCTTGGCCCAAAACGACAAATCTGTAGCGAGACGCATGAGCTGGCTATCTAACAGTCATATATTGGCATCCCATATTGACCCACCCGGTCCACCATACTTGAACGTAGATATTTCGGACATCCTAGAGCCATCAATGATATCCGAGTGCCTCATTTCGCGCTTCCAATAATTTCCATATCCCGATGCATTACGCTTGAACGTCTTACCATACCACGTGGTCATTGTTTTGAGTCGATACTCTGCCAACAATTTAGCCACATAGTCTTCTGCCCAATATTGATCATCATCAACAAAAATAACCTGATCCAGAGGTGTTATACGCCGCAGCTTTTCGACATAGACAAACCTGGCAAAAACGTGATCCGTTCGACCTGTGGTGTGAGAATGCAGGTACGACACCTCTACTGGAGGCGACGATCTAGATCTGACGATGAGGGATTGATGTGCCTGGAATTTTTTAACTATGTCTTCAACCTGCGTTGTAAACATCGGGTTGTTGTTAATGATGTGTACATGGATGTGACGACCGTTCAAATCAATTTGGTTTTGAAGCCAGACGAGTTGCTTAGGCAAGAAATAGAGCCGCTTCCAAACCAACAAGACGAGATGCACAGGAAACTAGAGGGGCTCAGATGGACCCATTTGTCTTACATGCAGATCATTGCGTAGGCGCTCGTCCTTCGATACTGTCCTTAAGGTGGATTGTGTGTTTGAAAAATAATACTGGTATATTTTGGTCGGTATGTAGCCAATGTGATCCGGTCCAGAAAGTTCCATCATTCGGTGAACATAGGCACCATCGGTGGATTTCTTGAGCCAGGTACCATCCGAGTATTTAAAATCGTCCATTTGTACATGATCGAGAAGAAAAGCCTTAAATGTTCTAGGATGACCATACACCCAGGGACCTTCACGTGGCTTGAATTTTTCCTGACCATTTCTTTGAGCTGGAGTGAGGTCTTTCACTTGATCGGAATATTTTCCTTCATAAGAGCCATACGTAAACCATGATGGCATATCCAAATACTTTTGATTCACAATTTTCAATGCTTGTGGATTATGAAGGGTGTCATCCCCATCTAATATAAGCACCACGTCATTCAGCCCTGCAATCGATCGTGCAATGCCCAGTAACCAATATTTGCCTCCAGCAGGACCAAGATGTTCAGTGGAACGAAAGCAAAGCAGATTTGGTCTGTCGCCATTGATAAGCTTTAAATCGTTGAGTATTTGGTGAGCATCGGCCCAGCTTCCACTCTTGGAATGAGGCGTTTGAAATTCATACACCTGATCGCTGCAAACATGCCTCAATGTTTCATTTGAAGTCGCTAAATTGGATGCATCGTCGTATACCAGTATGGTAACTCGGTCTTTGGGATAGTCCTGTTGTTTTATTGACTGAATTGACCTGTTAAGAGTGCTCGAATCGATATTGTAAAATGGAATTGCAATGTAAATATGATTGAATGCTGCTGATGGACAAATTGGGTTGCAATTTGAAAATCCTTCAGTTTTTCCCTGCAGAAAGCTTGAGAGAGATTTTACAGAGGCACATGGATATTTATCATCGAGTGGCATATCATCAGGCGTAGTAGATGGCTCTTCTTCTGAGCTGATTATTACGCCATTAGACTCAGAAATAGTGGTCAGCTGAATCTCAAATAAAATAATTAGCTGCATGACCAGAACTGTTAATGCTAGCATGGCAGCAATGACATAGTAGTATTTAGCAATGCGGCATTGAGATGAAGCTCCTCTTTTCTTCGCCAACCGAGGAGTGTGTCTTCTTCCAGCAGGCATTTTGAAAGGATGTTGAAGTGCGAATCGGTTAGTACTCGTACTGAGCAGTTGTCAGTTGGTCGTTTTAGATCTCGTCTTCACGATCGAGAAAGTCAATAGAAAGTTCTCTGATGCAAATAAAAACTGAAAACTATGATACAAGAGTAGACTAGAGAGTATCAATGATCTTGTCGGAAAACGTGTACAAACAGCAATTGCAAACAGTACCCATTTCATAACACGATTTCTTTCAAAATTATGTTATAAAAATAAGAGTCTTAATTAACCTACAATAGCAGTGCATACTACTAGTATAAAGTATAAGTGCTAATAAGACACACAGATTTCATAATTCATTTTTATAAGCACAATTTGTACCTTGAAATCTGGCTTCGTGATAGCGGGGTACTGTTTGTACACTCAACACAAAGCGCAATTGAGAATGAAATGATACCAAAATAAGAGGAGAATAACTCCTTATCCCTTATCCTGTCCCTTGCCTTCATAGCAAGAATCAAAGCTGAATTTTGAAGAGAATGAGCAAGGTCGTAAAATGTTGCAATTTCAAATTATGTGTAGTGAAAACGCTTTGTAGCTGCGAATTGTTTATCCATCTGAACGCTGTGGCATTCCCTAGCTAGATGAAACTCACATAGATTTTTTTGAAATTGATTGATGCACATGGACTTTTTCTCCTTTTCACGCTTGAAAGTGTAAAACCAAGCTCACTTCCCTAGATGAAACTCCGATAGATTTCTTCGAAATTGATTGATGCACATGGACTTTTTCTCCTTTTCACGCTTGAAAGTGTAAAACCAAGCTCACATTCCTCGCTCATTCCCATATAAATATACCTCTCCTCTTATTTCTGGTGCAAGACTAGTATTTGAGAGGCTTGGAACCTTCCGTGAGAAAATTGCTGAGTCAAGTATAGCAAACTTGGGCGGGAGAGGGCATGGTTACAAAGGATTGGGTAAGGTGCTCTCCTCATAAATTCCTTAGTGATCAATCGTCATACGCACCACCAACAATCTGGCAGATTCAAATATGCAGCATTCCAGTATTAATGTAGGAATTACTCAATATGATCATTCCAAGGCATCTTCGAGTCCTTCGGGTTTTGCGATGCCTCCCCTGCCCACCACTTGGCTACCACCAACTCAGCAGCAAACGCCAAGTAATGAGGGTCGTGATGGCAAGATCATTTCCCCACAGATGGATTCGGTTCAGGACAATCAGGAAAGCTGGAGCATTGGAAACAGTGTTCGGGTTCCACCAACTCTGCAAACGCCAAGTAATGAGGGTCGTGATGGCAAGATCGTTTCCCCACAGATTGATTCGGTTCAGAACAATCAGGAAAGCTGGAGTATTGGAAACAGTGTTCAGGTTCCGAAACCTACACCTTCACCTCCGAAAACTGCATTTATGATCTTTTCCTTCAACAAAACAAGTGCAACTGATGACAAGGTATGTAACAAATGCATACGTCTAGTTGCTTCATATAATTCATTTATGTTGCTTCAATACTTGGTGCTTTTTCTCATAGCTTTTTAAAATTTGAGCAGGACTCAGATTTTGATGTTCTTGCGGAGGAATACAAAAAGTTACCCAGGGAAGAAAAGGAACGATGGGAGGCAGAAGCCCGAAAAGATAAAGTCCGATATCACACAGAGAAGAATAATCATAATGGTCCATGGCAAGTTCCAAAGAGGAGAGCTCGGAAACATCCTCTAGCGCCGCGCCGTCCGTAAGTGATGGTTGAACTGATTTGTATAATTTTGCCAAGAGAAATAATTCATACCAACTTTCTACTTGCATAGCATGTCAGCATTCTTGAGGTTTTCCAAGAGTTGCCGTAAGAAAGTAAGGGCTGAAAATCCTCAAGTCGACAATACTGACATTTCTCGTTTGCTTGGCCACATGTGGCGAAATGCTAGCAAGGAAGAGAAGGAACCCTACGTCACTCAAGAATTAAGGGAGCGTGAGTCAAAGCACTGATCCTAACTGCAATGAATTACTATTATTCTCATCACTTACTTTCGGTTGCTCTCACTACCAGGGGCTATCTACAAAGCCGAGATGGCAAAATGGCGCTTGGTGCAGAAGACGAAGGAAATGGATGAGATCATCAGTGCATCACTACGCGCCCACGATTCAGTATCCAAAGCTGACGCTGACAACGACATGATCCCGAGTCATCCACACCCAATTCAACATGAGCAATCATCTCCTGAAGCTGATCGTAGATCTTTCGTCTACGACGAGTCTCCCATGCGCACTCCCCATGCTGAATCTGACAGAGGCTATTATAATGCCTCCACTCATCTACAAGCAAGCTATCCCGACCAAAGCTTGCATGAACAATACATGCACACTGAGCGCACCGTACAGAATACATGGAGCCTTCATGATCCTCCCAGTCAAGACTTTCATGGCCAATACTATGGAAATGGCACTTACAACTACGAGCACCAACATTACCTTGGTTCATACAATAGAATGCCTGCTACTAGTGATGGTTATATGTATGCCGACCCCAATCATGATGATTACAGATATTCTGAGGCGAATGGTGAGTACATATCATTATCTGCAAACTTTCAAAATCCTAAATTTTCCTTCCCTGACTTCATCACTTTAGATAGGAACCATTACGGCTCAAATATTCCCACAGATTCATATAGAAATGAGCACCACGCACCACCCCATCCCAGACAGTATAGTAGATACTGGGATACATCGGATGGTGGAGAGTATCATAACTACAAGTGATGAGCTTCGATTGAATAAATTCTTCGTCGCTGGATATTACGGCGAAACAGTGGAGAGACCACAATCAGATGTTATCTTGTACACCTGAAATCATTCTGAAGCCTCGAGTATAATATTTCTAAGCTAGAATTTTCCTCTTCTGATTCTCACCTCTTGATGGGTCGTCTATTAGAATCCTGTATTAACAGCATCTGAAGTCTCCCGAAATGCATCCGTGTGCATGTAGGTGGCGCCTTGCGCGAGTAACCCTTTATTTTCCGTTGGCCTCGACCTATACCAGAGTTCAGCGACTTCCTGAAATGTGTTTTCAACTAACACCTGGAGTGTGTACTCGTAGCTCGCATGAGTTCCATATATATCATTTCTCAAACATGCGTGGTATCTAATTATATTGAAGAGAAAGAGAGATGCAGCGAAGAGATTAAACCAGTTTACAGGATACTAAAGATAATACCATACTATCTAAACTAAATCGAAATCATCATGCATATTCTTCAGCACGTCAGTGAACACAGCAGCTAGAATATCATAGTTGCGAGTAGTTTCTTTGTGCTCAACTCCAACCGCTTCAATTACAGCAGTTGTGTACTCCATACCAGTTGTTCTGCTCTTCCCTTTACTTTGATAGCGATACATTTCGGGTTTATACTTAGTTCCATGAGGATGGTCGGCACCCGTCCCCTCATCATCTGCATCGTCACCGTCGTCATCTCCCCTCTGTGCTTTGTGATTAGCTCCTTCTATCCAATCACTACCACCAACGGGTCTATAAGATACTCGTATAGAATCAAGTACGTTGTCGTCGGTGATTCTATCGCCCTCTTTCATACCGTAGTACCTAGAATGTCTCATCGCTCGAGTTGCGTGAAGAAGCCACGTGTGACTCCAAGCCAGTGAAATATAAGGCACTGACGCATCTCCTGAACGATGAAGTGACCCCTTGTTGTTACCATCTTGTAAAGGACGCCGTTTAGGTTTCTTCTTAAGCATAACTGATTCTTTCAATGTTTTCTGTTCTGCAACTTTGCTCTCTTCAAAGTGATACGATTTTGGTTCCTCCCAAATCACACTCGACAAGAGAGGAATGTTGTCAAACCCGCCAGCTTTTTTGTCATCCACAAGATTAGACTTTTTGTATCTGTAGCCTACTTCAGTAGGATGATCTACCCCATAACTCATAATGACATGCTTGATATGGGGCCTGTCCCACGTCGAATTCAAAAGATTTGGGAAGGGATGTTCCCACCAACTTTTTTGCAGCTGCTCAAGCTTGATTTTCAATGGTTCATTCTCTTCCTTCCAGATCTGATTGAAGTTTTTGAAAATCTCCCCAGATTGAACGTCCTTAGCTGTGAAGAAGGCCTCTCCCTTGTTCACGCAGGGCGGCTTGTCTGACGGGTTGCATTCTTCAAATTTAACAGAAATCGGATTGAAATCTGTGTCCCAATCAACTCGATCCTTCAATAAAGCTTTCAGAGCAGGAAAATTGCGCCAAGGATCTTTCCCACCCAGCTTCTCAATACCGTCTATTAACTCGTCCAAACAGGCCAGGTTACTTTTAGAGGATACAGTTGCATTCAAATTGTCGCAGAATCCCGTCGAGGTCGATATCGGATTCAGAGTATGCGTTGATCCAAACGCTTGGGTGCGTGTATGGAGTGATACATTGCAACATATGAGAATCAAAGTGTAAAATGAATTGTCTAGCTTGCAGCAATTTCTACTTACAAAGCTCCATGCTTCTTGCATTCTTCTCTGTCATGGGCAATCCCATATTTTCACCCGACAAGACAGCACGAAGTGGATTAGCGGCACCAAGAAGAGGGGCACTCAAACCAATATAGGTCCAAATATGATTTTTAATCCACTCAAGCCATTCATCGTCTCCTTCCGCTTGCGCCAGTTCCCAGAGCTGAGGGTGCTTGCGTTTTTTGTTTTGATCAGATTGATCAGAGCCTTCGATATTGTCCTGTTCTTGTTTCGTGTCATCACTTTCATTCTTTTCTTCATCATCACTTCTAGCGGCGGTTTCTTCGTCAACGCCAGCTACATAAGACTGCCACATGTCGTCAAGTGAACTCACAAACGAGTTAGCCAACTTGTACATTTGATCCGTGACACCATATTCTACCGTCGCATCTTTCGGTTCTGATATGGCCTGCGTATTAACATTAACCCACCCAGGACTACTCCCTGCATTGTTCAATTCTCTGATCTGCTGCGTTCGCATTGTCATTTCCCTCCGTTCTGCCTGCTTAACTAAACGGGCGTATGCTTCTTCATGCATCTCATTCTTCAACCATTCCAAGAAGAACCGAAACACATTGTTTCCCATCTAAACGATCAAGATACAGTCAGTCATTACGAATGAGAGGGCTGCATTGATTGATTTTGAAATTCATTGTTCATTGGATTCATTGGCTTCATTCCAATCAATCATCGGCATGTCAACAAAATCAAATTTCCAAATTGCACTTTGAACTTACCGAATGAGCCACCATGATACCAGGCTCTCCATTGCTAGCCACTGCCGCTTCGATTCTCCTTCTTGTAAGAGTCAAAAACCCATCTCGTGCTTCCATGACATCAGGACTAAGCCTCCAATCATACGGAAGTCCAATAATAGACGATACGTCATACCCCAAGTTATCAGCCAACCATTGCGTCAGCCACGCATAGACTGTATTTTTCCCACCCACCAAGAAATTGGAACCAATACTATCAGGAGCCAATGACGAAATCGCATCTAAACCTTCATCTGGCCTGAGTTTACACCCCGTTTCAATATCATTCGTATCCGTCTGGTTCAGTCCAAGAGTCATGCATTCCAAAAAACAAGAGTCATCGAGAGTCGCCATTTGCAAGAGCATATTAATATTCATCCATACATAGTCCTGCACCTTGACATCTGACAACAATGGATTCGAGCAAGCCTTATACCTCCAAGAGACCAATCTCGTGGACGCCAGCCCTGGCATTAAGAAGATGGGAGGTCTTTTATTTGCATGTGGATTTTCAGATGATTTCTTTCCTTTTCCTCTTCCCATGTTTCGCAACGTATCCCTCATTTTCAATATAGTCTCATCTCTCCCCCAGTGCTTGTCAAGTGTGACAGTCCGTTTACGTTTCTCCCCTTTCTCTTGTGTTCCTGTTTTGGCATCGATATCTTTATCACTATCGCTATTGCCATTGATACCTTCGCCTTGTTCTTCGGATGGGTCGTTGCCTCCATATAAAGCAGTTGCATCAATCATTGTGACTTCTTCTGTTTCGAGAGTGCTTTGTGGTGGACTCCAGCATTCTTCTATTGTTCCTTCCGCGCAGGATGGGTCGGAGTGTAATGGGTGATAGAAGCTGTCATCAATTTGATCTTGTAACGATTCTTCTTTGGCGTTTCCAGTTATATCACAGGAATTAGTAGTAGTTGTATCGTCAGATGACCCAGATGCAGATCCAGATGTAGATCCAGATACGCTATCCAATTTTTTTGACGAAATGTCCTCTTGAGCATGACAGAACGGGGAGCTGCTGCTCGACATGGGTGTCATTTGGTGACATATCATGATGGCCAAAGTGGCCCGGAAGAAAACATTTTTACGCGTACCAAGACCAAGTGGGTGGCTCGTCCTGCTCCTGCTCCTGCTACTGCTATGTGTACAAATGCCTTCTGTTCGCCGATGCTGCGTTCTACTTGTTCTAGGTTTCATGAGTGTATAAGTTTTTGTACGTCGAGATGTCAGATTCGAAGATGTCAGATGTCAGATGTCAGATGTCAGATGTCAGGTCTCGATATAAATTTAGGCAAATTAGTTGGAAGAGGAAGCAATTTACTGTCGACCTTGCCTACTCATGGTATATACTACTGTAGAGTGTACGCGTTTGGAAGATCTTATAATAGAAGGTATCTTTGTTCTCTGGTGGATTTCAATAAAAGTGTTTCATTCGACTTATGATACATCGTACTGCATCATACATCATACCTAAAT
>Ga0115005_10002369_pt1 | contig 15033 bp, 16 predicted proteins | sample ArcOceMetagenome_FD_87163 | JGI IMG/M metagenome (GOLD analysis project Ga0115005, IMG submission 87163) | Marine eukaryotic phytoplankton communities from Arctic Ocean - Arctic Ocean - Greenland ARC118M Metagenome | ecosystem: Environmental > Aquatic > Marine > Oceanic | place: Arctic Ocean... | reverse complement strand
TATCTTGAACTCCTACACCCATATAGCTGATACCACTGATACCAAACTTTTTTAGGCTTAGGTTAAATTGTGCCGTACCTTCAGTCTTTCCAATTTTTTTGTATGTGAAATTTGACTCTTGAGTTCTTCCTAGTACTTTGAAGCTTGCTTTGCCTTTTCCGCTTTCACCTTTGGCTGAAATGAGAGTCAGAGCTGCTTTAGGATTGCTTTCAATTCCTAATTTTTTCTTTAGGTGTTTATCCCTGAGTTCAATACCTGTATTTAGATCTTTAACCAATATTTTAATGTTTTTAGCAGTTAATTTGCCATCTTTTAAGTACGCCTTACCTTTGATTCTTTTAGATTGTATTTTGAAAGAACCAGCGGGAGATAGCTCTACATCAATAGAAATAGATTTATTTAATGCAAAAGTAGTTGTACAATTCAGTAAGAATGTAAGAAAAATGAGGAATTTCATAGGATCTCCTTATAATTGGTTATAAATATAGCATACCCCCCTATGGTATATCAAGGTGCTATGTAAAATTTAGGAAAATTTAATGAGCAAAAAGTCAGATACAGCTAATAAGTACAACGCAACGCATAAGGCGTTACTGAATAGAACTAATAGAATTAATGGTCAGATAAATGGCATTTCCGCCATGATCGAGCAAGAAAAATACTGTATTGATATTTTAACTCAAATTAAAGCAGCTCGTAGCGCACTAAAATCTCTAGAATTAGAAGTTATGGAAGGTCACTTGAAGTGCTGTGTTAAAGGGGCCATGAACTCTGGTTCTGATGCTGAGATTAATGATAAGATTAAAGAAATTGTAGACCTTGTAAGAAAGTCTTCTAAGTCTTAATTAAAGTTACTGATTTTTAAAAGTTAAGTTCTTTTTTAGAGACTGAGTTAATTCAAATATAAGTAATCCTCCAGATATCGCACCTAGTAACCATGAAATAACTAGTTCAAAATTCATACTTTCCCCGAAAATACTGAAAGTAAGTAGCGAAAGGAATGCTATAGCTGAGAAGTAAACAATATTGTATTTATGAAGCTTTCTTAATTCTGGTATTTTAAGGATAAAGGGAACTGAAAAGGCACCAGCTCCAACAAAAATTGACCCACAGACGGCCATGCAGCCATAGATTCCAAGTGCTCCATGAAATATATGAAAAAGTGAATGAGAGCCAGTTATACTGATGCTAAATTGTGGACAAAACAGCAGCGTTATAACTACAGCGATGGCTTGTATAAGAGTTAGCTTGAAAAAAACAATTCGAAAGTCAGGATTTAGATCTTTTTTAACGTAATCAAGAATTTTTCTAGTTAGATGCTCTGGATCATCCGAATGAACGTTGTTAATAAAATCTTGATAATCAGTATCAATCTTTGGATCATTCATAATTGATCTCCTCTGAATCTGTTTTTAAGCTTTGCAATACCCCTCTAAGCAATTTTCCTTGCATTTGCTTTACTAGTGCCAAGTGCTTTTGATATCTCTTGAAAGTCATTTTCTGAGTAATATCTAAGCTTTAAAGCTTTCTTTTCATTACTTGATAAATTATTTAGTGAATCTAATTCAATATCTATTTCTGGTGTAAACTCAGATATTGTTGAAATGGCTTCTTCATTAAACTGAATGAAAACACTTTTTTATATTTGAAATAGTCGGCAACTTCAGACTTAGATATAGTGAACAGCCACTTAATGAATGCATAGTCACTGCTGTAGTTATGCCTCACTTTATGAAATTTAAAAAAAATATTTTCAAATATTTCATCTCTTGAGTTTGTATTTTGAACTCTTTTAAACAAGAAAGGGTATACTCTTGATTGATGTCTATTAAATAATACTTCAAAGGCTATGTTGTTACCCTTTTGATATTCTTGCATTAGTTTTTCGTCACTTAGTCCTGTATACGGATTCAATTTCTCTACCTCTTATTACGATTAATAATCAGTTTTTGTGACATTTATTTTGTCGCACATACCCTCGTGGGGTATATATATGATATTACATATAAATCAATGAAAATAAAATAAAATGTCACATTCTTTAGTTTTTGATCGTAATAGTGAATGAAAGCTAAAGGTTTAGGAACTGAAATTGAACAAGGAGGGGGAAGTGTTTCGTGAAAGAGGAGTGACAATTATATTTAAGTGTAAGCTGTTTAATTTATAAATATTAAAAAAAGGATATTGAAATGAGTGAATGTTGTGAAAGTAAATTAAGTTCAAAAAAGATCTTGCTAGTAATCGTTCCTTTTGTTGTAGCTCTTATTAGTTATGAGAGTTTTGCATCTGGAGATCATGAGGATTCAAGTCATGGAAAGATGAACCATAAAAAAATGGATCACAGTAAAATGAATCATGGGAAAATGGAAAAAACAATGAACAGTGGTAATAGAAAGTTACTGGATACGCAAACAAAGAAAGGTATTCTATCGGTATTAGAGGAAAATGAAACACTACATAATTCATTTTTTGAATATAATGGAAATTCGGTTGAAAAAGCAGCAAAAAGCCTTAAAACAAAGATGAAAAATATTTCTAATCCTGAAATTTCTAAATTATTAAAATTTTCGATAACAAACCTCGATGAAATAAAATCGTCTAGTAGTCGAGAAGATAATAACCAAAATTATCATCTTGTATCTATGGCGCTCATTCATATTGTCAATACCTATGATGTGGGGAAAAAGTATAATGCCTATTCATGTCCAATGGTTAAGAAAAAATGGCTTCAGAATTCTAATAAGCTAACAAAAATTCATAATCCATACGCTAAAGGTATGCCTCATTGCGGTTCAAAGGTTACAAGTCATTAAATGAGGGAAGAGCATGGCTACTTTTTGTGAGATAAGCTGATTTAGATCATATTAGAATACCATCTAGGGGTATATAAAAATAAAGTTACTTAAACTATAGGAGACAATAATGAAAACAATTTTAATGGCAATTACTCTAACTTTTTTACTTTCTGGCTGTGCGCACAATTTTATGCGTGGGACTGTAGCCATGAAAACGGACAAAAGTACCGCACATGTTTGCCTTGGAAATAACGATGTGAAAGTCGGTGAGAAAGTCGATTTTTATACTAACCGTTGCACAGGCGGTGGTGGGGGCAGTGATGATGGTGGTGAAATGGAATGTGAAATGAAGGTTTTGGGAACAGGAACTGTTACTAAGTTACTAAACTCACATTACTCAGAAGTTAAGACGGATGGAAGTTTTAAGATTTCTGAAGGAACATTAGTTCAAAGACAAAAATAGGCTTTAAAATAAGTTGAAAGGATAAAAAAATGACTGACGTCAAATCTAGTTGTCATGCAAGCCATGCTCATTCGGTTAACAGTAAGGCGGAAGTCAAAAAGAGTTCTGATCCAAATGCTATTTACACTTGTCCAATGCATCCTGAAATCAAGCAAGTTGGTCAAGGTAGTTGTCCTAAGTGTGGAATGACATTAGAACCATTAATTGCTGATGATAGTGAAAATGAAGAATTAAAAGATATGACAAAAAGGTTTTGGCTTGCCTCAATTTTTACAATTCCTTTATTCATCATTTCAATGGGCGATCTAATTCCGGGACAACCAATTTCCAAATTAATTTCCCCGACATTCAAAGTTTATTTGGAACTACTTTTAGCAACTCCTGTCTGCCTATATTCGGCTTGGCCTTTTTATATTCGAGGTATTGATTCTGTTAAAAGAAGAAGCTTGAACATGTTTACGCTTATTGGGCTTGGAGTAACAGTTGCCTTTATTTATAGTTTAATTGCAACTTTATTTCCAGATATTTTTCCTGCATCTTTTAGGGATTCAAGTGGTCATGTTGCTGTCTATTACGAAGCTGCTGGAGTCATTGTTACCCTAATACTATTGGGACAAGTTCTGGAACTTAGAGCGCGTAGTCAAACAGGGGAAGCTATTAAAAAGCTTTTAGGGTTGGCGGCTAAAACAGCAAAAAGAATAAATAAAAATGGTAGTGAAGAAGATATCCCTCTTGAGAATGTTCAGCTTGGAGATATGCTTCGGGTTCGCCCGGGGGAAAAAATACCTGTAGATGGTATTGTAAGTGATGGTAAAAGCTCAATTGATGAGTCAATGATTACTGGCGAGCCAATTCCTGTTGAAAAAACAAATGGTGATAATGTTGTTGGGGCCACAGTTAATGGGACAGGTAGCTTTATCATGAAAGCTCAAAGAATTGGTGCAGATACTTTATTGTCAAGAATCATACATATGGTAGCTGACGCTCAAAGAAGTAAAGCTCCAATACAGAAACTCGCAGACGTTGTCGCGGGATATTTTGTACCAATAGTTATTCTGGTTGCAGTTATTACCTTTATTGTATGGGCAAGTGTCGGTCCTGAGCCAGCTATGGCCTATGCAATAATTAACTCTGTTGCTGTTCTTATTATTGCCTGTCCCTGTGCTTTAGGGCTTGCGACCCCTATGTCAATCATGGTTGCGACAGGTAGGGCTGCAACTATAGGGGTACTTTTTAAAAATGCAGAGGCTATAGAGGTCATGCGTAAAGTTGATACTTTAGTAGTGGATAAAACAGGTACTCTCACCGAAGGGAAACCCAAATTAGTCACTATTAAGCCTAAAAATGGTCTTGATGAGATAGATTTCCTAAGCTTCGTTGCAAGCCTTGAAAAAGGAAGTGAACACCCTCTCGCTGAAGCTATTGTAAAAGGTGCTCTTGAGAAAAAAATTAATTTTGTAGACGTTTCTAACTTTGAATCTGTAACAGGAAAAGGTGTAAAGGGTCTGATTGATAAAAAAGAAGTAGCCTTAGGGAATAAGGCATTAATGAAAGATATCGGGATAAATCTTGATAGTGTTGTAGCCGAAGCTGAAAGTTATCGAAAAGAAGGTCAAACCGTAATGTTTGTCGCAATTAACGATAGTTATGCGGGACTTATTGGAGTTGCTGACCCAATTAAAGAAACTTCTCTTGAGGCTATAAAGGCATTACATAAAGAGGGTTTAGAACTAGTTATGCTAACTGGAGATAGTAAAACAACTGCTGAAGCAGTCGCTAAAAAATTAGGAATTGATAAGGTTATTGCAGAAGTATTGCCGGAGCAAAAAGTTGAAGTAGTCTCTAATTTACAGGCTGAAGGTAAAATTGTAGCTATGGCTGGGGATGGAATTAATGATGCTCCAGCATTGGCAAAAGCACATGTTGGTGTTGCCATGGGGACTGGAACTGATGTTGCAATGGAAAGTGCCGGTGTGACTTTAGTTAAAGGTGATCTTCGTGGAATTGTAAGAGCACGGCGTTTAAGCAGAGCGACGATGTCCAATATTAAACAAAACCTTTTCTTTGCATTTATTTATAATGCCGTTGGAGTTCCAGTTGCAGCAGGAGTCTTTTATCCATTTTTTGGAATCCTTTTGAGTCCTATGATAGCAGCAGCAGCAATGAGTTTTAGTTCGGTATCAGTTATTACCAACTCGCTAAGATTAAAAAGATTAAGGTTATAAAAGAAGAGCAAACGATAAGCTTGATATGGAGATTTTTATGAGTAAAGTTTTATTTCTGATTACATTATTTTTCTTATCAAGTTGTGCACATACGTTTATGAGGGGGACTGTCGCTAAGAAAATAAGCTCAGAAAAAGCAATCGTCTGCCTTGGGGAAAATGAAATAAAAGTTGGAGATATTATTAAATTTGAAAGGTCTGAATGTCGCTGGGCACAGTCTAACAATATAACAATGCATGAATCATCGACTTTAGGAGGAACTCCTGATCATACGGGATATGGGGGATCGCAATGCGAACTAATTTACTTAGGTCGTGGAGAAATTATTAAACTCATTAATGATCACTATTCCGTTGTCAAGATCAATGGTGTTTTTCAGTTTAACGAGTCAACACAAGTGGAGATTGTAGATGAGTAATTTAGAAGTGAAAAGATTCTGGGGAAATCCTCTCGTGCTTGTTTGTGTATTTGCTATCGGATATTGGATTTATACCTATCACTTAGAACATGCTTTAGGTTTTTTACCGTATGGTATTTTACTTCTTTGTCCTTTGATGCACATCTTTATGCATGGGGGGCACGGTCACGGAGGACATGGCAATCATCATGACCAATATGAAAGTAATCAGGAATGTGACCACAATAAGCAAAAGGAGAATCAAAATGCACGGTGAATCAGGATATGGTCTTTGGACTCTTGTAATATTAAATTCTGCCATTTTTATAATCTTTGCTTTTAGTTTTACTAAACCAAAGAGTGCCACAGATTGGAGATCTCTCGGTGGGTTTTCAGCATTTATTTTGGCATTATTTACAGAAATGTATGGTTTTCCTCTAACCATTTATTTCCTTTCAGGTTGGTTAAGTGAAAAATTTCCTGGACTAAATATTTTTTCACATGAAAATGGCCATCTTTGGAATGCATTTCTTGATTCAAAAATAGACCCTCATTTTCATCCAATTCATATAGCTGCAAATTTATTTATTGTTGTTGGATTTGTTATGCTTTCTTCTGCTTGGAAGGTACTGCATGCTGCTCAAAAGAGCGGCACATTAGCAACTACAGGTCTTTACTCAAAAGTAAGGCATCCACAATACATTGGATTTGTTTCTATAATGTTTGGATTTTTATTAATGTGGCCAACTCTATTAACCTTGATAATGTTTCCTATTCTTCTTCTTATGTATCATCAACTAGGGAAAAGTGAAGAGAAGGCTATGATTAAAGAATTTGGAAAGAAGTATGAAACTTATAAACAAAATATTCCAGCCTACATTCCAAAATTGAGTAGTGCTTACTCAAAAAAAATAATGAATGGTTATAAAAATGATTAGTAGAAATTATACTTACTTTTTTAAATATATGTTGATAACTCATATTTTATTTCTTATCTCGCTGTCTTCATATTCTCAAGTATCCGAAGAAGAACATCAAAGTCACCATCCTGAGACTTATGGCCAGAAAGAAAACACTTCTTCAAAAGAACCATCAATAGAAAAGAATAAAGTAGTCGAAGAAATGGAAGACATGAAAAAAGGTCAGACCGAGACTGATGTGACAGATAGTATGGGCGGCGGAAAAGGCGGCATGATGGGCGGCGGAAAAGGCGGCATGATGGGCGGCGGAAATGGCGGCATGATGGGCGGCGGAAATGGCGGCATGATGGGCGGCGGAAAAGGTCCCATAAAGGGTGGCATGATGAAAGGATGTCCTGCTGGAAATTGTGGTAAAAAATCTCCACTAACATGGGATATATACCCAACTTTAATTAATCTCAAAGAGTTAACAGATACAAAAAAGAGTAAAATAAGAGAAGCTGCTAGAGAAAGGATTTCAAACGGAAAAAAATTAATGGAAGAAAGCCTTGATGAATTATTTCAAGCTTCGAAAAGGACCGATTATAATGAAATGGAAAATTCTCTTGAGGAAATCAGACAAGGAGCAGGACTTTATAAAAGTGGGCTTGCTGCCAATAAGGCCCTAGACGAGGGCAAGGCCCCTAAAAATATCGCACTTCGCTGGTTTAAGAAAGAAATGAATTTACTTCCCATGGCGTTGCAGTCATCAAAAGCAGATGCTTCAATCTTATTTGGGATGTCATTTTTTCATACTGGAATTATGGGAATTCTTGTTCTTTTTATGATTGTAATGATTTGGATGTACTTCTTTAAAATGAAAAGAGCTGCCAGCCTACTTGAAGAATTTGCTCAAAATAAAACAATAAATAACTTAAGTTCTAAGGATCAGAACAAAGAAGATCATGAAGTAAATACAGCACCAATTGCAAAAAAAGTTGAAATAAAAAAAGTTGAAATAAAAAAAGAAGTCATACAGGAAAACCATTTAGTTCGTAAAAAATTTGTAGCGAATAGTGAGAAATATAAAGGTAAATTAAAAATCATTGGAATTTTTAGCGAAACACCAGATGTTAAAACTTTCAGGCTTGCTCTGCCTGATGGGAAACCACTTTGTTTTACTTATCAACCGGGCCAATTTGTAACATTTGCTTTTGAATTCAACGGAAAAAAAGTAAAACGATCTTATACTATTTCATCCTCTCCGACAGATAGAGACTATATAGAAGTTACCATTAAACGTGAAGAAAAAGGTCTTGTAAGTAGACATTTTCATGACACCTTAGAACTTCATGATTCCATAGAAGTTAATATTCCAAATGGTAATTTTCATTTTAATGGAGAAGGGCACGATAGTGTTGTTCTTATTTCTGGAGGGGTGGGAATAACCCCTATGATGAGTACTGTTCGGTATTTGACAGCAAAGTGCTGGCCGGGTGAAATTTATTTTCTTTTCTGCACAAGAACAAGTAATGATTTTATTTATCAAAAGGAGCTTGAATACCTTCAGATGAGACATTCCAATCTAAGTGTTTTTGCAAGTATGACGAGGGCCAAGGGTACAAGTTGGATGGGTTCTCAAGGCAGATTCACTAAAGAACAGTTTAGCAAAATTCCTGATATTATTTCAAAGCAAATTCATATTTGTGGGCCTCCTCCCATGATGGAAGCGGTAAAAGCAATGCTCATTGATCTTGGAGTACCAAAAGAAAATATCAAGATTGAAGCTTTTGGAGGGGCTAAGCCTAAAACTTCTTCCGAAAATAAACCAAATACTCCAAGGATAAATAACGAGGAAAAAGCTAAGACTGAAAATAATGTTAACGTTTCATTTACATTATCCAATAAAGTTGTATTAAGTACACCTGAAAAGACAATTTTAGAGGCAGCTGAGGTACTAGATATTGAGATTGATAATTCTTGTCGTGCGGGCTCTTGTGGAATGTGTAAGGTGAAACTTCTATCCGGAGAGGTTTCAATGGAAATCGAAGATTCTCTTGAAGCAGAGGAAAAAGAGCAAGGTATTATTTTAGCTTGTCAGGCAAAAACAAAAAAAGATGCAAGTATTGAGGCTTAATTAATGAATCATCAGGAACGTCATACTGTTACAGGTTTGGTTATACTAATGCTCCTATTGTGGGGGGGCTTTGTATTTCACCGTGCGCCCTTATTTCCAGGCAGCTTAACAGGTAGTATTATAGGAGCAATAGGAACATTTTTTATGTTTATTCCTCTTTGGTATCTTGTTATTAAGCGAGTTAAAAAGTGGAAAGTAAAAGTTACTAAAGTTGTTAAGCTCTCAACACTACTTAGATGGCATATTTATGCAGGGATTATTGGGCCACTTCTAGGGCTAATTCATACAGGACATCGCTTTGATAGTATCGTTGGCATAAGTTTAACTATACTTATGATGCTCGTTGTGATTAGCGGATTTATTGGACGCTATCTTTTGGCCCAAATTTCAACTGAGGTTAGGGAAAAGAAAAAAATATCCAAGAATCTGAAAGAAGAATATGAATTGATACTTAATGAGAAAACGAGTGATTCGTTTGCACCTCAAATAAATTATATGCCTTTTTTATTCAAAAGAATTATATTGGCATTAAATGGAGCCTCTTTGAACGAACAAATGATTCTAAAACTAGTTGATTCTATTTCAGATATAGAATACTCCATCAAAATGCATGAAACAATTAAACTGTGGTTTAAGAAGTGGCTAAAACTCCATATTGTAATTTCAATTATTTTATACTTTATTTTAGTTTTTCATATATTTAGTGAATTTTATTTTGGATTGAGGTGGCTATGAAAAATAGGTTATTTTTAATAGCTATTATCGCTTTAGCAGTAGTCTCCTTTAATCACTTTTCTATGAAGTCCAGTGAGTTTAAAGTTTCAAGAAATGGAGCTATAAACTGGCAACAGTTAGTGACTCCGGGCAAGCTTAATAAAGCACACGCATTTTTAGATAATGATTGTATGTCTTGCCACAACCCAATAAAGGGAGTCAAAAGAGAAAATTGCGTAGTATGCCATGCAAATGTAAACGAAATTTTAGAGAGGCAGCCGACCTCTTTTCATACTGATATTGGTACATGTATGGGATGTCATAACGAACACCTTGGACGTTCTTCTAGTATTACAAAAATGGATCATAGCTTACTTACTGACATTGGAATGACAATGCTAAGTAAGAGTACAATCGTAGACGATGAGAAAACAATTGCACATTCATACCTTCAAGATTTTATTGGTAGGAAAAAAATAAAAGGTGCTCTCTTTGTTCATTCTAAAGTCTCAAATAAGGAAGCACTTTTAAACTGTGCAAGCTGCCATACTAACGATGATAGGCACTTTCAACTCTTTGGAAACGACTGTGTTCAGTGTCATCGTACTGATATGTGGAATATCTCAGAATTCCGCCATCCTAGAGAAAGTTCAAGAGATTGTATTCAATGCCATCAAGCTCCTCCAAGTCATTATGTAAAGCACTTTAAGATGATGTCAGCAAAGATTGCTAAGCAACCTAAAGCAAAAGTTGGGGAATGTTTTAAGTGTCACCAAAGTACACATTGGACTGATATAAAAAAAATAGGAAAATTTAAGCATCACTAAATAAGGAAATGATGAGTTCAGCAATTAACTTAAATTACATGAATCTAACTGCAATTGTTGCGATGTTTGTAATTGGTTTTATTTTAGTTCAGAAAAGATTGATCAAGTCTGAACAGTGGGGTGCCACAGTTACGCCACTGGCCTCTATTATTGGAAGTGGGTTTTTAATCGTTGCACCACTTCTACACTCTGTTTTTGGTAAATGGGCATTAGTAGGAATTTTAATTCTTTTGATCTTGGGATATGGGATTGGTAGTGTTATTCGATTTAATATTGAAAATGCTGAAATTTATTTACTTAATAATCCCAATGGATATACGGCAAAGCTTGAAAAGCTATCTCAAGTTGCGCTTGGTATTTCATACGCTATCTCTGTTGCATTTTACATTAGCTTGTTCACTTCTTTTATATCGAAAGAATTAAGCATTGCTAATTCCCAAACAATGAGCTGGATAACCACAGGAACACTTCTTAGTATTATGGGGATATCTTGGTGGAGAGGGACAAGAGGCCTAGAAAAAATTGAATTAATAGCTGTGACAATTAAATTGGCAGTGATTGGAGGTGTCTTGTTTGCCTTGGCTAATTACGCTTATCAAACACAGTCTGCTTGGTTTGAACATGATGCAATCAGAAAATTTTCTATTTTGGAAAAATTATCAATGCTTGCTGGTATGTTAATGATTACTCAAGGATTTGAAACTACGAGGTTTATGGGAGAGCGTTACGAAAGTAGAGTAAGAGTCAAAGCGGCTAGGAATTCTCAATTAATTGCAATGTGTATCTATCTTTTATTTATCGGATTAACATGTCCCATCTTTTTGAACTTTCCAATTGTCGAGCTGAATGAAACAGCTGTTAGTGTTAGTCTTGGTAGGGCCATTTCTATTTTACCTATTTTACTTTTAGGGGCAGCTATTGCAAGTCAGCTAAGTGCAGCCCTGGCCGATACTCTGGGAGGAGGTGGGCTATTAAAGGAGATTATACCAAGTAAGTTAAAAATAAATACTTATTATATGATGATTATAGCGGTTGCAATCTTTTTAATTTGGACAGCAAATATTTTTGAAATAATCAATTTCTCATCAAAGGGCTTTGCATTGTACTTCCTGTTGCAAACTATTATTGCTTTTAAATTGATTAGAAATAAAGTTGTTGGAATAAAGAAATATTTGGGAATTATGGGATGTGCATTATTACAAATTGCTTTAGTATTTGTTATTTTATTCTCAACCCCAGCACCTCACAGTTAACAATAAGGAGATTTATATGATAAATGAAGAAAGTACTTTAGATCAAATTAGCAGTTTTAATCGTGGCATCGTTCAGAGAAATCCGGCCGAGGTTGAATTTCATCAAGCCGTTCAAGAATTTACTGAATCTGTTATGCCATTTGTAAAATCTAACTCTAAGTATGATGATGGTCATATTTTGCATCGAATGACAGAACCTGACCGAATTATAATCTTTCGTGTTTGTTGGGAAGACGATTCTGGACATATCAATTGTAATAGAGCGTGGAGGGTACAGTTTAATAACTCTATCGGCCCATATAAAGGAGGACTTCGATTTCATCCAAGCGTTACACAATCCGTTTTAAAGTTTTTAGGATTTGAACAGACTTTTAAAAATGCTTTAACAGGATTACCTATGGGGGGAGCAAAAGGAGGAAGTGATTTCAATCCGAAAGGAAAAAGTGATCGAGAAATCATGCGCTTTTGCCAGTCTCTAATGATTGAACTTTCGAAGTATATTGGTGAGGACACTGATATTCCCGCTGGTGATATTGGAGTTGGTGGTAGAGAGATTAGTTATCTTTTTGGGCAGTATAAGAAGCTCACTGGTCGTTTTGTAGGAACGCTTACAGGCAAAGGCCTATCATATGGTGGTAGCTTAATTCGGACTGAAGCAACAGGCTACGGTGTTATCTATTTTACAGGACATATGCTTGGAGTCATCAATGAAACACTTAAAGGTAAAAAAGCTCTTGTCTCAGGTTCAGGAAATGTTGCTATCTTTTGTGCAGAAAAGCTCATTCAAGAGGGTGCAATAGTTTTAACTCTGTCAGACTCTGGTGGTTTTATTCACGATCCAGATGGTATAGATCAAGAAAAATTAGAATGGTTAAAAGAGCTAAAATTTATTAAAAGAGGTAGAATTAGTGAGTATGTGAATAAATATCCCAATGCTAAATTTTACAAAGATGAAAGACCGTGGAAGATAAAAGCTGATTTGGCATTTCCATGCGCGACACAAAACGAGTTAGATGAAAATGATGCAAAAAATCTAATTGAAAATAATATTTTATTAGTTTCTGAAGGAGCTAATATGCCAAGTACTCTTGAAGCTGCGAAATTACTTCAGGATGCTGGAGTAATATTCGCTCCTGCAAAGGCGGCAAATGCCGGTGGTGTTGCGGTTTCAGGTCTTGAGCAAAGCCAAAATGCTTTAAGAATTCCTTGGTCAAGAGAAGAGGTTGATGGCCGCCTTAAACAAATTATGGAGCATATTCATAAACAATGTGTTGAGTATGGAAGTACTGAAGAAAAACCAATCAATTATGTAAAAGGTGCTAATATTGCAGGCTTTGTAAAAGTAGCTGATGCCATGCTTGCCTACGGTATTGGATAATCTTTTTAGAAATTATATATAAGATAATTAAAAAACTAAAGGTGTTTTTCATCTTAAAAAAGGAGACAAAATGAAAAATTACAAATGGGTAATTGTATTAGCTTTAACTTTATCGGCATCTTCAGGAGCATTAGCAGGCATGGGAAAACATAAAGGTCATGGGAAAATGGATATGTCTAAAGACAGCTCAGACAAAATGATGAGCAAACATATGAAAGAGATGGAATCTCATATGGCCTCAATGCATAAAACGATGAAAAAAATGGATAAAACAAGTAAGCATGAAGAAAAGTTAGTTCTTTGGAAAGAGCACGCAAAAGAAATGAAATCTCACATGGATTCGATGAAAAAAATGTTAGGAATGATGAGTATGAAAATGAAGCCTATGGGAATGATGAAGATGAAAAAAATGAAAGGCATGGGAATGATGAAGATGAAAGAAATGAAAGACATGGGTATGATGGAAAATATGATGGGAAAAATGAAAAATATGATGGGTAATATGGAGAAAATGATGAAAAAATCATCAGAAATAGAAATGTCTTCAGATCATAAACATTAGTAATTTGAATATAGGTTGATTTATGGTGCTAGGTGGGTGAGTTAGTATTGGCACACTAGTCAACCTACCTCGTTTTACGAGTAAAATTAAAATGATAGCTTTGTTGTACTTTTTCGGCATCAACTATTTTCAAAATCATGTTGATTTTAGTTGTGTTAGTTAGTTGAGTTATTTACAAACACCTTCTATGGTAACCTGTGAGTGAATTTTACAATCACTTTCAATTTCTTCTTTATATTCAAAAGATGAAAGCACCTCTACCTTTAATCCTGTATTTATTATATTAGAGTCACATTCTAAGACATTTAGTCTTGATATTGCGTCCTGAAGAGCTTCCTGTCTTAATTTAAAAACAGAGTAACTACAGTTTTGAGTACTGCTAAAGCCAGTTATTTCGTCACCGTTGTGAGCGAAAGCTGCAATTGATGAAAATGTAAGTATGCTAATTAATAAAAACTTCAATTGAATCCCCTTAATAAGTAAAAAATTATTTAATCTACATACCAGATAGCGTCATTATTGGAAATTTTTCGATTCAAGTGTGTAATATTTGCATCGTTGTTTTATTATCTGAAGGCTGATTAATAATGAAAGACATTTCTTCGAACCACTCTGCTCAACTCAAATACTGATAGTCCCCCAATTGTTGCACCCACTAACCAATATAGCGCAAGATTTAAGTATACCTCGGATCCTAGTATAAGGAAGCTAGATAGTGCTATTATTGAAATGGAAGAATAGTAAAGAATTCTTGATTCCTTTATTATTCTAATTTCATTAGATTTCAATATGTACGTTGCAAAGAGAGCACCACTTCCAATAAAAATTGATCCGCAAATGGCAATACAGATATTCTCACCAAACTTATGATGAAAATAATGAAATAAATCATAGTTATTAGTTAAGCTGAGGTCAAACTGTGGACAAAATATTAAAGTTAAAAAACCAATAAAACCTTGTATTCCTAATAGCTTTGAAAAAACAATTTGATGCGATGGGTTCAGGTCATTTTTTACAAAACTTAAGATTTTATCACTTAATTCTTCTGGCGGGTTATTACCTTTGGAGTTCATAAAATCTAGAAAGTCTTTATCGTATTTATTTTTAGGATCAATCATTTTGCTTCTCCTAGTAATTTAACCTTAAGTTTCTTAATACCTCTTGATACTAATTTTCTTGAATTAGCCTCAGAGGTTTTAAGTACTTTAGACATTTCTGAAAAGTCTTCTTCTGAGTAATAACGAAGTTTAAGAGCATGTCTTTCTTTATCAGAAAGAGTGCTAATTGAGTCTAAGTCTAGTTTATTGTTTTGTTCTCTACTCTGTGTTGCCAATTGATCTTCATTTAGCTCCACAAGCTTAATTTTACTCTTCTTAACAGAAT
>Ga0115005_10002368_pt1 | contig 15035 bp, 12 predicted proteins | sample ArcOceMetagenome_FD_87163 | JGI IMG/M metagenome (GOLD analysis project Ga0115005, IMG submission 87163) | Marine eukaryotic phytoplankton communities from Arctic Ocean - Arctic Ocean - Greenland ARC118M Metagenome | ecosystem: Environmental > Aquatic > Marine > Oceanic | place: Arctic Ocean... | reverse complement strand
GCGACCGTCGAGCGTGATCGATCCTTCGGTGGCGGTTTCTAGTCCCATCAGGACTTTGGCGAAGGTGGATTTGCCACAACCAGATTCGCCGACAATTGCGAGGGTTTCAGATTCGCGGGCCTCGAATGACAGCGTTTCATTGGCTTTCACGACCTTTTTGTCGCCGCCGCCAAACAGTGCGTTTGCTGCGACCTCATAGTATTTCTTGAGATTGTCGATTTTCAAAACCACATCGCCGGGTGGATTTTTTTCCTTTTGCTGGCCAAGAACAATGGGTGCGTTCCAGTCGATTTCTTCGTGACGTAAGCAGCGGGTTTGATGACGGTCAGCGCCGTGAACTAGTTTCATATCAATGACTTGGATGTCGCAGCGGCCTGCCTCAAAGTAGTCGCAACGTGGACCAAAGTTACAGCCATCAGGCCGCTCGTGTGGCAGCGGGAAGTTCCCGGGGATCGCCACCAATGGGCGCGCATTTTTATCGGCGCCAGGCAGTGGGATCGAGCGAAACAGCGCTTGCGTATACGGGTGCTGCATCTCGTCAAAGACGTCTTCAATAGAGCCGCGTTCAACCGCTTCGCCGGAGTACATCACGCAAACACGGTCGCAGGTGTCGAGGATTAAACCTAGGTTATGACTGATAAAAAGCATGGAGGTGCCGTATTTTTTACCCAAGTCTTTGACCAGTTCTACAACAGCGGCTTCGACGGTAACATCAAGTGCGGTTGTCGGTTCGTCCAAGATCAGCAAAGCCGGTTTTGACATCAACGCCATTGCGATCACGATGCGCTGTTGTTGGCCGCCAGAAAGCTGGTGCGGATAGGATTTCAAGATCCGTTCAGGGTCAGGCAATTTCACATCTGTGACGACTTCTAGCGCCCGCGCATAGGCGTCTTTTTCAGACAGTCCTTCATGGATCATCGGGACTTCCATGAGCTGTTTTGCGATCTTCATGGCGGGGTTCAAAGATGCCATAGGCTCTTGATATATCATCGCAATTTGCGACCCGCGTATGTCGCGCAGCCGCTCTGGTGACATGGTGTTCAGCTCTTCGCCTTTGAACTTAATCGAGCCACCAACAATGCGCCCGCTGACGCCTAAATCCTGCATGACCCCAAGCGCCACAGTGGATTTCCCACAACCGCTTTCACCCACAAGACCAAGGGCTTCACCCGGGCGAATGACGGCGGAAAAATCCATGACAGCGGGGATTTCGCGCAGCCGTGTGAAGAAGGAAATGGACAGTTTGTCGATCTCTAGGATCGGGCCGTCGTCGTCTTGGTTATCCATTTACCTTCTCCTGATTTGCCCGAATTGCGCTGAAATTTTTGCATAAGTTTCGCATAAGTTCTGCATATGTCGGTTTGTTTGCTTGGGTCATGTTAATCCTTCAAGCTTTCTTCGCGCAGCCCATCGGCCAGCAGGTTCAAACCAAGCACCAGTGACAGCAGTGCAATCGCTGGTGGCAGGGCAGGGTGTGCGTAGATCAGCAGCAGCTTGCGCCCTTCGTTGATGGTTGATCCCCAATCGGGCGATTCTGGTGGCAGCCCGAGGCCAAAGAAGCCCAGCGTCCCCAAAAGGATCGTGGTGTAGCCAATGCGCAGGCAGAAATCGACGATCAGTGGCCCGCGTGCGTTGGGCAATATTTCCCACAGCATGATGTACCAAGCGCCTTCACCGCGCGTTTGTGCGGCGGCGACATAATCGCGGGTCCGCAAGTCGAGCGTGAGGCCGCGCACAATACGGTACACGGTTGGTGAGTTCACGAAGACGACGGAGACGAAGACCACAAGGATGCCGGGGTTAATGTCAAACCCGTCAAGCCAGTTAGGCATGAAGTTCAGTACAGTGCCGTCTTGCGATACCAGCGATAGGTAAAGCCAACCAAGCACGCCGAGTATCACGATCAGAATCGGGTTTCGTTTAGACGGTTGTGTGTAGTAGCGCGAGTTCAGCAGCACCCCGAAGAATACGATCGGGAACACAAACAGGAATGCGGCCATAAACGACGGGATTCCCGTTGCCACGATTTCCGGTGTCACAAGCAGGTAGAACAGCAAGATGACAGGGAAGGCGAGGATCAGGTTGGCGAGGAACGACAAGATCGTGTCGAGCCGTCCGCCGTAGTACCCAGCTGGCAGCCCAAGTGTGATGCCGACCATGAACGCAAACAAGGTGGCTAGCGGTGCGATGGCGATCACGATGACTGAGCCTTTTACCACGCGGCTAAAGATGTCGCGCGCAAGGTTGTCGCCGCCCAGTAGGTAGTGCGGCCAATTGCCAACGGATGCGTCTGGCATTGGAACACCGGGCACTTTGTTTTTGAGGCCGGAGACTTGGGACAGTGGGTTGTGCGTTATGAGCATGTCGAACATGCCCGAGAAAATAGCGGTGAAGACCCAGAACATCACAAGCCCAAAGCCGATCATGCCGACGGTGCTGTCAAATAGCTTGCCGTAAAGCCCAAGGCTGCGTTTGTAATGGATCGACACGGCGAAGATTGCGATCAGCGCAATCCAAACGGGTACGAACCGTTTGAACATAATGCCGACGATCCCGCCTGTCCCGTAGGGCAGTAAGATGCCTGCAATCGCATAGGCCAGTGACAGCCCTAAAACTGCGAGGAAGGCGATTTTGGTGACGCGTTCGATGCCGCCCAAGTATCCGCCTCGCACGGCAAGGGTGCCGTCCGCGTTAGATTGCAGCGTCATGGGTGGTGCAAAGAATGACAGGGCGATCTGCAGCACTACAGCAAGCGCGAAGCAGGCCACTGTGATTGTCCAGATCGGGTTCAAGAAGGCGCCTGTTGCGCCGGTCCAGCTGAGGGGGTCCATAGCGTAGCTCCTTTATGAAATACGGATGCGTGGGTTCAAGAACACATAGCCGATGTCAGATATCAGCTGTGTCACAAGGACCACAAAGACGGAAACGACGGACACCCCAAGCAGAAGTTCGATGTCGTTGTTGGAGGCGGCTTGCACGAGGGTCCAACCGAAGCCTTTGTAATTAAACAAGGTCTCGACGATCACGACGCCGTTTAAGAGCCACGGAAATTGTAGCATGATCACCGTAAACGGTGCGATCAGCGCGTTGCGCAGTGCATGTCGGAGCACGATTGTTCGGAATGCCACGCCCTTTAGGCGTGCGGTGCGGATGTATTGTGCTGTCATGACTTCGGTCATTGATGCCCGTGTCATGCGCGCGATGTACCCCATGCCGTAAAGCGAGATGGTCATCACGGGCAGGAAGAAGTTCCAGAAATTGGCGTTATCCATCGCCGATGTGGCCGTTCCTTTGAACCAATTCATCCCGAATGTTCCGGTTGCAAACAGCGAAATGAAGACAACACCGGACACGTATTCGGGCGTCGCGGTGGATATGATTGAGACTGTTGATAATGTGCGGTCGGTGCGTGATCCTTCGCGCATGCCTGCAAGCACGCCGATAACCAATGCGCCGGGCACCATGACCATCATCACCCAGAACATCAGCTTGGCTGTGAGGCCTAGCCTTTTGCTGATGATTTTGCTGACGTCTTCTTTGAAAACTGTTGATTCGCCCCATTCGCCTTGCAGCACGCCGCAAAAGGTTCTGCCGTCGTCGCAGCGTCGTCTGACTTTGCCATCTGCGTCCGCGATCTCGTAACCGGGCAGCACGCCGAGCCATTGGCCGTATTTGACGGGCAGGGCTTGTTTATAACCGCGGTTGGTCAAATAGCTGGTCACGGCATCGTCCGACATGCGGAAGTTGCCTTGTGTTTTGGCCAGTTTTTCAAGGTTTGGCGTGAGGTTTGTCAGCCAGAACACAATAAATGTTAGGCAGAGCGCTGTGAGGATCATCACCCCAAGGCGTCGCAGAATAAACAGTCCCATAAAGGCCCCTGTTGGTCAGTAGACGGTGCGTTGTCCGTCGATAAATCGATGCGGCTTTGGGGTGGCTCAAATGCGCGCGGGCAAAAAAAAGGCCGCCCCTCGTGGTGGAGGACGGCCCTATTGGCTATGCGGTTAAGCGGACATACCGATTTTGTAGATCTGCGGCAGATACGCGATGTGCATATCCCAACCGACATAGCCCGGTTTGGAATGACGATAGAGTGAGCGCCAGTAAGGCTGCAGTGTCACGGCTTCTTCGGTCATGATCGCCTGAAGTTTCGCCATCACAACGCGGCGTCCATCTGCATCAGCTATCGAGTTGGCTTCAGCAAGCAGCGCGTCAAATTCCACATTGGCAAAGCCAGCTTCGTTCCATGCTTCACCAGAGCGATACGCCAAACCAAGGATCTGTGTATCAAGCGGACGGTGGTTCCAGTTTGTTGAAGAAAACGGATATTTCGTCCAGTCGTTCCAGAACGTCGAGCCAGGAATAATCGTGTGCTTGGCATTAAAGCCTGCGTCTTGCAGTTGAGCCACAACCGCAGCAGTAGAGTTTTTGCGCCAGTCATCATCAATGGAAATAACGTCCATTTCAAAGTCTGCCATGCCTGCTTCTGTAAGCAGTTCCAAAGCCTTAGCTGGATTGTATTCAGTCGCTGGCACATCTGCCCAAGCAGGGTGCATCGGACCGACGTGCTGGTTGCGCGCAACCGCGCCACGGTTGGAATAGCCCAATTCGAGGCAAACAGCTGGATCAACTGCCATTGCAATTGCGCGGCGTACGCGTTTGTCCGCGTAAGGCATTTTGCCGTCAACTTCGGCCAATTGGTTTGGACGGATAACGATCGTTGCAGCAGATGCAATTTCAGAGCGTTCCCAGCCAAGACCTTCAACGATGTCAACAAAGTCACCAACAGTTTCATAGAACATGTCAACTTCGTCAGCAGCAGCTGCGGCAACCCAAGCGGATGGATCGGTGCCGTAATCGATGTATTCGATACGGTCCATATAGGCGCCTTTACCAGCGGCGTAACCCCACCAGTCGTGGCCTTCGTTGCGTACAAGCACAGCTTTGACGCCAACTTCGAGTAATTCTGGCAGGTATGGGCCGGTCCCAACTGGATTTTCCAGCATGGTTTCAGCGTCAAACCCAGCAGGCGTGATCGCCGCAGGATAGTCAGACATGCCCGCAATCAGCGAGATGTCAGAGCCAGGCAAGTTCAACCGCACTGTGTGGCTGTCGACAACTTCGACGGACCCGTCGATTGCCTTTTCGGTGTCGGCGTCAATTAGGATGGCGAAACGGCCAGCCATGGAGTTGCCTTCAACGGACTTGTCAGCCCAGCCAATGATGTTGCGTGCAACGTCGGTCGCGGTAAAGTCAGAACCGTCATTCCATGTCACGCCTTTGCGCACATTCAATGTGTATTGTGTTGCATCGTCGTTTACCGACCATGATTCCAGCAACATTGGCTGGAAAGAACCGTCAGAGTTATATTCGACGAGATATTCGATCCAACCGGCTGTGACATACGCGATCTGTGTCCAGTCATATGCTCGTGGATCTTTCAGGGCGCGTACTTCCATTTGCATGCGAAGTGTGCCGCCCATTTTGGCGTGCGCTGCGGCTTGGGCAGGTGCGTTCAGGCCAAGCAGACCGTAAGCGGCTGCTGTTGTCAGACCAAGTGCGGTTGTGCGCGACAGGAATTCACGGCGGCTAAGTTTGCCTGCCTTTTCCTCGTTTGCGTACATCACCGCAGCTGGGTGCATTGTCGTTTGTTCAACTTGTGTCATTCGTCTCTCCCTGTGAAACTTTATATCTTGTGAGCGGCATATTTCGGAATGATTATTGCGCCTGTCTGGCACGCACTCCTCCTAACGCGGTTCAGATACATGCAATAGCGCATTGTTTTGATCCATAGGTCAATGCACGCATTGTCTAAATTTATCAATTTTGCGACATATGGATGGGTCATTTGCGACATTGTGGGTTGGCAGGTGTCTGTGGTCGCAAGCCACTAAGGCAGCAGTCTGTTTTGCTGCATTGCAGCACCGCGCTTGCGAAAGTCGCTTGGCGTTGTGCCGGTTTGCGCCGAAAAGCTGCGCGCGAAATAGGCCGCGCTTGTGAAGCCAAGCTGTGCTGCGATTTCGTTTGCGGGGGTGCGTGTTTCGCGCAAAAGAATGCAAGCTTCATAGTTCACGCGGTCACGCCCAGCGCCGTCGCATAGTCCGACACGCCGTGGTCCTTGCGGTAGTCCCGTTCAATCAGATCGGTGAACGCCGCCACAAGCCGAGCCGCACTGGTTTTTGTCCGCGCTGTGTGGGTGTCGGCCGCTGCTTGATCCAATTGCCGATCAAAGAAAACCGAAAGCAGGCCAAGGTGATAGTGTGCTGCGCGTGAATGATTTTGTCCGTTGTTTCTGAGTTTGCGTTCAAGTGCTTCGACCATATGCGCGAATTCTTTTTGTGCGATCACGTCGCGCAGCCGCAAATGAATTGCCTTATCGGGCCATTCGGCCGCCATGGCCGCTGGGATCTTCAGCATTTGTCCAAAAACACAAGGTCCAAATTCAAACCCGTACATCGTGTGTGCTGGCACATAGATCAGGTTGTTGGGCCCTTAGCCGCTGGTAAGCCCCGCAACGGTGATCCGCCCTTGGCCTTTGGTGATGTAGATAAGCCGCGGTGTCGCATGGCTGCGCATTGCTTCGGTCCGCCACCGTCCGGCGCCCGCGTTTTGGGCAATTGACGTCGGGTTTAAGGCGGTCGCTAGCTGTTTGGTGGCCAAGTGCATGTGGTGTCCCTAGGTGTCCGGCTAGACGTAAGATTGACCTGCATTGTCTCAATAAACAATCCTAAATCTAGGGTGTGAAGGCGATAGCTGTGGACAAATCTGTGGATGAAACATCCAATTTGGCCCAATCCGCGTGCTTGGAGCGGAACCAAGTTCGTTGCCGTTTGGCGTATTGTCGGGATGCAATGATGGCCGCGTCGCGCGCTGCGGATAGGGTCATGTCGCCGCGCAGATGCGCGATTAATGCGGGGGCGCCGATGGCTTTGGATGATTGGTGTGACGGGTCCCAAGTGGGTAGCATTGCCGTTGCTTCGGCTATCGCACCTTGTTCGAGCATCTGGTCAAAGCGTTGCGAGATCCGGTCGTTCAGCCAATCAACGGGCACATCGAGCGTGATCCGTACGGCGTCGGTGGGCTGTAGCAATGGTGGCGGCGTGTCGTCTTGCCAATCGGCCATGCTGCGCCCCGTTGCCTGCAACACCTCCCAAGCCCGTTGAACGCGCATCCGGTTGTTGATGTCGATCCGTGACTTTGTTGGGTCGTCAAGCTGTTGTAATAGCGTGGAAAGCGGGATGTCGTTGCCTGTGGTGCGCAGGGCGGGCGGTGTTGATGGGATATCCGCCAAGCCTTGGATCAGTGCCATAAAGTTCAGCCCTGTACCGCCGACGATGATCGGCCGTTTGCCCACCAGCAATGGTGCCACGTCGCGCAGCCAGTGACCAGTAGAGTAGGGTGCTTTATATGGGACATGCCCGTAAAGCGCGTGTTCCGCCTGTGCCAATTCACTGTCATCAGGGCGCGCTGTCAGTATGCGCCAGCCGTCGTAGACTTGTAGCGCGTCCGCGTTGACCACCACGCCGCCTTGGGATCTGGCGATATGCAACGCAAGTGCGGATTTACCGGACGCTGTTGGCCCTGCAATCAAGACGGGAGTGGTGGGTGAAATTGCGATCATAATGGTGCTCTTACCTTTATCGTTGCGCGTAATCTAGATTTTTTGCGTAAAATCTGCCGCATCGCGGATTGTATCTGGGGTGAAATTCAGTCATTTTACCACAGGTTCACATCTCAATGCGCAAAGGGGCAGCACATGGCCGAGACCGAACAAAAATCCTACAAACGGGTAATGTTGAAGATTTCAGGCGAAGCGCTGATGGGCGATACCGCTTACGGCCTGCATCCCCCGACTGTGCAACGCATCGCACGCGAAGTAAAAATCGTGCACGACATGGGCGTTGAGATTTGTATGGTCATCGGTGGCGGTAATATCTTTCGCGGTCTGCAAGGATCGGCGCAAGGCATGGAACGCACCACGGCTGATTATATGGGGATGCTGGCCACGGTGATGAACGCGCTTGCGATGCAGTCCGCGCTTGAAGAGCTGAATATTCACACACGTGTTATTTCGGCGATCACGATGAATGAGATTGCTGAGCCATATATTCGCCGCCGCGCTGTGCGCCACCTTGAAAAAAAGCGGGTTTGTATCTTTGCGGCGGGTACAGGTAATCCTTATTTTACGACCGATACTGCCGCGACGCTGCGCGCCAATGAGATGGCCTGCGAAGCGATCCTAAAGGGCACAAAGGTTAATGGCGTTTACGACAAAGACCCTACAAAACATGCCGATGCTGTTCGGTATGACGAAGTTACATATGACGAAGTGCTTCAAAAGCATCTGGGTGTCATGGATGCCTCTGCGATTGCACTGGCGCGTGATAACAACCTGCCGATAATCGTCTTTAGCCTAGACGAGCCAGGCGGGTTCAAAGGTATTTTGGCAGGCGAGGGCACCTATACCCGCGTGTCCGGTTAGGCGCTTTTTCGCAAAAATGACGAATAATTGCACAACTTCCCTTTGGAGTTGTTTGTGAACTGACTATACATCTTATGAATACCTGCGTTATAGCAGGCAAAATTAATTGATCCCGTTAAGCGGAGAGTAGAGTACTATGTCCGACGATTTTATGCTTGATACAGACGATCTTGAACGTCGCATGGATGGTGCGATTGCAAACCTACGTGTTGAACTGGCGTCTTTGCGCACCGGTCGCGCGTCTGGTTCGATGTTGGAACCAATCATGGTCGACGCATACGGGTCCATGACACCAGTCAACCAAGTCGGCACTGTCAACGTGCCCGAGCCTCGCATGGTCACGATTAACGTGTGGGACAAAGGTCTTGTTGGTAAGGTTGAAAAGGCGATCCGCGAAAGCGGTTTGGGCATCAACCCGCAGCTGAATGGTACGATCATCATGCTGCCGATCCCTGAATTGAACGAAGAACGCCGCCGCGAGCTGACCAAAGTTGCTGCCCAATACGCCGAAAGTGGCCGTGTTTCGGTGCGTAACCTGCGCCGCGATGGCATGGACCAGATCAAAAAGGCGAAAGCTGACGGTCTGGGCGAAGACGACCAGAAATTCTGGGAAAGTGCTGTTCAGGAAATTACCGACGCGCATATCAAGAAGGTCGATGAGACCCTTGAGACGAAACAAGCCGAGATCATGCAAGTCTGACCCAAAGGGAGGCCACAATTATGGCCAAGGACATCAACGAGATCCAAGGTGGCCCCGATCACGTTGCCATCATTATGGATGGCAATGGCCGCTGGGCCACGCAGCGCGGTCGCCCGCGTTTGTTTGGCCACCATGCTGGTGCGCGCCGCGTGGGCGAGATGGTTGAAGCCTGCCCTGATTTGGGCGTTAAGTATCTGACAATATTTGCGTTTTCGACAGAGAACTGGAAACGTACCCAATCCGAAGTTGCTGGATTGATGAAGCTATTTCGCCGTTATATTGAACGCGAAGCCAAGGCATTGTTCCAAAACGGCGTGCGCGTTCGCTTTATTGGTGACCGTCAAAAGCTAGATGATAAGCTGGTGTCGTTGATGGATAACCTTGAGTTATATACGTCGGGCAACGACAAGGTTCACCTGACGATTGCGTTGAATTACGGGGGCCGCGATGAGGTGACCCGCGCGGCACAGCGGTTGGCGTTTGAAGTTGAACAGGGCCGTTTGTCGCCTAAGGATGTTGATGCGGAAACGCTGGCAAAGTTCCTTGATACGCGGTTTTTGCCCGATCCAGATTTGGTTATTCGCACCAGTGGCGAGGCCCGCATTAGTAATTTCCTGCTTTGGCAGACGGCCTATGCCGAATATGAATTTGTCGATACGCTTTGGCCGGATTTCAACGCTGAGGAATTTGGTAAGATCCTGTCGCGTTACGGCAATCGCGAGCGCCGATTTGGCGCAGTGATGGCGTAAACGGTGGCAGATCCTGTAAAATCCAGCAGCTGGGATGATCTGACCGTTCGGATCGTATCAAGTATTGCTATGATCGTGGTTGGTGCCATTGGCATCGTGCTTGGTGGTGTTTGGTTCCAGATGTTGGTGGTGTTTGTCACTGCTGTGATGATCTGGGAACTTTGGATGATGATCGCGCCTGATTGCCCGACACCGGGCATGTTGATGACCACGTTAACCGCATCTGTGATGTCTGGGCAGTTAGCGGTGACGGAGTCTTGGGCGCTTGCCTTATTTTTGATCGTCCCTTTTGTTGGTGCCAGCCAGCTTAAAGTTGAGCGCACCGCGTTTTTCCTGTTTGCATTGGTCATACCTGTCGCTGGATACGGTTTGATCCATTTCCGCGCTGATTTCGGGTTTGTTTGGCTGCTTTGGTTGATGTCTGTTGTCATTATCACCGATGTTTTTGGATATTTTGCTGGCCGTACCTTTGGTGGGCCGAAATTTTGGCCGTCAATTAGTCCCAAGAAAACATGGTCCGGCACGACTGCGGGCTGGGTCGGGGCAGGGATTGTTGGCTTTGTCTTTAGGCTGTTCACCAATGCGGAACTTTCGATCATCGTTATGTCGATGGTGTTGTCGTTTGCCAGTCAAATGGGCGATATTGCCGAAAGCGCGTTAAAGCGCCGGATGAAGGCCAAGGACAGTTCGACCTTAATTCCTGGCCACGGCGGGTTGTTTGACCGCTTTGATGCGTTGCTCGGGGCTGCGTTGTTTGTGCTGGTTGCTAGTGCATTGTTTAACATCCCCGGTGTCCATTTTTGAGACGTGTGACTGTTTTCGGCGCAACTGGATCTGTTGGGCAAAGCGCCCTTGATCTGATTGCGCGCGCGCCTGACGACTATGACGTTGTGGCATTGACGGGCGGACGTAATATTGCGCAGCTTGCCAAGGACGCGGTTGTGTTAAACGCGGATGTGGCTGTGACCTGTCACGGTGAATTACACAATGATCTTAAAGAGTTATTGGCTGGTTCAGGGATTGAGGTCGCCAGTGGGGATAGTGCAATTGACGAGGTCGCAAGCCGACCTGCTGATTGGACATTGTCCGCAATTGTTGGGGCTGCGGGGCTAATTCCGGGCCTGAAGGCGTTGGAGCAGGGGCAGACATTGGCGTTGGCCAATAAGGAATCGTTGGTGACGGCGGGCCCGTTGTTGATGGAGACTGCAGCGGCGCATGGCGCCACGATTTTACCTGTCGACAGTGAACATTCTGCCGTTTTTCAAGCCCTTGTGGGTGAAGATATAGCCGCTGTTGAGCGGATTATCATAACTGCATCTGGTGGTGCATTTCGCGATTGGTCGCTGGATGATCTAGCTGGGGCCACGCTCGCGCAAGCGTCAACGCATCCCAATTGGGATATGGGTCAGCGGATCACGGTAGATAGCGCGTCTATGTTTAACAAGGGTATGGAGCTGATTGAAACCAAAGAGTTTTTTGGTATTGATCCGGCGAAAATTGAAGTGCTGGTACACCGCGAAAGCCTTATTCATGCGCTGGTTGGTTTTACCGATGGTGCGCTGATGGCGCATGTTGGACCACCTGATATGCGTCACGCAATTGGCTATGCGTTGCATTGGCCTGCGCGCGGGCATGTGCCAGTAGAACGGCTTAATCTCGCTAATATTGGGTCGCTGAGTTTCGAGCATCCTGATCCGGTCCGGTTTCCTGCGTTGCGGTTGGCCGCTGATGTCATGGAAATCGGCGGGCTTGCGGGCGCTGTATTTAACGCCGCCAAAGAGCGTGCGCTAGATTTGTTTATTGATGGCCGTATCGGATTTTTGGACATGGCCCGCATCGTTGAAATGACGATTAACAAAATGTCGGCCAATGACGGGCTGCAAAATGCCCAATTTAGCTTAGATAATGTAATGCATATTGATGCTTTGTCGCGTATTCGTGCCGATGAAGCCGTCGCTAAACTGGGATAAAACATTGGATTTTTCGCAAGTATTGCCGTCACTGGGTGGCACTGCCTTTACGTTGATCGCATTTGTGGTCGCATTGTCGATTATCGTCGCGATCCATGAATATGGACATTATATTGTGGGCCGCTGGTGCGGCATCCATGCGGAAGTGTTCAGCCTTGGTTTTGGCCCCGTGCTTGGGTCGCGCGTCGACAAACATGGTACCAAATGGCAAATAGCGGCACTGCCGTTTGGCGGATATGTCCGGTTTCTTGGTGATGCCGATGCGGCGGGGGTCGGTGACACGGGCGAAGTTACGCAAGCAGATCGACGTCGGTCGATGCATGGTGCACCGCTTTGGGCGCGTTCGCTGACCGTTTTGGCGGGGCCTGTGTTCAACTTTATCCTTGCTTTGCTAATTTTTGCTGGTGGCTCCATGTGGAATGGCAGCCTGAGCGACCCTTTGACGTTTGAAGAAGGGCGCGATTTGCCAGCGCCATTCGTGTCCGAGCTTCAGGTGGGTGATCAGTTGATTGCCGTGCAGGGTGTTGCGTTTGGTGGCGAAGACTCGATTATCGATCAATTGCCGGTTCAAGTCACGCTTGACTATGAAATTGTGCGCGATGGCCGGTCGATGACTGTCAAAGGCCCCTATTTGATGCCGCCAGCTGCGTCTGGCATCACCCCGCGGTCTGCTGCGGATGATGCGGGTTTGCGCAAGAACGATGTTATCGTCGCCGTAGATGACATCCCAGTGGTTGCCTTTGGCGAGTTGATTGCGGCTGTGCAGGCCGCTGATGGATCGCCGCTGGACCTTGATGTTTGGCGTGCAGGTGACATCATTGAAGTGACCTTATCGCCGCGCCGTGTTGACCTGCCGTTGCCCGAGGGCGGGTTTGAGTCCCGTTGGCTTATGGGTGTATCAGGAGAGCCGTTCTTTACTGCTGCGACTAAAACGCTTGGCCCGTGGGATGCGCTGACCAATGGCGCCACCATGTTGAACCGTGTTATGTCTGCGTCGCTTTCAGGTATGTGGCATATTGCGTCTGGCAAAATTTCAAGCTGCAACCTGTCCGGTCCTGTAGCGATTGCGCAGACCAGTGGGTCGATGGCGGCTCAGGGGGCCAACGATTTCATTTGGTTCCTTGGTATGTTGTCGGCTGCTGTGGGCATGATAAATTTGTTCCCGATCCCGGTTTTGGACGGTGGGCACTTGGTGTTCCACGCCTACGAGGCTGTGTTTCGCCGCAAGCCATCAGAAAAGGCACTTAATGTACTGATGATGATGGGCGTCGCTTTGATTGGTACCATGATGGTCTTTGCATTGTTGAACGATTTGGTGCTTTGCCCTTGATGCTGACATAGGTCTGCCACAATCGCGCCATGATTGGTCGTTAAGTATTTAGTATCGCAGAAGGAGTGATATGAGATGCAAGCGCTAAACAGTGGATATAAAGGTCTGACTTTTCTGGTCAGCTTGAATGTTGATCGTGTGATGATGATCGCCGCACTTGTTGGCGCACTTTATGTCGGATAGTACATCGCGCTGATATGACGTCTGTAACAGTCCTAACGATACAAGTAAAAACGCGCCCATTGTGGCGCGTTTGTTCGTTTTGACATCACCCGCCAGAATGGGTAACTCAAAGGGTAATAGGTATTTAAAAACAGGCGATTGAAATGAACCGTGTCCAAACACGCGCTGCAGCGCAAAACGCAACGCTCTTACAGCGCCTTTTATTTGTTTTGTTTCTGGGGTTTGGCGCGATTTTTGCCACTTATGCAAGTGCCCAATCATACGTCTTCAATGCCGTTCAAATCGACGGAAACCAGCGGGTTGAGGACGGAACGATCCTATCTTTTGCGGGAATCAGTCGCGGGACATCTGTTACTGCCGGCGAATTGAACGATGCAGTGCAGCGTATTCGTAATTCTGGTTTGTTTGAAAACGTCGATGTGACCCCGCGTGGCCGCACCCTTGTGATTAGTGTGGTTGAACGCCCAACTGTGAACCGTATCAGCGTTGAAGGTAACACCAAGGTCCGTGACGCCGATCTGTTGAGCGTCGTGCAGTCCCAAGCGCGACGGGTTTATTCCCCTGATCAAGCAGAGCGTGACACAACCGCAATTTCCAAAGTTTACGCAAGCAAGGGCCGTATCAACGCGATTGTTCGCCCAAGTATCATCCTGCGTTCTGATAACCGCGTTGATCTTGTGTTCACTGTCGTTGAGGCAGGCGTGACCGAAATTGAGCGTATTTCTTTTGTTGGGAACCGGTTCTATTCCGAAGGCCGCCTTCGCCGTGTGTTAGAGACCAAGCAAGCGGGTATTCTGCGTGCCATCATTTCGCGCGATACGTTTGTTGAAGACCGGATCGCATTTGACCGCCGCGCCCTAACTGATTTTTACAATTCGCGCGGATATGTCGACTTTGAAATTCAGAACGTCGATGTCGCCTTAACCCGTGAACGCGATGCCTATTTGGTTACGTTTAACGTGCAAGAAGGTCAGGAGTTCACGTTTGGTAACGTGACGCTGATAAGTGACATCCCTGAAGCGGACGCGCAGGTGTTCCGAGATGAGCTAAAGCTGCGGACTGGCGCTGTTTACTCTCCTGCGCTTGTGGATCGCGAGATTGCGCGTTTGGAACGGTTGGCGCTGCGCCTTGGTCTGAACTTTGTGCAAGTTGATCCGCGTATCACGCGCAACGACCGTGATCTGGCATTGGACATTGAGTTTGCGCTGGTGCGCGGCCCACGTATCTTTGTTGATCGCATCGATATTGAAGGCAATAACACGACGCTTGACCGCGTGGTGCGCAATCAGTTCCGCATTGTTGAGGGTGATCCATTTAACCCAAGGTCGATCCGTGAAAGCGCCGAACGTATCCGTGCGCTTGGTTTTTTTGCGAATGCCAACGTCGAGGCCCGCGAAGGGTCGAGCGCCAATCAGGTGATCATCTATGTGGACGTTGAAGAAGGCAACACGGGGTCGCTATCGTTTGGCGCCAATTACAATTCCGACACGGGCCTTGGCCTTGTTGCGTCATTCCGTCAAAGCAACTTTCTTGGTCGTGGCCAAGCTGTGAATGTGCAACTGTCGACTGCTGAAACCAACCGCGTGTTTTCATTCAGCTTTCAAGAGCCGCAGTTTTTGGGCCG
>Ga0115005_10002366_pt1 | contig 15041 bp, 13 predicted proteins | sample ArcOceMetagenome_FD_87163 | JGI IMG/M metagenome (GOLD analysis project Ga0115005, IMG submission 87163) | Marine eukaryotic phytoplankton communities from Arctic Ocean - Arctic Ocean - Greenland ARC118M Metagenome | ecosystem: Environmental > Aquatic > Marine > Oceanic | place: Arctic Ocean... | reverse complement strand
CCAACAAGCTAGCTCTATCTATCAATATTTTTTTCAAATGCGATCCCACGAAAGATGAGACACACGCACGCACGACGGACGCCGGGGAGACATAAACTTCCGGCGGAAAATCGAAAAAGCTTCCGAACCGACTGACGATTTCAATATTTTGCGAGAGCTAGCGAACAAATTCAAAATGCCAATGAAGCTGACAACTGACCTGACAACCATACATCAACATACCATTTGAATAATTTACTCACCCCACGGCTAAAAATTGAACGGTTCCTTCAATCCTTTATTGAACCTGATATTGTACACCAAATACGTATACCTCGGATTGTCTCCCGGCCTCAGCTCACTTATCGGCTTCAGCTCTGCACTTGCACTTCCTAAAACACAAACGCGCAACTGCATCTTACACGTTAGAGCATCATATGACACCACACTGTGCTTCACAAAGGCATCGCATGAAGCAATGAAAATGCATCAAAATTCAAAGATGAGAGAAAGAAATGTGAGGCTGAGATATGCTCTCCGCTTGACGCACATTCTTCAGAAAGAACGTGGGGCATCGGTCGGTCACTACGCCCACAGTATTACACACCCACAAGAAATCCCATCATCTCATCCGAATGCTCCGTTGTCCGGCATAGGCGCCTCTCTCTCCTTGGGAGCGGAACGATTTTGCAACGACCACAATCATCGCCACAGTGCAAAGCCTCAAGGCAGCGACGGGAACGGATACAATTATCGTGATTTTTTCTTCAAGGCCGTTCTCCGTGCTAGGCTTAATACCAACCTTGCTTTCTCTATGATGGACAACGTAGAAGGTTGGGTTGCATCGTTGAAAAGGGTGAGGAACAAAATTGATGCGGCGGTGGAGAATATTAGCAGACATCAAAGCATGGAGGGTACCATGATTAGCTCTCATAAAGTCGTGGTCATGTATAATATTCTCATTGGGAGTATCATAGATTCATTAACTGTACAGTTGATCCAAAAAGAATTACAGACGCTAAATAGGCACAAAAAGAGCGATTCTGCTGATTTAAGCTTGAATGAATATTCTCGAAATCATTCGTTAGTGTTTCTAAAGAAGGGCGAAGGAGATTCACGTCCCCGAAGGGCTTCAAATGATCCTATAAGTATGCCTTCGTGTGGATTTTCCAGGAGTTTACCTACTATCCACTATACGAATGCTGAAATAATGAGCGCACATACAAATATGGCAACGGACAATGAATATTTGTCTCAAGCGCACCAATCGGATGATTCCCTACATCTTATTAACACATCATCAGCGGATCACTTTGATGCAAGCATCAGAGCAAATTTGGAAGATTTGCCTCCTTCTTCAGCGGCAAAGATCTTGATGCCACCGTCATCTACACGTACTACGTTGATACCGCCACTGTCAACTGAAATGAACTCATTCCAAATGCCTCATGATACATACATGATTCCAACAAAACAAATGAGCGAGGAGCTCCCTGAAGTACCGCCCATCTCGCCCTCAAACAAACTTCGCAAATCTGAAGAAACTAGTGCCATTGAGGCGCAGAATCTTCTAACGCTACTTTTATCGTTTGTGAGACTCAAAGAATCGACTGGGCTAGAACGCGCGATTTTGTGCAGTTTAATGGCACTTTCTACGGAAGATGATGTCACTATTCAGGGAGGGCATGTCAATCAGCACAACCAATTGTCGGAGGTTGGATCTAACAAATCCATTCGGCTCAGTACGAGCAAACTATTCAATGATTTGGTTGTAGAAGAAGCGAATCAACGACAAATTGTCCGGGATCTACAGTCTCGATCCAAGAATATTGACGAATCTCTAATGCATATGGTTAACAAATTCTTGTCGCCGGGCCATCAGATGAGGAAGGTGCAGAACATGATCAAAGATTTTAACTTGGAAGGACTACAGCAATCAATGCCCCTCAAAAAGTTTTGGCAGATTATTACGCTTTACATTGATCAATTACATGCATTGGAGTTATTGATTGTCGAAGAGCTGGGTATATGTCTTTTCGAGCTTGATTGTACTGTAAAAGTCAACGAGATCACAGACCCAGAAGAACCGGTCTCCAATCCTCAGGAGATCAGTCAACATGCTCTGTTGGAAGATGATAATGCGGATTGGAAAAATATGTCTGAAGAGGCAGCACTTCAAGAACTATCAAAAATGTCAGCAGACAAAGTCAAGCATTTGTTTTTGCGACATATTCAAGGTGCTAATTCTCCCAACTTACCATTGTCCGCAGTCTCCAAAGAACAAGCTGTGATTGATTCTGAATCTGTGAGGGGGGTGTTCCCAAGCCCAATACTTCCAAAGAACGATTCATCGCACAGTTTGAAAGAGTGGGAGATTGATTTATACGAAATCGAATTTCGACAAAGAATAGGTAGGGGTGTTGGCGGTACAACTTATTTAGCAAAATGGAGCGGACAAGAGGTCGCTGTCAAAGTTTCGGCTAATACAGATCTTGGTTTGGAAGGATGGTATACAGAAGTTCACTCTTTGAGGCGGCTGCATCACCCGAATGTAATTCGTCTCCTAGGTTCGGTCTATAATCCATCACCGCAAACCTACGGATTAGTTTTGGAGTATTGCCATGCAGGTGACCTGTCTGCTGCTCTTCATCGGCCGACACCTCCAAACTTTTTCTGGAAGATTGCTGATGATGTAGCAAATGGAATGAGCTATCTGCACCGCAAACAAATCTTGCACAGAGACATCAAACCAGGAAATGTGTTACTTGACGGAGATGTAGCAGGTGGCAATTTTACTGCCAAACTAACAGATTTTGGGGTCGCAATCATGCATCAGGGTCCTGCAGGAGAGGAGCACACAGCGGAAACTGGGACATATCGCTGGATGTCTCCAGAAGTCATTCGACACGAGAACTACTCTTTAATGACGGATGTATACTCTTATGCTCTAGTGGTATGGCAACTCGTCACTCATGAGATTCCTTTTCAGCCCATGAGTCAACTAGAAGCTGCGGGTAAAGTTGCAATTGAGAATGCTCGCCCGCCTCTTCCACCCGACACACCTGAATTAATCACTGCTTTGATTGAGAGATGTTGGAGTAATTACCCCGATGACCGTCTTCCCTTTGCGCAGATTATGATCGAGTTGAAGGAAATTCACAAGGCATTGTCGGAAAAGGATAAGGACTGGCTTCGTCATCCTAGTGGTCACCATGTCTACAATATGATTCCGGAAAGTGGGCATAGGTCACAAGTAGAAAGCGAGGATTCATCGAAGGATTCAAAAGATTCAAGGTTTTCAAAGTCTTCCAAGAGCTCAAGGGAGCGAAGGTCCAACTCTCGCGAAAAGGCTAGACGACGAAAGTCTGGTTCAAGCGTGAAGAAATCTAGTTCGAGTGGTTTTTTCTCATTATTTCAGAAGAAGTGAAAAGTTTTGCTTGCATGTTACGAAGGATACCATTTTTGTATTACCAGGTACTTAATCAAAATAAGCTAATAATATTTCCTCATGTAATCCAGCGTGGACAGTACCACTATTACTATTAATTTTCACCATCTCCTTTTTTTCAATCATGGAATTGGTGAAACATTCATGGAACTCGTCCTATAACATCTCCCCGGTACACTACACAGCATCGATTGACTAAAATGAAGCTTGAATAAAGCACGCCATTAATACGTCATCCGAATAATCAATTATCTATACCTTCTCGTCTGGATTAAAAATAGTAGCACTACATCCACAATCTTCGACTCCAAGTCTCGAATGCAGGTAATCAGCGACATAATTCCCAACATCCCACGCATTGACAAATGCATCGTCATCGTACTGCTTCCAATCCCTTTCCAATACATCCACCACATCTGTCATGATACTCATGATCTCATTTTCACCCGATTCTCTAGAACGAATATACGTCGCCTTTGAAGACAGTCCAATCTGGCGGTGAATGTCTTGAGGCATCCACTCTATATCCAACCATCCAGCAATGGATAAAGCTAGCCTCTCACCCTCTTCCTCGTGATTCTCGAGGCTGTCAAGAGTCATTACTTCGATTGCATTTAGTACACTTTTGGCATTGCGGCGGATGGTGGTGCTTGGGTTGAGGAGTGTGAATGCATGAAGCTGCTGGACGCTTGCAAAGAGGAGAGTAATTACTGGAAGACTTTGACTTATTCTCATGATTCGAAATTAAGATGCGAAACAATGTACAATTCCGGTATCCTCAATGCCACTTCCACAAATCATAACCTCATTCCTTCTGTACTAATACGAGTACCGTATGTACCAGTCAGTGCACGAGTACTTCGTATGATACCTGCTGTCGATGTCAGTGTGATGTGAGTGCCGAAGATAGTGAGTCATATCTTATTACTATTGCCTGACCCCCAACTTTAGGGGGGATTTAGAAATTTTAATGGGGGAGGGGGGATTGCTTCATATTTTAAAGTTGCACCCCCTCCGCGAGCAAGATTTCCCGCAAAAATGAATTCCACAGCGAGCTCTGTCTAATCAATCTGAAATCGCCAGGAACCTCTCTCTCTCTCTCTGAACACCTTCAACCTCTAATTTTATTAAAACACAGAAACCCTCTCAATATCATCGGTTCATACAGTGTTCATACACAACAGATGACAACAAACTGTCAACGGAACGCACTGCACATTTCATAACTCACACCTGCTTCCAGAAAATACTCTTTCGTCATTTGAACAAATTCCATAGCATACAATTTCAATCGTGCCACATTTGTAACCAATAAATAATCCAGACCCAAAAAGCAAAACGATGCCATCACTAATCCTAACAGGGTATCCATCCGGTGGTAAAACGAGCTTTTCAGAACTTCTTGCGTCTCGAGCCTTGACTCACAAATCATCCCTCATTAAATCTACCGTGATCATCAGTGAAAAAACCGCTCGGCCAGATAAGACACTCCGAGAATGTTATTCCAATTCAACGGAAGAAAAGCTTACCCGCAGTGCACTGAAGAGTGAATTCGATAAATTTGTGAAAGATCCATCCAAGTTGGTTATTTTGGTGAGATTGATTTTTGCATACTGTAGCTTCCTCGCCTGAAAGTAGATGGAAAGAGCTGATTGATTCTAATGCACATCTATCTTTTTAACCTCATCAGGATAGTATGAACTACATCAAAGGCTTTAGATACGAACTTCACTGCATTTCCAAATCAGCTGGACAAAAACACGGTGTGGTCTGGACGCTATGCAGAGAACAAATCGCCAAGGCGTGGAATGAGCAACGATCGAAATCCAAAGAAAATTATTATTACACTCAAGAAATGATGGATGAATTGATCGCAAGGTACGAAGCGCCCGATCAGCGGAATCGATGGGATAGGCCTTTGTGGCGCGTGGACGTTCACTCCACTTTAGAAGATGAGATGCTGACAAAAATGGGGTTGCTGCCGTCTGGGGAGGATGGTGGTGATGGGGATGAAACTGGCCATGCTGCCGAGCAAGCTTTGAATCGTAGTGTTTATAATATGCATTCATTGAGTGATGCTATTCGGGACTCGTCACAGTCTAAAGTCATTACTAATTCTATGGGCACAAAATCGGGGTTTAAGAGGAAGGTCGGGTCTGGTTTCAAACGAGCAGCCAAGAAAAATGATGAAGAAGCTGAAGATCTATCTAAACAGAAAAAAATAACCATTGACCAAGTCAAAGAAGATGGGGGGATCAAGGATACCAATGCAACAACAGTACCTACAACGACGAAGCGTCAAGTTAAAAGAATGGACGATCTGGTTGATGACATTCTCGATTCCTTTCTGCTCGATGTAGAGCCATTAAAGGCAGGTTTGTCCACGACGATTCAAAGATCTGCAGAATCTAATGTTTTGCACGATGTTGACAGTATCAGCCAAGAGATAATGAAATCATTTCTTGCTGCGCAACAAGCAATTTCAGCTATTGGTGGTGGAACGGTCGTTATCAAGATTGGCTCCTCGGGTGAGACGTGTAGCATGGAATTGAAGAGATGTGTCCAACATTTAGAATTGAAGAGGCTGAGGAGACAGTATGTCAAATGGGTTTCTAATAACGTCCCGAAAGATACATCAGAGGAAGGCATTGCAAAATCATTTTTGTCTTATGTGAGGAATCAGCTTTAAAGTAAGCCCACGACAAGAGTAATTCGTATTGCAGTCTCTCCCTGCATGTAGAAAGTAGAACCTTTTTAGACTTAAACATGATTTCCATCAACTCATGCCATATCCAAATGAGAGTGCTGGGGGCGGGGCGAATGTGCGCTCTCTTTCAATTGCAAGCGATGCCCTTAACGCACAGATGACCTTGGAGAATTCCAAAAGAACACTCTTTGAAGCACCACCCCCACGAGCTGTACTGTTGCCTTCTACGTTGATTCTTCTTCGTGTCCGATGAGCGCTACTCTCTTCTTCGTCGTCCTCCGCATCATAATAAAAACAGTCACGTGAATTAAAGTTTTGAAACGGTTTCGCAGCTTCAAGGCACGTGTAGACTACTCGAATGTATAGCTCTCTTCTGTATCCATCATCATTAGATCTGTGATTTCCACGCTCATACTTTTCCGAATCCCACGTATCGTAAACTAAAGATGTAGCGAGTTCCACCCAATCGCGAAACGCCAGATGATAGGGTATCGTATTTGGATTTGCAGCATTGTATTCAACCTGCGCCAATTGAAATTGAAGCTGCAGTGGGAGTCGCGAAAGATCATCGACTTTCGAGCTAGCATTGCTCGAATTTCCTTCCTTCGCCATCTCCTTTTCTTTTAATGCTTCGGCTTCATGCAGGGTGCTTTCATCCAATGGGTCGATGTCGCTCTCGTCCATAAATGATAAAGATGGACGTACCAGTGGTGTCTTTTTAGTTTCTTTCTTGTTAACCCCCTTCGGCAATGGCTGTTTCCAGTGAAGTGTAGGTGGGACATATTCACCTTTTCCATGAGTTTCATCAATTAAGAATTGAGCAAGGCATTTTTCTATCAAGGCGTAATCAGGTTTGTCTGCGAATCCGAGCTTGGCCAAGTGATGAAAGGCTTCCCGTAATGCGTTGCATTTGTTCACGTCATTCATCATAGCCAAAGGGGATGCCAACTTTGGAAGTTTCTTCTCATCAGGCGGAGTATCACCCATTTTAATAGCTTTGGATATGATAGTGTCTCGTCTATGCTTACTCAAATAGTAATCTGCCCCCTTGAGTAATTCCTCGATGTGTGTTTCGCAAATCTTCCCTGGTTCTCCATTAGAATCAACACTATCCTCCATAGACAAGCGCTCTCCATGAACGTACTCTTTGATTTTTTGGCACATTGCTCGGTCTCTGTTGGCTGCGTATCCCATCCACGGCAGACCGCCAGATACTAGATCGCAAAACACATACAAGAGTCCCCAGATATCATCCCTCCGGCAATAATCTTTCAATTGGTGGACGCGAAGAGATGCATACATACTTGTCCCTCTAAACTCTGCACCATTTCTTTCCTTCCGAATGCACCCCTCTGGCGTAGAATCGTTCTCTTTGCCATTGGGCGGGTGGTCCCAAGCACCATCCCAAGAATGTTCTGTGTCCGCATAACTGCTTTCCTTTGGCACGACGAAACTTTTACTCAAGCCGAAATCAACCAGCTTAAACCCCCGATCATTATCACCAGGTCCTATTCTAACGCAATTGGAGGGTTTGACATCCCTATGAATTGCGCCGCAATCATGCATGTTTTTCAGCAAAGGCATAAAGACATCTTTGCACAAGTACACGGAGTCTTGGATAGAAAGCCTTCTATAGGTCTGCAAATTCTGCCCATCATTTCTCTTAACTGCAAGAAATTGAGCATTGCGATCACGCAGCCTATTCATATCCTCTCCCGGAAGATATTCCATGATGATTGTGCTAACCTCTTTATTTTTCTTGTTGGTCTTAAGGTAATCTATAAACGTCGGTATCATGGCTTCACGCATGTTGTCGGATAAATGTTTGAGAATCGTTGCTTCGCCGTCTAATACTCCAGAGTTTTTGAAATCTGTCAATTCAACTTTAGCAGCGACCACGCGCAGGGAAGGATTTCGTTTACGCTTGACTGCGCCCCCTTTAGGCGAAGGGTTAGGGTGCTTTTGGTGGAAATAGGAGAGATCGATGCATTTTGAAATTTCGCAAAATGTCCCACTTCCGAGTTTGCCCAGACTCAAGTATTTTCCGGATGGCCCAATGGTGCTTCCCGATTCTGGAAAGGGTGGTTTAGGTAATGGTTCAAAGGTTGGTTTGCTTTTAGGCATGGTGATACAAAATGTGTTGGGGTTAGTAGTGATTACAAGGTAGGTATTGACCACTTTACGAGTGTGACTAGCTAGTACAGAAGTATGTAATGTACTACTACTACTAGTAGCAGAGTAGCCGTTCGTGGCTCGTGGCTAGCTGTTCCTTGCCTGCGCACACCTTCCACGCGCGCAGTAACGACACCAACTAACTTTAGCACAAGTCGCAAGCGCAAGCGCAAGAAGCACTAACAAAAGAAACAGAACTTTGAAGCACAAAACACACAATACCCTGTGCCCACGAAATGCTAATACGAACACAGTGATGCCAAATGTAGATCATAACATTTCAATTTAGAGATAATATGGATCATCTGAAAACTGATCAAGAACGCAAGGATCGATGGTATGCAAGAAATATTGTTCCTGAATACGTTGCTGTGCGATCTGTGGACCTCGAGGAAATGAGGCAAGGTATCGAACGTTGCTCAAATCTCACATCTTCAGGAGATATATCTGGTATACCATCATCCTTACTAATTACACATGGGGAAGAAACCCAGCAATACTTGAGATCTCATCTGCGAATCTATGGGTTCGCCGTAATTCAAAATGTTCTCAAGGAATCCGAGTGCAATCACGCCTTATCTCTGGCTTGGGACTATTTAGAAGCCGCTAGTGTTGCAGAGCAGAAATTCCAGGAGTCAAATTCGAATCAAACCCATGATACACACATTAATATCAATACTCCTCCTCCTGTTCGTAGGGGCGAACGTGAAACGTACAAGTCGCAATATTTTCCAAGGTCGGTCGAGGGCATGATTTTTCCATTTTACGGTTCGGGACACTCATCCTTCATGTGGTATCTTCGATCGCATCCCCAGGTACAAAGCGTTTTCGCTGCGCTTCATAGTGTGAAATCCTCGAATGAATTAATATCATCTTCTCTCGACGGATTCATACTATGGACCGACATGGATCAAGATGACGATCTCGATCGGGGCTGGTTCCACATTGACCAGTCACCAGAGAAGAAACCAGATTTTGCATCTTTTCAGGGGCTGGTCAATTTGCTTCCCGTCACGGCAAAAACTGGTGGAAATGTGTTGGTTGTTGGGTCTCATCGCTTATTTCCCGAGCATTATTTGCAGAGTAACAAGACTTATGGATTGTTCTACAAAGAGAGATTGAAGGAAATGGATGGTGATGACTGGCTTGAAATAGATCCCAATGATGAGTTATTGCAGTCAGAGCGTGTCATCACCTGTTTGTTAGACCCGGGTGATGTATTGATTTGGGACTCTAGAACCGTTCATTGTTCGTATCGTGAAGAGTTAGAGTCGGAACAGACAAGCTCGACGGGGTTGGACTCGCAACATGGGCTAGTACGCGCTGCGGGATTAGTCAACATGATTCCACGAATTGACATTCCAGCTGAGGTCCATAGTGAAAGGCTTTGCGCAGTATCACGTTCGAGAACTTTAACCCACTGGGTAAACAAAGCTGCACCACTCGGAGAGGAACGAGAGGAAGAAGTTCGGAAGGAACATTGTTGTGTGGGATACATGAAAGAAAACGTACAAAACGTTTTGCTTTCTTATGAGGATCTTAGAGATGTACAAAGGAATCTCATTTAGGCTTGCTGCTTCTTGATGTACATTTTTGGAGCTTGTTGTGGTTGGGCAGAAGTGAACCCTAATAGACATAGATAGTATTTTAGAACCTTTCATACAGAGCGGTTGCGATGATGCACAGGCGTCTTGAAGCCAGCCGTATCGTACGATACTGCTACTACTTATGGGTCATTTTGTGAGAATTTTAATTCGAAATTTTGAGTCAAAATTCTTTTTCAAAATATCTATTCTTTTGCGGGATCCAGCCAAAACAATTGTACCGCGGTACATACACTGTACCGTACATACCATAGTCGGTACGTACGGTACTTATGTACTATGAGTACAAAGTACAAATCCAAGACCCCCCTTTTTTGAATTTGACAACCGAACACGAAAGACAAAGCGAACGGGTCTCAGTATCAAAGCCACAACGGTTCACAACTTGAAACTCCGAAGCTCTAATTTGAAATTACAGCGTCCTTCTCACAACCTAGTACATACCACCAAAGGGACCATAGACCAACTTACAGCAGTACTGTACGGTGCAGTACCAATTCCTTGCAACACCCCTACACTTATAAAATTACTACTTCTTCCATGGGCAAGCGTGATCAATACACCAACGATTCCTCCTATCATCTGGAAATAGAAGATGGTGGCACCAATGACAATGGCTATGCACGCCAATCACGGTCTCGATCACGATCTCGAGCTCGGTCTCTACCAAGAAGACAAAACAGATTTATACGATTCTTTCGCAGACGGTCACCTTCAAGATACCGCTCGACGTCACCGCCAGCAACCGATTACCGGCCACCCACCCACACTTCTTCCGGCAATGGCAATGCACCGACATCTTCATCGTCACCTACATCACCACCCTCCCGAAACTCATCATCCCTTTCATCTCCAAAAAGAACATCGGGGAGTAGAAATGAGCGTCAGCGGTATAAAGGATTCAGTACCTCCATCTCCTCTGTCTTTTTGGACGAAACGCTCGTCTGTCCGAGTGTATCCTGGTGCGGGTTATTAAGCTCCTCTCGTACCGAACATTTGCTTCATGTGAGGAGTCAGAGGAGGAAATTAAATACGACGGAGTTTCGCGGCCCTTCGAAGATTTTAGGGACTTCCCTCATTTTCTCTGTAACCGGAATTGTCATTACGTACATTATTTGGGGATTTGGATCCGGATCTGGGTCGAGTTCGGAATACTACCAGCAGGGATACTACTACTATGGGAATAATCGGAAGGTGGAGGAACAGCATTATGCACCGCGCGTTCCCAATGTCATGCGCTTAAAAGATTACAGGGAAAGGTTTTGGATTCCATTCGAAACGGTGGTGGAGGATATATTGCTTCAGGATCAAAATCAGAACGAGTATTCCAAGGGTGATTTCGATTCCACTCCCATCGGACGATCGTTACAGGAAAACTTTTGGAACAATCAGGACATTGCATACAATTTACGATCATTGTTTTGTATCGTATTCTTTCTCATATTGGGAATATTCGGACGGAGGCGAAGGATGAAAACTCGCTTTGCTGTACTGAAAGCTCGTTTGCAAGACGATAAAGTCTTCTTCGGGCCGCTCTCCGCGAACCGAAGAAGAGGGAGAAAAATGGACCGGGAGGATAAATATGATGGTGCGTGTAGTCACACACTGTGCGGATGCTATCCTGTGGATAAGGTTGAAGAAGAGGAAGCGGAAGCACTAGATTGCATGAATTGGGGGGTTGCAAAGCTATCAAATTTGTTTTGTGGCAAGTGTTGCAGGTTGTGGGTGCAATGTTTTTCGGTGTGCGCCTTGGCGCAAGAGGCCCGTGAAGTGAGGTTGTTGGTCCCACCCAAGGACCAGCGGGTGGACTACATCACACATCAGCCTTTTGAGGAGTATTTCAAGGACGTGCATTTTCTGAGGAGGAAGTGGAAGTCAAGTGGCGTTCTTAAGCAGGGTGAAAAGCGTGGCTGGAGGTCACACCTTGGAGCATTGTCAAGACTGAGTCGGTATATACTGACTACTTTCATTTCTGTCACTGCGGTGATTATTATTACCGAGAGGTTCAACCCGCAGGCAATTTTTTCATGGGGTGATGCTTGCGTGTTAATTATGACATTCGTTCAGAGTTTTATTGTGCTTGGTGAGTGTTTTGTCAATCTTCAAATCTATTTGCATCCTTTATTTTCGTTTCTGATTGATAACTTGTTGGTTTGTAACTTTGACATTTTCACACACTCACATCAAACTTTTCATGATCCAATCCAATCCAATCCAGGGGTTGTACATGGTCTTTTCCACAAGAGTGACTTGAGTTTAGATGCAGTCATCAAATTTTTCGGAGCTGGATTCATTATCGCCACGCCAATGGCGTTTTTGGTAGAAATAATCGTCGTGAATATATTGATGGCAATATATTATGCAATCGCATTAGTTGTAGCTGTTCTAGCCGGAGGTGGCATCGGTGTTTGGATTTACGATGACTACAAATACTTTATGGCATTTGCCGACATTGTCCAAGCGTATTTGGTGGCAGCCGCTTCGGAAGAGATTTGCAAGTATTACACCTTTCGATCAGTAGAACACCCCGACTTAATTTTTTTGACTGGATTAGACAGAACAACACATGATGCGAAAGCAAGGATTGGAGGGGGAGAAGCTTACCCATATAGCAGTAACAATGCAAGTTCTTTGGAATGCAGAACCGGTACTTTTGAGTCCAGTTTTTCCAGAAAATCGAACAAAACGAAGAAGAATCATCGTGGTGTCAGCCCTGGTGGTCCCATTGAAAAGGTCCAAAGCTTTCTTAGTATACGTAAACGCTTCAATGATGACGATACTGATATAGAGCTTGATATCAGGACTGTACGTCAAAAAGCAGCAGCTGTTACAACAGCAATGATTTCCACTGCAGTGGGACTAGCTTGTGCAGAAAATTTCATTTATGTCTTTTTCTTGAGTGGTAGCAATACGCAAGAAGAATTAGCCATGCTTCTACTTCGATCTATTTTTCCGGTGCATGCTCTATGTGCTGGTATACAAAGTATTGGGGTAATTAAGAAATTTCTCGAGGAAGGCGAAGCGAGTAATAATGTGGGAGTAGGAAAGATTGTGTTCCCTGCCATCATGCTGCACGGGTCCTTTGATTCCATTTTGATGCTCATTAACTCTTACGTCGATATAGTTTCAGACATGGATGATGATGGCAACAATGTTTACGATCCAGCCTTGGTGAACACAGTTGCCGCCTGTTCTGTCATAGGTGTGATGATCATTGGGTTCATTTGGTATTGGAGACAAAATAGACTTCAAAAGGCAAGACTCAAAGGTTTCGAGTTACTCCTACTTGCGCAAGTAGGACAGCTCCCAGCTGCATCTGCTCCTAAGAAGAATAAGAATGGTGCTAGTGGAAGAAAATCGAGAGAAGAAGGCGAATTGGAATTACTGTAATCTTTGAGAACTCGTTGTAAACTTAAAAATAATAACGATTCTAAGCAACCATAATTACTCCCTACACTTTCAACGCAGCCTAAACATTTTATAATAACCTCCCTCTGACTTTTAACTAAACGTACACGTAATCAAAATGGTCGAAGGAGAACAATCTTTTTTGAGAGAAGAATTTGAATGATGTGGCATGCATGCTGCTGCTCTTCAATTTTCTTTGCGTTCGTAAAACAGAAACGTAGAACACGGAGGCGGCTATGATTCTCCATACGAGTACTCGTACAGGCACCAAATCACTAATAGTCGACGCTTAAAAAATAAATACATACATAATACAATGTAAATCTGTGATGCGTATATGATTCATTCATCAAGCATAGTTATACATATATAAACACCAGTAGAGGAACCGCAATATAATGTCGGTACTGAAGCATTGTAATTATCAAGTTCTTTATATAGATACAACTCTCATCGCAACAATCTCCGAATTTCTGCAAGGAAAGCTTTCCGCGAGCGATCATTTCTGCTAGATAAAGGCGTCAGTTCCTTTAGCCCAGCCAACACGGGAGCATTCTTAAACTTCAAACGATCCTGAACCGTTGGGGGGAACAGCGGCTTGATCAAACCAATGAAAGCCTGCAGCACAAACGGAAGATTGAGAATCATCGTTGGCCCAGCAAGAGACGGATAGAGCTTCTCATATTGCTTACTGGATTCGGTCAGGGCCTTCGAAAATCGTTTATCTGGAATGGCCCGAACGCCGCTAATGTCGTTGGCAAAGATCACTTCACACAGGCGACCGCTCTTCAGTGAGCGAGCATCGGCAACGATATTATGGACTTCCTTGACATAAAGGAAGAATTCTCCCATTTGTTTCACAGTTACCCTGTTCATGAGCATCCTATCATTGATTAGCGATGCCCGAATGACGTAGACGAGATCCCCATTGTCGGCGGAAAGCGTAAGTATGTTTTTGGGCGTAATGAATTGGTTGATAGAGGCCGAATGTGGTGCTGCCGCTCGGACGGCTTCATTGTCCCAACCTCCATTGGCAGTTGCTTGTTCATGGGCTTTCGCTGCTGAATCGACAAGGGATCGGCCGGCTCCCCTGCGAAAGACGACTGAGTCGCGGAGAGCTCGTTTGGCCTCGGCTCGCGTCGAAAAGGCAAGTGCGAAGCGCAATCGAGTGATTTCCGGCACGTCGGGGAATTCCGTAGCCAGGGCATCTACGGTTGCACGGTTTGCAGTGAGGAGAGATTTGACGTTGGCTCCACCGTTGGATTTGGTTGCCTGCAGTCGAATCAGCTGTCTCTGAGGTGCAGATTTGGTGGGTCTGAGAGCATTCTGCCCGGAAGATACAAACGCCGTAACGGGATTGAGCAATACCAATGATACTAATAGAATCAACTGTTTCATCATATTGTTGTTGGAGGTAATATGAACATTGCCAGGGTTTCAAAGCAGTTGCTGTTGTTGGCTACGAGCTACAAGCTACGAGTACTTGTAGCTGTGTAATAATGACGAAGATGAAAAATGAGTTGAGTCATTTCTGATTTTATAAATAAAAACTGGCGCGCATTTCGCGCTGCCAGCGCGTCAAACCAGTTTACCGTGTGCACATGTTGAATGTGTGTGATGTGTATGTGATATGTGCACAAGGTTATCCCTGTCGGATTATATGGCCTTGGGGCTTATGTATGTAGAGCACATTTTTTATATCGAGCCAGATCTGCTAAGGGCT